>Ga0233426_10000331_pt1 | contig 51926 bp, 47 predicted proteins | sample SI_118_April2016_6_FD_179875 | JGI IMG/M metagenome (GOLD analysis project Ga0233426, IMG submission 179875) | Seawater microbial communities from Saanich Inlet, British Columbia, Canada - SI_118_April2016_10_MG | ecosystem: Environmental > Aquatic > Marine > Inlet | place: Canada: British... | reverse complement strand
AATTTCACCTAGTTCTTTCTGATGCACAAGAATCGGATAATTGGGTAGCTAAGAAAGACTTAAACGATACTGAGGGAGACGGATTTGTTGGTTTCGTTCACCAAGTAGTGATAGATCAATACTTAACCAAACACGAAACACCAGAAGATATCGAATTGTATTTCTGTGGACCTCCACTTATGAATCAGGCCGTTCTCAAAATGGCAGATGATTGGGGTATCCCAGACGAAAATGTTCGTTTCGACGACTTTGGAGGATAAAAACAAAAAGACCCGCTATTTAGCGGGTCTTTTTTTAGGTATTTTTTAGAGTAAGCAAAGACGCTGAATAGATTAGGAAATTAAAAATTACGATATGTGGTGAGCTAACTCCAATACCTGTGTTTCCGTTGAAGTGATTTATAACCAGCCTAGTAATCCCGTTAGTTTTCAGATATAAGTTTTTACCCTTATAAGCATTAAAACCTCCAGTACGAACATAAATATATTTATTGAAGTAGAACTTAGGCAAATCGGTATTTATATGAGCAAAAGATGCGTTTGTCGGACCCATCTGAATGTAACCATGATCGGTTCTAAGCATATTGTAGGTTGGAGAAACCAATGATTGAGCCCTACAAACTATATAGTTTGCTTCACAAACAACATCTTGAGCATTAGAGATTAAAAAAGTAGATAGGAAAAGACTTAAAAAGAGTAGAGATTTTTTCATTGCGTTGAGTTATTTAAAAGTTAAAAAATAACTTGGCAAGGCATTTAAGTTCTTAAAATCTATACTATTTTTCTATAAAAACAAATGCTTTATTTATTTTTGCTGAAATAAAATTTATGGAAACTAAAGATTGTAACGGAAATTTATTACAAGATGGCGATGCTGTTGTTGTAAACAAAACACTAGATGTAAAAGGCTCTCCTTTGGTGATTAAAAAAGGCACAAAAGTAAAAGGCATTCGCCTAACCGATGATCCTCAAGAGGTCGACTGTAAGGTCAATGGTAGTAGAATAGTGCTGCGAACAGAATTTTTGAAAAAGAAATAATTATTTCTTTACATACTTGTCTTGGTACAATTTTATCCACTGATCGCGATTCATTTTTTGGCAAAGCTGAGCTATTAAGTCAAACGGAATTTCTTCCACTTTTTTGAATCGGATGCAGCTTTTTCCCATATCCAGTTTTTTAGAACTATGCTTGGGAAATTCGCTTACAAACCAATCGAGCAAATTAGGATCTGCATATATTCCCATATGGTATAAAGCAATAAAATTCTTTTGAGAAGCAATACTTATAAAAGGAAGTGGGGTGTCTTTTTTACAATGGTAGCCATCCCCAAAATAGGATAGAGGTACCACCCAGCCAGGCATTCCGTAGCTAAGAGTGTTTTCAAAGCCTTTAGGAAGATTGCTGTCAATAGTCTGGTGCAGTTTTTCCATAAACGGCAATCTTTGCAAGTCTATATTTTGGTAATATTCTTCTACATTTTTTGCTTCTATTTTCATATCGTAAATTTTATCCTTTCAAAGCTACATTTTTTTTACTTTTGAACCATGAATAGAATTTTGATTTTTCTCTTAGTTTTGAGCGCTTGCGGCTCCAGAACAGACCATAGTATAGTTCACAATATCGGTTTTGCTCAAGGTACTACTTACAGCATTAAATATATGTGCCAACAAGGCCAAGATTATCAGATGTCTATTGATAGTATCTTTGCTAAAATAGATAGTTCTCTATCTACCTACGTTCCTTATTCTATTATTTCTAGACTTAACAATGGAGAAAGAGAATTGGCTTTAGATTCTCACTTTATTCGTGTTTTTAATACTTCTTATCAAATAGCACAACAAAGCAATGGTGCCCTCGACTGCACCGTAAATCCGCTTATAGAACTATGGGGTTTTGGCTCTAAAGATACTAGCAATGTAAGCGACCAAAGAGTGAAAGACACTTTACAATATACGGGCTATCACAAAGTAAGTATAGTAGATAGCTTATTAGTAATGCCTCCAAATTTTAGTTTAAACTTTAACGCTCTTGCTCAAGGATATACCGTAGACGTAATTGCTCAGTTTTTGCAATTTAAAAATAGTAATGACTTTCTAATAGAAGTAGGTGGAGAGTTAAGAGCCTCTGGAGTAAATGGTAGCAATAAATGGTGGAAAGTAGGTGTCGATAAGCCAATTAAAAAACCAGACCTAAGCGATCGTTTTCAGGTGGTACTCGAACTAGAAAATAAATCGTTGGCTACATCGGGTAATTACCGAAACTTCTATGTTAAAGACGAACAGATATATTCCCATACTATTGACCCGATTACGGGATATCCTGTAACACATACTTTGTTGAGCGCAACAGTAGTGGCAAACTCTTGCATGCTTGCCGATGCTTATGCTACTGCTTTTATGGTGATGGGGGTGGATTCCGTTAAAAGCTTTCTAGAATCTAACTCAGAAATAGATGCCTTTTTAGTATATGGGGAAAATCAAATTTGGAATACCTGGTCGAGCCAAGGATTTGAAGAAAGAATAGCCGATTAAGCGTCTTCTTTTTTGCAGATTTCTTCCGGACTAGCTCCGCAAAGACCACAGTTTTCGCCTTCTTTGTTTAAAAATGGACTATTACTAGCACAGGTGCCAGCAAATTTGCCGTCTTTTTTCAATAAAATTTTAATCGCAATTCCGGCAAAACCGAGTCCTAATAACAGGATAGATAATAAAACTACTTCCATAATAATTAATTGAATAGCAAAGGTATGAATTGTTATGCTATTTTTGAATAAAATTTTATAATTATGGATGCTCGACTAACTGCTTTTCAACGATTGCTAGATATTATGGACGAATTGCGTGAGAAGTGTCCTTGGGATATGAAACAGACCATGGAATCTTTGCGTTACCTGACTTTAGAGGAGGTTTACGAACTTTCTGATGCCATTGTAGAAAACGACAGCCAAGAGGTTAAGAAAGAGCTAGGAGACGTTATGCTTCATTTAGTATTCTATGCTAAAATTGCTTCGGAAAGCAATCTGTTCGACATTACCGATGTATTAAATAGTATTTGCGATAAGTTAGTGCGCCGCCATCCTCATATCTATGCTGGCCTCGAAGTATCGGGCGAAGAAGAAGTAAAAGCCAATTGGGAAAAACTAAAACTTAAAGAAGGCAAAAAATCGGTTTTACAAGGGGTTCCTAAATCTTTACCAGCAATGGTTAAAGCCATCCGTATTCAGGAAAAAGCTAGGGGAGTAGGTTTCGATTGGGATAATAAAGAACAAGTGTGGCAAAAAGTACAAGAAGAGTTAGCCGAGTTTCAGCACGAGCTAGATAATAACGACCCTAAAAAAGCAAAAGAAGAATTTGGCGATCTATTATTCTCTTTAATTAACTACTCTCGCTTTATAGACATAAACCCAGAAGACGCTCTAGAAAAAACCAATAAGAAATTTATAAAACGATTTCAGTTTATGGAACAGGAGCTATTAAAAGAAAATAAAGTAATGGACGAGATGAGCCTTAGCGAGCTCGATGTCTATTGGAACAAAGCCAAAACTATTTAGGGGCTTTGCGTAATAGGTAAACAGCCAAGAGACTAAACATAAGATTAGGAATCCAGACCGCTACTATGGGCGACAAATCTCCATTGGTAGCAAAGGTGGTCGATATTTGCATAAACAAGATGTAAGAAAAACTGATAAGCAGACCTATTCCTAAATGCAGTCCTATACCTCCTTTTACTTTTCTACTGGCCATAGCTACAGCTACCAAGGTTAAAATAATGGTAGCAAAAGGAAAGGCTATGCGTTTGTGCTTTTCTATTAAATGAAAAACTAGATTTTTAGAACCCTTCATTTTTTCTTTGTCTATAAACGAATTGAGTTCGTAATAATTCATGGTTTCTACCATACTCAATCGGAAGTTAAAATCTTTAGGACGTAGGTTAAGAACCGTATCTTTTTGTTCTCCTTTATTTATCTCTTCATAGAGTCCGTTAATTTCTCTTTCTATATAATTGTAGATCGTCCATTTTTCTTTTTGCTCATCCCACTCAATGTAGCTCGAGTAAAGTTTCTTTTTTAGCTCGTTTTTCTCAAAGTTTTCAATAGAGAATTTATAGCCAATGTTTTTCTGGATATTATAGCTTTCGATATAGATAAAAGTGCCTGGCTCAATTTGCATATGGATATCCTTATCTCTGTTTTTATAAGGAGATTTTAAATATTCGTATTCGAAGTCTAAACGCAATTGATTGGAAGCAGGAATAATAAAGTTTCCTAGCACAAAAGATAAGACGCATAATAAAACAGCCGATAGTAAAAAAGGACGTAAGAATCGGTTAAAGCTTACTCCACTAGTAAGAATAGAAATGATTTCGGAATTACCCGCCATTTTGGAAGTGAAGAATATAACGGCAATAAAAGTAAATAGGGGACTAAATAAGTTTCCGAAATACGGAATAAAATTTAAATAATAGTCGAATAGAATAGCACGAAAAGGAGCTTCACTCTCAAAGAAGTCGTCTACTTTCTCCGAAATATCAAAAACCACCACAATTATTAAAATTAAGGAGATGGAAAAGAAAAAAGTTCCTAAAAACTTCTTAATGATGTACCAATCTAATTTACCCATTTATAATCGTTGGTCTAGTTTTTTTACCATTTGTGTTTTCCAATTATCGAAAGTGCCTTGTAAAATATGCTCTCTAGCTTGTTCCATTAACCATACATAGAATCGAATATTGTGTAAGGTAGCAATTTGTTTACCCAAAATTTCATTTACCGAAAACAAATGTTTTAGGTATGCTTTAGAATATTGCTGGTCTACATAAGAAGTACCGTTAGGGTCTATTTCAGATAAGTCATCTTTCCACTTGCTGTTTTTTATATTGATAGTTCCTTCCGAAGTAAAGAGCATTCCGTTTCTTGCATTTCTGGTAGGCATTACGCAATCGAACATATCTACACCCAAAGCAATGTTTTCAAGAAGGTTAGAAGGCGTACCTACTCCCATTAAATACCTTGGTTTTTCTACAGGCAAAATGTTACAAACTATTTCGGTCATTTCGTACATTAAATCGTGAGGTTCTCCTACTGATAAACCTCCAATAGCATTTCCTTCTCTTTCGAAAGAAGCAATTTTTTCTGCCGATTGTTTTCTTAAATCTTTATAAACCGATCCTTGAACTATAGGAAATAGAGTTTGGTCATACCCATATTTTGGTTCAGTAGAATCGAATCTGTCGCAACACCTTTTTAACCAACGGTGAGTCATGTGCATTGATTTTTTAGCGTAATTGTAATCGCAAGGGTAGGGAGTGCATTCGTCAAATGCCATAATAATGTCGGCACCTATCGTGCGCTGAATGTCCATTACATATTCGGGAGAAAACATATGGTAAGAGCCGTCAATATGAGATTGAAATTTTACTCCTTCTTCTTTAATTTTTCTTTTACCCGATAAAGAATACACCTGATAACCTCCGCTATCGGTAAGTATTGGGTGTTTCCAGTTCATAAATTTATGAAGTCCACCTACTTTTTCTAACACTTCTAGTTGAGGTCTTAAGTATAAGTGGTAGGTGTTTCCTAGTATAATAGGAGCCTTGGTGTCGTTCTCTAATTCGTGTTGATGCACTCCTTTTACGGTAGCAGCAGTACCTACTGGCATAAACATAGGAGTTTTAATAACCCCATGAGCGGTAGTTAGTTCTCCAGCTCTTGCTTTAGTGGCTTGGTCTTGCTTTAAAAGTATGAAATCCATAACACAAATTTTTTGCCAAAGATAAATTAAGAATCAAGAAAATTATTATGGATGATGAAAAATTAAATATACGTATTATTGCAACAATGAATTTTACTTATATTCTTTTCTCTCTATTTGCCTTTTCCGCTTTAGTACAGCTGTTATACTATCTGTTTATCTTTAGAAAAGTAAACCTTTTTAAAAAGAAAGAAATCGGTTTTAATAAAGAAATCTCGGTGGTTGTTTGTGGTTATAATGAGGCCGAAAACCTAGAGGTGCTCATTCCTAAGATACTAGATCAGGATTACCCTTGTTTTCAATTGGTGGTAGTAAACGATCAGTCCAATGACGACACCAAAATGATTCTCAAGAAATGGGAGTATCATCCCAGAATTAAAATTGTTACTATTACCGATGATATTCCTAAAAGAGTAGGTAAGAAATTCGCTCTTTCTTTAGGAATAAAAGCTGCTAAATACGATTATTTATTACTCACAGATGCCGATTGTGTACCTGTTGATGATCAATGGATTACCTCTATGGTCTCTTCTTTTTCTGATCAAACTCAAATTGTTTTAGGCTACGGAGCCTATCAAAAGAAAAAAGGATTGCTCAATATGTTGGTTCGCTTCGATACTTTCTTAGTTGCCTTGCAATATTTTTCTTATTCTTTATTAGGAAAAACATATATGGGGGTAGGAAGAAACTTAGCCTATAAGAAATCTTTGTTTTTTGATAACAAAGGTTTTGCCAGTCATCTTCATATTCCTTCGGGAGACGATGACTTATTTATTAGAGAAGTAGCAACGGAGCACAACACTACCATCAGCATCGATAGAAGCGCTGCTACTATTTCTGTTCCTAAAGAGAGTTTCTTTTCTTGGATAAGACAAAAGTCTCGACATTTAAGTACTAGCACAGAGTATTCTTTCGATTTGAAAGTATTGCTTGGCTTATTTTCTTTGACTCAACTAATGTTTTGGTTTTCTTTTATTTATCTGATGATAGATAGCTCTATTCTATATGTGACCCTTTCCATATTTGCACTTAAAACTATGGTTCAGTATTTTATATATTTTCCGTTTATGAAAAAAATGGAAGAAAAAGATCTAGGCTACTTTTTATTAATACTAGATTTACTAATGATCTTATTTCAAGTTATTTTCGGAGTTGCTAATATTTTTACAAAAAAGAAAAGATGGTAGATAGAGAACTAACAGATAAAGCAAAACAAGATTTATTGCTAATTGATAGGGCGTTGAATAAAGGAGATCAGCGTGCTTATTCTACACTAATGTCTAAGTATAGAGATCCTATCTTTTTTATGCTTCTTGAAAAAATAAATGATAAGGAATTAGCTAAAGAATTAACTATTGAAGCATTAGGTAAAGCGTTTAACAAATTGCATTTGTATACTCCAACCTTTGCTTTTAGTACTTGGTTGTTTACCATTGCTAGAAACAATGCTATCGATTATTTAAGAAAAAAGAAATTGCCTACTCTTTCTATGGATCAATTAAGAGAAACAGACGATGGTGGAGAGATATCATTTGATATTGCCGATACGGGCCTCGATCCAGAAAACTTTTTACTTAAAAAACAACGGCTACAAATAGTTCGAAAAATTGTAGCTAGTCTAGAACCTAAATACCGTCGACTTGTGCGTTTAAGATACTTTAAAGAGTATTCTTACCAAGAAATAGCGGATGAGTTAGATATGCCAGTAGGAACCGTTAAAGCCCAGCTTTTTCGTTCAAGAGAGCAGCTGTTTAATTTGTTGGACGGTAAACAAAATCAGTTTTAATGAATTTGGATTTTCATTTCCCAAACCTTAGCTCTACTCAACAACAGCAGTTGCAACAACTATTGCCATTGTATACTTTTTGGAACGCCCAAATAAATGTAGTGTCAAGAAAAGATATCGATTTATTGATGGAGCGCCACGTACTTCACTCATTAGCTATTGCCAAAATAGTAGATTTTCAAAAAGGCACTAAAATTATGGATGTAGGAACGGGTGGAGGTTTCCCCGGAATTCCTTTAGCTATTTTATATCCGGATGTTGATTTTCTATTAATTGATAGTATAGCTAAAAAAATAAAAGTTGTAAACGAGGTTGCCCAGTCTTTAGGATTGAAAAACGTAAAAGCTGTTCATGATAGAGCAGAGAACGTCACTCAAAAATTCGACTTTATAGTAAGTAGGGCAGTTACTAAAATGCCTGCTTTTATAAATTGGGTTAAAGATAAAATTGATCCTATCTCTATTAACGAATTCCCAAACGGAATTCTTTATTTAAAAGGAGGTGATTTGACAGAAGAGCTTTCGACAGTTAAACAACACTACAAGGAGTTTGATATCAGTGAATTTTATAGCGACGAATTTTACGAAACTAAAAAAGTAGTGTACGTACAGTTAGTTTGATTTTTTACAGAAATAAACTATTTCTCCTTTAGGAAGAGCAAATCTTTCTACTTCTTCTTTCGAAAGTTCGTTGATGAAATTATCTTCCACAACTTCAAAACCTACAGCAGCTAATTTCTTGCCATAATCGTTTCCGAATAAACGAAGGTGATCGGCTTGCCAATAGTGTTTTTCTCTTTCTTTAGGGTCTGTGATAGTAGGGTCATCAAAAGTTTCTTCTCTACTAGTATCGATAGGAACTTGAAAAATACCCCATCCACCTTTTTTCATAACTCTGTAAAATTCGGTCATTACTTTGTGTGCATCTTCAACGTGTTCTAAAACGTGGTTACACATAATAACATCGAAAGAATTATCCTGGTAAGGAATTTGGTGAACATCCATTTTTACATCTGCCCATGGCGAATTTAAATCGGCAGTGGTATAGTTGAGGTTTTTTTGTTTTTTGAATATTGGTAAAAAACAATACTCTGGAGCAATGTGTAAAAACCTAAGATCGTCTTTAAAAAAGTTGGTTTTCTGGTTGAGGTATAGCCACAACAATCGATGTCTTTCTAAAGACATGCTATCGGGAGCTAATGCGTTTTCTCTAGGATTTATCCTTCCGTAAGGAAGAAGTTTACGATATGTAATTCCGTTAATAGGATCTTCAAAATTATTTCCTCTCATAAATAAAGAGAAAAATTGTAAGAAGATATGACTTACATGGTGTAAGTAGTGTCTTGGGATGAGACGGGTAACTAAGCTTATAATTATTTTCACCTCACAAAGTTATTTAAAATTATTCTTTAATAATTTTAAATAACTGATTTTTTAATTCTACAAAGTAAATCCCGCTTTCTAAGTTAGATAAATCAAGCTCTGTTTTAGTACTGTTTTTCGATTGAGAAATCAGAAGTTGTGTTAGAGTATTGTACACATTTATTGTGCCTATTAATTCTGATTCTACTATAATAATATCGTTAAACGGATTAGGATAAATATTTAATTCATTTAGTTCGTTATCCTCCACGCTAGAAATAGGGCTGCATTGTGCAATACAAGCATTGTAAGTAGAGTATTCTCCAGAACCATCTTGAGGATCGACACACTGATTGTTTACACATCTCCAAGAAGCATCCGGAGCATTCGAAGTAACGCAGAAGTTGCTTGTTGTTTGTTCGCCGAAATCGGAATTTTGAACAGATAACTCGGCTAAGACATCTCCGTTGTTATCATAAATAGTAAAATCTCCATCGTATTCGCAAGAATGCTGAGAACCATATAATCCGTCTCCGTATTCGTCATAAACAGTAAAGTTGTAGCATCCGTCTACCAAACACCAGTTTTCTGTTTCAATTGAAGGGTTTGGTTCCATATTATCAGCATCTTCTCCTCCTGGATAATAGCCATAATCTACTTGAGCAATCATTTGACCAGAAGTGCTTTGTAAAGTCCATGCTGTTTCTATGCCATAGCAATCAGGCAAAAAATCTAGTTCTACTAGGTTTTGTCCTACACTTACATAATTGCTTTGAGAATAAGTATTGTTTCCTTCTGGACCTGTTACAGTTAAAATAACATCAAACTCTCCCGAAGAAGGGTAGCTTACATTGTGTGGACCAGCTCCACTAGCAGTAGCAGGAGAACCTCCGTAAAACTGCCAGCTATAGTTAGAAATATTTCCTGAAGAATTAGAAGAAAAGTTAACTGATTCGTTGATGCATATAGTTGATTCGTTTGAGAAAAAACTAGCACTAACGCTGTTAGGATTACAATAAGAACCATTAAGAACGGTTACTCCAGAATCATCTGGATCTAACCATGGTTTTAGTCTTTTAGCATTGGTGTTTCCCATTTGATCCCATCCGTGCCATAGTTTTCCGTAAACGTCAGGTTGGTTGGTAGCATCGCAAAATGAAGAACCACCAGTTAAGTCTCCTACAATTAATCCGTTTTGGTTATAAATAGGCGAACCCGAAGAACCTCCTTCTGTAACACCAAATCCGTTATCTGTCTGATCCCAATATACTCTCCAATGGGTTGTGTTGTCGTTTCCAAATCCTAGTCCACTTGCTGTTGTTAGATTTTGCGAAAAGGTCGATATTTTTTTAATATCTCCACTTGGGTGGTGAATGCTTACTCCGCTAGTTGCTGCTGTATTTGAACGATCCCAACCTGAGTAGTAAGGGTCAAAAGATGGTTCATTATTTAACTCTACTAAAAAGAAATCAGAATCACCTACATTACCTTCATCGCCAGAATTAGATAATAACTGACAACCAGTAATTGCTTCGTAGTTTGGAGTAGAATTGTTGCAGCCACTAGATTCGTAGTTGAAATAATATACGGTCTGGTTAAGGTCGTTGTTAGATATATTACCACCAGAAAAACAGTGGTCGGCAGAAAGCACTAGGGGTCTGCAGTCTCCATTGGTATTGTTGATTAAAGCGCCTGAGCACAAACCTACAAACTGACCATCAGGAATCTGAATTCTGCAAACCGATGTTTTTTGATTTGCCCAATTATCTCCTTCTGAGCAATTAGCATTAACTTGGCAGTCATCCGAGCTTCCGTATCCTCCTAAAGTTCCGCCTACTTTTTTATATCCGTAAGCTACTTTGTCGATATTTATTAATGGTAATTCGCTTTGATAACTAGGCTGAAAATATTCTATTGTTAGTTGTTCTCCAGCAATTAATTCGCTAGCATAAAAACCCGAAGAATGATTGTTTTTGGAAGTATAAGGTCCAGCAAACTGAGTCTTTTCTTTATTGTAGATGAATAGTATTCCTCCTGAAGGAATCCAAAATTGATTAAAATATAAGCTTAGATTTTTAGCGCCATTACTTTTAATATCTACACTCCAGATTTTTCCGTTTTGTGCATTAGTCCAGTTTCCCGAATTAGTTATAGAAATATCGGAAGCTACAAATTTTGCAAATTTAAATGACTCTCCCGAAAGACTCTCTTGCAATGCTAGATCTTGGATATCATTTGGAGCATTAAGAGAAATAATATCATTTTGAAGAGAAATGTTTTGTGTTATCGAGGGAGGTGTTTGTGCTAATAAAACAACAGGTATAATAAATGCTAAAAATAAAAAGTGTTTCATATCTTGTTATTTAGATTAAGAGGTACAAAGATAATAAATTTGAAGTTTTTTTTGTAATGTATAATTACCATATCAATGTTATTAAATTTATATTTGCATTTCTACATTATAACATGACTAAAAAAGAGAATAAGAAAAAAGTTTCATTAAAGAAAGCTACTAGATTGTTTACTTATTTAAAACCCCATATTTGGGAGTTTTATCTTGGAGTACTTTTTTTGTTGCTTTCGACCTCTGCATCTTTGGTTTTTCCTGCTCTAATGGGAAACTTAGTAGATGCTGCAAAAAGCGAATTGGTTTCCAATATTGATAAAATTGCACTAACGCTTTTGGGCTTGTTTGCCCTACAGGCTATATTCTCTTATTTTAGAATAGTTCTTTTTGTAAATATTACTGAAAAGACTTTAGCCATTTTAAGACAAGACACTTACGCACACCTTATAAAACTTCCTATGACTTTCTTTTCTAAAAGAAGAGTAGGAGAGTTAAATAGTAGAATAGCATCGGATATAGCATTACTTCAAGAAACATTCACTACAGATTTAGCTGAATTTTTCAGGCAAATAGTTATCATAATTGGAGGGATATGTTTTTTATCTTTTACTTCTTTTAAGCTTACTCTGTTTATGTTGGCACTGATTCCGCCGATGATGTTAGCAGCAGTGTTTTTCGGAAAATACATTAAGAAATTTTCTAAAAGCGTTCAAGAAAAAGTTGCAGAATCTAACACTATTGTAGAAGAAACATTACAAGGAATAGTCAATGTAAAAGCATTTACAAATGAGTTTTTCGAAATTAGTCGTTATTCTAAAAAAACCAATGAGGTTTTAGAAATTGCTAAAAAAGGAGGGAAGTATAGAGGTGCTTTTGCATCCTTTATAATTTTTTGTCTGTTCGGTTCTATAGTAGCAGTTATATGGTACGGCGTTAAGATGGTAAACACCGGAGAATTACAAATGGGACAGCTGTTTTCTTTCATTCTATATTCTGTTTTTATTGGTGCTTCTGTTGGTGGAATGGCCGATATATATTCTAAAATTCAGAAAGCTATCGGGGCAACCGAACACTTAATGGATATTTTAGATGAAGAAAAAGAAGATATACTACCAATTAAAGATTCTATAAAAATAAATGGTGATGTTGATTTTAACGAATTGTCATTTAATTACCCTAGTCGCCCTGACTTAAATGTATTAGACAAGATCAGCTTTTCTATTAAATCGGGACAAAAAATAGCAATTGTTGGTCCTAGTGGAGCAGGTAAATCTACCATTGCTTCTTTGCTTTTAGGATTTTATAATATTGACTCTGGTCAGTTAAATGTAGATGGTAAAAGCATAAGCAATTATTCTATAAGTGAACTACGAAACCAGATGGCAGTTGTTCCTCAAGAAGTATTGTTGTTTGGAGGGTCGATTAAAGAAAACATTGCTTACGGAGATATTTCTGCTTCTGAAGATGAAATAAAGCAAGCTGCCAAAAAAGCTAATGCTCTTGAGTTTATCGAAAGCTTTCCTGAAGGAATGGAAACTTTAGTAGGTGAGAGAGGTATTCAGCTTTCGGGCGGACAAAGACAGCGAATAGCTATTGCTAGAGCTTTACTTAAAGACCCTAGTATATTAATTTTAGATGAAGCAACTTCTGCTTTAGATTCAGAATCCGAATCCTTAGTTCAAGGAGCCTTAGAAATATTAATGAAAGGAAGAACCTCTGTAGTAATTGCCCATCGTTTATCGACCATTGTTGCTGCCGATAAAATATTGGTACTAGATAAAGGTGCAATTGTAGAATCAGGAACCCATCAAGAGCTTATTGAAAACGGTGGTTTATACAAACAATTGAGTTCGCTTCAGTTTCAGCTATAGCAGCTTATTTTTTTAACTCGCTATCGATGACATCAATCATCTGATTGAATTCCTTTTCTTTAAACAAACGTGTTAGGAAAATAATTTCTCCTTTTTTGTTGATTACAATGTTTCTAGTAACACCAGCTTTTGCTATTGTAAATTTATCAAAAAGACTTCCATCTTTGTCAATTGCAATAGGGTAAGTAACTCCTGTTGACTCTATAAATTTTCGAACTGTCTGTTCGTCTTCTTTTAAATCAATACCTATTAAGATAAAGTCTTGGTCTCTATATTTTTGCCACACATCCTTTTCTAAGTGAGGCATTTCTTTTCTACACACTCCGCACCATGATGCCGTAAATTGAAGAACAACTACTTTTCCTTCTAAACTTTTGTTGTTGAGAATTGTTCCGTCAAGTAAGCTTAATTGTATCTTAGGTAATTCATCGCCTATTTTGACCTTATAACCTCTGTTGTCTTCTCCAAAACTTAAAAAGCTAAATAGACTTATCAAAGCAAGTATTTTCATTTAAAATTGATTTAAAATGTGTTTTATCTTTTGGCAAGCTTCTACTATTTGCTCGTCGCTAATATTTAATGGAGGTGAAATTCTAACGCTTGTTTTAGTGAATAGAAAGAAAAAAGTAATCAATCCGTTTTCATATCCTTTTTCAACTAATGCATTGCACCAGTCTTTATTTCCTAATTCTACAGCAAGCATAAGGCCTTTTCCTCTTAGCTCTTTAATTTTGGGATGAACTAAATTGTCTCTAAATAATTTCTCTTTTCTTGAAACAGAATCTATAATGTCTGGTTCCTCTAGAAGTGTTTGTAGAGTAGCTAAAGATGCCGCACAATTTACAGGGTGACCTCCGAAGGTTGTGATGTGGCCAAGCATAGGATTTTCTTTTAGAAGAGCCATGTTTTCTTTGGAAGAAATAAAAGCACCTATTGGCATTCCTCCTCCCATTCCTTTAGCCAAACATAATATATCGGGAACAACATCAAAAGTTTGCAAAGCAAATAATTTACCTGTTCTGCCAAAGCATGTTTGAATTTCATCAAAAATTAATTGGGCGCCAACTTCTTTGCATTTTTTCGAAAGTTGTTTTAGCCAAAAGGAAGATGGAACCCTAAAGCCACTTGCTCCTTGAATTGGCTCAACAACAACCGCTGCTGTTTTGTGATCAATTTTTTGTAATGCAGAAATACAATCGTATGGTATTTGATAGCAATCGGCTAGAAGGGGTCTGTATCTAGTTTTATAGTGTTCTTGCCCCATTATAGATAACGCTCCATGGGTACTTCCGTGGTAACTATTATGAAACGATATAATTTTTGATCGCGATGTTTTCCTTTTAGCAAGTTTCATAGCACCCTCAATTGCTTCGCAACCAGAATTAACAAAATAAGTGCAATTTAATTTTTCAGGAAGATTTTGTGCTAAAAGCTGAGCAAGTTTGTATTGAGGAGATTGAATATATTCTCCATAAACCATAACATGCAAGTACCTCTTAACTTGGGTGTTTATAGCGTTAATAATGTTTGGGTGAGCGTGTCCTAATGTACAGGCCGAAACTCCTGCAACAAGATCTAAATATGGTTTTCCATCAACATCGTAAACAAACATTCCTTCACTATGACTAATTTCTAATGCTTTGGCAAAAGGAGTAGTCTGTGCTTGGTGTTTAAAAAAGATATCTTGAGAAGACATTTATTTTCTATCCATTACTTTTAACGCTGCTTCTACTATAGAATCACAATCAAGACCATATTTTTTCATTAGATCAGATGGCTTACCACTTTCTCCAAAGCTATCGTTAACCGCTACCATTTCCATAGGAGTTGGAGTGTTAGTAGATAGTAACTGAGCTATACTATCACCAAGACCACCATTTCTCATGTGTTCTTCGGCACTTACTACGCATCTTGTTTTAGCTACAGACTCTAAGATAGCTTTTTCGTCTAGTGGTTTGATCGTATGAATATTTACGATTTCAGCACTTATGCCTTTTTGAGATAGTATTTTTTTAGCTTCTAATGCTTCCCATACTAAATGGCCAGTCGCAAAAATGCTAATGTCAGAACCTTCTTCTAAAACAACAGCTTTACCAATTTCGAAGTTTTGATTAGCAGCAGTGAAGTTTGGAACTTTTGGTCTACCAAACCTTAAGTAAACAGGTCCTTGGTAGTCTGCGATAGCAATAGTTGCTGCTTTTGTTTGATTATAATCGCATGTGTTTATAACAGTCATTCCAGGAAGCATTTTCATTAGACCAATGTCTTCCAGAATTTGATGGGTTGCTCCATCTTCTCCTAGGGTTAGTCCGGCGTGAGAAGCACAGATTTTCACATTTTTACCAGAGTAAGCTACCGATTGACGGATTTGATCGTAGACACGTCCAGTAGAAAAGTTAGCAAAAGTTCCTGTAAAAGGAATTTTACCACCTATTGTCATACCAGCTGCAATCCCAATCATGTTGGCTTCAGCAATCCCTATTTGAAAAAATCTATCTGGATGATCTTTGGCAAAAGCATCCATTTTTAAAGATCCGGTAAGGTCAGCACACAATGCGACTACGTCTTTATTCTTTTTTCCTAGTTCTGTTAATCCAGCTCCAAATCCGGAGCGTGTATCTTTCATTTCCATTTTTTATAATTTTAGGGACACTGTTTTTTTAGGTAAAACTTTAAATGTTAAGTCTTTGGTAAAAATGCTTTCCGATGCATTCTTTGCTCTATAAATAATTCGATAACTGCCAGGCATTAAATAAATATTTTGCTTGCCTTTGTTTGACTTAATATCTGTTACCCATTTTAATTCGTTTTCATCTTCAAAAATACTTCCATAGCCCGAGGAGGTAAAGGAAAGTATAACTAAGCTTGGCTCTGGAATTACCACTTTGTAAGAAGAATCTTGCTTAATACTTATGCTATGTTTTATGCGAGGAAGGGTTAAGAATTCTAGGTCGTAGTCTCCAATTAAATAGTTTTGGTTACTATTAATTTTCTGAACATTTAATATTTCTTCTTCTCCTTTTAATTTAACAATGCAATTTGCAATCTGTCTTCCCCCCATACTTAGTTTTAGATTAGCTTGAGGAGTATGTAAAGGAATAATAGTATGTTTCCCAGGACTTAATTTCCATTCTTGCTCTGATTCAACTGGCGGAATAGTATGAGCAACCACTTTGTAACTTAGAACCGGATCAATTTTTAGAGTGTCTGGTAAACCCTTATGGTTCATAGTATGAATAAAGTTGTATTGTAATTTTCCAGAAAAAGAATCGTAAAAACTAACAGGTATATTGGTTTCTGTAGGAAGTCCTTGCTTGTCAAGAAGATTAATTTGAACAGTACTAGTGTTTAGCACTTGAGAGACTACTACGTTTAAAATGTTTTTAAAGCTTTCTGGGTCTTTAGCGTCATAAAAGGTACCTACGCAGTCGAATGTTTTTTGAAAATCTTCTTTTAACCCTATACCAATAACAAAAGGTTTTAAAATTACTTTTTTCTCTTGGTACAATCTAGAAATAGCACAAGGATCACCATCGCATTCCTCTATTCCGTCAGTAATTAGAATAACAATATTTCTTGCGTTTTTAGTGTCGCTAGGAAAATCATAAGCACCAGATTCAAGAGCTTGAGCTATTGAAGTTGTTCCTTTTGGTTTTATAGTTTTTAATCTGTTTTGTATGGAAGCGATATTGTTGAAGCCGAAATCAACTTCTAATTTTGTGTCGTCACAATGTTGTGGCGGATAAGGGTGCTGATGACCATAAACTCTAAGGGCAACTTCTAGGTTCTTTTGTCCTTTTAAGCTATCGAGCATATCGATAAGTAAGCTTTTGGCAACATCCATTCTAGACTGGGTGCCAAATTTAGCATACATGCTTTGAGAGGCGTCGAAAATAAAAAGTACTCTGGTTTTTTTAAGATCGTTTTGAGCAAAAGTTGGCACACTTAAAAAGATACTTAAAACTAACGTCGTTGTTAATTTTAGAAACAGTAAATTTTTAAGTTTTATTTGTAAGTCCATTTTAGAAGTCTCCTAATGTCTCTTGATTTTGAGATAAAGCTGATACTAGTTGCTCATCGTTTGGAGCTGCGCCATGCCATTTGTGAGTACCCATCATAAAATCTACACCATTACCCATTTCGGTATGCATTACGATACATACAGGTTTTCCTTTTCCTGTTCTGCTCTTAGCATCTTTCAATACTTTAAGTAGCTCAGAGATGTTGTTTCCGTCCTTACAGGTAATTACGTCCCATCCAAATGCTTCGAATTTAGCTTCAACACTTCCTAGAGCTAAGACATCGTCTGTGGTACCATCAATTTGTTTTTGATTGTAATCTATGGTAGAAATAAGATTGTCTATTTTTTTAGCGGAAGCATACATTGCAGCTTCCCAAACCTGACCTTCTTGTAACTCCCCATCACCATGAAGACTATAAACAATATTGTCTTCATTATTAAGTTTTTTTGTTTCTGCTGCTCCGATAGCAACCGACATACCTTGTCCTAAAGAACCAGAAGCCATACGAATACCAGGTAATCCTTCGTGAGTGGTAGGATGGCCTTGTAATCTAGAGTTTATAGTTCTAAAAGTAGCAAGTTCACTTGCCTGGAAAAACCCTCTTCTTGCTAAAACACTATACCAAACTGGCGAAATGTGTCCGTTTGATAAAAAGAATAAATCTTCGTTTTTACCGTCCATTTTAAAATCGTCATCAATTTTCATTACCTCAAAATATAGAGATACTAAAAATTCTGCGCACCCTAAAGAACCGCCAGGATGGCCCGAGCTTTGTGCGTGAACCATTCTTACAATATCCCTTCTTACCTGATTACAAATGGATTCTAAATCGTGTGTCATAAGTGTATTTATTATGATTCAAATTTAATTCTTTTCGTAAGGTAAAGAACAATTGTTGATATTTTTTAAAAAATGTTTGAAATAGGTGCTTATCTTTGCTCAAAATATTTATAAAAAATGGCTTTAAAATGTGGAATAGTAGGATTGCCAAATGTTGGAAAATCTACTTTATTTAATTGTTTGTCGAACGCTAAGGCACAATCGGCTAATTTTCCTTTTTGTACTATAGAACCAAACGTAGGCGTTATAACGGTTCCCGACGAAAGGTTAACAAAGTTAGAAGAGTTAGTTAATCCTGAGAAAGTACAACCTACAACAATCGAAATTGTTGATATCGCAGGATTGGTAAAGGGTGCAAGTAAAGGAGAAGGATTAGGAAATAAGTTTTTAGCAAATATCCGAGAAACAGATGCTATCATACATGTATTGAGGTGTTTTGATAACGATAATATTGTACATGTTGACGGTTCTGTTGACCCTATTAGGGATAAAGAAACGATAGATTACGAATTGATATTGAAGGATTTAGAGGCGATAGATAAAAAAATTCAGAAGTACGATAAGATTTCAAGAACTGGAGATAAAGAAGCGCGTAAAATTTCAGATGTATTGATTAAATATAAAACTCACCTAGAGAGTGGTCAATCTGTTAGAAGTTTAGAAGTAGAAGAAAAAGAGAAGGAACACATCAGTGATTTAATGCTTTTAACTGCTAAGCCAATTATGTATGTATGTAATGTGGATGACTCTGCTGTTCAGTCAGGAAACAAACATGTCGATAGAGTAAGAGAGGTGGTAGCTAAAGAAAATGCTTCAATCATAATTATTGCTGCATCTACAGAAGCTGATATTGCAGAATTAGAAAGTTTTGAAGAACGTCAAATGTTTCTGGAGGACTTAGGTTTAAAAGAGCCAGGAGTTAATAGAGTTATCCAGACCTCTTACGATTTACTAGACTTATCTACTTACTTTACTGCTGGAGTTAAAGAGGTTAGAGCTTGGACTATCCGTAAAGGAATGAAAGCTCCTCAAGCTGCTGGTGTAATTCACAGTGATTTTGAAAAAGGTTTTATTAGAGCAGAAGTTATCAAATATTCTGACTTTACTGAGCTAGGGTCGGAAATTGCATGTAAAGAAAACGGTAAAATGAATGTGGAAGGAAAAGAATATGTTGTTGAAGATGGAGATATTATGCACTTCAGATTTAATAACTAGAAACTAATCGATATTTTTAAGGATAATTATATTTGTGTATGAATTCTATCTTATTTGACGATTGCCGTTCTGATCTATTACCTCTAACTTATACTAAACCTGTTTGTCAGTTAAGGGTTGGTATACTGACGATTAAGGAAAAGTGGGAGATTATATCTGGATTTTCTTTTTCTTTTAAAACCGAAGAATATCTTCAAAAAAAATACCCTTTAGTTTTAAGCGATGACAATTTGTTTATTAACGGAAGTATTCTTCCTGATAAAGAAATAGTTGATGTAATTGAAAAATTAGAAAGGGAGCAATGTCTTGTAAAAGATGGTATTGTTATTGCTTATAAGTCTAGCAATGAAAATCGTCCCGAAAAAGTAGTTGAATACCAAAATGATATTTCTCAGATTAATAGATGTTGGAATATTTTCTCTTTAAATGAAGTTGAAATTAAGTCTGATTTTCAGCTAGTTACTAGAAATAAAATAACTCAGGAGATTAGTAAAACTAATACTGTTATTGGTGGCCAAAACATTTTTATTGAAGAAGGCGCAAAGGTAGAGTGTAGTGTTTTAAATGCTCAATCTGGCTTTATATATATAGGTAAGAATGCCGAAATAATGGAAGGTTCTATGGTGAGAGGTTCTCTTGCTATGTGTGAAAATTCGGTTTTGAAAATGGGAGCTAAAATTTACGGAGCAACCACTTTAGGTCCTTTTTGTAAGGTCGGTGGAGAAGTAAATAATTCTGTTTTTCAAGGATTTTCTAACAAAGGTCACGATGGTTTTTTAGGTAATTCTGTAATAGGCGAATGGTGTAATTTAGGTGCTGACACCAATAACTCAAACCTTAAGAACAACTACGCAGAAGTTAAACTATGGAATTATTCTGTAGAAAGATTCGAAAAAACTGGTCTTCAGTTTTGCGGATTAATAATGGGAGACCATTCTAAATGTGGTATAAACACCATGTTTAATACGGGAACAGTAATAGGTATTTCTTCTAATTTATTTGGACCTGGTTTCCCAAGAAATTTTATTCCTTCCTTTTCATGGGGAGGATCTGGTGGATATACCACCTTTGTTTTAGATAAAGTATTTGATGTTGCTCAAAAAGTAATGGAAAGAAGAAATATCGAATTATCGTCTGATGATAAAGATATTCTAAGCTATGTTTTCTCGCTGACAAATAAGTATCGAAAGCAATAATTACTGTCAAAAATGGAAAGCGTTTGCAGTGGAACACTCTTTGCATATTACACTCTAACAACTATAAGTGAAATTAAATCTGTCAATTTGGCATTAATATAAATATATGAGTAATACTTTTTTAGATTCTTTAGCTTCAGGTGCATTCGATGACGATGCTGATTTCATTCCATTGTTAAGCAATGAAGACGAAGAGAAAATAAACAAAGAAGAAGTCCCTTCTGTACTGCCAATTTTACCATTAAGAAATACGGTTTTGTTTCCTGGTGTTGTAATTCCTATTACTATTGGTAGAGATAAATCTATAAAGCTAATAAAAGAGGTTTATAAAAAAGATAAAATTTTAGGTGTTGTTTCTCAGAAAGACTTGAATGTGGAGGAACCTTCTATTGATGATCTTAATAAGATAGGTACGGTAGCTCATATAATGAAAATGCTACGCATGCCTGACGGAAATATTACGGTTATCATCCAAGGACGAAAATTAATGGAGGTTCAGGAACTGGTAGAAGATGAACCTTATTTAAAAGCAAAAGTAATAGAGCTTGCTGAAGAAAAGCCAGATACAAAAGACGAAGAGTTTGAAGCATTGGTTGATTCGGTTAAAGATATTGCTATAATGATAGTAAAGGAGTCTCCAAATATTCCTTCAGAAGCACAGCTTGCAATTAGAAATATAGAGTCATCTTCTTTTTTGGTGAATTTCGTATGTTCTAATATGGATACTTCGGTTACTAAAAAACAAGAATTATTACAAACCTTCAATCTTAAAAAACGTTCTCAATTAACTTTGGAAATGTTGACTAAAGAATTGCAGCGTTTGGAAATGAAAAACGAAATTCAGCACAAGGTTAAACACGATTTAGACCAACAACAAAGAGAATATTTTCTTAATCAACAACTGAAAGCGATCCAAGAAGAATTAGGAGGATCGGCGGATCAAGAAATTGAGGAAATGAAAAATAGAGCCAAATCAAAAAAATGGAACGATACTGTAAAAGACGGATTTGATAAGGAAATTAAGAAATTGCAACGAATGAATCCGGCTATGGCCGATTATTCTGTTCAAAGAGCTTATCTTGATCTTTGTCTTGATTTGCCATGGGGTGTCTTTAGTAAAGATACTTTTGATTTGACTAAAGCTAAAAAAATATTAGATAGAGATCATTTTGGTTTAGAAAAAGTAAAAGAAAGAATTTTAGAACATCTAGCAGTTTTAAAACTAAAGGGAGATATGAAAGCTCCTATTATTTGTTTGTATGGCCCTCCCGGAGTAGGTAAAACTTCTTTAGGAAAGTCGGTTGCCGAAGCACTAGGTAGAAGTTACGAAAGAATTTCTTTCGGAGGTTTAAGAGACGAATCGGAAATTAGAGGACATAGAAGAACTTATATTGGTGCTATGCCAGGAAGAATTATTAAGTCAATTAAAAAGGCAAATACTTCCAATCCTGTTTTTGTTTTAGATGAAATTGATAAAGTAAATAGAGATTCGCATGGAGATCCTTCCTCGGCATTGTTAGAAGTTCTAGATCCGGAACAAAACAATTCTTTCCACGATAATTATTTAGATATTGGTTATGACTTGTCTAAAGTGATGTTTATTGCTACAGCCAATTCTCTATCAACTATTCAACCTGCTTTGAGAGATAGGATGGAAGTTATTGAGATAAATGGTTACACTATTGAAGAGAAAGTACAGATTGCTAAAATTCATTTGTTGCCTAAGCAAATAAAAGAGCACGGATTAAAGAAGGGTGATGTAAAAATTTCTAATGCTGTTTTAGAGAAAGTTGTAGAAGGCTATACTAGAGAGTCCGGTGTTAGAGGGATGGATAAGATGATAGCTAAATTAGTGCGAAATGCTGCTAAGTCCATTGCAATGGAACAACCTTACAATGTAACGCTTAAAGTAGAAGACCTAGAATCGATTTTAGGTGCTGTTATATTCGATAAAGATAAATACCTTAATAATGACATTGCTGGAGTAGTTACTGGTTTAGCATGGACTTCTGTGGGTGGTGATATTTTGTTTATTGAAAGTTCTTTAAGTAAAGGTAAAGGGAAGTTAAGTATTACAGGAAATTTAGGAAATGTAATGAAAGAGTCTGCTACAATAGCCATGCAGTATTTGAAATCGAATTGTGAGGAACTAGGAATCAGTTTTCAATCTTTTCAGAATTACGATGTTCATATTCATGTTCCTGAAGGAGCAACTCCAAAAGATGGTCCTTCTGCAGGTATTACTATGCTAACAGCTTTAACTTCTTTGTTTACACAAAGAAAAGTGAAAAGTAAATTAGCAATGACTGGTGAAATTACTCTCAGAGGTAAAGTGTTGCCTGTAGGAGGAATTAAAGAGAAAATTCTTGCAGCTAAGCGTGCTGGTATAAAAGAGATTATTTTGTGTGCTCAAAATAAGAAAGACATAAATGATATAAACCCTGACTATTTAAAAGGGCTTACTTTTCATTATGTAAGCCAGATGATGGAGGTTTTAGAATTATCTCTGATGTCTACAAAAGTTAAGAATTATAAAAAATTAAATTAATTAGATTTGTGTATAATATTAAATATAAAATCATGAAAAAATCGTTTTTATTGGGTGTATTAACTCTTTTCGCTCTTAGCGCTTTTAGCCAAACTTCATTAGTTAAAATAAGTCCATTTCATTTACTTGACGGAACCTTTTATACTTCTTTTGAGAAAAACATAAACAATGATAGAACCATTTATCTTGCTGGTGGCTATAGATTGTCCGACAATGGAGATGATACTGGTTGGATGGGAGAATTACAAATAAGAAAATACTTATTTAGATTTACTAACTCTAAATCGTTAGGAGATTCACCTTTCTCAGGTGTCTACGGAGGTTTGTATGCAAACGGAAAATATTTTTCAGAGTATGAAGATGATGTATCTTTTTATGATTACGAAATCGATGATTATTATCCCCAGACACAAAATTATGAAATCAAACAAGGAGAAGGTGGAGTTATGATGGGTATTCAGCTGGTATTTCATAAAAAATTATCGCTAGACTTTTTTGTTGGTGGTGGTTTAAGAGCTGCAGAAATAAATGGCACTTATTTTAGAACTCCTTATTCTCCTGAAAGAGGATATACTGGAATAGTACCTAAGGTTGGTTTTGATGTTGGTATTTCTTTCTAACAAGAACCAATGAAATGTATTTTAAAAGCACAGTAAATTTACTGTGCTTTTTTTATAATTTTTAATCGACAATATTCGTTTAAACTTTGTTAATATTGTATATGCATAAGGTTTTAATCTTTTTCATCCTGTTTTTTTCTTTTGATTTACTAGCTCAAACTGGTGGAACTAATTCCTATGCCTTTTTTAATACGCCTTTATCTGCTAGATTAGCGGTATTAAATCAGCCGTTAGCTATTTATGATAATGACGTAAATGTCGCTATTTTAAATCCTTCTATGTTGAATGATCAAAAACATGGGGTTCTATCAATGAATGTGGTAGATTATTATTCTGACATTAGTTTTTTAGAAGCTGCTTATGTTTTTCCTTTCAAAGAGTTAGGAACCTTCTCTACTTCGCTTAAGGCAGTGTCATATGGGGAGTTTTTAGAAACTGATATTAGTTCAAATGTTTTAGGATCTTTTAGTGCTAGTGAACAAATTATTTCTTTCGGTTACGGCATGCCTTTAGGCTATAACTTTAATGCTGGCGTTCAATTTAAATTTCTACTTTCTGATTTTGCAGATTATCAGTCTTCTGCTATAGCGTCTGATATTGCTCTTTCTTATTTTAACCCTAAATCAAATTGGTCTTTTTCTTTATTGAGTAGAAATATTGGTAGACCAATATCTGATTATACTAATAGTCAACTTTCTTTGCCTTTTGTAGTAGATGTTGGAGTCTCAAAAACTCTAGAGCATCTTCCTTTTAGATTTCATTTGGGCTATCATAACCTTCAAAAATTTGACAATACTTTTGAGCTTTACAATACCAATTCTTCTCTTTTTGAGGATCAGGAAATTTCGGTTGTTTCTTTTGGAAGCAAACTTTTTAACCACTTTAGCTTAGGAGGTGAATTAACACTTGCTAAAAGAATTGATTTAAGATTTGGTTATAACGCTCAAAGACGTAGAGAGTTACAACTTAGTTCTTACCAAGGTACTGTTGGTTTTTCTTGGGGATTAGGAATCAGGTTAAACTCTTTCATAATAGACTTTGGTAGAGTAACTAATCATCTAAACGGTTCGCCAAATTATTTTTCTATTCGAACCAACCTTAACAAACTTATTTCTAGAAAATGAAAAAAATAAACATTGCAATTGATGGACATTCTTCTTGTGGAAAGAGTACTATAGCTAAACAATTGGCGCATCACTTCAGTTATGTTTATATTGATACCGGGGCAATGTACCGTTCCGTTTGTTTGTATTGTTTGCAAAACGATATTCTTGTAAATGGTAGATTAGATAACGAGAAACTTATCGAATCATTGGATCATATTGACATTTCTTTTTCTTACAATTTTGAGCTTAAAAAAGCAGAAACCTTACTTAACAACGTAAATGTTGAAAATGAAATAAGATCTCTTTGGGTTTCCGAAAACGTTAGTAAGATTAGCAAACTTAAAGACGTAAGAGCCAAGTTAATTAAAATTCAAAAAAATATTGGTAAATCTAAAGGAGTAGTTATGGATGGAAGAGATATCGGTTCGGTTGTTTTTCCTGATGCAGAAATTAAGTTGTTTATAACAGCTTCTTTAAAGGAAAGAACTTCAAGAAGATTCTCTGATTTAGAAAATGTAAGCATGGAGGAAATTGAGCGAAATTTAGCTCAAAGAGATTATGACGACTCTAATAGAGAGGAAAACCCACTTGTTCAGACCCAAGACGCTATTCTAATTGACAACACTAATTTAGGCAAAGAGGAACAGCTAGAGTTGATTTTAGAGCATTGTAATAAGGTTATTCTTGCTTAAAAGGAGCCATTACTTCTTCAATCGATTTTCTGTTTTCGAAAAACGAAAGCAATTCTTTCAAGACGTTTTCAACTACCGCATCTGGACAAGATGCTCCTGAAGTAAGTATAATTTTAACTTTATCTTTTTTAGGAATAAAATCAGATGTAGATAACATTTTTTTGTTTTTGTAGTCGAAATGGTTAATTGTTTTTTGGGACTCTATTTCTTCTTCGGATTTAATAAAGAATGTTTCTAATTTTTGTTCGCATAATTCTACCAAGTGTGATGTGTTAGAACTATTGTAGCCTCCTACAACAATTGCTACATCAGCTTCAACTTCTAGTAGTCCGTAAGTTGATTTTTGATTCTCATTGGTAGCGTAACAAAGAGTGTCTCTTGTATCTGCAAAGTGATCTTTATAATTGTCCTCTCCATATTTTGTTGCAATAGTCTCTTTTAAGAAATTCGAAATTTCTTCTGTTTCGCTTGCTAGCATGGTGGTTTGATTAACCACTCCAATTTTTTCTAAATCCTTTTTAACATCAAAGTTTTCCGAATACTTTCCTTTGAAAAAAGTATAGAATTCTTCTTCTGGCTTTTCCCCTAAAATGACATCCTTTAAAAAGGATGCTTCCTTTAAATCTTTAATTATTAAAGAAGGAGCGTTTTGGTAAGAGTGAGAAAAGGTAGCTTTCGTTTCTTCGTGTTTATATTTGCCGTGAATGATAATAGAAAAATTATCTTTAGAAATACTTTCTGCTTTCTTCCATACTCTAGTTACAAAAGGGCAAGTAGTATCATAGCTTTCTAGTTTTACTCCTTTTTGTCTTAGTAGTTCTTCAATTTCTATAGTTGTTCCAAAAGCCGGAGTAATAATAACATCATCATTATTAATCTCATCCCACGGAATTAATTGGTTTCCTTGAGTGTCCATAATAAATTTTAATCCTTTTGCTAATAAATCATCGTTAACAATAGGATTGTGAATCATCTGACTTAATAGATAGATATTCTTATTCGGGTTTTCTTCTATTGCTTTATAAGAAATTTCTATAGCATTTTCTACCCCAAAGCAGAATCCGAAATGTCTAGCAAGATGAAACTGAACAGGACCAAAGTCTAGTATAGTTGGTGTGAAGTCTTTCTTTTTTAAATCAAGACTTTTTCTTTTGTTTTTTATGGTCTTTATTATAGAAGACTGATAAAATTCAGGAACATCGAAATTTTTCATTTTGTTAATTTAAAGTCCGGGCAAAAATAGGTAAATTTGACTAATGAGTGATTTGAAAAATATACGAACTGACTATCAGGTAGGAAATTTAAATGAGACTGATTTGACTAACTCTCCAATTGATTTATTTCAGATATGGATGGATAAGGCTGTTGAATTAGTTAAAAAAGATGCAAATGCTTTTGTGTTATCTACCATTGATGGAAATGGCTCTCCTAGTTCAAGAGTAGTTTTACTAAGAGGAATAGATGAAGGCTCTTTTTGTTTTTTTACTAATTATACTAGTAATAAGGCTGGTGATATGGAAGAAAATAATCAGGTAGCTATGAATTTTTTCTGGCCTGATTTAGAAAGACAAATTAGAATTATTGGTACAATTGAGCGAACAAGTTCAAAATATTCGGACGATTATTTTCAAAGTAGGCCCTATTCTAGTAAAATTGGAGCCTGGGCTTCTGATCAGAGTTCGGTGATTAAAACAAGAAAAGAGCTCGAGGAAAGCGTTTCTTTTTATGAAAATAAATTTCCTAAAGATGTGCCTAGGCCAGATTTTTGGGGTGGATATAAAATTGCTCCTATTTCTATAGAATTTTGGCAAGGAAGATCAAACAGATTACACGATAGATTTGTTTATAATCAGGATAAAAAAGATTGGAAAATAGATAGATTATCTCCTTAAACCCTGTTTTGTAAAAAGTCTTTTTCAACTATTTCTGACCTATCAATTGTATATCTTAACCATTGTAGCATTACTAGGTCTTTTTCTTCATCGTTTAATTTCCAATTTAAATTACTTTTTTCTAATTTAGTTCTTAATTGATACAAGCAAATTGCGGCTGATACCGATAAATTAAAGCTTTCTGTAAAGCCATACATTGGTATCGTTACTAACTCGTCGGCCATTTCTTGTGCTTCTGCAGTAAGACCTTCCATCTCTGTTCCGAATAAAAGAGCAAATTTTCCTTTACTTACATCAAAAGAATCTAAGCTTTGAACTTCCTTTCCAGGAACGGTTGCGACAATTCTATATCCTTGTTTTTTTAGCTTTCTAATGCATTTTAAAGTATTGTTTTCCTCTTCGTTATATCTATTGATGCTTAGCCAATTCGATGAGCCCATAGCTACCTCTGTATCTGGTGAGAATTCGTTGTAATTTTCTATCACATGAACATCTTGAACACCAAAGCAATCAGCAGATCGTAGAACTGCGCTTGCGTTTAAAGGTTGATAAATGTTTTCTAATACTACAGTAAGATAATTTGTTCGGTTAAGAAGATTTTTTTGAAATAATTCTAATCTTTGGTCTGTAATACAATTGCTAAGGTGTTTTATAAGTTTTTTCATTTGACAAAACAATTTTCTTTTTGTTGAAACCCTCTTAAAAATTCGTCAATTTTCATTCTCTTCTTTCCAGATAATTGAACTTCTTTAAGATAAATAAATCCGTCTTTAACAGCTACTTTAAATTGTGTTTTATCTAGTTCTACATCACCAATTTTTAAATTATGATTTGTGAATTCGATGCTAGCATCATATATTTTAAACATTTTGTTTTGATCACCCATTAAATTTGTCCAGGCGCTAGGGTAAGGAGATAAGCCCAGTATTTTTTGAAGAATAATTTTCCCATTATTTTGCCAATCTATTTTACAATCGGCTTTAAATATTTTTGGAGCTTGAGTAGTGTTGCCTTCTTGTTTAATGCTTGGAGCATTTTGTTGTTTTATAGCATCAATGGTTTTTGTAATTAACTGACTTCCGATATCCATCAGTTTGTCGTGAAGTGAGCCAGCATTTTCTGTTTTTTCAATTTTTATTTTTTCTTGGAAAATTATGTTTCCAGTGTCAATTTTTTCATCAATAAAAAAGGTGGTAACACCACTTTCTTTTTCTCCATTTATTATTGCCCAATTTATTGGAGCAGCACCTCTATATTTTGGTAGGAGAGAAGCATGTAGGTTAAATGTTCCTTTTGAAGATAATTGCCACACTTCTTTAGGAAGCATTCTGAAAGCAACTACTACTTGAACATCTGGTTTCCATTCTTGTAATTGACTTATGAAATTAGGGTCTTTTAAATTGCTAGGTTGCAAAACTTTTATATTCTGCTCAAGAGCGTATTTTTTGACGGATGAGATATTTACTTTTTGGCCTCTTCCTGATGGTCTGTCCGGAGCTGTAATTACACCAATAACATTATATTCTTTCTCAATCAAGTGTTTTAAACAATGGGTAGCAAAATCGGGTGTACCCATAAAAACAATTTTTAAATCCTTCATGCTGCAAATCTAAAACATTTAATCAATCCAAATAAATTGATTGTATTTATCTATTTCTAGTTTTCCATTTTCTAGCAAAAACTCAATAACTTTTATGACTTTTTCTTCTTCAAAATCCATTACTTTTAAAATAATTTCATCAATTGAGGCTGCTTGCAATTTGAGCATATTTTCGACTTCAGCTCGGATTAATTGAAATTCTTTTTCTGACAACTCAGACTTCCCTTGTTTCAAACAGATGTCGCAAACTCCACATTTTTCTACATCTTTTTCATTGAAATAATCTAGCAAAAAACTACTTCTACAAAGGTCTTTGTTTTTGTAATAGGAGATAATTTTATCAGCTTTTTCTAAATCCCTTTTCTTGTTTTCGATTAGATTTTGCTTTGAGAAATATAATTTCTTTGCATCAATTCTATTTTCTAAAAAATAAATTTTTGGTTTAGAATTTTGTTTGACATAATCGATCAGTTTTAATTCTAATAATTTGATTAATAATTTAGTGACATTTTGACTATCTGTATTTAATCTTTTTGCTAAAATATCTTCTTGTATAATAACAAAAGTTTCGAATATCCCAGGATAAGATCGTAATAGAGTTTTAATAATTTTATCGAAACTAGGGTGAGCAATTTGAAACTGATATAGTTCGTTGTGGCTTACTTTAATATAAATTTTTGAAGGATTTGAAAAAGTGTCACTTAGTTTTATAAGTTCTTCTTTTTCTAAAATTTTCAAGCTGTTAAAGGCTTTTAAATATTCTAAATTAAACTTATTGCAAAACTCTATGATGTTAAACTCGTGTTCTTTTATTGATGAAATAGGACCAATCGCTAAACCAAAATAGTTGGCTAATGACTGATAAACAAACCTTATTTCATCTTTATTTGGGTATTTAGTTTCTATTTGAGTTAGTAGCTCTTTTTCTAATGCATTGTTAGCTAGCAATATAGAATATGCTGTTTTGCCATCTCTTCCTGCTCTTCCTGCTTCCTGAAAATACGATTCTATGGTTTGAGGAATAAACTGATGGATAACAGACCTTACATTGGGTTTGTCTATTCCCATTCCGAATGCATTTGTTGCAACCATTACTCTCACATGGTTTTGAGTCCACTCTTTTTGTATTTTATCTCTTTCTTTTATGTCTAAACCTCCGTGATAAAAATGGGATGAAACTCCGTGTTGATTAAGAAAGTTACTAGTGGTTTTTGTTTCTTTTCTTGTTTTGCAGTAAACGATAGAACTTCCTTTTACTTTTTTTAATATTTGAAGAATTTTTGTTGATATATCTTCGGTTTCAATAACGATATAAGAAAGTTCTTTTCTGAAAAAACTATTACTTACTACGTTGCTAGCATTAAACTTTAATTTTATTTGAATATCTTCAATTACTTTTTTTGTAGCAGTTGCTGTAAGTGCTATAATCGGAGCGTTGCATATTTCTTTTAATTCTGAAATTTTTAAATAATTTGGTCTAAAGTCATATCCCCATTCCGAAATACAATGGGCTTCGTCAACAGCTATTAAATTAACATTCATCTTATGTAGCCTTTGCTTAAACATTTCGTTCTGCAAACGTTCTGGAGAGAGGTATAAAAACTTAACTCCACCATAAATGCAATTGTCTAATGCTATATCAATTTCGGAGTGAGTCATTCCTGAAAAAATAGCGATTGCTTTTATATTTTTACTATTAAGATTCTGTACCTGATCTTTCATTAAAGCAATAAGAGGAGAAACGACAATACAAATGCCATCCATCATTAGTGCAGGTATTTGGAAACAAATAGATTTCCCTCCTCCAGTAGGTAGAAGTGCTAAAGTGTCTTTTTTGTCGAGTACAGATTGTATTATTTGCTCCTGTCCAGATCGGAAAGAATCATGATCCCAATATTGTTTTAATAATTGATTTGGCTTCATCATTAATTAAGCTAGTAGCTATATTCGATCTAGAATAAATTTAATCCGATCTTCTATATTTACTTCTGGTAAGATAGCAATTTTATATCCAAATTCCGAATAAACATTTGTTAGTTGCATGTAAATTTGTTGGGCTTGCTCTATGTTTTCTAAACGCTGTAAATCGTTTTCAAATATTTTTGGCCAAAACGGACAAATAAAAACAGTGGAGAAAAATCGTAAGTCGACACTAGTTTTGTGGAAAGAATCAGGAATTTTTATTTGATTCATTTTCATATATGCTAAACCATCTAAAAAGCTTCTGTCGTAGAATTGGATGTCAGATTTTGCCATTTGATATTGTTCCAGTCTTTTGTTAAATACTGTTTGTTCAAAATCAAATTCTTTAACAGAACTATTTATTTTTTGGCTTTCGATTATTTCTCTAGATACTTCATCGAAACAAATATGACCTTGCTTTTTTAACTCATTTATAAGAGTAGTTTTTCCTGACGAAGGGCCTCCGCTAATAACGATTCGTTTCATTATAGAGACAAGCCAAGAATAGCTATTACAGTTCCTAAAATAATAGAGATCATTTTATGTTTATTAAAGTTGTGGCCATCTCCACTTTCAAATAAAATAGTAGTGGAAATATGTAAAAAGATTCCAATTACGATAGCCATTATTTCATTGTGAAAATTACTAACGTTAATAAACTCGCTAGTAAACATTCCTAAAGGAGTCATTAATGCAAAAGTAATAATGATTGCAAAAGATTTTAACTTAGAAAAACCACTTAATAACATCATATTCATAAGTACGATACTTACTGGTATTTTATGTATTGCAAGTCCTGTGAGTAAATTGTCGTGAACATGATTGTGATCGTGGTTTCCTAATGGCATTCCTTCCAAAACAGCATGTACACTTAAACCTATTAGCACGCTTAACGGAATGCTTCCGTGAAAATGACTGTGTCCGTGTTCTGCTCCTTTAGTAAAATGCTCTAAAATTATTTGAAAGAAAAATCCTAGAATAATATAAATTCCTATTGAATAATCTGCTCCATGGTTGTAAATGTCTGGAATAAGATGAAGTACTGTTATAGCAAAAAGGTAAGAACCACTAAAAGATATAAGCAGTTTAGTCTTTGTTCCTGAAAAGTCTTTGTAGTAAAGAGCAATGAATGCTCCAATTAAAACCGATGATATTAATATTAAGTAATACATAATTTATTTCTGTGCTAAGATAATTAGGCGATTCGAATTTATTACATCAAAATCATTTAATTCATAATCTCCCCAAATGTTAATAATTTTTAATCCTGATTTTTGCATTAAATCAGAAATATCATTTAAAAATAGAGCTCTCACTTTTTCTTTATAAGAATAGGCTTTCTCATCATTAAAAGATATTTTTTTTGTGATGAATTTAGAGTCAAAATTTCTATTTATATGGAAGTCTATTCCATCTACTTTTTTAAGTTCGGTGCTTACCAAGTTTGCGATTACTTTTTTAGCATTCATGAAGTCAAATATTAATTTTCCTCCGGGTTTTAGGCTATTAGCCATTGCGTCAAAAGCTAATTGATTATCCTCTTCATTATTAAAGTAACCAAAACTCGTAAATAGGTTTAAGCAAAAGTCAAAGTATTGTTTTTTGTACGTTTTTCTCATATCGAAGACTTCAAAACGACAATTTTCATTAGAATTATTATTAGCTAACATAATATTTTGATCGGCATTGTCTATTCCTTGGACCTCAAATCCTAACGAATTTATGTAGTGGGAGTGACGACCATTACCACAGGCAACGTCAATGAACTTAGCTGTCTTACTAGGTTGTAGTGTAGAAAGTAGGTTGTTTAAGAAATGCTGTGCTTCTTGCTCATTTCTATTACTATAGAGTATGTGGTAATATTTTGTGTTAAACCAATTTTCCATTTATCAAATATATATTTTCTTAAGAATATAAATCACTAAATTCGCCAAATGGATGATAAATATGTCAATTATGAAATGATTGCTAAAACACAGCTCGGATTAGAGTCTGTTTTAGCTCAAGAACTTACGGATTTAGGTGCCCAAGATGTTGTGGAATTAAATAGGGCTGTGAGTTTTGTTGGAGATTTAGGCTTTATGTATAAAGCAAATCTTAACCTTAGAACCGCAATAAGAATTTTAAGACCTATTTATAAATATGTTGCCAGAACAGAGGACGACTTATACGAACGTGCTAAAGACTTAGATTGGTCGAAATATATTAATGTAGACGATACAATAGCTGTTAATGCTGCGGTAAACTCTGATTTCTTTAATCACAGTCATTACGTTGCTTTGAAAGTAAAAGATGCTATTGTTGATTATTTTAGAGATTTAACAAAAGGAAAAAGGCCGAACGTTGATACTAAAAATCCGGATGTTAGGATTAACATTCACATATCTAATGATAAAGTAAATATATCATTAGATAGTTCTGGTGATTCTTTACACAAAAGAGGGTATAGGCATGTAACTAACGTAGCTCCTATTAGCGAGGTCTTGGCTGCTGGAATGATACTCTTGAGCGATTGGGATAGAGAGAGTGATTTCTTAGACCCAATGTGTGGCTCTGGAACCTTATTGATTGAAGCTGCTATGATTGCTTGTAATATTCCACCATCCTTACATCGAAAAAACTTTGGTTTTATGAACTGGTCTAGTTTCGATGAAGAGCTTTGGGAAACGATTAAAACATCTTCTTTAAATAAGGTTAAAGATTTTAAAGGGAAAATTATAGGTTGCGATAGATCTTTTCAATCGTTCAGAAAAGCTGAGGCAAATATTAAAGATGCCATGCTGGAAGATATTATAGATGTAAAGAGAGCTAATTTCTTTAGAGAACCTCTTATGTTCGAAACAACTGGTACTATATTGTTTAATCCTCCGTACGGGGAAAGAATAGAAGCCGATGTGTTAGAATTGTATGGTAAGATAGGGGATACCTTCAAAAAGCACTATGCGGGCTCTACAGCATGGTTAATTACTTCTGATATGGAAGCGGTTAATAGTATCAATTTAAAACATACTAGAAGAATTAAACTCTTTAATGGTCAGCTAGAGTGTAGATTCTTAAAATACCAGATGTACGAGGGTACAAAAAAATTGCACAAAAAAACCACTGATTAATCAGTGGTTTTTTTTTATCTAATAAGTAATTAAATCCTTAATTATTTTGTTAGCTCTTGGGCCTTCTTTAATGAAACTTGTTGATTGTTATAGAATGCGATTACGTAACAATTTTCGTGTCCGTTGTTTTTCAACTCATTCATTTTTATCATTGCCGCTTGAATGTTAGTAAATGTACCAGTTGTATATCTTACTAAACCATTGTCCATTTGAGTAATTTCACTAGAATTCATTTCGTTATACTTTTCAATATTTACCTGATCGTTCTGACCAAATATTCCTAATTGAACTTTATATATAACATCTCCAAATATAGCTGGAGTATTTTCTTCCGAACCATAATCCATATACTCTTCAGCTTCCACCAATTCACCGTTTTTGAGGGCAATCACTTTAGCTTCTTCATAGCTCATGAAGTATAGTTCATTTCTGTGCTCTAGAGCTTCATTGTAAGAAGAATATCCTCCAGAGAAAATGTGCTTAAATCCGTTCTTACCTTCAAAAACAATCAAATCTTCTAAGTCGTAAAAATCAAGATCTACTTCTTTTAGCATTCCTATTTGTACTCTAAATACGATATTTTCTAAAGGTGGCAGATCTTCTAATATAGCAGAGTTTCTTTTGTTTTGCTCTCTATTCATTTCATCCTCACTAACTACTCTTATGTCAGCTTGTTTATCTTCTATTACTAAAGCATTAGGATAACCACTTATGATTAGTTGGTTTTGCTTTTGTCGAGCTTCCAATAAGTCGGAATACTCTCCACTAGTATATAACACTTCGTCATCTACTTTAGTACTCTTTAAATTAACAATACTCATTAGTTTATTAATTTGACCAGCACTTAAATTCTTCTTCCCTTTAGATATCTGAATTTTGTAGGTAATCTTAGATTCAAGATCAATGTGAGTAGATGTCGTAACATCGTCTAGGTATTCTTTCTGTTGAGTATAAATATCTTGGAAAACTTTTGGTTTGTAAATATCTATTAAAAGTGTGTCTCCTTTTCTGTTTATTACTTCTTTAGATATTTTTACAAATCTTTCGGAAGGGTAGCTTCCTACATAGTATTCGACAGCTTCTTTTCTAGAAGAAGAATTTTGATAAAGAAGATAAAGCATTTCGCCCATCTTGTTTGTAAGTTGAATACCTTTGGAATTAACAACAGCTCCCTTTGGAGTATTTAACTCTTGATCTAAGTAATCAGGAACAGCATCGTAATCACTATCAAGAGGGCAACCAGTGTTGTCTACTTTTACATTCTTTGGTGTTTCAGGACAAAAGTCGTCAACATCTTTAATGCCATCATAATCATTGTCTTCATTATCTAAGACATCAAAATTGACTAAATATGCGTCTTGATCTTCAGGTATATAATCTTCTACACATTCATAGCAAAACAAGTCATAGGTCATTGAAGCAGATGTTACAATGTAACTATCGTTTCCATCTTGTTCAATGTTATCAATAAAGTCAGTGTTTGTTAGGTGTAAAGAAGTACCAAACTTTAAGTTGAGTCTGTCGTTAGCTGAGAAATTAACACCTATAGAAAGAGGGATTTCTAAGCCATTTTGGCTATATGTTTCACCTGTTCGGTTGGTGTATTCTGTTAGTAAATCGATTTCATAGAAATCGTTTGTATTGTCATTAGATCCTTTAGAATCAAATCTTAAGTAACTTAAACCTAATCCTACAAATGGCCTTATGGTTGACTTCTTAAATATATTTTTAAAGTTGTAGTCAAAATTTACTCCAAAACTATTTACGGTACTCAAAAAGTTAGTTGGAATATCATCATTATTGGTTCCATCAACTCTTAATGTTCCTTCTTGCATATAAACTGTAGCATCGAAAAAGTCATTAATGTTTGAGCTAAAACCTATTTTAAAGCCAGGACGACTAATTATACCAGTGTTTCTAGAGTCTGAAATGTCTCCTCCAAAATTAAAGCTTCCAAAGCCAAAAAATATCTTAGGAAGAAATTTAGTTTTGTGAACGTGCTTCTCTTTGATAGCCAAAGTGCCATCCTCTTCTAGATTGGTAGTATCTTTATATTGATACTGGCTGTATTCTGGACCAGGAATTTGACCATAAGTCAAAGACGTTGATACTAACAATAATACAGCAATTATTAAATGATTTCTCATTGAAAACTTAATTAGTTATAACGATTGTAAAACTAACAAATTTTCTTTTATTATTAGAAGTTAGGTTTGAGCAAATATTTAGAGTAAAATTCGTCTATTTTATCTACTGCTTCTTCAGAAGAATCTACAATACTAAACAAGTCTAAATCTTCAGGACTGATATTTTTTTCTTCGATTAACATCGTTTCTTTAATCCAGTCTATCAGTCCAGTCCAATATTTCTTTCCTACTAGAACAATTGGAAAAGCAGCAATTTTTTGTGTTTGAATAAGTGTTAATGCTTCAAATAGTTCGTCAAGTGTTCCTACACCTCCTGGCATAACTATAAATCCTTGAGCGTATTTCATAAACATTACTTTTCTCACAAAGAAATAATCAAAATTTATTAACTTATCATTATCAATAAATTCATTAGAGTTTTGTTCGAAAGGGAGGTCAATATTTAATCCAACTGACTTTCCGTTTCCTCTTTTTGCTCCTTTGTTACCCGCTTCCATTATTCCTAAGCCTCCTCCAGTAATTACTCCGTATCCTTTTTTCGTTAGCATAAAAGCAATTTCTTCAGCTTGAATGTAATAAGGATTGTCTGGTTTAGTTCTTGCAGAGCCAAATATAGAAACGCAAGGGCCAATTTTAGATAGTTTTTCAAATCCTTCGACGAATTCAGACATGACTTTGAATATTTGCCATGAATCAGCTGTTTTTATTTCATTCCAACTCTTATTGTCAAAAGCATCTTTAATTTTATTTTTCATTTTTATAAGGTTTTAAATTTCGTATTTCAAAAACTGTGCGGTATGCCCAATCATTTCTTGTACGACTTTTTCGGGTGTTCCGTTACAAATAACGTATCCGCCATTCTGTCCACCTTCTAAACCAATGTCAATAATATGGTCTGCAACTTTTATTACATCAAGATTATGTTCGATAATCAGGACGGTATTTCCAAGTTCAACAATTTTATCAACTACAGACAATAATACTTTTACATCTTCAAAATGAAGTCCTGTTGTTGGTTCATCTAATATGTAAAATGTCTGTCCAGTATTCTTTTTAGATAGTTCGGCTGCAAGTTTTATTCTTTGTGCTTCACCACCAGAAAGGGTTGTCGATTGCTGTCCTAGTTTTATATACCCTAAGCCTACGTCTTGAAGTGTATTTATTTTTTGTGCTATTTTAGGAATTGCCTCAAAAAACTCTACAGCCTGGTTAATGGTCATTTCTAAAACATCTGCAATTGATTTGCCTTTGAATCTTACTTCTAATGTTTCTCTATTGTATCTTTTACCTTCGCATTCTTCACAAGGAACATGAACGTCTGGTAGAAAGTTCATTTCTATTGTTTTAACCCCTGCTCCTTGACAGTTTTCGCATCTACCACCGCTTACGTTAAATGAAAATCTTCCCAGCTTATAACCTCTTGCTTTTGATTCTTGTAGATTTGTAAACAATGCTCTAATTTCAGAAAAAACTCCCGTATAAGTAGCAGGGTTTGATCTTGGTGTTTTGCCGATTGGAGACTGATTTACTTCAATTACTTTATCGATGTTTTCTAGTCCAGAGATATGATCGTATTCTAATGGTTTTTTAACACTATTGTAAAAGTGTTGATTTAGAATAGGGTAAAGAGTTCCGTTTACAAGTGTGCTTTTTCCAGAGCCGGAAACTCCTGTAACACATATAAGTTTACCCAAAGGAAAGTCAACGGATATATCTTTAAGATTGTTTCCTCTTGCTCCTTTAATGCTAATTTTTTTTCCATTTCCTTTTCTTCTAACTTTAGGAATAGAAATTTTTAGTTCATCATTTAAGTACTTAACTGTTGTAGAATTACTTTTTTTAAACTCAATTAGGTTTCCTTCTGCAATTATTTCACCTCCTTGATGTCCAGCTCCTGGTCCTACATCTATTATGTGGTCAGCTGATAAAATCATGTCTTTATCATGCTCTACAACGATGACCGAATTACCTATATCTCTTAAGTCTTTTAAAGATTGTATTAATTTTTGGTTGTCTCTTTGGTGTAAACCTATACTTGGTTCGTCAAGAATATATAATACGTCTGTTAGTTGAGATCCTATTTGTGTTGCAAGTCTAATTCTTTGACTTTCGCCACCCGATAAAGATTTAGATGATCGGTCTAAGGATAGGTATTCAAGACCTACATCTAGTAAGAACTGGACTCTCTTATTTAATTCTTTTAAAATTTCTTTAGCAATAATGTTTTGCTTTTTGTCGATTTTTTCAGGTAAGTCGTTAAGCCAAGATTGTAGGCCTTTTATATCAAGTTGAGCAACTTGAGAAATGTTTTTATTGTCAATTAAAAAATGCCTTGATTCTAAATTTAGTCGAGAGCCTTCACAATCTTTACAATCAATTTTACTCATATAGTCTCCAGCCCATCTTCTTAGTTTTGGAGAGCTAGAATTAAAATATTGATCTTCTAAAAAACTAGCAATCCCTTCAAATTGTATTTTGTAGGTTTTATTTAATCCTGCATTTTTTAATTCTACTTCAAAGCTTTCATTTAATCCGTAAAGAATGGCTTCCATAGCTTCTTTAGGAATATCTTTTATAGGTATACTTAGATTAAAGTTGAATTTTTTTGAAATATTTTCTATTTGATTAATAATCCAACTGCTTTGTTTTTCTTCAATTGGTTTTATTCCTCCTTTATTTATACTTAGTTTGTCATTAGGAATAATTTTTTTTAAATCAATTTCATGAAGATTTCCTAAGCCATTACATTTTTTACAAGCTCCTTTGGGAGAATTAAAAGAAAAGCTATTAGGTTCTGCTTTTGTATATGCTATTCCTGAAGTAGGACACATTAGCTGTCTGCTGAAAAAACGATTTTTTTCTTTATCTAAATCTAGCGTCATCATCAAGCCTTTGCCATATTTCATAGCAATTTCGATGGATTCTTTTATTCTACTTCTATTTTCTTCTTTTACTACTAAACGATCAACAACAATTTCAATATCGTGTGTTTTGAATCTGTCGAGCTTCATTCCTGAAGTAATTTCTCTCATTTCTCCATTTATTCTTACTCGAATAAATCCTTGTCTAGAAATTTTTTCAAAAAGGTCTCTATAATGCCCTTTTCTTGATCTTATTACCGGAGCAAGAATTAACATTTTTTCTCCTTCGTATTCTTTCAAAATAATTGAAATAATTTCCTCGTCAGAATAGGAAATCATTTTTTCACCACTTACATAAGAATATGCGTGAGATCCTCTTGCGTAAAGTAATCTTAGAAAATCATAAATCTCAGTTATAGTGCCAACTGTAGATCTAGGGTTTTTGCTTGTAGTTTTTTGTTCGATTGAAATTACGGGACTAAGTCCTGTTATTTTATCTACTCTTGGTCTTTCTAACCCTCCAAGAAATTGTCTTGCATAGGCTGAAAAAGTTTCTATATATCTTCTTTGTCCTTCTGCGTAAATAGTATCAAAAGCCAAAGAAGATTTACCACTACCACTTAAGCCAGTAATAACAACTAATTTGTCTCTAGGTATTGATAGGCTAACATTTTTAAGGTTGTTTTCGCTAGCACCGTATATATTTAAAGAGTCATCTTGTTTCATTAATTGATAGAGTCCGTATTGTTAGAATGATTAAAAAAATAATACCCTTTTTGTGGAATCTTAATAGTATACTTTTTTCTCGATTTATTAGGTAAGTATGCTTCCCTTAGCCATGGATTGTGCAGTTTTAATATTTTATAATTTATTTGGTATAAGTTCGCAAAGTCAGCTAGATTATTTATTGTTGTGTCTACTACTATTTCGTTTGTAGGGATATAGTTGTAATAATCGTTTTCAACTAAATTAAAGCCATGTTTCTCTGGCTTTTCCATAATCTGCTTCACAGCGATTATTCGAAACAAATACCTCGAAGTTTCTTGATTCAGAATTAAGTCGTAGTATGAGTTTTCTTTTTGTCTTTTTACTTGCCTTGCTAATCCTGCTCTTCCCATATTGTAAGAAGCAGCAGCCATTGTCCAGTTATTAAACTTGTCATGCGATTTATTTAAAAAATCACACGCAATCTGGGTAGACTTTTCAATATGATATCTTTCGTCTACTTCCTTGTTTATCTCTAATCCAAATTCTCTTCCGGTTGTTTTCAGAATTTGCCAAAAACCTTTAGCGCCAGCGGGAGATGTAACATTTTCTAATCCACTTTCTATTAAAGCTAAATATTTGAAATCGTCTGGGATGTTATTTTTAGCTAAAATTTCTTCAATTATAGGGAAATATTTTGTTGCTCTTTTTTGTAGCAGCAATGTGCTCGACTGCCAGTAAGCATTTTTTAATAATTCTTTATCGTAACGTTCCCAGATATCAGGATTTTCTAAAGGCACTCTTTCATTGCAAAAGAATAAGTCTTTGGCTGGTTTTGGAAGGGCGTATATATTATATTTATCTTTAAAAGTTTTGTAAAATTCGTTTTCACTAGAATAAATTCCAGTATTTGACATACTCACTATCCCCAAAATAAGAAGCGTTAAGAAGGATAAGATTAAAGTGTTTTTTTTATTCATTAAAAAGGGCTTTTAAAACTTGTAAATGCTGGTGCTTCTTGGTCTTTAACTGATACTATTGGCTCATCTATATTCCATTCAATATTTAATTTGGTATCATTCCATAATAATGAACCTTCAGATGAGGGATTATAGTCTCCGCTGCACTTATAACTAAATATAGTTTGGTCTTCAAGAGTAAGAAATCCGTGAGCAAATCCTGGAGGAATCCAAAACATTTTTTTGTTTTGCTCTGAAAGTATTACAGAAAAATATTTGCCATAAGTTGCCGATTCTTTTCTTATATCTACAGCAATGTCTAATACACTACCTTTAATAACTCTAACTAATTTTCCTTGAGCAAAAGGAGGAGCTTGAAAATGTAATCCTCTTAGAACATTTTTATTAGAAAGAGATTGATTGTCTTGAACAAAAGATTCTTTAATGCCAATGTCTTCTAATTTTTTCTTGTTAAAGCTTTCGAAAAAATAACCTCTTTCATCTTCGAATACTTTCGGTTCCAAAACAAGTAGACTTTTTATAGGTGTTTTAATAATATTCATAAAAAAAAGTAAGAGGGCTAAGATACTAAAACATCCATCATTGAGGGTGGTGAGAAAACATAATTAATCTTATATTTGTCAAAATTTTTGAACAATGAAAAAAACTATTATTTACACACTCTTATTTATGGGAGTTTTAACTATTAATGCACAAAACACAACAGAAATGGAAAAAGTAAGCTACAGCTTAGGAGTAAATGTTGCTAAAAGCGTACAAGCTCAAGGATTAGAATCTATTGATGCGCCAGCAATTGCAAAAGCGTTTAAAGACGTATTTGAAGGAAACGATCTTGATATTAGCGAAGAAGAATCTAATTTAGTATTACAAGATTACTTTACAAAACTTAATAATAAAGCTCAAGAGGCTAATATTGGAACAGGTATGAAATTTTTAGAAGAAAACGCAAAGAAAGAAGGTGTTGTAACTACTGCTACTGGTTTGCAGTATACAATTATCGCTAAAGGTGATGGTGTACAGCCTAAAGAAACTGACAATGTAACTGTTCATTATCACGGTACTCTATTAGATGGTACTGTTTTTGATAGTTCTGTTGAAAGAGGTCAGCCAGCATCGTTTCCAGTTAATGGCGTTATTCCAGGATGGGTTGAAGCACTTCAGTTAATGAATGTTGGTTCTAAATATAAATTGTTTATCCCTTCTAACTTAGCTTATGGCGAAAGAGGAGCTGGTGGTGCAATAGGACCAAACGCAACTTTAATATTCGAAGTAGAATTAATTTCTATTGGAGGATAATTTCAATTATAAATCATAAAAAAATCCCGAGCAAACTGCTCGGGATTTTTTGTTTCCTATAAGTTGAATTCTTGTGATTTAAAACAAGAGCTAAAAAAAGGTCCAACATTAATGTTGGACCTTTTTAATATGTTTAAATGAACTAAAATTACATGTGAATCACTTCACCATAAGCAGCAGCTACTGCTTCCATAACCGCTTCGCTCATTGTTGGGTGAGGGTGAACTGCTTTTAATATTTCGTGTCCTGTAGTTTCTAGTTTTCTAGCAACAACTGCTTCAGCAATCATTTCTGTTACATTATAACCAATCATGTGACAACCTAGCCATTCGCCGTACTTAGCATCAAAAATAACTTTTACAAAACCGTCTTTATGTCCTGATGCAGATGCTTTACCTGATGCAGAAAAAGGAAACTTACCTACTTTAATATCGTAGCCAGCTTCTTTAGCAGCCTTCTCAGTGTATCCAACAGAAGAAATTTCAGGAGAACAATAAGTACATCCAGGAATGTTGTTATAGTCTAATTTCTCAGGCTTATGACCAGCAATTTTTTCTACACAAATAATTCCTTCAGCAGAAGCAACGTGAGCAAGTGCTTGAGATGGCAAAACATCACCAATAGCATAATATCCTGGGATATTTGTTTGGTAGAAGTCGTTTGCTAAAATTTTACCTTTATCACTAGCAATACCAACATCTTCTAAGCCAATGTTTTCAATATTAGCAACTACTCCTACGGCAGAAAGAACAACATCGCATTCGATTGTTTCTTCGCCTTTTTTAGTTTTAATTGAAACAACGCAGCCATCACCAGAAGTATCTACAGTTTCTACGGATGAATTAGTCATTACTTTAATGCCCATCTTTTTGAAAGAACGAGCTAATTGCTTAGAAATATCTTCGTCTTCAACAGGAACGATATTACCCATATATTCTACAACAGTAACATCTACACCCATTGCTTTATAGAAATAAGCAAACTCTACTCCAATAGCTCCAGAGCCAACAACTACCATTTTCTTTGGCTTACTGTCTAAAGTCATAGCTTTTCTATAACCAACAATTTTCTTACCATCTTGTGGAAGATTAGGAAGTTCTCTAGATCTAGATCCTGTTGCAATAATAATATTGTCAGAACTGTATTCTGTAGTTTTACCATCTGCGTCTATAACAGATACCTTTTTACCAGGAAGTACTTTAGCAGTACCCATAATAACTTCTATTTTATTTTTCTTCATTAGGTAGTCAATACCTTTGCTCATACCGTCAGCAACACCTCTTGATCTTGAGATTACACTATCAAAATCAGCTTCAGCACCTTCTACTTTAATTCCGAAATCTTCTGCATGATTAATGTATTCGAATACTTGAGCAGATTTCAATAAAGCTTTAGTAGGAATACATCCCCAGTTAAGGCAAACACCTCCTAAAGATTCTTTTTCAATAATTGCAGTTTTTAAACCAAGTTGAGAGGCACGAATTGCAGTTACATAACCACCAGGTCCACTTCCAATAACTATAACATCAAAGTTCATTTCTTATATTTTTAAAATCAGTTACAAAACTAAGAAATATTGAAAGAGTTTTAACACATAAAAAAAAAGTTTTTTAAACTGTTTTTTCTCTAGATGAAGTATCTGTTATTAAACAATATAAATTTGAGCTATTTAAATTTATAAAATAATATCATCATTTTTTAGTCTTTTCCATTCAATAAACAAACTAATTTTAATACTTTTGTATAACAATCAATAATTAAAAGTTATACAAAATGAAAATAGTGTTAATAGGTGCATCCAGTGATATAGCTAAGCAGTTAGTAGCTGATAAATCAAATCATTACGAATTTATTGAAGTGAGTTCTACTACATCTTCTTTTGATGTTCAGAATGAAGAAACATTTCCTGAAATTGAAGGTGGTATTGACGGTTTAGTTTACTTCCCTGGTTCTATAAATTTAAGGCCATTTTCTAGTTTGAAATTATCTGATTTTCAAACCGATTACGAAATAAATGTTTTAGGGCTTATTAAAGTGTTAAAGCACTACCATAAATCTATAAATGATAACGCTTCATTAGTATTTATTAGCTCTATTGCAGCTAGTGTAGGGATGCCTTTTCATTCTTCTATTTCTGCTAGTAAAGCTGCTATTGAAGGCTTATGTCGTTCTTTGGCGGCCGAATGGTCTCCTAAGGTTAGAGTAAATTGTGTTGCTCCTTCATTAGTAAATACTAAATTGTCTAAACGTATGTTTAGAACAGAGGCTCAAACAGAGCAAATGATGGATAGACACCCCTTAAAGCAAGTTGGTTCTCCAAAAGACATCTCCAACGCTATCGCTTTTTTACTTTCTCCAGATTCTGGATGGATGACAGGCCAAGTAATAGGAGTTGACGGAGGTTTATCAACAATTAAAAAATAGATGCTTTTTCAATTCATATGGAAATTTAAATATTACCTAGGCATATTTTGCTTGGTGTTATTTGGTTTTAGCCTTTATCAGCTATTCAACGCTAATATTTATTTTGATTCTGAGCGTATCATTAATGAGCTAGAAGCTAACAATTTTGATCTTAAAATAGTAGATGATAACAATCTTATCTTTTTAGGTGTTACCTTTAACGATAGTCTTAGTTATCAAGATTTTAAAGACATTAATGATTTCCATACAGCCTTAAAAAAGACCGATTACGTAAATCGTTTATTTAGCGTAATAAACGATAAGAAAATCATTAACATGGGGCTTTTTCCTATGGTTAAAAAAACGATGAACCTTAGTTCTGATGAGTCTTATCAAAAGTCGTTGCAATATATTTCCAATGAGCCTAATAATTTTATTACATCCGATACCAGAAATTTATTATTTCTAATTGAAGCATCGCCTAGTTTATCCAATCAAGAGACAAAAGATTTCATTAACACCCTATATGCTACAAAGATTAACGATAAATCTGGAGCTGTTTCTGTGGCAGGAAGAGCCCCTAGTGAGTTATATTTTGAAAAGAAAGTGATTAGCGAATTCATTATTATTACTCTCATAAGTAGTATTCTTTGTTTTTTGTTTTTGTTTCTAATAACACAAAATATTAGGTTAGTTCTTTTAACAGTTTTTAGTGTTATTGCTAGCATTGTGGTGACCTTAGGTATTTCTCAAATTATTTTTGGAGGAATTGAATTGGTTATGATTATTACTCCTGCTATTTTATTTATAGTCTGTATTTCGGATATCATGCACTTAACTAACAAGCAGAAAAATAAGGAAGTTAATAAATGGTCCTTCTTTAATCTTAGAATGAATATGGTTGGTAAGGCCGTGATTTTAACCTCTCTTACTACAGCAATGAGTTTTCTTACCTTTTTGGTTAATGATATTTTACCCATTGTCCGTTTCGGAATAATTACTTCTATTGGGGTCGTATTTACTCTTTTTATTGCTCTTGTTGTTTATGCTATAAGTATTGATCAAGATATGCATGAGACTACGCCAATTCCTTTATTAAAGAAACTAACCGATGGTATTTTATCTTGGTTTGATAGGCTTAAAAATCAAATTGGTTTTCATCTAGTTACTCTAGTATTTATTGTTTTTGGTGTTTTTGCAGTTTTTAATGTAAATATTGATAATTACTTAACTGATGAGATTAATAAAAAATCGGACATGTATAAGCAAACCGCTTATTTCGATCAGTTTTTTGGAGGCATAAAGCCAATAACGGTTATGATTGAGAAGTCGGAATCTGTTACCTCTGATGATCTATCTCAGGTAAAGGACTTATTATTGAATCAGGGTTTTGTAGTCGATTTTACTAATACTACATTTGATGGTATGGCTGCTAAAAGCATGACTAATATGCTCAATCAATCGGACGATCAACACTTTTATGTTTGCCGTTCTGGTGATGAAGGTTCTTTAGCGACTTTAGAGAAAATGAATTTTTTGGAAGCTAGCTTTCCACAAATGGAGTTTTCTTATTCTGGGGCAGGTTATTTATTCGATTTATTAGGAAATGATCTTACCAAACGCTTAATATACGGTTTGTTTATTGCCATACTTTCTATAGGAGTCGTCTTCTTTGTGATGAATAAATTCGACATTAATTACTTTATAATTGCTCTCATTCCGAACCTTGTACCTATAGTTCTTTGTTTAGGAGTCCTTTATCAGTTTGGCTTTTATTTTAGTCTTTCTAATGCGTTTATCTTTACTATCGTTTTCGGACTTATAGTAGATGATTCCATTCATGTTATTAGTTCCTACACCAACCACCGCAAAAGAGGGGTTGAGAAAAACGAAGCTTTACACTTAACGGTAAACAATACTGGTTCGGCTATAATCAAAACCACATTTGTTGTTTTGATTTGTTTATTGCCATTGGCTTTCTCTGAATTTAAATCGGTTTCTCAACTTTCGGTAATTACAATCGTAAGTGCGACAATTGCTATATTTTTCGATCTTATTTACCTTCCAATGATTATTAAAAGACTTACCAAATAGAAATTACTACACATAATTAAATCATTTTCATTTTTTCTTTATTAAGTTCTTAGAAATAGTAATTGATTGTATGCGATATTTTTTTTTATTGATCGCTTATTAGGTTGAATATGTTATTTGCTCAGATTCAATTAATATTCAACAATAAATGAATTATTTAAACTTAATGTTTAATTTTTTCATTCTTTAACAATTTAAAATAACCTTATATCTTGTTTAAGTTTCTAGGTTCTTGTTTGAAACATTGTGTAAATTTAATTTATGAAAAAAGTTGTATTTTTTTTAATCGTATCTTTTGCTTTTATAGAACTAGCTTATTCGTCTTTTCCTATTGTAGAAAATAATATGAGTGAATTAAGTACTTTGATGGTTGAAGATGATGACTCTAATGAAGAATTTTCTCTTTCTGTTCGTATTCTTTTATCTATTTTAATCTTATCAGCAATAGGATTTAGTGCTTATGTAGTTTTAAAAACGTGGATTAAAGCATGGAAAGATAGAGTGAAGTGGGTAAGAGTATTAACGAAAGCATTATTTATTGTTTTATCTATACTTACCTTATTTGTCTTGTGGGTTAGTTATGAACTAAAATAAACTCATAATTACTTTTTACTTTCCGATACAGAAATTAGAAAAGATATTGTCTAATAAATCGTCTGTAGAAATTTCTCCTGTTATTTCGCCGATATGGTATAAGGCTTGGCGTATATCCATCGCTAAAAAATCACCACTTATTCCGTTATTTAGTCCTTCAATAGTTTTTAAAACATTTTCAAGGGATAGGTGTAAGGCCTGAAGGTGTCTGTTGTTACTTATTATAGTTTGGTCATGGCCAACGTTTGAAGTGTTAGCAATTTCTAGCATTTTATTGCAAAATGCATCAATTCCTTTTTTGTTTTTTGCTGAAATAAATAATGCATTCTTAATTTCGGATGTAATGGAAGGATTAAGGTCAACCTTGTTTACTATTACAATAGGACTTTCTATTCCTTTTGTTTTAAGATTTTCTAATTCTTTTAATTGAGTGTCTAGCTTTTGAGATGCATCGATAATAAAAATAGTGATTTTAGCAGATTTTGCTTTCTCAATTGCTTTACTGATTCCAATAGACTCTATAACGTCTTGTGTTTCTCTTATTCCAGCAGTATCAATGAAACGAAACTGAATACCTCCTAAATTAATAACATCTTCTATAGTATCTCTTGTAGTGCCAGCAATATCGGAAACGATTGCTCTTTCTTCATTTAATAAAGCGTTAAGAAGAGTCGATTTTCCTACGTTGGGACGGCCAATTATAGCAACCGGAATTCCGTTTTTCATAACATTACCCACAGCAAAAGAATCGATAAGTCTTTTTAAAACGGACTTAATTTTCTGAAGGAGTTGGTTGAACTTCTCTCTATCGGCAAACTCTACATCTTCTTCCCCAAAATCGAGTTCTAGTTCTATTAAAGATGCAAATTCGATAAGTTCGTCTCTTAAGTTTTTAAGTTCGTCAGAGAAGCCACCACGCATTTGATGCATTGCTACTCTGTGTGCGGCTTCACTTTCTGATGCTATTAAATCAGCAACAGCTTCAGCTTGGGATAAATCCATTTTACCATTACTGAATGCTCTTAAAGTAAATTCACCAGGATTTGCAATTCTGGCTCCATTACTAATAAACAGCTGAAGAATTTGGTTTTGAATGTAAACTGATCCGTGGCAAGAAACTTCAATTACATCTTCTCCAGTATATGAGTGAGGATTCTTAAATACACTAACCACGACTTCATCAATAATCTGATCTTGCTTGCGAAAGGTTCCGAAGTGTAAGGTATGAGACTTAACTTTATCTAAATCTTTCCCGAAAAAAAAGGAATTACAAATAGAAATAGATTGTGGTCCCGACAGGCGGATTACCGAGATAGCACCTGCTCCAGAGGAGGTCGCAACAGCACAAATTGTATCGTTAATTCTCAACATGGAACAAAGATAGAAATACAATCAAGATATTTATGCTTTTTTGTTTTCTCTTGACATAATTATTTTAAATTTGCATCAATATTTTTAATAGCAATTATGAGCGTTTTAGTAAACAAAGATTCGAAAGTTATAGTTCAAGGTTTTACTGGTAGTGAAGGAACATTTCATGCTGGTCAAATGATTGAATATGGAACTAATGTTGTTGGTGGTGTTACTCCTGGTAAAGGAGGGCAAACCCATCTTGACAGACCAGTATTTAATACTGTTTCAGAGGCAGTAGAAAAAGTAGGAGCTAACACTTCTATGATTTTTGTTCCTCCAGCATTTGCAGCTGATGCAATAATGGAAGCAGCTAGCGCAGGTGTTAAGGTTATTATCTGTATTACAGAAGGTATTCCTACCAAAGACATGATTGTTGTGAAAGAATTTATTTCAGACATTGACTGTACTTTAGTTGGGCCTAACTGCCCTGGTGTTATTAGCCCTGGAGAAGCAAAATGTGGTATTATGCCAGGTTTTGTATTTAAGCAAGGAAGAATAGGTGTAGTTTCTAAATCAGGAACTTTAACTTACGAAGCAGCTGATCAAGTGGTGAAAGCTGGATTAGGTATATCAACTGCAATAGGAATTGGTGGCGACCCGATTATCGGAACAACTACTAAAGAAGCAGTAGAAATGTTAATGAACGATCCTGATACGGACGGGGTTATCATGATAGGTGAGATAGGTGGTCAGTTAGAAGCTGATGCTGCTAAATGGATTCAAGCAAATGGTACTAAGCCAGTTGTTGGGTTTATTGCTGGACAAACTGCTCCTAAAGGAAGAACAATGGGGCACGCTGGTGCAATTGTTGGTGGAGAAGACGATACCGCTGAAGCTAAAATGAAGATTATGAGCGAATGTGGAATTCATGTTGTTGCTTCTCCTGCAAAAATTGGAGCTAAAATGGCAGAACTAATGAGTGTAAATGCATAATTGCACTTACTAACATAATTTTAAAGGTGCTTTTTAGCACCTTTTTTTGTTTTAAAAATTTATATTTGAGTCTATTAATTAAAAAATAATATTTTGAGTTTATTACAAGGAAAAACGGCAATCATTACTGGTGCCTCAAGAGGTATAGGAAAAGGTATTGCTATCGAATTTGCTAAACAAGGAGCAAACATTGCTTTTACATATCTATCATCGGATCAAAAAGCCAAAGAATTAGAACAAGAATTATCATCTTTTGGAATAAACGCTAAAGGGTTTAAATCCGATGCATCTATTTTTGACTCAGCTCAGGTTTTAGCCGATGATGTAATGAAGGAGTTCGGATCTATCGATGTTTTGGTTAATAATGCTGGTATCACAAAGGATAATCTTTTGATGCGAATGGGCGAAGAGGATTTTGATAGAGTAATGGAAATAAATCTTAAATCTGTCTTTAACCTTACTAAAGCTGTGCTTAGACCAATGTTGAAGCAAAGGTCTGGATCTATCATTAATATGAGTTCTGTAGTAGGAGTAAAAGGAAATGCAGGTCAGGCTAATTACGCTGCATCAAAAGCTGGAATGATAGGTTTTACTAAATCGACGGCACTTGAGTTAGGTTCTCGTAATATAAGATGTAACGCAATTGCTCCAGGTTTTATAGAAACAGAAATGACAGCTTCTCTTGATCCTGCAATTGTAAAAGGATGGACCGACTCTATTCCTTTAAAAAGAGGGGGGTCAACTCAAGATATCGCCAATGCTACCTTATTTTTAGCTTCCGATATGTCTACATACATTAGTGGTCAAGTGTTAAATGTTTGTGGAGGAATGTTAACCTAATGTTACAAATCAGCACAGAATATTCTATTGCTTGGTTAATAGTCTGCTTTATTGTTGCGGCTCTATTTTCTTATGTGTTGTATAGATCGTCCGATTTTGAGAAAAAATGGGCTATGTTATTAAGCGTATTGAGATTCTGCACTGTTTTTTTATTGTGCTTCTTTTTGCTGAAGCCAGTAATAAATCTAGAAATAGTAGAAAAGGAAAAACCAATTATTGTTTTTGGAATAGACAATTCGGCATCTATGCTTAGAGCTAGTGATAGTTTGTTTTTACAAAATCAGTTAATAGCTAATCTGAACCAATTTTCGGAATCTAATCTAAACGACTTTCAATTTCAAACCTATGTTTTTGGAGAGTCGACCATGCTAAGTCAGAATCCTGATTTTACAAATAAAAAGACCAATATTTCCCAATTTATTCAGGAGATATCCGATGTTTATTCGGGTAAAAATCTTAGTGCATTAGTTTTAATAAGCGATGGTTTGTATAATTATGGTAAAAACCCTAATTATGTAAATTTTGATGTTAATTGTCCTGTCTACACTCTAGCTGTTGGAGATACTGCTAAGAATAAAGATTTAAAAATAAATCATGTTTTTAATAATGACTTGGCTTTTTTAGGAAATATGTTTCCTATTAATGTAAGTGTACAGTCCCAGTTTTTTCAAGATAAAAAAACAAAGGTTAATTTATTTAAAGATGGTAAATTATTAGATTCTAAAGATGTCTTTTTTCAAAATATAGAGGAAACTAAAACCATCTCTTTTAATGTATTAGCCGATAATAAAGGGATTCAAGAATACCAGCTGTCAATTACTCCTTTTAAAGAAGAAAAAAACACTGAAAATAATAATTCGACTGTTTATATAGAAGTGTTGGAGAGTAAGCAAAAACTGTTATTGATTAGTGAGATAGTTCATCCTGATATTTCAGCAATTTCTAAGGCTGTTTCCTCCATTGATAACTACGAACTTACTATAAGTACTAAAGATGGTTTTAATGGAAGCTATTCTGATTACAATCTCATAATAGCATATCAAACAAATGTTGAAGTTTCTGATGTTCCGGTTTGGTACTTTTATGGTGAAAACTCCTCTGTGAGTACTTTAGATTGGTTTAGTTTTAATAAGTCTACTTTAATAGAGGAGGCCTCTCCAGTATTTAATGACTTTTCTTTATTTTCTTTAAGCGAAGATTGGGATGTTTGGTTAAAGCAATTGCCACCGATTTATGTGCCACTTGGGGATTACTCCAGCTCTGGACAATCCATTTTTACTCAATCTATAAAAGGGATTGAATTAGAAAAACCGCTTTTTGTTTTTAGCAATGAAGTAGGAGTAAGGCAGTCCGTTTTTATTGGTGAAGGTATATGGAGATGGAGACTGTACGAATATAAACAAAATAAGAATCATCTGTTATTCGATGAATTAATTCAGAAGAGCATACAGTATTTGGTGTTGAAAGATGACAAAAGACCTTTTAGGCTTAAAGCAAAAAATAAGATTTACAATAACGAAAATTTCTTATTAGAGCTTGATTTGTATGATTCTAATTATGATTTAGTTAATGACGTTGACGTAAGTCTTGTTTTAAAAGACAAGGCTAGCAATGAGTTTGATTTTTTATTCGACAAAAACCAAAACAGTTATGAGCTAAGTATTGATAAATTAGAAGTTGGAAACTATACTTACACTGCTCAAGCAAAAAGAGGGTCTAAAAATTACAAACAAGAGGGAAGT
>Ga0233426_10000327_pt1 | contig 52201 bp, 41 predicted proteins | sample SI_118_April2016_6_FD_179875 | JGI IMG/M metagenome (GOLD analysis project Ga0233426, IMG submission 179875) | Seawater microbial communities from Saanich Inlet, British Columbia, Canada - SI_118_April2016_10_MG | ecosystem: Environmental > Aquatic > Marine > Inlet | place: Canada: British... | reverse complement strand
ATGTATCTGCTTATATTCCTACCAATGTAATTTCTATTACTGATGGTCAGATTTTCTTAGAGTCTAATCTTTTCTTATCAGGTGTTCGTCCTGCAATTAATGTTGGTATTTCGGTATCAAGAGTTGGGGGTGCAGCACAAATTAAGTCAATGAAAAAGATTTCAGGTACTTTAAAGTTAGATCAAGCACAGTATAGAGAGCTTGAAGCATTTGCTAAGTTTGGTTCTGATTTAGATGCAGCTACTAATGCTGTAATTGAAAAAGGAAAGCGTAATGTTGAAATCTTAAAACAAGGACAATATTCTCCTTTAAGAGTAGAAGAACAAGCGGCAATTATCTTCTGTGGTACTAACGGACTATTAATGGATGTTCCTGTAAAGAAAATTAAAGAATTTGAAGTAGAGTACATTGCTTTCTTACATGCCAAACATCAAGATGTATTAGATGCTTTAGCTGCTGGAAAATTAACAGATGAAATTAAGTCAACTTTAAAGACTGTAGCTGCTGATTTATCTTCAAAATACGCAAACTAAACAATGGCTAACTTAAAAGAAATAAGGTTAAGAATTACATCTGTTGGGTCAACTATGCAGATTACTTCTGCTATGAAAATGGTATCTGCAGCAAAGCTTAAGAGAGCGCAAGATGCAATTGTTCAAATGAGACCTTATGCAAATAAGTTGACCGAATTGTTAGAGAATTTAAGTGCTAGTTTGGATAGTTCAGATGGTGGTATTTATTCTCAAGAGCGTGAAATTAAGAATGTACTTTTAGTAACCGTTACTTCTAATAGAGGCTTGTGTGGAGGATTTAATGCTTACATTATGAAAAAGGCAAAAGCTTTAATTAATGATGAGTATGCAAATGCTAATGTGGGTATTCTTTCTATTGGAAAGAAGTCCTCTGAGCATTTTTCAAAAAATGGCTTTAATGTTGTAAGTACACATGACGCTTTATTTGGTGACTTAACATTTGAGAATGTTGCAAAAGTTGCTGACGGAATTATGCAGCAGTTTGTTGCAGGTAATTATGATAAAGTAATTTTGGTTTATAATCAGTTTAAAAATGCAGCTACACAAATTATTATGGCTGAAAACTTTTTGCCAGTTCAGGCGGCTGAAAGTGAAGGGGCGGTTGTAGGTGATTATTTGTTTGAGCCAACTAAGCAAGAGATTGTGGAAGAATTGATTCCAAAATCATTAAAAACACAATTGTTTAAAGCAGTTTTAGATTCTCATGCTGCTGAACATGGCGCAAGAATGACTGCAATGCATAAGGCTACTGATAATGCTTCAGAATTGAAAAAAGAATTAACTTTAACTTATAATAAAGCTAGGCAAGCAGCAATTACTGGAGAGATCTTAGAAATTGTTGGTGGTGCTGAAGCCTTAAACGGATAAATTATTTTTAAATAATATTGTTAAAAACCCTCTTCCTTGGAAGAGGGTTTTTTTGTTTCAAATCAATTGAATCCTATATATTTGTAAAAACTAAAATCATGAATTACGATAATATTTTAAGTGAGGTAAAGGAGGGAATTTGTTACATCACTATTAATCGTCCAAAGCAGTTAAATGCTTTAAATGGCGCTACTATTACTGAACTTAATAAAGCAATAATTGCTGCTGATAATGATAAATTAGTGAGGTGTATTATCCTAACTGGTGCCGATACTAAGGCCTTTGTTGCGGGGGCCGACATTAAAGAGTTTGCAGAATTTGACAAAAAATTGGGAGAAAACCTAGCAAGAAAAGGACAAGAAGTATTATTTGATTTATTGGAAAATGCTTCAACTCCATCCATTGCGGCTGTGAATGGTTTTGCTCTTGGTGGCGGATTGGAATTAGCAATGGCGTGTCATATTCGTATTGCTTCAGATAATGCTAAAATGGGACTCCCTGAGGTTTCTTTGGGCGTTATTCCAGGGTATGGTGGTACACAAAGATTAGCGAGCTTAGTAGGAAAAGGAAAGGCTATGGAAATGATAACTACTGCAGGGATGCTATCGGCTACTGAGGCGAAAGATTGGGGCTTAGTAAATCATGTTTGCACACAAGAGGAATTAATTCCTATGGCAGAAAAGTTGGCCTCAAGAATGAAACGCAACTCACCAATGGCAATTGCCAAGGCAATAAAATCGGTTAATGCTGGTTTTACTGATGGCGTAAATGGTTTTGAAGTTGAGATATCAGAATTTGGTTCTTGTTTTGAAACGCTAGAATTTGTTGAAGGAACTACTGCATTTATGGAAAAAAGAAAAGCAAAATTTTAATTGAATCCACTTAAAAAATTACTGAGTCAAACCGCAATTTACGGTTTGAGTAGTGTAATCGGAAGGTTGTTGAATTACCTTCTAGTTCCGCTTTATACTCGTTATTTTTTACCTGCAGAATATGGGGTGGTAACAGAGCTTTATGCCTATGTTGCTTTTTTAGTGATTGTTTTAACTTATGGGTTTGAGACCGCATTTTTTAGGTTTTCAAAAAAAGAGAATAATGTAAAAGTTGTTTACAGTACCGCACTTATTTCTCTTATTGTTTCCTCTGTTATTTTTGTGTTATTAATGTTTGCAAGTTCAGTGTCAATTGCCAATTGGATGGGCTATGCTGGGCACACTGAATATATTGAATGGTTTGCAATAATTATTGCTTTAGATGCTATTTCTTCTATCTCTTTTGCAAAATTGAGAGAGCAAAATAAAGCAGTAAGATTTGCTTGTATTCGCTTGATAAATATATCTGTGAATATAGGACTGAACCTTTATTTTATAGTTCACTTAGAGTTTGGAATAGCCTATATTTTTATCGCAAACTTGATAGCCTCAACAGTTACTTTAGTACTGCTTTTCCCAGAGATGATAAATTCATCTTGGAGATTTGATAAAGTACTTTGGAAAAAAATGATGATTTATGCTTTACCCTTACTTATTGCAGGTTTAGCAGGAATGACTAACGAAACGATTGACAGAATTTTGTTAAAACACTTATTGCCAAATACTGATATTGCTGCTTCAGAGTTAGGCTTATATGGTGCCTTTTACAAACTGTCAATCATAATGACGCTCTTTATTCAAACCTTTAGATTTGCGGCCGAACCCTTCTTTTTTGCACAAGAAAAAGAAGGTGGGAGCAGGCAAATATATGCTGATGTAATGAAATATTTTACCATCATCATGGCGATTATATTTTTAGGAGTTACTATTTTCTATGACATTATAAAAGGCTTTTTAGGAAGCGAGTATCATGATGAAAGAGGCTTTTTGGTGGTTTCAATTTTATTGTTAGCCAATCTGTTTTTAGGAATTTATTATAACCTTTCTATTTGGTACAAGCTTACAGGGAAAACAAAATATGGAGCTTACCTTTCAATTTTTGGAGCTACTATTACGCTAGTTCTTAATTTTATTCTTATTCCAATTATTGGTTTTGTAGGGTCGGCTTGGGCTACATTAATTTGCTATTTCAGTATGACTGTTGTATCTTATTTTATCGGAAAGAACCACTTCCCTATTCCTTATCAAATTGGTAGAATTGCCTTGTACTTATCAGCAATGTTAGCTGTTTATTTCTTCATTTATTATTCTAACTCTTCAATGGCTTGGAATGCCGTGTATTTAGTTGGATTTATCATTTCAATATTTGTGATAGAAAAACAGAATAAAACAGTAATTTCAAACCCTAAATAATTGAATTAAAAATGAACATAAAAATTGTAAATAAGTCACAGCACGATTCTCCACAATATGCAACCTCACAATCAGCAGGATTGGATTTAAGAGCAAATTTAACGGAATCAATTACCTTAAAACCATTGGGAAGAACTTTGGTGAAAACAGGTTTGTTTATTGAGCTTCCTGAAGGGTATGAAGCGCAAGTACGCCCTAGAAGTGGATTGGCGTATAAAAAAGGCATTACAGTTTTAAACTCTCCGGGTACTATTGATGCTGATTACAGAGGAGAGATTGGCGTAATTTTAGTGAATTTATCAGAAGAAGAATTCATTATTGAAAATGGAGAAAGAGTAGCACAAATGGTAATTGCAAAACATGAACAAGCAAGCTGGGTAGAGGTTGAAACTTTAGACGAAACAGAAAGAGGTGCTGGAGGCTTTGGTAGCACAGGGGTAAAATAAAATATGAAAAAAGGAATAATAATTTTATTGTGCTTGGTGAGTGTGCAGTCTTTTGCGCAATGGAAATCCTATTATCCAGAAGGGAAAAATAAGAATAAAAAAGCTGTTGAGCAGGAAGTAGATAAAGATAACTTTATGTACAACACTCATTTGTTTGCTGCTTTAAAAGCAAAATCGTTAGAAAACTTTGAAGAGGCCTTAAAGCACTTTCAAAAATGCATAAAGCTAGATGATAAACAAGCGGTTCCTTTTTATGAATCGGCATTGATTAACAAAAATCAAGGAAATTTAGAACTTGCACAGGAGCAAATAAAAATAGCAAGTGTTCTAGATGAAACTAATAGATGGTACAGGTTGGCTTTTGCTGAAATACTTTTTGGGAATCAGGATTTTAAAAATGCAGCAGTTCAGTACAAAAAAATAATGCTTACAGAGCCTGGAAATGAAGAGCTCTACTACATGTTGGCCGATACTTATATTTACGATAATAACTTTTTGAAGGCAATTGGAGTTTATGATAATTTAGAGGAAAATAAAGGTATTTCAAAATTATTTTCTATGCAGAAACACAAGCTGTATATGGAATTACAAAAGAAGAAAAGTGCAATTAATGAATTGTTAAACTTAATTGATACTTATCCGAATGATATTGAGGCTCTGGAAATTTTATCAGAAGTATATTTGTTAAATGATGAGAAAGATAAGGCTTTTGAAATTTTTAAAAAATTAGCCATTATCGCTCCTGATAATGGTAGAATACACTTAACTTTAGCTGACTATTATCGTGAGCAAGGTGATAACATGAAGTCCTTTGATGAGTTAAAATTGGCTTTTAAAAGCACAAAGTTGGGGGTTGATATTAAGGTGAGAATTTTGGTTTCATATTTTCAGCTTTTGGCTGTAAATGACATTATGAAAGAGCAAGCTTATACCTTAGCAAAACTGTTGATTAATGCGCATCCAATGGAAGTAAAACCGCATGCAGTTTATGCGGATATACTCTATACAGATAATCAGTTTCAAGAGGCAAAAGAGCAATATTTAATTGTTTTAGAAAAGGATAAAACAAAAAGTCAAATATGGAGTCAAGTATTATTTATTCAGGCTGAACAAAATGATTTTGCTGGAATGCTTAAAACAAGTGAAGAGGCTTTAACTTATTTTTCAACTGACCCCTTGTTTTACTATTTTAATGGAGTGGCTCACAAGTGGTTTAAGAATTATCCTGATGCGATTTTAGCACTGGAAATGGGAAGTGAATTCATCATTGACAATGAGATGTTGTTGTTAGAGTTTTACTCTTCATTGGCTGATTCTTATCATGCGACTAAAGAGCATGAATTGTCGGATGAATATTATGAAAAAGCTTTAGCTATTGACTCAAATAATGTGCTAATCCTTAATAATTATGCATACTACCTTTCAGTAAGAAGGATAAAGTTAGAAAGAGCAAAAGAAATGTCATTAAAGTGCAATGAACTGGAAAAAGACAATGGCACTTATCAGGATACTTATGCTTGGATTTTATATGAACTTAAGGAGTATGAAAAGGCAAAAGAATGGATGGAAAGAGCCTTGCAAAATGGGGGTGATAAAAGTGCTGTTGTGGTGGAACATTATGGCGATATTTTATATCAACTAGGAGATGTTGAGGGTGCAATTATACAGTGGAAAAATGCAAAAGAACTTGGAGTGGCAAGCAAGTTTTTGAATCAAAAAATAGAAGATAGAAAGCTTTATGAATAAGATATTTCTTTCTTTCTTTTTCCTTATATTTATTTCATCTTGTGTAACAAAAAAAGAGGATGTGGTAGATTTATCTGTTCCTCCAAAAAATGCAAAAGAGCTAATAGAGAAAGTTCATTATATGAACAATCAGCCTGAATGGTTATCTTTAAGGGGAAAGGTAAATTTAAAGGTTGAGGATGAAAAAAACTTTACTTTAAACATTGCAATTAAGGTTAGAAAAGATAGCGTTATTTGGGCTTCTGTAAGTGCTCCTTTTGGCATTGAGCTATTCAGAACTATGCTTACTAATGATTCAGTTTATTACATTAACCGCACAAATAAAACCTATTTTGTAAAGCCAATTACACATGTTGCTGAAGTGTTGAAAACTGCTATAACTTTTGATGAGATTCAGGAAATAATAACGGCAAATCCTAGAATTTTAAAGCAGAAGTATCTTCTTAAGGCTAGTGAACAGGAATACAATTTGGTGTCCTTGGATTTTGTTTATACAATTTCTAATTTATACAGAATAACAAGTGCTACCCTGTTTGATGGAAAAAATAGTTTAGCTTATTCCTATAGTAATTTTAATCCTGTAAATAATTTCCCTAAGCAATTAGAGTTATCAGTAAAAACACCTTCTCAAAATACTTTTCAAGTAAAAATGGATTACTCAAAAGTAGTGTTTAATCAAAAGCAAAAATTACCTTTCAAAATACCAAATTCTTATGTTGAAAAGGAGTAAGTACATTATCTTTCTATTTGGAGTTTTATTGAGTTTTACAGCATTCTCTCAAACTAAAGAAGAACTCAAAAAGAAAAAATCAAGCATTGAAAAGGAAATTAGTTATACTACTAATTTATTAAATAAAACTAAGGCGAATAAAACTAAATCCTTAAGTTATTTAAAGGTGTTGGACAAGCAAATAAACAATAAAGAACGCTTACTACAAACCCTAAATATTGAGATAAGTTTATTGAATAAGCAATCTCAAAAAACAGAGCGTTCTATTATAAATACTGAGGCTTCTATAATTTCCGAACAGGAAAATTTGGAATTGCTAAAAAGTGAATATGCTAAAATGATTTTCGCATGTTTTAAGAAGAAAGGTTCTCGTAATGACTTGATATTTATTATTTCGGCTGAAGATTTTAATCAAGCCTATAAGCGAATAATTTATTTAAAACAATATGCCTCTTTCCGAAAAAATCAAGCAGTAAAAATTACTGAAAGTCAAAAGGAGTTAGAAAGAAAAAAAATTGATTTGAATAAACAAAAAGCGCAACTTATATTTGAATCAGAATCAAAGAAAAAATTGATTGGAGCTAAGAAAAATGAGCTGAATACAATTAGTGAAACCAAGCAAGAAAAACAAGAGTTGGTTAATAAGCTAAGCAAGTCAGAAAGGATCTTTAAAAAACAATTAAAAGAAAAACAAAAAAGAGCAAAAGCCTTAGATGATGAAATTAGAAAAATAATTGAAGAAGAAATTCGCAAAGCCAGAGAAGAAGCAGAGAAGAAAAATAAAGGATTTTCTTTAACTCCAGAGGCAATGGCTTTATCATCAGAATTTAAGAGTAACAAGGGAAAACTGCCTTGGCCATTAGCAAAAGGAGTAATTGTACAAGGGTATGGTAAGCAAAAACATGCTGTTTTTGCAGGAGTAGAAACCTTTAATAATGGTATTGATATTGCAACTGATAAAAACATGGCAGTAAGAGCTATTTTTGACGGTACGGTTAGTAGAATATTTTTTATTAAAGGAGAAGGAAAGGCAATTTTAATGAATCATGGAGAGTATTTTAGCGTGTATTCAGGACTGAAAGAGGTGAGTGTAAAGGTGGGTGATAAACTACTTGCTAAGGAGAAAGTAGGAGTGGTATTCACGCAAGAAATAGAAGAAAAAACAGAATTGCATTTTGAAATCTGGATGGGGTATGACAAACACGACCCATCTAAATGGTTATATAAGGCTTATTAAAACTATTTGCATAAATTTGCATATTCATTTAACAATTAAAATTATGACATCAACACTATTATTAGGAATGATTGGCCCTTGGCAAATTGTACTTATTGTTTTAGTTTTTTTATTAATGTTTGGAGGTAAAAAAATTCCAGAATTAATGAAAGGATTAGGAAAAGGAATGAAAGAATTCAAGGAGGCTACTAAAGACTTGAAAGAAGATAATAAAGAAGATTAATACCTTATAAATTGACAACTTTCCGTTCCTTCAAACAGGTGCAATACGCACTTGCAGCTGCTACTAGCACTTGCGTAGAAATTACAAATTCCTACCTTACAGAAATAGATAAAAATCAGCACTTAAATGCTTTTGTTGAGGTATATACTGATGAGGCTTTAGAGCAAGCTTTAGCTGTAGATGAAAAACTAAAGAATGGAACTGCAGGAAAGTTGGCAGGAATGGTGATTGGTATTAAAGATAACCTATGTTATCAAAACCATAAAGTATCTACTGCATCCAAAATTTTAGATGGTTTTGAATCCTTGTTTAGCGCAACAGTTATTGAACGCTTATTAGTTGAAGATGCAATTATTATTGGAAGACTTAATTGTGATGAATTTGCAATGGGTTCGGCTAATGAAAATACAATTTATGGTGCAGTAAAAAACCCTATTGACAATTCAAAAGTTGCAGGAGGAAGTTCAGGTGGTTCAGCAGCAGCAGTTGCAGCAGGATTATGTTTTGCCGCTTTAGGAAGTGATACTGGAGGGTCTATTAGGCAGCCAGCTGCATTTTGTGGTATTGTAGGATTAAAACCTACTTACGCTCGTATTTCTCGTTATGGATTAATTGCTTATGCTTCTTCTTTTGATCAAATAGGACCATTAACAAATAATGTAGAGGATGCTGCTTTATTACTAGAGGTAATGGCGGGTGCTGATGATTTTGATAGTACTGTTTCTACAAGAAAAGTTGCCGAGTATTCTAAAGCTAGATTTGATAATATGCCTAAGCGAATTGCTTACATAAAGGAATGCTTGGAGGCTAAAGGTTTAGATGCTGAAATAAAGCAATTAATGGAAACAAAAATTGCTGCATTAAAAGAACAAGGGCATATTGTTGAGTCTATTTCTTTTCCTTATTTAGATTATTTAGTCCCTACTTATTATGTGATTACTACAGCTGAGGCATCTTCTAATTTGGCTCGTTTTGATGGTGTACATTACGGCTATAGAAGTGAGAATATTACTGATTTAGAAAGTACTTATGTCAATAGCAGAACAGAAGGCTTTGGTGAGGAAGTAAAGAGAAGAATTATGTTAGGTACTTTTGTGTTAAGCTCCGGTTATCATGATGCTTATTTTACCAAAGCACAGAAAATAAGGCGATTAATACAAGATAAAACTAATGAGATGTTTGAGAAGTATGATTTTGTAATTTCTCCTACTACACCTCACACTCCTTTTGAAATTGGCACAAAACATACCGACCCAACAGTTATGTATTTGGAAGATATCTTTACCGTACAAGCCAACCTATCAGGAAATCCTGCAATTTCAATTCCTTTGGCTGAACATTCTAATGGGTTACCAGTAGGATTGCATATAATGGCAAATCATTTTAAAGAAGCGGATTTATTAGCTTTTTCAAAGCAAGTAAGTAAATAATCCTAATTACTATCTTTGTGCTATGAAACAGGTTTTGTTTATAGTGCTATTTATTAGCTCACATTTTGTTTTTTCACAAACTAACTTACCTTACAAGGTAGGCGAGTATTCTGCTTATAAAGTTTCTTTCGGTCCAATTTGGGTAGGTTATGCTGATATGGAAGTCACTGCAATTACAAATGAAAATAAGAAGCCAAGTTTTCATATTATTGGTAAAGGAAAAACGGCTCCATTTTTTGATTGGTTCTTTAAAGTGCGTGATGTTTATGAAACCTTTATTGATACCACTACGCTCCTTCCTCTTACATTTAAAAGGGCAGTAAATGAAGGTGGGCATTTAATTAATCAGCACTATAGTTTTAATCATAAAGATAGCCTTGTTACTACTCGGGATAGTACATTTATTATTCCGTTAGATGCACAGGATATGTTATCAGCACTATTTTATGCACGTACCTTTAAAAAGGACAGTATGATTACAAGTGGGAATTCTTTTTATGTTCCTATTTTTATGGATGATGAAAATTATTATTTGGAGATAAAGTACTTAGAAAACGAGATTATTGATACAAAATGGGGGAAGCTTAATTGTATGGTTTTTCAGCCTAAAATGCAGGAAGGAAGAGTGTTTGAAAAGGGAGAAAAAATGAAAATTTGGATTTCGGACGACCCTAATCACTTGTTAATAAAAGTGGAAGCCCAAATATGGGCAGGCTTAATAAAAGCAGTGTTGGACGACTATAAAGAATTGAAATATCCATTGTCAATAATTGGAGAATAATTAGCATCACAGAATAATTTAAAGAAGTAAATTAGCAAAATGAAAAAGTGGATTGGAATAGTAGTAATGGGTACGGCTTTGCTGCTTATGTTGAACAACATAAATAAAGAAGATAAAGGTGAAAAAATTGTTGAGATTGTAGAGGAAATTCAAGAACCAACCTATGAATATGGTATATTAGTTGATTCTTTAAATGTGACTAAAGGAGTGGTTAAACAAGGACAAACCTTAGGAGAAATTTTATATGCTAATCATATTAATCATCCTCAAATTGCAGAAATTGTAAGTAAATCAAAAGGAATTTTTGATGTTAGGCGTGTAAATCCTGGTAAGGACTATACTGTTATTTGCAGAAATGATTCTACAGAAAAAGCGTGTTATTTTATTTATCAGGAAAACCCAACTAATTATATCGTAATGGATTTAACGGATGGAATTGATGTGTATAGGGGGAAAAAAGAAGTTGAGACCCGAGTTAATGTGGCTTCTGGTGACATTAACTCTTCTCTTTGGGTAACGATTGAACAACAGAATTTAAGTCCTAAAATTGCGAATGAATTAGCAACAATTTATGCTTGGACAATTGATTTTTTTAAGATACAAAAAGGAGATGGCTTTAAGGTGTATTATGAAAATAAATACATTGACGGAGAGTACATAGGTATTGGTAAAATATTAGCTGCAGAGTTCAGGCATAAGAATCAAAATTTCTATTCCTTTTACTATAAAGAAAATGAGAATTTTGGAGATTATTATGATGAGAAAGGGAAGACATTGCGAAAAGCATTTTTAATGGCACCAGTGGATTATAAGCGTATTTCATCTCGCTATAGTAAAAGAAGAAAGCATCCTGTTACAGGCAGGTGGAAAGGCCATTTTGGAACGGATTATGCTGCAGAAAGAGGTACTCCTATTTGGTCAACAGCAAACGGAACCATTATTGCAGCAACTTACACCAAGAACAATGGAAACTATGTAAAAGTAAGGCATAACGGAACTTACACAACTCAATATTTACATATGTCAAAAATAAAACCTGGAATAAGAAAAGGCACCTATGTAAAGCAGGGTGATATTATTGGTTATGTTGGTAGTACAGGCTTGGCTACTGGTCCTCATGTTTGTTATCGTTTTTGGAAACATGGTAAGCAAGTTGATCCTTTTAAGCAAAAACTTCCTCCTGGCGATCCTATAAAGAAGGAAAATAGAGAAGAATATAAAGTAGTAAAAGATAGTTTAATGAACATCTTAATGAATTAGAATAATGTAATGAAACTTGAAAAAAACATATTAAAGCAACTTCTGCTTCTATTCTTTGTTTTGTTTTTTTTCTTGACGAATGCACAAAATCCTTTCATTGAAAATAAAGGACAGTTTCCAAAGTCTGTGATTTCCAAAACCAATCTTCCTTCTGGTGCTTTATTTATTGAAGAAGCAAAGCTTACATATGCTTTTTATAATGGTAAGCAATTAGCAGATATTCATGACGGATTAGCTGAAAATAATAGTGTAGATGCACATGCTTATTCGGTTTCATTTTTAAATGCAAATACTACTGAGCGTTATTCTCTTAAAGGAGAAAGCAAATTCTTTGAAAATTACTATTTAGGAGAGAAATCTACTTGGGCGAGTAATGTAAAATCATTCAAAACACAAACACAACATACTATTTATAATGGAATTGATTTGTACTTTTATATTGATAATGACCATTTAAAATATGAACTCCACCTTGCTAAAAATAGCAATGAAAAAGCCATTAAATTTAGATATGATGGCGTTAATTCTATTGCCTTAAGTAATGGAAATTTGTTTGTTAAAACATCTGTAAATAGTATAATGGAATACCGCCCTTATGCTTATCAAATTATTGAGGGGATTGAGGTTGAAGTAGATTGTAGTTATAAATTAAATAAAAAAACTGTTTCTTTTAGTTTTTCAGATGATTATAATAGAAACTATCCTTTAGTTATTGATCCTGTATTGGAATTCTCAACTTATTCAGGAAGTACAACTGACAATTTTGGATACACAGCAACTTATGATAATTTTGGATTTTTGTATGCAGGCAGCACTTCTTTTGGTGTTGGCTACCCCACCACTTTAGGGGCTTATCAAATTAATTATGCAAATGCTGCTGGAGGAACTGATGTGGCAATTACAAAATACGATACAACAGGAACAACAAGAATTTACTCCACCTATTTAGGCGGTAGCTTGGATGAACTCCCTCATAGTATGATAGTGAATTCAGCTAATGAATTATTTGTTTATGGCACAACAGCTTCTGCTGATTTTCCAGTAACAAGTGCTGCATACCAAACTGCTTTTAATGGTGGTATTGGTTTTTCTCCTTCAGGAATTGGCGTATCGTTTCCTAATGGTTCGGATATTTTTGTAAGTAGGTTAAGTGCTGATGGCGGTAGTCTTTTAGCATCTACATTTATTGGTGGAACTGGAAATGATGGATTAAATACAGCACCTCAACTTAAATATAATTATGCTGATGAGGTAAGGGGCGAGATTGATATTGATAAGAATAATAACATTTACATTGCTACTTGCACTAAATCTACTGATTTCCCTACTGTAAATAGCTTTCAAATGTCTTCTAATGGAAACCAAGAAGGGTGTATTGTTAAAATGGATAATCAGCTTACAACAATTATATGGAGTTCCTATTTAGGGGGAGTAAATGATGATGCAATATATTCTTTAGCTTTAGATAAGAATGATGATATCTATGTTACTGGAGGAACAAATTCTGATAATTTTCCGACCACTACAAATGCTTACCAAACTGCTTATCAGGATTCGATAAAGGCAGATGCATTTATTACAAAGATAACTTCAGATGGGAACCAAATACTCTCTTCTTCCTATTTTGGAACTAACCAATATGACCAGTCTTATTTTGTAGAAATTGGAAGTGCAAATTCGGTGTATTTATTTGGGCAAACCAAAGTGTCTGGCACACAATTAGTGAATAATGCAACTTATTCTATTGCTGGTGGAGGACAGTTTGTTGCTGTATTTGATGCCGATTTAAATACTATTATTCGCTCTACAGTTGTGGGTACAGGAAAGGGTACTCCTGATATTTCTCCTACAGCTTTTTTGGTAGATGTATGTGATAAAATTTATCTTGCTGGTTGGGGTTCAAATTTAGGCGGACCTTTATCCACTTTAAATCTTCCTGTTAGTGTAAATGCTTATCAACCTAAAACTGATGGAAATGACATCTACTTAATGGTGCTTGATGATGCCTTAAGTACTATTAGTTATGCTACTTATTTTGGAGGCAGCCAAAGTGCCGAACATGTAGATGGAGGAACAAGTCGATTTGATAAAAAAGGAATTATCTATCAATCGGTTTGTGCAGGTTGTGGGGGTAATTCTGATTTTCCTATTGAGCCAAACCCAGGAGCTGTTTCTACTACAAATAATAGTAGTAATTGTAATAATGGGGTGTTTAAGTTTAACTTTGATTTCCCCATGGTTATTGCCGATTTTAATGCACCTTGGGTAGGATGTGATACGAGTATTAGTTTTCAGAATTTAAGTAGTTCCAATACCACAGTTAGTTATCAGTGGGATTTTGGTGATGGCACAAATACTACAAATCCTAATCCAACTCATATTTATAGTAATTCTGGCACTTTTGAAGTGAGTCTAATTGCGACTGCACCTGGTGCTTGTAATACTTCCGATACCATAGTGAAGCAGGTATATATTTTGTCAAATTCTTCTGATACAATTTTAGGAGTTGTAAAATGCCCTAATGAACAGATTCAGATAGGGTTGCTGCCAGTAAACGACCCAACAATTACTTACCTTTGGTCTCCTACAAATAACTTAAGTAGCCTAAATGTGTCTAATCCTTTTACTGATATAAATACTTCTCAGCAGTATCAGTTACTTATCTCTAATGGCAGTTGCACTGATACATTGCTTCAAAGTATTATTGTTTCTAATTTGCAATTAGATGCTGGTGCTGACACCTCTTTTTGTAGTACGCCTGTTACGCTTCAAGCTAGTTATAGTGGAGGGTCCTCTCTCCTTTGGTCATCTACTAGTAATTTTACGGATACGCTAAGCCTTACTGCTGATTTAACAGTAGCAAGTATTGCTACTTTTTATGTAAAACTAACGGATGGATATTGTGAGAAAATAGATAGTATTTCAGTATTTCCTAATAATAATTTGCAGCTATCCACAGCCGTTAATAGTACTTTTTGCAATGATTCCTCTTTAATTTCAGCTACATTTTCAGCTGATGTAAGTGTCGTTTTATGGTCATCAACTATTAATTTTACTGATACATTAGGGTTAAGCGATACCGCTTATGTTTTTAATAGTGGAACTTTTTATATACAAGTTACCCAAGGGGTTTGTCAGCAAATTGATAGTGTAATTGTTGTATCCGAAAGTATTGTTATAGAGTTGTTGGCAAACGATATTTGTGAAGGAGATTCTGTTCTGATAGAAGTGAATAATTTAAATCCGAGTATTCCAATTACAACATATACTTGGGAAGGTTTTAGCGATACTACTGATTTTATATTGGGTTATCCTGATACTTCTGCTTGGTATTTTGTTGAGGTTGTAAATGAAAATTTGTGTGTGTTAAATGATTCTGTATTTGTGAATGTTTACCCTTACCCTGTAGTTGATAGCATTTGGATTTCTGATTCGCTTATTTATAGTGGTTTAAGCGTATCTGTGTATATACAAACAAATACTAGTACGGATAGTATAGTGCTGTATCCTACTGAATCTTCATGGTACTTTTTTGATGTGGAGAATCAATATGGTTGTTTTGTAAAGGATTCTATCTGGTTGAATGTAATAACTATAATATGCTCTGATGAAAGTATAATTATTCCAACTGCATTTACGCCATTTACATCAATTGGGAAGAACGATATTTATCGTATTAAGGAAATTGACCAAGGTATTATTGATGAATTTTTATTGGAGATATTTAATAGATATGGACAAAAAGTATTTTCAACAACAAGTGTAAATAAAGGTTGGGATGGTACTTTTAAGCAAGAACCGTTATCACCACAGGTGTTTGATTTTTATTTGAAGATGAAATGCTATGGAGGAGATGTTTTCTTTCATAAAGGAAATATAACCTTAATAAGATGATGCGATTCCTGTTAATATTTATGCTTTTTATTACGCTTTCATCATCTGCTCAAGATGTTCATTTTTCACAATATAGTATTACAAAATCAGGATTAAACCCTGCTTTTATTGGCTATCAAGGTGCCGATTTTCAGTTTCAGTTACAAAGAAGGTCACAATGGGAAAGTGTAACTACTCCGTTTACTACTTTCTCTATGGCATTAAACGGAAAAGAATTATTCAAACAATTTTCTTTGGGGATACAATTTATGAATGATTTATCTGGTGATTCTCATTTTTCAACAAGCGGCTTAGCTCTTGCTCTATCCAATAAATTGAATTTAAGTTCAGTAAATAATATTTCATTTGGAGCTTCAATAGGCTCCTATCAAAGGTCTTTGGACTATAGTTCCCTTACTTTTATTGATGATGAAAACTTCCCAAATCAAGGCATTAGGTTTTTTGATATTTCTTTAGGAGTGATTAATGAATGGGATATTAATTCAGGGTTAACTCTACTTTCTGGAATATCAATTTTCCATATTAATAATCCAAATCAATCATTACTTGGAAGTAAAGAAGTAAAATTAAATACTAACAACAAAATACACACCTCACTTACTTATTATATTAATGATAAATTGCAGGTTAAGCCAAGTGTATATTATTCAGGGCAAGGCAAGGCAAATGAATTGCTATTTGGGGCAGGAATAAATTATTTATTAGCAAACTATACAGCAGAAAATATAGTATTGCGGGCATCAATTTTTGATAGATATAATGATGCAATAATTACGGCCTTTGGTGTTAAAATTGATAATTTTGACATTATGATTTCATATGATATAAATACCTCTTCCTTAGTTAGTGCTAGTGATCATAAAGGTGGCTTTGAGTTTGCAATTGTTTATCAATGGAATCTTAATAAAATTGAAAAGGAGTTTGATAGATTTGTTTGTCCTAAGTATTTATAATGAAAAAAATAATCTTCTTTTTACTATTCCCTTTTTTGTTTTATGGACAGGACAGTGTGCTTGTTACTCCTATTCAAGGAAGAATAAATACCAATAATGCTGAGTTAAGTTTTATTCAAATTAACGATACATTGGCTTTTTTTAGTGCAATTAATGAAACAAATAGGTTTCAATCATCAATTTATTATAGCATTAAGAAAGGTAATAAATGGGGGAAAAGAAAATATTCAAAATACAATTCGGATAATTTTGACACAGGAGATATTACTTTTTTAAACGAGAATAATATTGTTTTTACATCTTGCAATAGTAATTCAGAGTGCGAATTAGTTTCTTTTCAAAAAGGAAAATACTACACGATTAAATCTATTAATAGTAAGGGATTTAAAAATACTCAGGCGCATTTCGCTCAACATAACTCTCAAGCAGTTTTATATTTTGTGTCAGATAGAGAAGGAGGTTTTGGTGGCTTGGATATTTGGATGAGTATGCTGGATAAGGATGGGAATTTTGGAATCCCAATAAATGCAGGTAATAAAGTTAATAGTATGGCTGATGAAATCACTCCTTTTTTCAATACTTATGATGGACATATTTACTTTTCATCCAACAGAAAAAATGGTATTGGTGGGTTTGATATTTATAAAGCAGAAGGAAAATTAAACCTATGGGATAAAACTAAAAATGTTAAAGAATTAAATACTCTTCAAGATGAAATGTACCTTTATTTTTACAATAGTAATACAGGCTATTTAGCATCAAATAGGAAAGGAGCCAAATTTGAAAACACAGAATATTGCTGTAATGATATTTTCTCATTTGAATATTTACCGCCAATGGAAGATACTAGTCTATCAGATATTCATAGCCATTTACCTCTTGTACTCTATTTTCATAATGCTGAGCCAGATTGTTGTACCATGGATACTACAACAACAAAAACATATAAAGATGCTTACATTTCCTACTTCAAGATGAAGGATGAATACGAGCAACAAAATGTGAATTTATCTAGTTTTTTTGAAAGAGAATTACAGGCGAATTTTAACAGCCTAAATATAATATTAAATATGCTACTTTCTGACTTAGTGAATGGACATAAAATGAATCTTCAGATAAAAGGTTTTGCTAGTCCTCTCTATAACCCAGCCTACAATCAAGCATTGTCACAAAGAAGAATTTCAAGCGTTATTAATTACCTTCAGCATTATAATAATGGGGTGTTTACTAAATATATTCAATCTCAATATTTAAGCATATCGGAACTCCCTTTTGGGGAGAGTACTTCCTCTGAAAAAGTGAGTGATGACCCTGCCGATAAAGTAAAATCAATCTATAGTTTACCTGCTATTCTGGAACGCAGGATTGAAATTGTGGATATAAAATTAGTAGACTAAAAGCGTTACTAGCTCGATACTAACTCCTAATAAAAACCCAACATATATTTGAGCATGGTTGTGTGCTTTTTGGTCTATTCGTGCAACTCCTAATATTCCTGAAAGGACAATAAAGATAAGGAGTAAGTATAGCAGTCCGCCAAACATTATTTGTAGGGCTATAAAAACACCAACCACCCCTCCTATTCCTAGTAAATGCAAACTTATTTTCCAGAATTTTGAGATGATTGCAGCAAACAAGATGATAAGTATTGCACCAATTATTTCAGCTTTTAAAATTGGAGCGTAAAACAAGATATTGTTTAGCATATAAAACCCTAAGAACATCCAAATAACAGTTCTGAAAAGGGGTAATGATCGTTCCTTGTGATCACTCATTTCAAGGGAGCTAACTTTCCCTGTTTTTATTAAAAAAAAGATAGTGAGTAAAGGAAGTAGAATGGTACAGCCGATAATAACACCATAGATATAATTTAGGTACGGGTTTATTGAAAAGCCTAATGAGGGTATGCTTTGTAGGCTTAGGTATAAAGCCAGTAAAGGCATAAAAATAGGATGTAGAATAATGGATATAAACTTTGATAATTTCATTATAATTCTCGTCTTAGTTTTGCTGTTTGTAGCCCTAAATTTTCTCGGTATTTTGCCACTGTTCTTCTTGCGATATGATACTCCTCTTTCCCTAACATTTCTGCTAATTTCTCATCTGTAAAAGGATTTATTTTGTCTTCTTTTTGTATTATCTCCTGCAATTTACTTTTTATTTCTTTTGTGGAAATTAGTTCTCCATTGTCTTTTCTATAGGCTTCTGAAAAAAGTTCTTTTAGTTTAAAAGTACCAAAGTATGTTGCTACATATTTTGAGTTACTCACCCTAGAAATAGTGGAAATATCCATAGCAACAATACTAGCAATATCTGCTAGTTTCATGGGTTTTAAATCCTTTTCGTTTCCGGAAATGAAATAGTCCTTTTGAAGGAGTAATATAGTACCAAAAACCCGATTTAGTGTGTCATCTCTTTTTAGTAGAGCCTGCTTAAACCAAGTTGCTTTATCTACTTTCTCTGTTAAGAATTTTTTAGTAATGCTATCTGTTGTTTCCATTAGCATATTTTGATAATACTTGCTTACTTTCACTGGCTTTATATTCCCTGTGTTTAACTTTGTTTCTAGTTCGCCATTAATAATAGAAACTGTAAAGTCAGGATAGATATAGGCTATTGCATTTGCATTTTTTGAAAATCCATTTCCAGGAATAGGATTAAGGGATTCAATTGATTTGTAAGCAGCTTTTAAGGCTTTAAAATCAACTTCAAGATGTTTGCTTAAGTGTTCAAAATTTTTGTTGCTAAACGGGGTGTAGTACTCTGTAATTATTTTTTGCTCTAGTACTTTTTCTGGAAAATTAGTTTTTAGTTGTATGAGTAAGCATTCTTGCAGGTTTTTTGCTCCTACGCCAAAAGGCTCTAGTTGTTGTAAAATTGCTAGTGCATTATTTAGCTCGTATTCACTAATATCAAGGTTATTATTGATAAGTAAATCACTAGTTACGGCATGCAAATCTCTATTTAAAAAACCATTATCATCAAGGCTGTTAATGAGGTATTTTACTAAGAACAATTGATTTTCATCAATATCAAGTGCAATCAATTGTTGGTTTAAATAATCGCTTAAACTTTCTGATTTATCTTCAATTTGGTATTGAAAATCATTGGAATTATTCTGAGAAAAACTTTTTTCAGATGAGCTCATTTCCTCCTCTTCCTCAAGAGCAGGGTTTTCTTCCAATTCCTTTTCTATTTGTTTTTCTAAAGCGACAATAGGTGTTTGCAAAAGTCCCAAAAATTGTATCTGTTGAGGGCTTAGGTTTTGGTACTGCTTCTGCTGTAACCTTTGTTTATTCATCTGCTAAAATTCAGCATTTTGAGGTGTTCTAGGGAAAGGAATTACATCTCTGATATTTTTCATACCAGTAACAAACATAATTAAGCGTTCAAATCCTAATCCAAACCCACTATGGGTGCAAGTTCCAAATTTCCTTGTTTCCAAATACCACCATAACTCATCTTGACAAACATCCATTTCCTCCATTCTTGCCTGTAGTTTGTCTAAGCGTTCCTCTCTTTGTGATCCCCCAACAATTTCACCAATGGTTGGGAATAGAATGTCCATTGCTCTAACGGTTTCGTTATCCTCATTCATACGCATATAGAAAGCCTTGATTCCTTTCGGATAATTAGTAATAATAACAGGTTTTTTGTACTTTTTTTCTACTAAATAACGCTCATGTTCCGATTGTAAATCATCTCCAAATCCGTTAATTGGATATTGGAATTTCTTCTTTTTATTTGGTTTTGAGTTTCTCAAAACATCAATTGCTTCTCGGTAAGTTAGGCGTTCAAAATCATTATCAATTACAAATTGAAGTCGTTCCAATAAGCCCATCTCAGAGCGTTCTTCTTTCTTTAATTTGCTTTCTTCCTCCTCCATTCTGCTATCTAAAAAGCGTAAATCATCAATATTATTTTCCATACAATACTGGATGCAATACTTTAAAAACGCTTCTGCCAAGTCCATGTTTTGTTCTAAATCAGCAAAAGCAACCTCAGGTTCTATCATCCAAAATTCAGATAAATGCCTTGATGTATTTGAGTTCTCAGCTCTAAATGTTGGTCCGAAAGTATATACATGTCCAAGGGCTAAAGCGCCTAGTTCTGCTTCAAGTTGCCCTGATACAGTAAGGTTAGTTTTGCTTCCAAAAAAGTCTGCTGAAAAGTCAATTTTTCCGTCCTCAGTTTTTGGTAAGTTTTCTAAATCAAGGTTTGTTACTTGAAATATCTCTCCAGCTCCTTCTGCATCAGCTCCAGTAATAATTGGAGTATGAATATTAAAAAACCCTTTATCATTAAAGAATTTATGTACAGCAAACGTTAAGGCGTGTCGCAATCTAAATACGGCTGAAAAAGTATTGGTTCTAAACCTTAAGTGCGCTTTCTCTCTTAAAAATTCGAGACTATGTTTTTTTGGTTGTAAAGGATATTCTTCTGGATCAGCTCCTCCCAAAATCTCAATAGAATTTGCAAGAATCTCAACTGCTTGTCCGCTTCCTTTTGAAGCGACTAATTTTCCATCAACAGAAATACACGCGCCAGTAGTAATTTGTTTTACTAATTCCTCATCAAAGTCAGTTGCTTCTGCAACAATTTGGATATTATTAATTGTAGAGCCATCATTTAAAGCAATAAAAGAAACATGCTTGCTCCCTCTTCTAGTTCTTACCCAGCCTTTAATGCTAATTTTTTGTTCTTTTCCTTCTTGTTGAAGAATTTCTTTAATTTTCATACTTGCTTTATTTTTCATACAGATTTAGGCAAAGATAGGGATTAGTTGGTTTTGCTTTTGCAAATAGAAAAAAAATATTTCGTAAAATTTACTATTAACTTACTTGAGAAATAAGGCTTTTTTCTAATATTTGATGTACAGTATTTACTATTGCTTTGCTATTGTAATGGCAATCATTATGTAGTTCATCTTGCGTTCCATGATGAATAAAAGCATCAGGAATCCCTAACATTTTTACACTTGCTTGATAGTCGTTATTTGCCATAAATTCTAAAATAGAACTACCAAAACCACCTTGCAAACAACCATCTTCAATAGTGATTATTTTATTAAATTTTTTAAATATGGAATGCAATAGTTTTTCGTCTAACGGCTTTGCAAATCGCATATCATAGTGGGCGATATTTAAACCTTCTTTTTCTAATTGTTCTTGAGCTTCTACCACAAAATTACCTGGGTGTCCAAAAGATAATATTGCTATTTCATCTCCTTCTTTTACAACTCTTCCCTTTCCAATTTCAATCTCTTGAAAAGGCGTTCTCCAATCTAACATTACTCCATTTCCTCTTGGATACCTTATTGAAAAAGGTCCTTGATTAGGCAATTGAGCGGTAAACATAAGGTTTCTTAATTCTTGTTCATTCATTGGTGCTGAAACAATCATATTTGGAATACATCTGAAAAAAGCAATGTCATAAGCACCATGATGTGTAGCGCCATCAGCCCCTACCAACCCTCCTCTATCTAAGCAAAAAATAACATTCAAGTTTTGAAGTGCAACATCATGTATTACTTGGTCATAAGCCCTTTGCATAAATGAGGAGTAAATATTGCAAAAAGGAATTTTTCCTTGTGTAGCCATACCAGCAGAAAAAGTTACAGCATGCTGTTCGGCAATCCCAACATCAAAGGTTCTTTCTGGCATTTCTGCCATCATTTTATTTAATGATGAACCTGTAAGCATTGCAGGAGTAACGCCAACAATTTCTTTATTTTCTTTGGCAAGTTCTATTATAGTTTCACCAAATACATCTTGGTATTTTGGTGGAGTTTTTTTCTTTTTTCCAACAATAATTTCTCCAGTATCTTTATTGAATAGTCCTGGTGCATGCCATTTTGTAGTATCCCCTTTTTCAGCAGGCGTATATCCTTTCCCTTTTACTGTAAGACAATGTAATATTTTTGGTCCGGGAATATCTTTTAGGTCATTTAATACATTTACTAAATGTTTAGTGTCATGTCCGTCAATAGGGCCAAAATACCTGAAATTTAAAGATTCAAAATAATTACTTTCACCTAGTAAAGTTGATTTTATTACCCCTTCTACTTTTTTGGCTACCGCTTGAGCATTTGGTCCGAATTTACTGATTTTACCTAGTATTTTCCAAATTTTATTTTTAGCTTTATTGTAGGTATGTGAAGTTGAAATGTCAGTTAAATATTCCTTTAGCGCCCCTACTGCTGGGTCAATTGACATGCAATTGTCATTCAAAATAACTAACAAGTTTGAGTTTTCAGCTCCTGCATGATTTAAAGCTTCAAAAGCCATTCCTGCCGTCATGGAGCCATCTCCAATTACAGCAATATGTTGCTTTTTATTGTCATTATTGCTTTTGGAGGCCATTGCCATTCCTAAAGCAGCAGATATTGAGGTAGATGAATGTCCTACTCCAAAAGTATCATAAACGCTTTCACTTCTTTTTGGGAAACCGCTTAAACCTCCTTTAATTCTGTTTGTTGGAAATTGTTCTTTTCTTCCTGTAAGTATTTTATGGCCATAAGCTTGATGTCCTACATCCCATACAAGTTGATCGTAAGGAGTATTGAAGGCGTAATGTAAGGCAACTGAAAGTTCAACAACACCAAGACTTGCGCCAAAATGACCTCCTTTTTCCGATACAATATCTACAATATATTGTCTTAACTCGGAACTTACTTGTGGTAATTGATTCTTACTTAATTTTCGTAAGTCATCAGGATTATTAATTTTACTTAATAATGGACCTTGAGGATATTTATTGCTTTTGCTCATAAATTAAGATAAAGACATTTAAAATCTTCAATCATGCAAAAATAGTAATATTCGTTAACAAATAAGCGTTAATAATTGATTAGCTTGAGTTGTTAATTTTCACCTTGTTTTCATCAATTTTGTTTTATGAGAAAAATATTATTTATTGGGTTTGTTTTATCAGTTATTATTTCAAATGCTGCTGATACTTTAAATGTTATTGCTACCGATACCGGGGTAGTGATTAATGCTGAAATTAGCGCGAATACTGTAATAGCTAAAATTAATAAGCCTAAAAATATTTATGACGAGCGGTTAAGAGTCTTGAATAGCAATACTCCCATGGACTTGGTGTATAATGACAAAGTACATCCTTTTATTGATAGCTATTTAGGAAGAAATAAAGCGCTTATCGCCAGAATGCAAGGTTTGTCATCTTATTATTTTCCTTTATTTGAACAGCAATTAGATAAATATGATTTACCTTTAGAGTTTAAGTATTTGGCTATTGTAGAATCGGCTCTTAATCCTAAAGCCCGATCCCGCTCAGGAGCTAGTGGTTTGTGGCAGTTTATGTATCTTACGGGAAGGGAATACGGATTAGAAGTTACTTCCTATATGGATGAAAGGCAAGATCCTTTAAAGGCCACTCAAGCGGCTTGTGAATATTTTGTAAAGTTATATGATATTTTTGGAGATTGGAATTTGGTGTTAGCGGCCTACAATGGTGGTCCTGGTTATCTCCAAAGAAAAATTGCTAGCGTTGGCAGTTCTGATTTTTGGGAATTACATCCTCATTTAAGAAAAGAAACTAGAAATTATGTTCCTACTTTTATTGCTGTTAATTATGCTATGAACTATGCAAATGAACATGGTATTGCAATTGAGAAATCAAAAATTAACCTAAGCAGCACTGATACTATTACATTAAAAAAACAAGTTGAATTAAAAGTATTAACCGAATTATTATGTGTTAATTCTGAGACAATAAATTATTTAAATCCTTCCTATAAAAAAGAAGTTTATCCTAAAGGAGCTGTTTTAGTATTTCCATCAAATTCAGTAACTGATTTTAAATTGAATGAAATGACTAATTATGCTTTTATTGCTGCAGTTGATAATAAGGAAATATTAATTGATGAAGAGCGTGTAATTTATAGAGTACATCAAGGTGATTATTTAGGAAGAATAGCAAAGGCACATAATGTACATGTCTTTGAAATTAAGGAATGGAATAAATTAAAATCTTCTAGTCTTGATATTGGAGATAAGTTGGTTATTTATGTAAAAAACAGTAAAAATAAAGGTAAAAATGAGATAAAACTTGCAAAAAACGAATATATTATTCAAAAAGGAGATACGCTTTGGGGCATTGCCCAAAAATATGAAGGTCTAAGTGTTTGGAAGATAAAATCGCTCAATAATTTAGTGGGAGATAATCTAAAGCCTGGAACTAAAATTTTACTCCCAACCACATAATGAGATACTTTATAATAGGATTTCTCTTTCTTTTTTCGTGTACTGATGGTGTTAAAGTCCTTCCTTCTTCTACAGGTACAAATTCAGAGGTTATATTTGTGGTGAGTGATGCTTTGTGGGAGTCTGCTATAGATACTTTAGTCCGCACTACTTTTGGTGCGCCAATACAGGGATTAAATCAAAATGAAACTATTTTTAGAATAGTGCAAATAAATCATAGTGAGTTTAAATCAATACTGAAGACACATAAAAATGTTGTTATTATAAGTAAAAGTGCTAAAACGTCTAGTCAGAAAGATAAATGGGCAAGCGGGCAGTTTGTTGCTCAGTTAGGTTGGGAAAATAATCCTAAGCAAACAATACAAAACTTAAAAAAACTTAGAGAAATATTCGTATTGAAAGAGGTGAATTCAATCAGAAAATCTTTTGCAAAGCTTTCGCAAAAAAATATTGAGAATACGCTTAAATCTAATTTTAAAATTGATTGTATTATTCCTAAGGAATATGAAATTATAGAAAATAATAAGTCGTTTTTCTGGGCGAATTATGATCCGCAAAAATCAGATGAAATTAAGAATATTTTAACTTTTTCATTTAGCCCTAAACTAGCTAATTTGCAACAGGAAGTATTGCAAAAAACAGATAGCATATTTGCCCAATATCTTATTGGAGGAAAAGAGGGTAGTTATGTAAGGATTGAACCTACTTACCCTCCTTATTATTTTGATAATACCTATAGAGGTTTATGGAAGCTAGAAAAAGGATTTATGGGAGGCCCTTTTGTAATTAAAACCTATTTTGTAGATGATAAAATAGTAATAAATGTAGGACTTATATTTGCTCCACAAAGCAGAAAAAGAAAGTATATAAAAGAGCTAGAAGCTATTCTATAATTAGCTTTTCTCTTTTAATTGTCTCATTACTTTTTATTTCTATAATGTAGCATCCTTTTGATAAACTAGAAGTGTTAATTGTTTTTTTAGTTGTTTCAATAACTTTTTTGCCAGTAATATTATAAATGCTTACTAAAATGTGCTGTTGAGTAGTGTTAATCGTTATTTTATTATTAGCAGGATTAGGATAAATAGAGAAATGTAAGGCTTCAATATTATTTATAGTTGTGGACAATGTATTTAAAGGACTTTCCCATACTCCTCTACCAAATGTTGCTGCACTTAAAGTTCCTGCCGTATAGTGTATTTCTAGCTCTTTTACAATAACATTAGGTAGCCCAGTCATGTAAGGCATCCAGTCAGTCATAGTATTATCTTTATGATAAACTCCAACATCAGTACCAACATATAAATCATCATTAGCCCCTCCCTGATGTACAATACAATTAGCAGGTAAATTTGGTAAGCCATTTTCTGTAATATTTACCCAAGTTGATCCAGCATCATTTGTTTCATATACTTTATAGTTATTACTATATCCAGACAAACTAACCCATGCTCTATCAGGGTTATTATCTGATACAGTAATGTCTGTAATATTATAATTTGGCAAGCCGGATTTAATATTAGTCCAAGTTACACCTGCATCTTTTGTTACTTTTAACCTGCTATATGTACCAGCATACATGTATTCTTCATCTGAAGCTGCTAATGCAATAGAGCGTATAGAAGCCCCATTACTTACATTAAACGAAACAGAATCCCAGATAGCACCTGCAGTTTCTGACCTATATACTTCATCATATCCAGCAACAATTAGGTTGTTATTAATTGGGTGCATTTTATAAGGAGTATTCCAACCTCCTTCATAATTTACTGGCTTAATATAGCTCCAGTTATTTCCTCCATTATTTGTTTTTCTTAATCCACCATATTGGTATTCGGCATAGATGATATCATCATCATAATGATCAATAGCACACTCCATTCCATCTCCGCCCATTATAGCATCCCAAGTACTGTTAGTTAACATTTCGGTACCATTATCTTGTGCCCCAGCAACAAGTCTGTTAGCGTTAGATTGAGAGAGTCCTAGGTTGTAGAATTGAGAAATTTCTAAACCATCAGAAATATCTACCCATTTATTTAGGTTATCCATGTATTTATAAAAACCACCATCATTCCCTGCATAAGCAACATGGGTATGAGGGTTAAATTCAAACGCATGTTGATCAACATGCATGTAAGAGTAATTAGAGCCGCTACCACTATTTGCATCTATATCCCAAATTACACCACTATTATCTGATCTCCATATATTTATGCCCCCTACATATACTAAGTTTTCATTATTTGTAGCTACGCCTAAACTTAAGTCATACCAAGATTGTCCTCCACTTCCACTTCCGTCAGTTTCTCTTCCTAATATGTTTGGGCTATTAGATTGTAATACCCAGTTGTCTCCAGCATCAGAAGATTTATATAAACCATGAAATCCATGGTCTGATGCAGAATATAGAGCATAAATCACATTAGGATTATTAGGGGTTACTGCTATTAGAGGACGATACTTTCCGCTAGTTGCAACACCATTATTTATAACACTCCAGTTTGCTCCACCATCAGTGGTTCTGTAAATATTTGATCCGCCACTTGATTGTTTAGCAGCATAAACTACACTAGGATTATTGGGTTTAAATTCAATATCACGCCACCTTCCAAGTGAGCCAGTTGTTGCCCAGTTTGCACCAGCATCAGTACTGATTAATATGTTTGAGTTTGTAACAGCATATAGGCTATCTGTAAAGTTAGGGTTGATGATTACTTTGTTAACTGTTTTTTCTTGGTCCACTGTATAGCTAAGTCCAGTAGTATTCCAAGTAGTTCCACCATCAATGGATTTTAAGATACCAATACTGTAGGTGTCGGTAGCATCAGCATCACCAGTTACAATATACATTATCTGATTATTGTTAGGGTCAACAGCAATGTGTGATACTCCAATTACAGGAAGGTTATCAGTATTTGTAGTCCAGTTGCTTCCACCATCAATAGATTTCCAAAGTCCTCCTGCAGGAGAGCCAATCCATATAATATTAGCATCAATTGGGTCAAAAGCGATACAGTTTACTCTTCCATTTCCTCTTTTCTTATTATTGGATAAAATAATAGGCGTATTGATTGGTCCTTTTGCTATCCAATTAGCCGCAGAGTTGATTTTGGAATGAGCATATTTTTCCTTTTCTTTTTTCCATTCAATGTATAAAGCATTAGGATTAAAAGTACTGTTTTCAGTTGTTCTTTCTGTTATAAAATCCATTTCACGAGCGTAAGGCTTGTAACCATTTCCTTTGCTATAAGGGTGTGATGCTCGGTAGTTTTCAAAAGTTTCAAATTTTTCTGAAGCAGTAGGATTGCTATTTGTTTTAAGCAAATTATCTTCCCAAATTTGTGCCGTTAATGAAAGGGTTAAAATCGAGCTTAATAGTATTGTTGCGAGTTTGTTCATAGTCAAAATATTAGTGTGTAAAGATACACTTAGTTTTTCTTCTTTTACTTTGTAGTGGGTAATATAAAATTAGTCTTATGTGTTCAGAATTTTCGTTAGTTATTTTATTTTAAAATTTAGTACTTAAGGAGATCGTGAAGTTTCTACCACTAGCACTTATTCCTGACCCAAAAGTTTTGTAATGACTGTCAAGAAAATTGTTGATGCCAACAATTAAAGTTAAGTTATTATCGATAATAGTACGGTATTTAACATTAAGTGTGTACCATGAGGGAGTTCCAATTGAAGTAGCTTCTTCAAGGTTATCTACTCCGCCTAGATCATAATTACTTGCTTTTTTTAGCGCATTATAATGTGCACTGAACGAAAAATAATTATTCTGATAGTCATAATTTAAGGTGCTAATAATATTTGTTGGGGGAATGTGTGCTAATGGAATTTCTTCTATTGTTTCCCCTTTCAAGAAATTAACAATAGTATTGTGTGAAATATGCTCATTAATTTTTAGCTGATAGGCAAAATTTATTCCAGAGATACTTGCACTGCCAATATTTGTATTCATCATTACTTTCATCATTTCGCCATCATAGTTAATTGAATCGCTTCCGTTTAGTGAAGCCCCTCTCCTTTCAATAGCATCTGTGATTTGTGTTTGAAATACTTGTATTTGTAAGTTGAGTAGATCTCTTATTTTTAACCTAATCCCTGTTTCAATATTTATTGATTTTTCGGGAGATAATTGATTATTAGGGATTACAACATCTATATCATTTTTTGAAAACACCTTTCCTATGTCATCTGTATTCGGATTTCTAAAGCCATTTGAAATTGCGGCATTCAATTCTACATTAGGGTTTAAATTATAAACAAATTGTAATGAGTTGGATAAAGATTTATTTTCTACTTGAATTTCTTTGAATGGCAAATGAATAGTGGTTGTGTCTATAAATTTGGCAGATAAAGAATTTAGGCTGTATCTACTTCCTGCTAATAGTGATAGTTTTTCGCTTAACTCAATATTAGCTTGCAGATAAAGGGCATTATTTAAAACAGTAGTTCCTCCATCAGGATAGCGACTCGTATTGTAAAAAAGCTTATTTTTATTTGATAAGTTTGCTGTTGAGTTTAATTTCTGAAACCTAGAATCAAAACCGTAATTCAGTTTAAAGTGATTAAATTGTTTTAAAAAGTCAGTTTTAAAATCAATAATTTGTAATAATTCAGTCCTGTTGTTTAGTAATTCATCTCCATTTTTTTGCTTGTGTCGAGATTCTTCAATATCCTGATATGCTGCTGTGAATACCGCCTCATCAGATGCAAAATTGTTGAAATAATTTTTTAACCGAACACTTTGGAAAAACCTTTTTTGGGGACCATAATACCAATATTTATATTTTTGAGCTTCTTCTTTTATGTCATTCAATTTATCAAATCGGTTAATATTTGATGAGGTGGAAAATTGAGAATTGAAGAGTAGAAAATTTGAGTTATTTAGCTTAAATAAAGTTTTATGAAAGAAATCAGCTTGCTGATAAGCCGTTCCTTTTTGAATATTACCTTCTGTAATTATAGGGTCGTTTCCCCAATTTTTAAATCCGTGATTTCTCTTCCCCCCCATTTTTAAATCACCATAGTGCTTAATTGAAAATCCACTGATATTGGCACTATTCTTCAGTTTATAATTTGAGATGATTGAGGTGAAAACAGCATTTGAACTGCTTTCAAATTGTTGAATAAATTGTGTGCTACTCTCATTATTTGGTCGCTTAGTATTGAAAAGAATTGCTCCTCCCATTGCGCCATTTCCATACGCTACTGATGCGGGTCCAAATAATACTTCAGCATCTTGTAAAAAAATGGGGTTGATTGTAGCAGTGCTTTGTAAATGCCCTCCTCTAAAAATAGTATTGTTTAGAGGTATGCCATCAACAACAATAAGTAGGCGATTTGCCTCCATTCCTCTTAGGTTTGGGCTTCCACCACCGTTCTGACTGTTTTGCACGCTTATCCCCATAGTCTTTTCTAGTAGATCACTAGTTTGTGAACTTTGAGCCGCTAGCATCTCTGCTTCTGATAGTTTTAGGTGTGTTAATTGATTTTTAAAATCTACTGATTTTGATTCAATAATTTCTACATTTTCTAAGTAGTGATTCTCTGGAGTAATACTATCTGAATCAATATTGTTTTGGGCATTAATGCTAATGCTAATCAGGATAAAATATAATGTTAAGTATCTCATGATCTTAGTGATTCAATAATTAAATGTGATGTCATATTTTTAAGTTCATGATGTTGTAGTTTGTAATATTTAATTAAATCCAATAATAGTTGATTTCTATTTGCGTATGGAATCTTAATTTCTTGTTCGTTTAGCAAAGCTTTTAAATAATATGAATTTTCTTTACTTGTATAATGATTGAGGAATTGTGTACTAGTTGTAAATTCCCCTAATTCAAGATTGAAGTAACTGCTTTCTTTTGCATCAGTTAAAGGATAAAACCCCATGTGTTTTGATAGTGCTAATAAAAATACTAAAGGAAAATTAGTGTCAATTTTTTCTGCATTAGTTAAGTTTATTTTTAATTGCCATACAAATAAAAATAGTGGCTTATCCGTTTCATTTTCATGCAATACTTTAGAGATTACTTCCGCAATAAATAAAGATATAAAGTTTTTTGTCATATTAATTCCTTTACTTCTTTCGGAATTATATAAGCTAATTTCTGTTAGATATTGCAAACTCTTTTTTGCTTGAAAAGTTGCATCTATTGTTGATTGTTCTAGTGCTTGGAAAAGCCCTAATTTCTTTTTGGATTTTTTTGACCTTACTCCTTTTATGATAAAAGTTTGTAATCCCTTCTCTTCTGTAAATATTTTGGAAATTATAGAGCTTTCACCCTGTTTTATATAGCTAAGCGCTATTGCCCTACTTTTATATTTCATTAGTGAATAAACAGAATCTTACTAACCATTTTCTCTAACCCATTAATATCAGTGCTAAAGACTAAATAGACTCCTGTAGAGGCTCTTTCGCCATTCTTATTTTTCCCATTCCAAATTGCTTGCCCACCTTTTGCAAAATCTTCAAAAACTAAATTTCCGTCAATATCTGTAATTTTAATATTTGCATCTGTAACTAGTCCTTTTATTGCTATAGGCCCATTGTATGACTCTCTAACTGGGTTGGGGAATACCTGGGTTTCTGCCTGTGTTATTGCTCCTGTAGTTGCATCAGAACGATAAGAGATAAGTCCTTTTTCAGTGCCAATAAATACTTCCCCATTTTTAGGATTAATTGCAATATCATAAATGTTATCTGAGAATAAGGGACTGTTGTTGGTGGTGAAATGTTGAATTTCTTCCATTCCATCTGCTGAAATTAAGAAAACTCCAGATTCTTTTGTTCCTATCCATTTTCTATTTGCTCCATCTATTGTAATACATTTTATTGTTTCCTCACTTAATAAATATTGTCCATAATCCCCTTCTGTGATTAATATCTGTTGGGCATCAAAATTATTCCCAGAAAAAACTGCTGAAGGGTTGTAGAAGATACCAATTCCTTTATCTGTACCAACCCAAATTTCCCCATCTAAATCTTCAGCAATTGAATAAACTCCCATTGATGGTAGGTTTCCTTTTCCGACTACATTTTTTAATGTTGTGTATTGGTCATCACTAGCATCAGAAATTGTATTGTTATCATTATAAACAAAAAGACCTTGCGCTCTACCTAATACCCCCCATTTCTGATTGTATTGATCAATCAATAAATCATCAAAAAATAGAGAGCTTATATTTTGATTCATGCTGAATGAAAACCATTCATCATTTTTTGTTTTTACAAATAATGGGTGATTGACCTCTGAGCTTAAGCCCCATAAATTTCCCTCATCATCAAACTTTATGTCAGAAATTTTTATTCTATTATTAGTAACCGATTCTAATTCTCCATTCGTATTTTCAGAATTATACTTAATTACTAATTCTCCATTATTCATTTCTGACAACCCATCCCTCCATGATGCATAATACTCAGTTCCGTTTCTAACAGCCACTTCCAATACATCTATTCCAATAGTAGCATAATTATAATTTACCCACTGGTTATCATTCTTTTTTATTGAAGCCCCATCATATATTCGTCCGCTTGAACTAAAGTTCTTATGCCCTCCATGGCACATATAAAGGGTGTTTTCTTGGAATTCTAAACTATAAACATCATTTCTTGCTGGTCCTTCAGGGATAAAGCTTTCTTGGTATTTAAAATCAGCAAACTGTAAAAGTCCATTCTTTCTGTCTGCTACCCATAAATTATTTTCAGTATCAGTGTAAATATAATTAACATCCTCTAGCTTACTGTTAATTATCGTATCAGGGTTTAACAAAAGTTCCGTGTAAATTAGTAAGGTGTCGTTACTAGATATGAAAAGTAAACTATTGTTAAAAAATGAGTTGGTGTCTCCAACCCAAATTGAGTCCCCTATAGAAAAAATATTCCAATAATTTTCAGTTCTATTTGTGTCTAGTGTCCAGCTATTAAAGTCAAATAAACTAGTGGAATTTTTGTCTGCTGAGTAAACGCCCCCCTCAGAAGCAATAAAAATATTGAAGCTATTAAAAGCACAATTATTTATACCTTCAAAATTACCTCCCTCTCCTATTCTATAGGTGTCCTTTATTTCTTCTTTTTCTAAATCTAAAAGTAATAGTCCAAAGGTGCAGGAAAGATAAGCAATACCCTCCTTTATTAAAATGTTATTTATTAACTTATTTCCAACAATTTCTTTTCTCTTGATATCAGAAACATTAACAATTCGATTATTTTTTAAAAGGTCAATATTGCAATTTTCATAAGTAATAATAGTGATTTCTGATTCTGCATCATAAGCAACTTGTTTAATCCCAATATCTGATAGCCCATTTACTTTTGACATGCGGTTAAGCGTATTGTCATTTTTGTTCAAATAGAATAGCCCTCCATTAGTAACACAATAAATCTTATTACCAGCCTCTGCTATGTAACTTGCACTAGTGTAGGATTGATAATCTTTCCAATTTCCAATAGCTACATCTTGCGCTTGGATAAATAAAGGGAATAAAAGGAGTAATAATTTTCTCATAATGCAGGAACAATAATACTATAATACAATCATATAACTTCTTATTAAAAAAAAAATTGTAATCCTTGAATTAAAGATTACTTTTGCAATATAGGCTTAGTAGTTCAACTGGATAGAATATCAGATTTCGGCTCTGACGGTTGGGGGTTCGAATCCCTCCTAGGTCACTATTATTTTTGGATAATCATTTTTTTGATTGTGCCATTTGAATATTTGTAAATAAGAATGGTGTTTTTTTTACAGGTACTCTTTCTTCCTAGTAAATCATATATTTCAAAATCTAAAACATCTGTACTTTGGTTGTCTGTAATTGAATTAGTGCAAGAAATCATTACTGATGTTGTATCATTAAACTGATCACTTAATTCAGATTGAATATCTGCATAAAAATGAAGAGGCCCATCAATATTTGGGTTTATAAATAGATTGGTGAAATGGATTTTACTAGTAAATCCACTTGTGTAGTTGTTGCCATCATTAGGTGATGTAGAACTCACTTTTATTCCACCATTCACATTTTCTATTGCAAAAAATCCAATTAAACTTTCTGTGCTATCATAAGTATTAATTATTGCATAATTCTGACCAGCTATAATTCCCACTTTTAAAGTGCCTTCTATGGTTTGGCTTGCTGTTGTCATTATTGCATATCCTACTGAATCACCCATTGATAATGATTGTATGTCGAAATAACCTCCATCTGAAGTGATGGTAGAAGTTCCAATATCGGGTTCGTTTTGTGCTTGGCTTGCGTTTAATGTTAGGTTTGTAGCTGTATTGCAGAGGTTATTGTCTATAGTGTTTGTTAAAATAGGGTTGAAAGGTGCAGCTACAAAGGCTGGGGTTGTAAATGTGTCAGAAGCAGACCATAATGATGCTAACGTATAGCTAGTATCGAAATAGGCCATTATTTGCCATTCATAAGTTGTAACTTGTTGTAGTAGGGGAATGAGTACAGTTGTATCTAGGGAATTAATAAATCCTAAGTTTGACCAGCCTGAAGTTCCTAAGATCCTATAATGAACTTTATATCTATCAACACCAGCTGTAGTGCTCCAGTTAGCATTAGCTTCATTATAGTTAATGTTATTGGTATGAAGTCCAGTTGTTGTGGGGCAATTTAAAGTGTTTGTATAAAATGTGTCGGTAGTAGACCATTGAGAGTAATTACTTCCGGTAGAATCACAATATGTGCGAATTTGCCATATGTAATCGGTAAGTGCTTGTAGATTGTTAAGGTTTTTGGTAGTCGCTAAAGAATCAATATTATTTTTGTAAGACCATATACTTGTTCCTAAAATCTTATAACGAATCTTATATGAATGAATATTTAATTGAGGACTCCAATTAGCATCAGCATTGTAGTAATTAATGTTTGAACTATATAAGGATGTTGGCGCGTTGCACTGTGCATTAGTAAAGCTGCTTATTGCTGAACAGAATAATACTATAATAATTTTCCTCATCTCTAATTTTTTTTTCACAAAGATACTGTTTTATCTTAAACTATAGAAATAATACTTATTTATTTGATTATCAATGAAATAGAATGTTTTTATAGATTTGAATAACTTTTATTTTTCTACTCAACATATCGTTTGGATTAGTTTTGTCCTTAAATCGGCTTAAATCGATTGATTGTCCCTTTCAAATACATAAATTATACTTGAGCATCCTCTCTTTGTGAATAAACCAATAATATTTGATATAAGACCTATTGCAAATCCGCTAATGAATTTTTTCTTTCCAGTTTTAAATTCTTCACTTAGTAGTGAAACATAAAACGAATCAAAAAGCATTGGTTTCTTTTTCATTAATATAAATCCGTGTTTATTGAATAATTTCTCAATTGTTTCTTTGGAAAAATGCCATAAATGAATTGGCACATCCCAGGCCGCCCAATATTCTTTGTAGTAGTTGGCGTCCCAGCTTTTATGATTTGGGACAGCAATAATTATTTTTCCTTTTGTATTAAGGATCCTTTCAAATTGTTTGATAGTTTCATTTAAATTAGGAATATGTTCTAGTACATGCCACATGCTAATGGAGTCAAATTCGTTATTTTGGAATTGTTCTAAATCCGTATTTTCACTTACTGATAACTTAAAATTATCAATTGCCTGTTGCCTTGCTAGTGCTGATGGCTCTATTCCTTTTGTGCTGAACCCTTCATTTTCACAAGCGTTTAAAAATTCGCCAGTTCCGCATCCTATGTCTAAATGAACCCCTTTTTCTTTTACGATTTTAAGTAGAGAGACTTTAGTTCCAATTGCGTAATTCCTTACTGTTTGATACATCCAGTTGAATAAACCTTTGGTGTTATTAGTGTGGGAAATATACATATCGGACTTGTAGTATTCTCCTAAAGATTCGTCTTTTGGTCTTGGATTGGTGAAGGTGAAATTACATGTTTCACATGAAACAATTGTAAATTTTTCTTTGGATGTTGAATAGTCAATACAGTCAATTTTCTTAACTAATTTCTGTCCATTACAAATAGGGCACTTATCTAGTAATATCATCTTCCTAAGTAAATTAAAAGTACATTTATATCGGAGGGAGATACACCGCTAATTCGTGATGCTTGACCTATGGTTTTGGGTTGAATTGCTTTTAGTTTCTCTCTTCCTTCTGTAGAGATTGAATGCAATTTATCAAACTCAAAATCTGAAGCTATTTTTATATTTTCTAATCTCTTTAGTTTTGCTGCCGATTCTTTTTCTTTATTCAAATACCCTCCGTATTTTATTTCAATTTCCGCTTGTTCAATTGCCTCTGGAATGGTTTTATTTTTTTTCAAAAAATCATTTAATTCTGGACAAACTAAAAGATCATTCATAGTTACATGAGGCCTTGATAGTACTGCTTTTACTTTTACTTTTTGTTTTAAAGTTGAGCTGCCTAATTTTTCTAGAACAGGATTTATGTTCTTTGGGTCAATGCTTTGTTTTGCTAAAAAATTAATAAGTGTAGCTGTTTGTGTTTCCTTTTCTTGTAATTGTGAGAATCTTTCTTGATTTGCAAGTCCTAGTTCGTGCCCTCTTTTTGTAAGTCTAATATCCGCATTGTCTTGTCTTAGTAGTAATCGGTATTCAGCTCTTGATGTAAACATACGGTAAGGCTCTTCTGTCCCCTTTGTAATTAGATCATCTATTAATACGCCTATATAAGCATCTGACCTACTCAATATGAACTCTTCTTTTTCGTGTGTATTCTGATGTGCATTTATACCTGCCATTAGTCCTTGTGCAGCAGCCTCTTCATATCCTGTAGTTCCATTTATTTGCCCGCAAAAGAATAAGTTGTTTACAAGCTTTGTTTCTAGGGTGTGCTTTAATTGTGTTGGCGGAAAGTAATCATATTCAATTGCGTATCCAGCTCTAAACATTTTTACTTTTTCTAATCCTTTTATTTTTCTTAAGGCTTTTAATTGTACATCTTCAGGTAATGAGGTTGAAAAACCATTTAAATAGATTTCAACTGTATCTCTTCCTTCTGGCTCAATAAATAACTGATGCCTATCTTTTGTTGAAAATCGTTCTATTTTATCTTCAATTGACGGGCAATACCTTGGTCCTAATCCTTTTATCCTCCCTGAAAACATTGGTGAATCTTCAAACCCTTCTTTTAAAATAGCATGTACTTCTGGTGAGGTATAGGTGATAAAGCAAGAGTATTGGTCTTTTATTTTTTCTTTTGTCATGTAAGAGAAACTTACTGTGTTCTCGTCTCCTGCCTGTTCTTCCGTTACTGAATAATCTATTGTTCTCCCGTCTAATCTTGGCGGTGTTCCTGTTTTCATTCTTCCGTGAGTAAAGCCAAGCTCAATGAGTTGTTTTGTAATTCCTTCTGCTGAAGGTTCTCCTGATCTACCTCCCTTAAAATTCTTCTTCCCAAGATGAATTAATCCATTTAGGAAAGTTCCATTACAAAGTACAACACTTTTACTACTTATTTCCACTCCCATCTTTGTGATAACTCCTGTAACAGATCCTTTTTCGGTAGTAATATTGTCAACTGTATCCTGCCAGAAATCAATATTTTTATTTTCTTCTAAGGCTTTTCGCCATTCTTTTTCAAATACTTTTCTGTCGCATTGTGCTCTAGGGCTCCACATTGCAGGCCCTTTACTTTTATTAAGCATTCTGAACTGTATAGAAGAGGCATCAGTTATAATTCCCGACATCCCGCCTAGAGCGTCAATCTCTCTAACAATTTGACCTTTGGCTACACCACCCATTGCTGGGTTGCATGACATTCGTGCTAGCGTTTCTAAACTTTGCGTAACTAATAGTACTTTTGATCCTAGTGTAGCAGCTGAATGTGCAGCCTCACAGCCAGCATGCCCACCTCCTACTACTATCACATCATATTTTTCTTCTAATTTCATAATTGTTTCACGGGAATCATGTTAGTATATTGATAATCAATTGTTTGTAAAAATATCTAAATAAAAATTCTCTTTTTCACGCATAATTTTTGCGTCATTTTCACTTTTATCTTTATAGCCGAGCAAATGTAGTAAACCATGGACCATAACCCTGCGCAATTCACTTAAATAATTAACATCAAATTCTTTAGCATTCTCTGCTACCCTGTCTGTGCTGATGAGAATATCTCCATTTACTACCCCTTGCTCACAATAGTCAAATGTAATTACGTCAGTAAGTGTGTTATGATTTAGGAATTGAATGTTCTTCTCCAATAAATAATCGTCTTTACAGAGTACGTATACAAGCTCTCCTATTTCTTTCCCTTCTCTTTCTGCTACATTAATTAGCCACAAACTAATAGCTTCATTATTGCTTATTTCTGGAGTTTCTATATATTGAAAATCTATCATTTTTCGTCTTTTATTAAAGTATTGAAGTAGCTGTTTACCTTCTTTTTATAATAAGGAGTTAGTTGAATTGGTGTAGTTTTTAATAACTCTTCTTGTTCTTGTTTTTTCTTTTGATATTCTAAGAATTGCTTGGTAGTATTATTTGGAGTAAAATTCCATTCAGTTGATTTTCTTTTATCATCTTGGTCTTGCTCTCTCTCGGCTTGCTCTGTTTCTAGTAATCTGGTCAGAATTTGCTCTTGCCGTTCTATTGTTTCTTGGGTGATGCGATTATTGATAATGTCGGTTTCGTTTTCCTCCATATCCTCTAGTATTTTATCTAGTTTTCCTTTCTCTCCATTTTTCCCTTGTTCATCTCTTAGCTCCATCAATTGCTTCCTTATTTGTTCCTGTTGTTTTGCTAATTGCATTAATTCCTTGGATTGCTTTTCTCCTTTTTTCTTCCCCTTCCCTTTTTTGCCATTTTTCCCTTTCTTCATTTTTTTATTAAGCTTCTTTTGTGCCTTTTTTAATTCTGACATTGAAGGCTTTTTGCAATTAGGATTTGGCTTATTACAGTTTTTGGGTTTATTGCATTTTGAAGGTGGCATATCAAGTTGCTTTTGCATTTGCTCCAAAATTTCGGATAATAGTAGTGCTAAATTATTGGTAGAAGTCATTACAAATTGCTGACGCTCTGCAGCTTTTTCAACTTGTCGTTCTTCCAATTCCTTTGTTGCCTTAGTCATATTACTATTTATGGCAGCTATTTCCCTGTTGATAGTTGCTTGTATTTGCACCACTCGTTTGCTAAGTGCGTATAATGAATCTTCAATAATCTGGCTGTCATCAGCTAGTTTATTTTGCTGGCGAACAATTGAAATAAATTCAGGACTATTCCTAGGAGTTTTATTGGCGTGCTGCATTAGGTATTCTTGGTCAAAAGATAGTGTAATGAGGTTCTCAAGGATTTTTCGTAGCGTTTCCATGTCCTCTATTGGTTTATCTTCTCCACTGCTTTTCTTCATCCCTTGCAATTGCTGTTCTAGCTGTTCTAGTTTTTCAAGGGCTTCTTTTTGTGCTTTTTGTGCTTTCTTTTTCTTTCCGCTCTCTAAAGCATCTTTACTTTCTTGCATCTTTTGCTTTATCTCCTCCTCATTAGCTTTGGTGTTAGGCATTTTATTTTTATCCTCTAAACCCATATTTTTCTTTCTGAGGTCTTGAAGGTCCTTTTTCAGGTCGGCCATTTTTTTACTTAGTTCTTCTTGTTTTTTTGCAAGTTCTTCTTTTTCTGATTTCCCTTTTTCAGTTTCTTGTTTTAAGGCTTCTTGTTCTTGTTTTAATTCTTCTATTTTCTCAAGTGTTTCTTCTACTTTTTGTTCAAATTCTAATTGCTTAAAAAGTTCTAACTCTCTATCTAATTCTTTTTCTAAATCTGTATTTTCCTCATTCAATTTATCTAGTAAATCTTTTAATTTCTCCTTATCAGCCTTGTCCATCAACTCTTCCATTTCTTGCAAGAGTTTTTTAGTTTCCTCATCTAACACTTTATTCATTAACTGCTCTAGTTGTTTTTGTTTTTCTAGGATTGATGAATTTAATTTCTCTTTGTTTTTGAGGTTCTCGCTATTTTTTTGTTGGGTATCTTTTATTTGCTGCTCTAGTTGCTTTTGCTTTTTTAGGATTTCTTTTGCTTTTTGTTTTTCTTCCCAAGTTATTTTCTTTTTTTCTAGGATGGATTTATTGAGTTCGTCAATGTCCTTTTTTATCTCATTAGCAAGTGCTATTGATTTATTTAACCCACTTTTTGTTTTTTCATTTTCAGCATCTTTTTTTGCTGTTAATTCCTCTTTTGTTGCTTCTTTGTAGGAAAAACGAGTACTTTTTGTGCTTTTTGATCCATTTACTCCATCATTATCCCATACTTGAAAATAATATTCTATCTCCTCTCCTGTGTTTAATTGCAGTTCTTCAATTTTAAAGGTGAAGAAAAAAAGCTCTTTTGAAAGTTGCTTTATTGCAACTTTCTTCCTGATTAATGGATTGGTGTCATTGCTTGTAATTCGATAATTAAAAGTCAATTTTTGTAACATATAGTCATCTTCAATTTCTCCACTAAACAAAAACTGAACGTTTGTACTGTCAAAATTTTGTGTTACTTTAATTGTAGGAAAAGCATCAGGAATTATTTTTATATAGTAGGATAAGGTATCACTTAGTTGATGTTCGTTTTGGGTGATTATCTGATAAGAAGTACTCTTAAAAAAAGCTTTTTTATAAGTAAATGAATTCTCTGTACTTTGCGTGTGTTGGCTTTCAGCAAAAATTAAGGATATATTTTTAGTGTTTTGTAAGCTTGCATCCCACCGAACTATTGTCCCTTCAGGAATAATTAAGTCGCCATTATTTTTGATGTTTTCATCTTTTATTTTGGTATAACTTGGATAGTTCAAAAATGCATTAAGTTCAACAACTTTGGGTTGTGGAAATGCTTTTAATGTATAATGATTACTACTGTAACCTCCTGCTAAAAGCTGAAAAGAAATATCTTTAATTACTCCTTTAAACAAGTATTCGAATGTAGTATTGCTATTGCTTTTTAGTCGAAAAGAATTCCCATTTATTTTTATATTTACTTCATTAGGAATTTCATTTCCAATTACTTCTATTTTTAGTTTATAATCTTCATATTGAATTACCTCTAAAGCTGAGTTTAATACTATATAATCGAATGGTGCTTTGGGTTCAAAAAAGGAATTGTGTTTTAATATTCTAGCAGAGCTTTCTGTAAGGATATATTGTTTCCCGGAAATGATAAAAAGCAAAATTATGGCAAGCGGAATAAGGGCAAATTTTATATACTTTCTATTGTCAGTATACTTAATTGCTCCACCAAAAGAAATAGGCTTTAAATGCTTTGTTTTCTGATGAATACTGGCGTTTATCAATGCGTTATCTGCCTTACTCATATCCTGTAATTCCAGGATATTTAGTAGTTTATCTCCTACCTCACTAAAATGAGTTCCAATAATTTTTGCGGCTTGTTTATGGCTGAGTGTTTTGCCAATACTAAATAAATGAAGCAATGGAATTAAAATATACTTTATAGCTATAACACTGTTTATGCCAAGGTAAGTCCAGAATAAAAAAGTACGGATACCCACCCCAAATTTCGTAAAATGTTCGGCAGTGGAAAAGAGAATAAAGAAAATACTTAGTACAGCAAAAAGATAAATCCCCCCTTTAATTAGTTGATTGGTATAAAATCGTTTTACGAAATTATTGAGCTTATCAATCAGTTCTGTATTGGGCTGAGTATTCATTGTTGCAAAAGTACAATTTTTAACGGCTTATCATAAAACTCTATTACTTGATAAATCTTATCTTTGCAGCCGAAAAATTAAATACAATGTCAGAAGTAAGAGTACGATTTGCACCTAGCCCTACAGGGCCATTACATATTGGAGGAGTTAGAACTGCCCTTTATAATTACCTTTTTGCTAAAAACAAAGGAGGAAAAATGATTTTGCGTATTGAGGATACGGATCAAGCAAGATTTGTTCCTGGAGCAGAAAAATATATTATTGAATCATTAAAATGGTGTGGAATTGAGTTTGATGAATCGGTTGTTGCTGGGGGAGAGTTTGGTCCTTACAAGCAATCAGAAAGGAAAGCCATGTATTTACCATATGCTGAACAGTTGGTAAAGGATGGTTTTGCTTATTATGCGTTTGACACTTCAGAAGAATTAACTGCAATGCGTGAGAGAATGAAGGCAGCAGGAGTTCCCTCACCACAATACAATGCGGTTACTCGTACTACAATGCAAAATTCATTGGCTTTATCAGAAGATGAAGTGATCAAAAGAATGGATGCTGGAGAAGCTTATGTTGTAAGAATAAAAATGCCTAGAAATGAAGAGGTGAAATTGAACGATATTATTAGAGGTTGGGTAGTTGTAAATACCAATCATATGGATGATAAGGTTATCTTTAAATCTGACGGAATGCCAACTTATCATTTAGCCAATGTGGTAGATGATTATATGATGAAAATTTCTCATGTGATAAGAGGGGAGGAGTGGTTGCCATCTGCACCTTTACACGTACTATTATACAAATATTTAGGTTGGGAAGATGCAATGCCAGAATTTGCTCACTTGCCTTTAATTCTAAAGCCAGATGGAAACGGAAAATTGAGTAAAAGAGATGGCGATAGATTAGGGTTTCCAGTATTCCCAACACAGTGGATGAACCCAGAAACAAAGGAAGTAAGTTCAGGGTATAGAGAAAGTGGATACATTAAAGAAGCATTTATAAATATGCTTTCCTTTTTAGGGTGGAACCCAGGAACTACACAAGAGATTTTCTCAATGGAAGGATTGATAGAAGCTTTCAGTTTAGAGAGAGTAGGGAAGGCGGGAGCAAAGTTTGATGTTGATAAAACAAGATGGTTCAATCAGCAGTATTTAAGAGCAAAATCAGGAGAAGTGTTGGCGCAAGATTTACAACTTATCCTGAAAGAAAATGGGGTAGAGGCGGAAGATGATTTTGTAGCAACTGTTTGTGAGCAACTAAAAGAAAGAGCCACTTTTGTAAAAGATATGTGGGAGGAAGGAAGGTATTATTTTCAGGCGCCTACATCTTATGACGAGAAAACAATCCGTAAAAAGTGGAAAGAGGACACTCCAAAATATGTATCGGAATTAAAAAGTAGATTAGCAGAATTAGCTGATTTTTCTTCAGAAAATATTGAAGTAGAATTCAAAAAATACTTGGAAGAAAACGAACTAGGAATGGGGAAATTATTACCTGCATTTAGAGTTTGTTTAACAGGACTTGGAATGGGACCTTCTCTTTTTGATATTGCTTCCCTTTTAGGAAAAGAAGAAACAATTAAAAGAATGGAAACCGCTTTAGAAAAAATCAACTAATGGGATTAATTACAGTAGAAGGGATTAGAGTTTTTGCACATCACGGACACTTGCCAGAAGAAGCTGTTTTAGGTGGGCACTTTATTGTAAATGTTTGGGTGGAAGCTGATACAGCTGAAGTGGAGAAAACAGATGATTTGAACGATACAGTGGACTATGTGAAAATCATAGAAATTGTAAAAGAGCAAATGGCAATCCGATCCAACATGATAGAACATCCTGCAAAGAGAATTGTAGACGCAATTTTACCTTTACATAAAGCACAAAAAGTAACGGTAGAGGTGGAGAAGGTATTACCTCCTATTGATGCTGCTTTCGATAAAATTTCAGTGACTTCTGAAGGGTCAAACTAAACTAAATATTTCGCGATATTTACTTTTTCAGCAATTATAGAGTGCAGTTTTTCTACTGAAACTCTATCTTGCTCCATAGTGTCTCTATCTCTAATAGTAACCGTATTGTCTTCTAAAGTTTGATGATCGACTGTAATACAGAATGCAGTTCCAATCGCATCTTGTCTTCTGTATCTTTTCCCGATAGAATCCTTTTCTTCATATTGGCAATTGAAATCCAATTGAAGCGATTTCATTATTTCTCTTGCTTTTTCGGGCATTCCATCTTTCTTAGTTAGAGGAAGAATAGCTGCTTTTATAGGAGCTAAAACTGCAGGAATTTTTAAGACTACTCTACTTTCTCCATTTTCTAATTTTTCTTCACGGAAAGCATGACTCAAAACGGTAAGGAACATTCTATCCAAACCAATAGAAGTTTCTACTACATAGGGCACATAGCTTTCACCAATTTCTGGGTCAAAATATTGTAACTTCTTCCCAGAATGTTCTTGATGTGCTTTCAAGTCAAAATCAGTACGAGAATGGATTCCTTCTAATTCTTTAAATCCGAATGGGAACTTGAACTCAATATCGGCAGCAGCATTGGCGTAATGTGCCAAATTTTCATGGTCATGAAAACGGTAATTATCTTCTCCCATACCTAGTGAATTATGCCATTTCATGCGGAATTCTTTCCAGTATTCGTACCATTTCATTTCTTCCCCTGGACGAACAAAAAATTGCATTTCCATTTGTTCGAACTCACGCATTCTGAAAATAAACTGGCGCGCTACAATCTCATTACGGAATGCTTTTCCAATCTGAGCAATCCCAAATGGGATTTTCATACGAGCCGTTTTCTGCACATTTAGGAAGTTTACAAAAATACCTTGGGCAGTTTCTGGTCGTAAATATAAATCAGAAGCACCATCAGCAGTAGCTCCCATTTGTGTTTTAAACATCAAGTTGAACTGACGAACATCCGTCCAATTATTAGTCCCTGAAACTAGACATTTTATATCTAATTCCTCAATCAATGTTTTTACTCCAGCCAAATCTCCTGAAGAAAGAGAAGTGTTCATTTTCTCGTTTATGGCATCAATTTGTTTTTGTCGGTCTAAAATTCTACCATTGGTAGCTAGGAATTCTTCTTTGTTAAAAGCATCACCAAAACGCTTTGCAGCTTTTGCGACATCTTTGTCAATTTTAGCTTCAATCTTAGCAATATGATCTTCAATTAATACATCAGCACGGTATCTTTTTTTCGAATCTTTATTGTCCACTAAAGGATCGTTAAAGGCATCAATATGACCTGAAGCTTTCCATGTAGTAGGGTGCATAAAAATTGAGGAATCTAATCCTACAATATTCTCGTGCATATTCACCATTGACTTCCACCAATAGTTTTTAATGTTGTTCTTTAATTCTACTCCATTAGGTCCGTAATCGTAAGCAGCTGCTAAACCATCATAAATCTCTGAGGATTGAAAAACATAACCATACTCTTTTGCATGGGACACTACTTTTTTAAAGATATCTTCATAATTTGCCATGACGCAAAAATAGTAATTCTCCTATTTTATTATGTAGTTTTGCAGCATGATTCAAGTTGACGATAAAATTATTTCTTTAGATGTTTTTGAAAGGCACTTTGTGTGCGATTTAAATGCGTGTAAAGGTGCCTGTTGTGTGGATGGTGATGCGGGAGCGCCACTACTGGAAAATGAAGTAACTATTTTAGAAGATATTTATGAGCAGGTAAAGCCTTATATGGTGCAAAAGGGGATTGATGTGGTTGATGAAGTAGGGGTAGCTGTACTCGATATTGAGGGAGATGTAACCACTCCACTTGTAAATAATAGAGAATGTGCTTTTGTAATTGAAGAGAATGGAATCTCAAAATGTGCAATTGAAAAAGCGCATTATGATGGGAAAGTAGATTTTAAGAAACCAATTTCTTGTCATTTATTTCCAATTCGCATACAGGAATATCGTGATTTTGATGCCTTAAATTATGAGGAAATTAAAATTTGCGAGCCAGCTTGTAAATGTGGTAGTGAATTAGAAGTTCCTGTTTATGCTTTTCTGAAAGAACCACTTATCCGTAAATATGGAGAAGCTTGGTATAAGGAATTATTAGAGGCTGCTAAATTATTGAAGTAATAAAAAACGGACCCTAAAGTCCGTTTTAATAATTTCTATTTATTTAAATATTTCCTATCTATATAAAAGGTTCCAAAGGGCAGGATAGAGGCTAGTAATACAATCCCTAAATCTTTAATTTCCCAGTTCTCATTTTCTTTAATTAAAAATGCAAATATTATATAGGTGACAAATAAAATTCCGTGTGGCATTCCTAGTAATTTCACATAAGTTGGATCGCCTAATTGGTATTTGAAGTACAAGCCAACTGTCATTAAAAGGATGTATGAAACTCCTTCTAAAAGTGCTATTATTCTAAAGATATTCTTCATCCTATTTAAAAGCGTTTTCTCCTGTAATATCCATTCCTGTAATCAGTAAGTGAATATCATGTGTTCCTTCATAAGTAATTACTGATTCTAAATTCATCATATGTCTCATAATAGAATATTCTCCAGTAATTCCCATAGCTCCTAAAATTTGTCTTGCTTCACGAGCAATATTTAAAGCCATATCTACATTATTACGCTTACACATAGAAATCTGTGCAGAAGTTGCTCTTCCTTCATTTCTAAGTACACCTAAACGCCAAGTTAGTAATTGTGCTTTTGTGATTTCAGTAATCATTTCAGCCAATTTCTTTTGTTGCAATTGGTATCCAGCAATTGGTTTCCCAAACTGAATTCTTTGTTTCGCATATCTTAAAGCAGTGTCATAACAGTCCATTGCAGTTCCAATAGTTCCCCAAGCAATTCCGTATCTTGCAGAATCTAAACAACCAAGTGGAGCACCTAATCCATCCTTATTTGGTAAAATATTATCTTTAGGGATTTTTACATTATCAAAAACTAATTCTCCAGTTGCTGATGCTCTCAAACTCCATTTTCCGTGTGTTTCAGGAGTTGTGAATCCTTCCATTCCTCTTTCTACTAACACTCCTTTAATTCTTCCTTCTTCATTTTTTGCCCATACTACAGCAACATCAGCAAAAGGTGCATTTGAAATCCACATTTTTGCACCATTTAAAATATAATGGTCGCCCATGTCTTTTATGTTGGTTACCATTCCACCAGGATTCGAACCATGATCTGGTTCAGTTAATCCGAAACAACCAATGAATTCTCCGGTTGCTAATTTTGGTAAAAACTTCATTTTTTGTTCTTCACTACCGTATTTCCAGATAGGGTACATAACTAATGATGATTGAACAGATGATGTAGAACGAATTCCACTATCACCTCTTTCTAGCTCTTGCATTATTAGTCCGTAAGAAATTTGGTCAAGCCCAGCACCACCATATTCTACAGGAATGTATGGTCCGAAACCACCAATTTCACCTAATCCTTTTACAATTTGTTTTGGAAATGTAGCGCTTTGGCAAGCCTCTTCAATTATTGGAGAAACCTCTCTTTTCACCCATTCTCTGGCAGCATCTCTAATTAATTTATGTTCTTCCGTAAGGAGTTCATCCATTAGAAAGTAATCAGGAGCTTGGTATAAATCTTGTGACATAATTGTTGTTAATTTTTTGGCAAAAGTATATATTTTATAGCTAAAAAATGAGATATGAAAACTTATATTTGCATTCGGAATAATAACAGGAATGATTGCACTAACGAAACCTTTTTTTAATCAGGATATAATATTTGTTTTGCTTACAGTTTCACTACTTTTAATTGCATTATTAAAGGGAGTGTATTGGAAACATGCAAAATTACTATTTATGGGAGTAATTGCCCAACGCTATGCAAATCAGTATTTAAGGGAAGAAAATGCATTTACTGAGCGTGTTAATTTTATTACATTCCTACTGATGGTGATTAGCTTTTCTACTGTAATTTTAAAGTTTATTCCTGAAATCTCTATTCTTGAAGTGCTAGGGTTATTGGTTTCAGTTGTGTCATTTTTCCTTATTAAAATGGGAGTAATATTATTTTTAGGAAATATATTTAGGATAAAAGATGTAGCAAGGTTAGGCGTGTTTTTTTCCTTTCTTTTTGATAGATTTTTAGGATGTTTCCTATTTCCATTTATAGTTGTTCTTTACTTTTTTTCTTTTGAAATAACAGCTTCTGTACTTGTGCTTATTGCTGTTATTGTGATGATTTTGTTGGTGTTAAAATTATTTTGGCTTTGGAAGATAGGAACAAAATCATTTGGGTTTTCTCATTTCTATATATTTTTATATCTTTGCACGCTCGAAATTTTTCCTCTTCTAGTACTAGGGAAAGAAATATTTTACTAACAAAAAGGCAAAGGAATGGCAGAAAATAAGAAGAAGGTAAAGTCAATATTGATTTCACAACCAGAACCTGAAGGGAAATCACCCTATGCGGCTATTGAGTTAAAACATAAATTAAAGATTGATTACAGACCTTTTATGCATGTTGAAGAAATTTCGGCTCAAGAATTTAGAGAGCAAAGAATCTCTATACTTAATCATGATGCAGTAATTTTCACATCTAAAAATGCAATGGATCATTATTTTGGAATGATGGAAAAATTAAGGTTAAGGATTCCTGATTTCACAAAGTATTTCTGTGTTTCAGAAGCAATTGCTCATTATTTACAAAACTTTATCACTTACCGTAAGCGTAAAGTTTTTACTGGTGAACAAACTTTAGCGAGCTTGATTCCAGTAATGCAAAAGCATAAGGATTCTAAATTCTTATTTCCATGTTCGGATGTGCTTAAAAAACAAATGAATAAGTCATTAGAAGAAAGTGGATTAGAATATACAAAAGCACAAATGTATAAAGTGGCTTGTTCTGATTTATCTGATTTGTCAGAAGTAAAATATGATGTGTTAGTATTTTTTAGTCCAACAGGAATTAAATCTCTTTTAGAGAATTTCCCTGAATTTGTACAAGGAGAAACTAGGCTTGCAGTTTTTGGGCCAACTACTATCAAATCAGTTGAAGATAATGGTTTAAGAGTAGATATTGCAGCTCCAAATAAAAAGGCTCCATCTATGTCAATGGCTTTGGATCAATATATTAAGGATGCAAATAAAAGAAAGAGATAATTTCTTTCTCAAATAAATAATTTAAAGGAGCTTTCGAGCTCCTTTTTTTTGTAATTTTATCAGATGTTTGAATTTCCCAAAAATCAAAAATTGTGTAACGAAACGGCAGTAAAAAAAATGTTTTCTAATGGGAAATCATTTGTTGTACCACCAATTCGGTTGGTTTGGAAACAAGACGAGAATTTAGATAATGTAGCAATAAAATCAATTATTGTTGTTCCTAAAAAAAAGCTACGATTAGCCGCAAATAGAAATGTGGTGAGGAGAAGAATGAAAGAGGCTTATCGACTTCAGAAAACAGAGTTAGAATCATCTTTGAAAAGTAAAAATATTCAATTGAATATTGCAATTATTTATCAGAAGGAAGAAATATTGCCATATAAAGTGATAGAAGAAAAAATAAAATTAATTTTAGGCCGTTTAAGTGAAGAAGTATGAATGTTGTTTTTTCTTTTCTTTTTAGAGCCATAATTGTTGTCTATCAAAGAGTAATATCTCCTTTATTACCGCCTAGATGTAGGTACACGCCAACTTGTTCGCAATACGGATTAGAGGCAATAACTAAATATGGCGCTTGGAAAGGAGGGGGATTAACAATTAAAAGAATATTAACTTGCCATCCTTGGGGAGGGCATGGGCACGATCCTGTACCTTAAAAAAAATAGTATGAAGAGAAAAATTAAAATTATTGTTCTAGGAATTGCTCTCGCAATTACCTCAGTTGTTTCTGTTGGTTTTACTGATAGTTATTTTGAAATTTCAAAGAACTTAGATATTTTTACAACCCTATATAAAGAGTTAAATACTTTTTATGTTGATGAATCTGACCCAGGTAAACTAATGAAAACTGGGATTGATGCCATGCTAAAATCTTTGGATCCTTACACAACTTATATCCCTGAATCTGAAATAGAAGATTTTAGGTTTATGACAACCGGGCAATATGGTGGAATTGGCGCAATGATTACAAAAAGAGAAGAATTTGTATATATAAGTGAGCCTTACAAAGGTTATCCTGCACAAAAAGCAGGACTAATGGCAGGAGATAAAATTTCAGAAATTAATGGGAAAACTGCTAAAGGAAAAACTACAGAGCAAGTAAGCAAGGTATTAAAAGGTCAGCCCAATACTTCTGTTACTTTATTGATTGAGCGTCCTCATGTTAAAAAGCCATTTGAAGTTACTTTTGATAGAGAGAAAGTTTCTGTAAAAAGTGTGCCTTATTCAGCATATATTGAAGATGGAATTGGCTATATAAAGCTTAGAAGTTTTACTAGAAATTGTACAAAAGATATTAAAGATGAAATTCAAAAATTAAAAGAAGAATCGGAATTAAAAGGATTAATTTTAGATTTAAGAAGTAATCCTGGAGGGCTTTTAAATGAATCAGTAGATATTGTAAATCTATTTGTGGAAAAAGGAGAGCAAGTAGTGAGTACAAAAGGAAAAATAAAATCTTGGGAGAAATCATATATAGCAAATAACAAGCCCTTAGACACTAAGGTACCATTAGTTGTTTTAATTAATTCGTCCTCCGCTTCCGCTTCAGAAATTGTTTCAGGAGCAATACAAGATTTAGATAGGGGAGTTGTTATTGGGCAAAGAAGTTATGGAAAAGGATTGGTGCAGCAAACTAGGAAGTTATCCTATAATTCTCAGTTAAAATTGACAGTTGCAAAATACTATATTCCTAGTGGAAGGTGTATACAGGCTTTGGATTATTCCAATAGAAATGAAGATGGAAGTGTTGGGAAAATTGCTGATTCACTACAAACTGCTTTTCAAACAAAAAATGGAAGAGAGGTATTTGATGGCGGTGGTATAAATCCTGATATTATAACAGAAATAGGGATGGTGAGTAATATTGTAATCTCTCTTTTTAGAGAGCGTTTATTCTTTGATTATGCTACTGATTTCAGATTTGAACATGATAGTATTACTGAAGATTTTATCTTTTCAGATGCTGATTATGCACATTTTGTAAACTACCTTTCTGATAAAGAATACACCTATAAAACTAAAACAGAAGAAGTGCTTGTAAAATTAAAAAAGAAAGCTACTGACGAACATTATTTTGAGTCCTTAAGTGATGAATATGATGCTTTAGTTGCTCAATTAGAAGCAAATAAAGGGGATGATTTATTTAAAAACAAGCAAGAAGTAAAAGAAATATTAACTGGGGAGATTAGAAGTAGGTATTTCTATCAGGAAGGGAGAATAAAAGCAGCTCTAAATTTTGATTCTGAACTGAAAAAAGCAATAGAAGTATTGCAAGATGAAGCACAATATAATAAGATATTAAAAAGTAAATAATGTTAGAGTTTATAAAATCAAAACAGACTTATTTCTATTTGCTTTTACTATGTTCCATTGGGATAGGATTGCAAGTGGTTGCTTATAAAATCGCTATAATTTTATTATTATTACAATGGTTTATCTCTGCAGATTTTAATAATAAAATTCAGTATTTAAAAAAGGATATTGTTTCTGTAGGCTTAATTTTACTATATCTTTTTTATGCTATTAGTTTCTTTTGGTCGGACAATAGTTCGGTTGCTTTAAATGACTTGCTTCTTAAGTTACCAATTTTAATTCTTCCTCTTGTTATAGCCTCTCAACAAAAATTAAATAAGAAACAAGTAAGTCAAATTTTGCTAGCTTTTGCATCATCAAGTATTTTACTTAATTTAGTGTGTTTGGTGCATGGCTATTTTAGTTATCTAGAAACAAATGAATTACATCATTTATATTACCATAAATTAACGCTTAATATGCATACGGCTTATCAAGGAATGTTTACTTGCTTTTCTATTGTGTTGCTTGTCTATCTAAGAGTAAAAGAAAAATTTATCTCAAATTGGATAATGTATGTAGGTGTAAGCTTTCAGTTACTATTAGTCTTATTGCTATCTTCAAGAATGCAAATTTTAATAATAGCTGTATTAATTCCAACCTATTTAATTGTTAAGTACTATAAACAAAAACAACTTTATAAGGGGATACTATATAGTGCTCTTATCTTCTATCTTGCTAATAGCATAATGTCGCTTCCCTCTTCCTTAAATTATAGATACAAACAAACGGTTACTCATATCAGTAGTATAGGGGTTGATGATGATAATTCTGATCCAAGAAAATTTATTTGGCAGAATGGATTGAAAGTAATACAAGAGAATTGGTTATTTGGAAATGGAATTGGAGACGCAAAAGATATATTGCTTATAAAGTATTCTGAATTAGTATTAGATGATCCAACTGCCATAACCCTAATCGATAGTGCTATTCACAAAATTGAGCAAAACCCTAGAACCATTACTTACTTAGGGGAAAAAGCAATTCAGAATGAAATAAGCTATGAAGAACAGCTTGATTTGTACACAAAAAAGATTCTAATAAGAAAAAATAATAGGTATAAAAACTTTGTTAAGAAAAGATATAATTTTCATAATCAGTATTTACAAACATTTGGTACAATCGGAATTTTCGGGATACTATTACTCTTATATTTATTTGCTTTTCCATTCTTTAAGTCGCTAAAGAAAAAAGATTATTTGTTTGCTTTTTTTCTTTTTGTAGTTGGTTCAAGCTTCTTAACTGAATCTATGTTAGAGAGGCAGGCTGGAGTTTCTTTTATTGTATTCTTTTATGTTTTGTTATGGTCTTCTAATCAGAATAAACACGCTTAATTCTTCTATTTAGCTTAGCATAAATTTCATAAGGAATTGTTGTTAATTTCTCTGCAATTGATAGAATCGTATTTTCTTTCCCAAAGATAATAACTTCTTCCCCTATTTCTGCTGTTGTATTCT
>Ga0233426_10000326_pt1 | contig 52294 bp, 45 predicted proteins | sample SI_118_April2016_6_FD_179875 | JGI IMG/M metagenome (GOLD analysis project Ga0233426, IMG submission 179875) | Seawater microbial communities from Saanich Inlet, British Columbia, Canada - SI_118_April2016_10_MG | ecosystem: Environmental > Aquatic > Marine > Inlet | place: Canada: British... | reverse complement strand
CCAACACCTTGGCTCATAGGTTCGATCAGCTCCAATTCTGCCCAAGCATCCGATTCTCGATTAGAACGTTCGCCTCATCTTCCTCAATCAAGATTCTCGGCGATTGAATGCCCAGATGTTTTTCAGAAGATCCTGACGCATCTGGGGTCTGTGGTTCAAATCCACCCGTAGCCACCGCCTTATCGCCCTGATAAATATAAATTCTTGTCCTTGCTGCTTTGCAAAAATCAAGGTTTGATAGTCCTCGGACGGCATATGGGCTGCACATGGCAGGCAATAGACCTATATTGTGCTCGCTTAGACGCAATGCATGTCCCGCTAGGGCTTTGAAAGACTGATGGCGTGCCCATAGTCCATTAGCTAATGGACACAGTCCCACCCTTAGCAATACTCACGAGGAGCTCTCAGTAGCTACTATTTATTCGGAGTAGCCTTAGAGAAACACTAAAGGGTGATTTTGGAAAAGGGTTGGTAATTGGGAAAATAACAGGCAGCTACTGGTGAGCTGACTTCTGTCATTATTGATTTAAAGAGCAGCTTGCCGACTGGGCGATTCCAAATCAAAAGTATTTTTCGTATCTCTTCTTTCGTATAACCTCAAAGCCAACGCACAACACCAATCACCCCAGCGCAAGCGTAAAAGAACTGTAAAAGCAAAATGCCATAATGCTTGCATAGTAATGCCCACAGCCCTATCGCTAGAGCGGAAATAAATAGTAAAGCAAATCCTAGGACTTCAAAGCCAGTGTTTGAAGCCACTAACATTGAGTAAAAAATCGCTGTAATAACACCAAACCACTCAAGTGTCTTTTCTAAAGTAATACTTTTAAGCATGCCGGTGAAATCCTCAACCTAGTCCGAAAATGACACTACAACTTATACACTTTGTAAGCAGATAAAAAGTAAGCAGCAGCCTATTCATGATCTTCAAGCCAAGCTTGAGCCATAGCTTGAGAGTCAATGTATGGCATCCTAGATAGGCTGTTTTCCCAATCAAATTTTGATTTAATAATGGTTGCTCGGATTTTATAGTCGCTAAGATCGTCGTCAGTTCCTGTAAAAATTATGTCCGCTGTATCTCTGGCCCTAATGTAAATGCGGGATGCACATTCTTGCTGTGCCTTGGTGATAGGGATCAAGCCACTTTCGATAAAAGAAATATACAAGGCAGAAAGAGAGGCTAAGTAATAAAACTTAGTTGTTATCGCTGCATCACTCTGTGAGAAATGGTAAATGTTTGCGGTGATTCAGTGATTAAGCAGTCAAAAACATCCTTTCCTGAATGGCGAGAAACCGCCGTATTTGATGCCCGAATATTGCGGAGCAGTGGCAAAGTGCGGGATCGTGAGTTTCAGCGACTTAGGGAGGCGGTGGAACGCTGGGGTTTTTTTGAGCTTCATAACCATGGTATCGATCATCGGTGCCGTCAGGATTTGTTCGCCGCTCAGCGAGCGTTTTTTGCTTTGCCCGGCGCGCAAAAACGCAGCTTGTGTCGCACCGCCATCAACGCTCGTGGTTATAATGCTGGGGAGCTGACGAAAAATCGGTTAGATGCAAAGGAGATTTTCGACGTTGGACACAAGCCGGATCCCTTGGCTGCAGATGATGCCTTGGTCAACCGGGTCGTGGACGGTTGGAATCAAATGCCCAAGGATCTCGCCATAAGCGATCCGATCTGGCGTTGGTTTAACGTGTGCGAACCGTTGGCGATTGAGGTCTACGGCTGGATGGTTTCGGTTTTAGGCGTGAGCAAAGCCCTTGCTCCTCACTCTGAGGGCCACACCAGTTTTTTGCGTCTCAATGCTTATTCAGATACTCACCACGAAAAACAGGCGAAAAACGAAAACGTCGAAAACAAAGATTCTGATTCAATGATCCCCCTAGGCATCCACCGGCATACTGACGCGGGATTACTAACGTTGCTAGTTGAAGATGGACACCACGCGCTTCAGGTTTTGCATGACGGGCATTGGAGAATGATCGAACCTGCTCCCGATGCCTTGATCGTGAATACAGGCGATATGCTTCAGGTCTTGTCTAATGATCGGTTTGTCGCGCCTGAGCATCGGGTGCTGGGGTCTGTTGGAGACCAATATAGGCTCAGTGCGGCGTATTTTTTCAACCCGCCCTATGATCAGGTTATTCAAGCCTTGCCGCCTAAGGATACGGGTTCAATGTTTCATGAACCTCGGTATCGTGGTTTTACATGGGCAGCATTTCGTCGTCGTCGGGGTGCGGGGGATTACGAGGATTTGGGGGAAGAAGTGCAGATTAGTCACTATCGTGTATAGGGCAGATTATTCTGGGGGTGTCCGAATCACGAGATTCCGTATTTCAGTCATGTCTTCCATCGCGAAGACAATACCTTCTCTACCGATCCCAGAATCTTTCACGCCACCATAGGGCATGTTGTCTACGCGGTAGGAAGGCACGTCTCCTACAACAACACCCCCCACTTCCATTTCGTCCCAGGCTTGCTGCACTTTGTAGAAGTCTCGAGTAAAGATGCCAGCTTGCAAACCAAACTTGCTGTCATTCACCATTGATATGGCTTGATCCCAGCTTGAAAATTTTTGTAAAACAGCGGCAGGACCAAATGCCTCTTCCACACACAAGTCTTGGGTAAGCGGTACATTTTCCATTAGTGTGGCGTCTAACATGGCGCCATCCCGCGTGCCGCCACAAAGAATCTTACCACCAGCCGCTGCGGCAGATTGAATCCAGCCATGGAGACGATTCGCTTCACTTTCCGAGATCATCGGTCCAATGAATGTCTCCCGAACTTTTGGATCGCCCTTAACCAATGTCGCCGTTTTAGCCACCAACTTTGCTTTCATTACATCGTAAATAGCTTCATGAATCATAATGCGCTGAACGCCAATGCACGATTGCCCCGACTGATAGAAGGCACCGAAAATAATTCTATTGACGGCATCATCGAGGTTTTTTGTATCCGCATCAACGACAACAGCCGCATTACCGCCAAGCTCCAAGACAACCTTCTTTTTGCCGCAACGTGCTTTCAAATCCCAGCCCACGCCGGGTGAACCGGTAAACGACAGCAACTTAAGTCTATCGTCAACGGTAAACAAATCAGCGCCGTCGCGTGAACACGCAAGAATTGAAAATGCGCCTTCGGGCAAATCCGTTTCAGCAAGCACTTCTCCCATGATGATGGCGCCAAGCGGTGTCCGAGAAGCGGGTTTCATGACAAATGGGCAACCGACTGCTAGCGCAGGGGCTATCTTATGCGCAGCCAGGTTAAGCGGAAAGTTAAAAGGGGAAATAAACGAGCAAGGCCCAATCGGAACCCGTTTCCACATGCCCTGATAGCCTTTCGCGCGAGGCGAAATATCCAATGCCTGTAATTCACCATGCATACGAGTCGATTCTTCCGCCGCAATCTGAAAGGTATCGATTAAACGCGTCACCTCACCTTCGGCATCATTAATAGGTTTCCCTGCTTCGATGCACAGCGCCATGGCGAGCTCGTCGAAGCGCTCTTTAAACCGGGTCACGCAATGTTCAAGGACCGCTTTCTTCTCAAAAGAGGCCATTTTCGCCATGGGTTCAGTCGCACGAACTGCACCGCTTATGCCTTCGTCGATCGCCTTCGCATCAGCCAACGCACAACGGGTTGCCACTTCGCCCGTGTACTTGTCGGTAACCTCAAGGTCTTCGTTGGCGTAAACCGCTTTATTGTTTAGATAGTATGGGTAGTTAGCCTGAAGCGTCGACATGGCTAGGTCTCCTGATTTATTTTGAATGGTGGGTGACGCACCCTTGAGCACGTCACAATCTCAGCGCATCTTAAATCGATGCAGAGCGCGTTTTGATATCGACATTGAGTATCTGGTCGTTGTCCACATAGTCAACGGGACAATCAATCAGATGCACCCCGGGCGTCGAGAGCGCAGTCTTCAGGATGCCAGGCAGTGCCTCGGCCGATTCCACTCGATGGCCAATGCCACCGTAGGACTCAACGTACTTTACGAAATCCGGGTTGCCATACTGTAACCCCCAATCATCAAAGCCCATGTTCGCTTGCTTCCAACGAATCATGCCGTAAGAGTTGTCGTTCAGGATCAAAACAGCAAGGTTCATCTTCTCACGTACCGCAGTTTCCAGTTCTTGAGAATTCATCATGAAACCACCGTCTCCGCAGATCGCCAGTACCTTACGATCAGGATGAACCATATGGCCTGCCATCGCTGAAGGCAGGCCTGCGCCCATCGTTGCCAGAGCGTTATCGAGTAAAACAGTGTTGGGCTGGTGCGCGCGATAGTTGCGGGCAAACCAAATTTTATAAACGCCATTATCCAGGCAAATGATGCCATCGTCAGGCATGGCCTCGCGCACTAATTTGACGACATGCTGTGGATAGCACGGGAAACGCGCATCGTCTGAACCCTCTAGGACGTTGGCGTCATGATGCTTCCGCACTGTCATCATGCGGCTAAAGTCCCAGTCAGCTTCTGCGCTTGTCTTAACGTCGTTCTTCATTTGCCAAACGGCATTGCCCACGTCGCCAATGACCTCTATTTGAGGGAAATAGACCGGGTCTACCTCCGCCGTATTGTAAGAAATGTGGATAACCTCAGTACCACCTGCCTTCATAAAGAACGGCGGCTTTTCAATCACGTCGTGGCCAATGTTGAGAATCAGATCAGAAGCCTCGATGGCGCGGTGCACAAAATCGCCTGAAGAGAGCGCGGCGCAACCCATGAACAAGGGGTGGCGCTCATCCACCACGCCTTTACCAAGTTGGGTGGTTACAAAGGGAATGCCGGTTTTATCAATAAAGGCGGTCAACATTTTCGAAGTCATTTTGCGATTGCCGCCAGCACCGATAATAATAATCGGTGATTTCGCGCTGTGCAGCTTTTCCAGCGCTAGGGCGATGGACTTAGGCTCAGCGATGGGTCTTCGCACGGCTGAAGCTGGAATCGGACGTTCGTCAGTTTCTTCGTCAGCGATATCCTCTGGCAGTTCGATATGAACAGCGCCCGGTTTTTCTTCCTCGGCAACTCGATAGGCTTCGCGAATACGGGAAGGAATGTTATCGCCAGCTACGAGCGAGACTGCGTATTTCGTAATCGGCTTCATCATCTCGACAACGTCCAGAATCTGGAACCGACCTTGTTTGGATTTTTTCACAGGTTTTTGACCGGTGATCATCATCATAGGCATGCCGCCAAGCTGAGCGTAAGCCGCTGCCGTCGTGAAGTTGGTCGCACCTGGGCCAAGCGTTGCAACACAGACGCCCGTCTTGCCGGTTAGACGTCCGTAGACAGATGCCATGAAGCCAGCGCCCTGTTCATGCCGTGTGAGTACTAACTTAATTTTTTTGGACCGGCTGAGACTATCGAGAAAATCTAAGTTCTCTTCTCCAGGAATACCGAAAACGTATTCACAGCCTTCTGCCTCCAGACACTCAATAAATAGATCTGATGCTTTTGTCATAGTTGCCTTCCCCTGATTATGGCCATAGATCTAGAATGTCTCGGCCTGCTGTTTCAATCATGGAACTACCATAACGAAAGATCTGTCCAATTAGCAGTGATTCTTTTCTTATTCGTAAAGGCAACCGCTCGGCCCTCCCTCCCAACGCGATTAAGAGCGTCTCATATTTCTGCCTTTCGTGATTATCAGGAAAGAAACTCAGTAGGAGCGGTAAATATCGCGATGCGGTGAGACGCGAGCCGTATCGACATGAATGGCGGGGTACAACTTTCTATGCCACCGGCATAACGATCGGAGGCGGTGTCGTCGGAAATCAATTGCCAACGCTGCTTAAAACACCGTAGTATGTTCCCAGGATGAAAATTTCAGCTTTCCGCCTTCATCCCGACTCAATTTGTAATCTTTCAAAACAAATAATTGCTCTGAACCTTCTCTAGTCAAGCAGGCTCTATTGCCGATAACAATATAGAAAAAAGAATCTGATCAGATCGAAAATAGATGGTTAAGGTAAAAAGACTGCTCAAATCAAATTCCAGCTTTAGTTTCTCGCGCGGCCTTCGGCAGAGGCGTCCGTAAAACCATGGGGTCATGAAGCTAGAATGTTTAAAAATATCAGATTTCTTGAAATGAAATTTTCAAAAAAAATCGGAACACAAAGGGTTAACGAATCTCAGCTAATGGAGCGAATCAATGTCTAAACCTCATCAAGACTCGGCAAAAACAGAAGAGTATTTAAAAAGGTATATGGAAGGGGTTCTGAAGCGAAATCCAGGTGAGCCCGAATTTGTGCAGGCTGTTTATGAGGTTGCCTCCTCAATTTTTCCGTATATAGCCGACAAACCGATTTACCACGAATTGCAGATTCTAGAGCGTATGGCCGAACCTGAGCGTGTGATTTCTTTTCGTATTCCGTGGACAGATGATGCAGGCCGCGTGCGCACGAATCGTGGGTGGCGCGTTCAGTTCAATTCTGCGATCGGTCCTTACAAGGGGGGGTTGCGATTTCACCCTAGCGTCAATCAATCCATCCTGAAATTCTTAGGCTTTGAGCAAACATTTAAGAACAGCCTAACGGGCCTGCCGATGGGCGGCGGTAAAGGCGGTGCTAACTTCAACCCTAAAGGCAAAAGCGATAATGAGGTGATGCGGTTTTGCCAATCGTTTATGACGGAGCTTTATCGGCATATTGGTGCAGATACTGATGTGCCTGCAGGGGATATTGGCGTTGGCGGTCGAGAAATCGGCTTTATGTTTGGCCAGTATAAACGAATCACAAACGAGTTCGTGGGCGTGCTGACGGGCAAAGGTATGGAATACGGTGGTTCTAAAATGCGTACGGAAGCAACCGGCTATGGCGCGATTTTCTTTCTTAGAAATATGTTGGCCCAGCATAAAGACACTATTGAGGGTAAGCGAATCTTGATTTCAGGTAGTGGCAACGTCGCAACCTATGCGGCTGAAAAATGTCTACATCTGGGGGCAGTACCGATCACAATGAGTGACTCCAGTGGTTTTATTCATTGCAAAGAAGGCTTCACTCAGGAGCAAATTGATTGGATTAAGGTGCTCAAAGGGGCCCGGCGTGGTCGTATCTCTGAGGCGGCAGATGAATTTAATAATATCAGTTTCCATGACGGACGGCCTTGGGGTGTTGAAGGTGATTGCGCCGTTCCTTCGGCGACTCAGAACGAGATCAATGGCGAAGAAGCCGCGATTCTGATCAAAAACGGGATCATGGCCGTCGCAGAAGCGGCAAATATGCCTTGCGAGCAAGAAGCGGTGGATGCATTTTTGAATGCACAGATACTGTTTGGTCCAGCCAAAGCGGTTAATGCGGGGGGCGTCGGTGTGTCAGGGTTGGAGATGAGCCAAAACAGTGCTCGCATTGCCTGGGATGAAGATCATCTTCGAAAACTGCTCGAAAACATGATGCAAGATATTCATGATAGTTGTGTTCGATATGGGGACACCGGAGGTCAGGTCAATTATCTCAAAGGTTCCAATATCGCTGGTTTCGTAAAGGTTGCCGACGCAATGGTGAGTTACGGGCACGTGTAGGTTGTCTTCGACGAATAGGTCGAGCAGAAAAGAGTCGCACGAAATATAAAAGTGTTTCTTTCGAAGGACTTCGGTGCATCTTTGGTGAAACCTAGCACCGATAGGTTCAAAGAACTCACAGGAGTGACGTTTTCGGAATGGATGGTTTTGCATTCCAAGTTGAAGAGTTTAGAACGAATCGAAAAAAGCCCGCACGAATACGATTTGATGAGGTCCTAGTCAAAAGCAGTGTGCCCAGGTCTTTGTCCGATGACTACATTCCGAACTTAATTTGGGAAAGGACTTCTCGAATAAAAAAAAGCGAAGAGCAATCTGAACTTACCTTTGGTATATCCTAAGGAGTTAGAGGAGAAATGATCCTCTGACGCTGAATGAGCCAGCGAGAGAAGTTGGCAAAAGATAGGATCCCATCGATCAAACTGAATAATGGATACTTCGCCTGGAGCTGATGGTAATAACGGATGCGGCGCCTTACGACCTATAAATTTGAGCATTTTTGTTTTTGAATAATGCTATATGGCTCGCGCCGCCGGAGCATTCTGATCGAGCCAAGCGCCATTCTAAATAATGGTGTTCAGCAAGCCAGGCCAAAGATTTGCGCAAATTACAGGCCTGACTAAGTTTGGTATCCATCAAGGGTCGCCGCGGATAAGACGGGGAATGCGCCGAGATATGGCCTAGCACGCCAATTGTCGTGCAATTGCGGCAGGCTCGGTCGTTACGCCGGAGGCTATTAAAGCTGCTGGCCAGGCTCAATCCGCTGCTGTTAAAACCGGCGATGTTATCTTGGGCCACACGGGCTGGATCGATATCTTGTTGTTGGGTCGATGCCCATTGTCCAGAGGCTCAATATTCGGAGGGCGATGGGTCTTCAGCTGGTCCTATGGTTAAATATAGGAATGATTCTCGCGAGCACTAAATGATGAAGTGTCCTTCGCCCATAGATGGGATGGTATGGCCCACTCGACCCCTCGATGACTATTTGAGCGAACTCAGTGCGCATGGCTTTACGGTGGTCGATGGTTTAATCGGTGATGCAGCGCTCGAGCGCATCAAAACGGCAACAGCCCAGCAAATCGCTCAACAAGAACCCGCGCCCCCTGCATTCGATGACAGGTTTGGTGTGCCCAACGGCATCGCTTGGAGCGAGGATGTTTGCAACGCGGTTACGCATCCTGCTGCACTGTGGATTTTGCGCGCTTATCTCGGAGCATCAAACATTCGATTTTGTCATCAGCCAGCGATGACGGTGCTGCGACCAGCGAGAGATTTAATCGGACAATTCCCTGAGGAAGGCTGGCACGCGGATTATCCTTACCACCCGGATGTCTATCCAGATGATCGCTGGCAGGATGACGCGGTTTATGGGGTGCAATTCAACCTTTGTATTGATGCTTTCCGAGCGGGGAATGGGGCAACGCAATATGTTCCTGACTCACATTTACTACGCCGATGGCCGCCCCGAGCTTTGAACGAAGGGGGGACTCGAATTGGAACCGCTCCTCACGATCAGGTGATGCAAATGGAGGCGCCGGCAGGCGCGGCGTTAATCTACGATTCTAGGACCTGGCACCGCGCCTGCCCAGAGTTGAATGTGAGTGGTGAGGATCGGCTCGCGATTTTGAATGCGGTGTGCCCCGCTTGGGTTCGCTCAATGGTCGATAAGCAACCGGGCACCGAGCGGTACAGGGCATCGAATATGGCGGCAAAATTGCAAGCGCTGGTGCGGGATGAAATTGAGGCGCTCTGTCACGTTGATCGAGTCCACTCGCCTGCGGGTGTTCCCGATATCCTTGAGAAGCAGTTCGTCGGGCAGCGAAAGATTCAAATATAGTGAGTGGCTAAAAGTTTCTGTATCGACAGTTTGCAGGTAATCGCTGGCCTGCAGACAATTGGATCGATTAGCGTCAAAAAGATCTTGAGGCCGAGAGGTTGTTTGGGCTGATGCTTCGAGCCTGACGCGAGCATCCAGCGCACTAGGCGTTGACGCCTGCGCGCGTCTTATAAAGACTTCTCGGAGGGGCTAGTGGCTGGGCGCTTGCCACCTTTTACGCGCACCTAACTTTTCTTTAACAGTAAGAGCCCGTAATGTGATGGTGAAGTTTAAAAGACTATCTGAGATGAGCGCGCAAAAAGAAATTACTGACCTGATGAACCGATATTGTACGGCGATTGACTCAGGCGATCTGAAAACCTTTGGCAGGCTTTTCGCAAACGCAACTTGGGTAGCGGAAGGACGAGTGCCTGGCCCCGAATCAATGAACAACATGATTCTGTATGAAGATGGAACGCCACGCACAAAACACGTGATTACAAATCTAACGCTGGATATTGATGAAGCGGCAGGCACGGCGAGTGGCCATTGCTATGTGACGGTTTACCAACAAACACCTGAGTTTCCGCTTCAAGCAATTTTTGTTGGTGAATACTACGATGCATTTTCTCTTTATGCACAAGGCTGGGCCTTTACCCGGCGCGAAATTCGTCATTCACTCATTGGCGACATGCGTGCTCACCTTAAAACGCCATCACTAACCATCCCGGGCGCGACCCCTTGATTGATCAAAAGGCAGCTTAAAGGATGCAAAGTATGCTCCCTTGATGCTTTGAGAGGCGCTGTGAGTGACTTCGGTTAGATTTAGAACCTTTGCGTTGGGTTTGGTTTCGCATCGAGCGACAGAGGCCTGTGCCTAGCAACTAAACAGAGAGATTGAGACATCAGTTATGCGTCGTGCGGTCATAGGGTCCTTAGGTGCGCCTCAAGCGCTCAGCAATAAGGGCTAGCATGGTTATAGTTATGGCTATAGCAGCCTTAGGCAGATAATGCCTCAAACCCGCGCTTGACGAGCACCTTACAGCGATGGGCGCGGTCTCCTTTAACCGAAACTATTCTGAACCCCCGGGTTCTGATAACACCTTGGTGCTGATCTGGTTCGGTCGGCGTTTGGAATCGCGGGCCGATTCGCCGGGTTTTCAATCGTTGCACCAAAATTTTTAGAACACACGACACCTGTTCAGATGAGCTAACGGGGAGGGCAGCTCACTGGTGAGAACTAGAACACTTTTCGCCAGGCCGAAAAAGCGAGGGTGTTTTTTCTAATCAAATCGAAGAATATCAGGACGCAACGTTTACCTGATATCAAATTGGACTTTGTTTTGTACGCCATGGGTTCGTACTGGCAGGCCGTCATCGAAACGTGGCACGTAGCGAAAGGTTTTTGCAGCCGCAATTGACGCTTTATCAAAAATGTTATTGTCCAAGCATTGGCCCTGACGGTTGTAAACGCAGCTTTCAATAGCCGTGATGTCTTCGACAAAGCCGACTTCGGTTACGGTGAAATCCAATATCACGTACCCTGACCAGCCCTTTCTGAGCGCTCGCCGAGGATATTTTGGCGGCGTTTTAGTGACAGGCAAGTAGTTGTCGTTGATCGTTTTTGACGTAACCTGGCTGCCTAGAAGCCTTCTCAGTTGCGCTTTATATAGATCCGCTTTGGCGTTGGGCTTCAGGCTCAACTGCTGCAATGCTGCCGTACGAATTTGAACAGGAAGTGCTTGCGCTTCTAGAAGTAATTCAAATTCACGCAGTCGCGCTGCTACTTTTAGAAAATTATTGGCATAAAAATATCGAGTGGAAAGGGTGAGCGGGTGTTGGGGGCCTAGCGTTTGATCTCTAATTTTAATTGCAGAAAGCGCAGCTTCTTCAGAGAGGCCTGTACGGAGCCCGCTCAATCTTTGTAGTACAGCGGCGACATCGATGCGCGGGCCGAAGGTTTTTGTTAGTTGAAGAATTCGTTTGGTGAGGCGGTCAATTTCTGTCTCTGTATCGAGGACACGAGTCCTTGCATCAGCGGCTGACTCGTCTGGCGGCGCGTGAAGACTGTAGGCGGTTAACGTCTCGGCAAGTAAAAGGAGCGGCTCAATAACATTGATACTATTTCGGCCGAACACTGACTCGTAACGGGTGACTAAACGCCGCATCAACGGCAACGCCGTGTGCTCAGGTAGAAAACCCCATGCGGTAGGATATGCAAGGGCGGCAGCCATCGTCAGTGCGGCCAGGGTTTGACTTTCCGCTTCAAAGAGATCCGAACCTAATCGGAGCGCCTCGGTGGCATGCAAGTGTTTAGCCTCGGCATTATTGTCCTGCGCTGCTGCGCGGAAGGCTTTGTAAGCGGTGTTGAACTGTTGCTCTATTGACGCACTACCTTGAGCTGCGAAGGTATAAAAAGGTAGCGCCGCACAAACAATTAAAAAGAGTAAGGTTAACCGGGCTTTCCGCATGGTCATCGGGGCTTCGTCCTCGGCGTTTCGTCATGAAGGTTAAGATGCGCGCTTAGGGATTAGACAGGCGTCCGAGACGCCTGTCTACGATAGTACTATCCTCTTATTGTTTGGCCCGTAAAATCATAATTTTGACAGCTCGACATCGCCGCTACCTGAGCTGCAAGCGGTGATTGACTGAAGTCCGCTAATCCCGTCGTTTGCTCATCAAGGTCGGCCCAAAGGTGTAACCAAACGAAGTCGGAGGGTTGCTCGGACTCGAACTGAGGGTCTAAATTAACATACCAGTACCCGGTGGGCCCCTTGTCTTGCTCGTAAGCATCGATCCATTCGTGGTAGACCGTTTGAAACTGCGCAAGGTCAGCCTGTGAATAACCTTCATTGAAGTTACAGAATGCGTACTGTGCCCTGAAGGATTGATTCTCTGATTCGGCGCTGGCCCTACGTTGGATGGTGGGTGCAAATGCGTAAGCATGCTCTTCTGAATAGGTTAACAACTCACTGGTCATGGATTGCCATTCCGATTCCTGATTTTGCTGCCAATATTGCCAGCCAGCGTTTCGAGCCGCCATCGAATCCCACAAAATCGACCACATAAAGTCCATGTCTTCGTTTGGCTGGTCTGCCATCAAAACATTGGCAAATTGGATTTGATACTCGCCTTGATCAATAAAGGCGTTCCACTGATCAACCGCGGTGCTCAAAGCTGCCTCAGAAAAATTTGGGCCCTTCTTGTGCCAAACATATTCGATGACGGGCTGTGCTTGGGTATTGGGCTCGGTAACTTCGGAGGCAACAGTCGTCATGGGTTCTTGGTTTGACTCGTTTTCGCTGCAACTGCTCAATAGCGAAATTAGCGACAGTAGAATAAAAAGATTCTTCATGGTGCGATGCTCCTGCAATGGATTGGGATGACGAGCGAAATTACCAGCTCAATGACTCACCGTATTAAGGGGTGGGTGTTAAAACAAGGATTGTTCGATTTGGGTTTCCAATCCACACGGCCCCGCCGATGGTCTTTTTAATGGGCTGGGCGACAGCGCCAAAACCGAAACGCGGACAATTTTTAGTCTTTACAACCCGTTAGGGCTGTGATGAAAAAAGCTTCGTGGTCTTCAGACGAGGCTTAAGCGCGCGGCGATAACGCCTCTTACAGGATTATGACGAGGCAACCTTAGACCGATAAGGCCTAGACCCCGCGCTTGATTAAGACTTTACAGAGATATGCCCGATATTTTGCACTGGCGTTGGCGTGCAAATCGGCGTTCAGGGTCTCTGCGGACAAGGTCACCGCATCGATTGCGGGCAGGCTGAAATCAGAGGTTAATCAGGTTCGTTTAGCGCTTGCCAGACCACCTCGATGGCTCGTGGCATCACCAACTGTTGCTTTAGTTCCATAAAAGCTCGCTTGATCTGTGATAAGAGCTCTAGCTCGTGCAATGGGCCTGTATCAACTTGAATGGTCTGTCCTTTAAAAAGTTACAAGTTCTAGGTGAACACAGTTCGGCAAGCTTCGGAGCGCGCATCACCCTCAGTCATATCTGAGAACAATCGAAGTATTGCCCCATTGTTAAGTCAGCCTTGTTGCTGGGACGAGATGGGAGCTTTTATTGCGGTGCGCCTGTCAGGCGGTTAACGTAAGGCTTAATCGTCGAGGCTCGAAAGGAGATGCCGTGCCTTGCCAAGGCAAGCTTATTATCGGCGATAAGACATTTGAGCACCTGCTTTCCCGTTTGTTTGAGGGTTTGGCTCGAGTTCAGATTGAAGATGACTTTTAATCCTGAGTGACCTATTTTCCAGTCTCAAGACGCGGAATGTAGCGACTAAATTTTTCGTTAAGGAAGTCGGCTGTGATATCTAAACGCTCGCCTGGAGGATTGAACTATCTGCGAGTGATGGCACTGGTAGTGGGTTCAACGCTGCTTATGTTGCTGGTCTTCATGCTTTGCCGTTTAACGTTGGCCTTACTCAGCTTTGGTCCTGAGATTGCCTCGCATCAGGATGACTTACAGCGGTCGCTGATGATCGCTTCTCGATTTGATATTGCTTTTATTTTTCGCGCGAACTTGCTGAGTGTTCTTCTTGCGTTAGTCGTCTTGCCGCTCGGTCATAATTATATTGGCCTGCACAGATCTATTTGGCTTTTTGCCAGGCTTTGGGCGCTGTTTATCATTTTAGTTGGCATAGCCCTATCGATAACCAACGTAGTCTATGTCCGATTTTTTGGACGCCCTTTTGATAGCTTTGTGTTTGATGGTTTGGGTTATGGTGCGGATAAGACTTTACAAAGTGTTGCCGCGCTCGATGACTTTTTTCCAGCATTAGGGGCGCTACTTGCTTTGAGTCTTATCGTGATTTGGGTATGCGTTGTTGGTTTTTCTATTATTGAGCGACAGACCGAAAAGTGGGTGCTTTCAAGGCAAGGTTTTGGGTTGCTGCTTGTCGGGACGTTAATCCTCTATCTGTCACTTGGGCGTGGCACGCTGACAACGTTTCCCCTGGCTCAGAAGCATCTAACCGTATCATCCATAAGTGCGGTTAATAATGTCGTTCCGAATGGGCTTGTTGCCCTATATTATGGGTATCAGGATTTTCAAAGGTCAAAGGATTTCGAGCTCGCCTCTGATCAACAAGGCCGGCAATTGTTTGAGGAATTCTATGGCGCGGCGCCAGCTCCATCTAGTTTGTTCCCTCAGTTTTTTGTTCAAACCGGGAAGTCCGAAGGGTTGAGAGCCAACCCACCGGATGTGGTTTTGAATCTCGTTGAGAGCATGGGACAAGGTCTGCTTTTAGATCGCTTCAATGGGTCTGTGCCCCTAGCTGGCGCGTTGGCGCCGCATCTTCAGCAAGACTATTACTTCCAACATTTTTTGCCTGCACATAATGATACTCAGAAGTCAGTTCTGAGCTTATTGCTTAATACCGAACACAGTGAAATCAGTTATTCCAGCCATCAATATACTGAGCTTGAAACCTCAGCGGCTCAAATATTTAAGCGGTCCGGATATCGAACGATTTTCATTTACGCGGGTTTTGAAGGGACTAAGAACCGGTCAGATTACTTTAAGCGGCAAGGCTTTGATGAGTTCATCGGGGCGAGGCAATTGAAGAGCCGGTACCCGGAAATGGAGATGTCGGTTTGGGGCGGCGACGACCGGTATGTTTATGATCAAGCGATCGAGCGTCTAAAGCACGGGAGAGATGATTCAAAACCTTTGTTGATTGTGACGTTGAGTGTGACGAATCATCCGCCGTATGAGATGCCAGGCCAGGTGGAAGAGAAAACGCCACTCAGTTCCAAGGCGCTAGCATCAAGATTGGGTGCATTGCCGATGGCTTCCATGGAAACCTTTCGTTACACCAATGATCAGCTCGGTTATTTTTTGGCGGAAATCAAAGAGACTGCGCTGAAAGAGAAAACGATTGTAGTCGTCACAGGGGATCATGCGGTTAGGGGCTTGGACTATACCGAGCAGGAGGCGCTGCATCAGGTTTCAGTTCCGCTCTATTTTTATATCCCCAAGCGATACGAGCTGGAAATCGCACAGGACGCTACCGATTCTGTGGCATCGCATAAGGATGTCATGCCAACCCTTTATCATCTTGCTTTGTCTGAAGCGCGTTATCCAAACTTAGGGCGGAACTTGTTTGCAGAACCAGACCCGGCAGGACCTCATAATTTTGCCTACCATAGCGACTATTTGATCGTTGGTGACCGCGCGCATAGCGCGGTAGATCTAAAAGGGCGCGGCGCTGTTTGGCGTCTGCAAGGCCTGGATATGACGCCAGCCCCCAGCGCTGAATCGCATGTCAATTTCGAGCGAGCAGTACAGTACCCAAAAATTCTAGATTGGTTAACACGATATCAATTAGTGGGCTCGGATCTGGTCGCAAAACCTTAGCACCCGCGCGTTGAGCAGTTTAAACATAACGCACACTCGCCATTGCTAATTTTTAGGCGAAGGTTAGGATGCTCACATGACCATAGAATTATGTTTCGCATTCAGTGACAAACGCGTGGCAAGGCAAGCTGCGGAAGGCTACGGCGGCTGTTTGTATGAGGACGTTAAGGATCGGCTGCACCATCAGCCCTTTGCCGCGCTGCTCTGCACAACTCATTCGGATTTAACAGCTCTCTTGTCGGTTGCGGATGTTGGTGCGTACCGAGTGGATCGACGTGTGATGAGGGTAAGAGATACTTTGAACCCTACTGGGCCACAACCGGGCGCAATAGGGGTCTTTACTTTGGTGGCAAACTCCAAGTTAGGTCACGATGCGGCTGACGAACATTGGCGCGACAAGCATACGCCACTGGCATTATCGATCCATAAGGCGATGAGTAATTACGCACAGTTGAGCGTGCTGCACCGGTTTAAGGGGCCTGCTTGGGACGGTTTTGCGCTGTGCGGCTTTGAGTCGATTGAGGATCTCGAAACTCGGTTTTTTGCATCAAAAGCCGGTGCGCGATTGATCGCCGAGGACGTCAATCGGTTTGCTGATACGCAGGCCAGCCCGCGTCGCGTCGTTGTCCTTGAAACCCGCTATAAGTCCTAAGCGTAGCATCTGGATGCAAGTCGTAACCTGACTGGGTTGATATTCAAGCTGGACCATCTGGTCTTATTTGATCGACGTCGCGTTCACAATGCAATGCAGCGGTTGATGTTGCCCGAATTCAAAGCGATTAGTAATCGACTGTCGCCAATGTTCTTTTGCCGGTTGCGCGAATGCCTTAGGTCAATGCCGCTTAGTCAAGAAGGCTTTACCTTGGTGTCGTGCTGAGCGCATTCGAAAAAACAGCGTCCCCCAACGACATCCTTTAATGTAATGGGGGTAACGCATCGAATCGCTGCTCTGTGGCGGGGTCGTCGCGCTATTTGCGAACCACGCGAACCGGCAGATGCGTGTAACCTTTCACAAACGACGACAACGTGCGAGTGGGCTCGGCAAGTACTTCAATTTCTTCAAAGCGCGCTAAAATCTCTTCCCAGAGTATGCGCAGCTGAAGTTCTGCTAGCCGATTGCCCATGCAACGATGGATCCCAAAACCGAAGGAAAGGTGTTGGCGTGCATTGCTGCGCTCTATGTCAAGTTGCTCTGGCGCTGAGAAAACGCTGGCATCTCGGTTGCCCGATGCATACCACATTAAAAGCTGATCGCCTGCCAAAATTGATTTGTCGCCAATTGTGCAATCTTTATTGGCGGTTCGACGCATGTAGGCCAGCGGCGTTTGCCAGCGGATGACTTCGGCGACCATATTGGGAATTAGGCTGGGGTTTTGTTTGAGCTTCCTGAGTTGGTCTGGAAATTTGTTGAGGGCATAAACACTGCCGGACATCGTATTTCGTGTGGTGTCATTACCGCCCACAATTAATAATAGTAAATTTCCAAGATATTCTAACGGCGGCATATCCTTGGTCTCGGCGCCATGTGCGAGCATCGAAACAAGATCGTCCCCTGGATTTTGGGTGCGCTCATCTTTAAGGCGGTTGAAATAAGCCAAGCATTCCAAAAGTTCTTCTCGCCGTTGCTCCATTGATTCAATAATGCCGCCCGGTTGTGGGATGGCAAAAGTAATGTCAGACCAGCGGGTCAATTTCCGGCGGTCCTCGAAGGGGAAATCAAATAGGGTCGCCAGCATCATCGTGGTCAGTTCAATCGACACCGTATCCACCCAATCGAATGGTTCGTTTTCTGGCAGGCTATCTAGGATTTCCTGAGTACGCGATCGAATCAGAGGTTCTAGATTGACTAAATTTCGCGGGGCAACGGATCCCGTGACGGTTTTGCGTTGAACATCGTGGGTTGGTGGGTCCATGGCGATAAAAGTCGAAATATTAAGTGCGCCTTCCGGTAACTCGGTTCCAACGGGGAAACCCAAGGTAATACCGTTAGCGGATGAAAAGGTCTCCCAGTCTGAATCAACTTGTTTGATGTCCTCATAACGGGTAAGAGACCAGAAGCGACCGGCGAGGTCGGTCTCGTTGAAATGGACGGGATCCTCAGCACGTAAGCGGTCGAAGTATTCTTCCCAGCGGTTTTCGCTAAACAGTCTCGGGTTAACCGGAAGGATATCGGCGATCGGAACCTCAGCCGCTGGGGGGATGGGGTTGACTTGCTCAACGCCAGCGGCGCTTGGCATCGCTTCAATAGTAGATGGGTTTTGCTGCTGCGCCATGGTGGGCTCCTTGGTGATGTGCTGCCTTGCGATTTGTCGTTAACGGGATCAGAAGGCGTTTCGTTGGCAAATCCTACAGGAAATTGCATGGCTTGCGAATGTGCAGCTTGCGCATTTTTAGGAATGTTTTTTTTAGCTCGCTTACGTTTATAGTCTTCGCTGAATTAGGCGGGCCAAAGTATTTATGTCGCTCAGTTCACCGGAAATACGTCAAGGCGTTACCTCGCCCAAAAGGTTGGCCTAGGGTTTTTTTGATAAAAACCCAATCGCTGAGGTCCAGCGGTTGACCCCTCAAAGGCCTTGGCGTTATCGAGCCGAGACAATGGTGGGTTGGCCATAGGCCCTGACTTAGAGGCCGGTCGAAAAACAATCGCAACAAACCGGTTCAGATCGCAACGGCAGGCTCGGTTCGTGATAATCTTCAGGGGTCAAATTGAGGAGACGCAGGATGCCAATTATCGAAAATAGTGAGTTTGAAAATAAAGTCGTTGTAATCACAGGCGCGGGCAATGGCCTGGGTCGATCGCATGCGATTGAATACGCCAAGCGAGGGGCTAAGGTCGTCGTGAATGATCTCGGCGGTAGTGTCGATGGGAGTGGTGCGGGCGATGCGGCCGATCAAGTGGTTGCTGAAATTCAAGCGATGGGTGCCGAGGCGGTTGCTAATAAGGCGTCTGTATCCGATCCCGACGGCGCGCAAAGTATTATTCAGTCCGCGCTTGATGCTTTTGGCCGCATCGATATCTTGGTGAACAACGCAGGTATTTTAAGAGACCGGTCCTTTAAGAAAATGACGCTCGCTGATTGGGATCTTGTTCTACAAGTCCATCTTTCTGGCACCGCTTATGTTACGCGGGCGGCGTGGCCGCATATGAATGAACAAGGCTATGGCCGGATCGTTTTAACCAGTTCAAGTTCTGGGATCTACGGTAATTTTGGTCAAGCCAACTATGGCGCTGCCAAGATGGGCATGCTCGGTTTAATGAACGTTTTAGCGCTTGAAGGTGCTAAAAATAATGTGCGAGTGAATACGTTAGCGCCGGCTGCTGCAACGAGAATGATTTCAACTATCCCAGGCCGAGACATCGACCCAGACAGCCCGCCGCCAGAGTCAGCGCCAAAGCTCGTTAGCCCGGCTGTTTTGTTTATGACGAGTGATGATGCGCCTACCGGTGCCGTGATTAATGCTGGCGGCGGTCGTTATTATCGCGCTCAGGTCTTCGTGAATGACCCGATTGATTTAGGTGTTGAGGCGACTTTCGAAGACTTAATGGCCAATACTGAGTCGTTGATGGATATGAGCCAGGCCAAGCCTAAGACCGGGGGCGTTTAACGCCGGTAGGGTGCCTGCCCTTTGCAGGGACGCTTTGCGCGCTTAAGGGGGCTGTTCCGCTCGCATCATGGCGAGCCGTTTATCAAGTTGATAGACGACTCGCATAAGGGCTGCCTCGGAGGTCGCCAGGCGCGAACCAGCGGTAGGTTTCTGTAGAACGCCCATTAAAAGAAAGTGGAGCAAGGTGCGCCAGAGACGGAAGGGTTGACCTGCGCGGGGTGTCTCGGGCGGGTTGCTGGAGGCTTAGCGTTGACGCGGTCGGGTCGGCAGAACACTTTGAGCGGCTCTCAACAGAAAAGGCGACAATAAGATGATCTGGAAACGACGAACTTTGGCTTTGTTGTGCTTCACGTTGATGACCTTGGGTTTTTATGCCAACGGTGGGGTTTATGTTACGCCGCATAACATTATTGTTTTACTAGCCTTTCTTGGACCGTTCACGATACTAGGGTTGTATTGTGGCCTAGGTCTCAAAATGCCCTTGGCGCTCTTTTTTAGATTTGTACCGTTGCCCTTCGGTTTGTTGCTCTCCGCTTTTTTCATATCCATTGGATTGCGCTATGAGCATCCGTTTGTACTCGGTGGGTTAATTGCCGCACTCGCTGGAGGCTGCATGGCGATGGTGGGCATCAACCTCAAGTCCGAGGCTGTTCGGATATTTGCAAGGCCCAGGGCCATATCTCTGGCGGCGGTATTAGGGCTTACCCTTATCATGCCACTCGGAATTGTTTTGTGGTCTGTAGAGAATGCGGCATTGAGACATTTTTGGGCGCCGATTAATCTTGGGATCGCGATCGCGGCCTTCGGGACCATCTATTTTGCGATCGATTCTAAACAGTCGCCGCTTGATCGAGCGCAATCCGCTAGCTTGAACGCGGTGTTGTTAATCACGGGCTTTTTGGTCTATGAATATTTTGTCGGCCTCGCGCGCGTCGAGTTTTCTGAATGGACCGCAATTCTGACCGCCCAGAACGTATTGACCCTGGTGGCGGCGTTTGCCATCTACTTTGTGGTGGTGTTTGTGTCGATCTGTCATAACCAAATCCATCAGCTGCCGACACGGCATTGGCACTTGGTAGAAACCTTTTTGTTCTTTGTTTTTATGGTTATTGCGCCGGAAAGTATTTTAGAACTCGAGGTTGATCAGATGAGCCAAGACGATCTTGATGAAATCAGTTTGAACCAATAGCGCGAGGACGACCTTCGCTTTGCAGAAAGGACGCAAGCTCGTTGCTGGACTACTCGGCATTGCTTGAATTGGACGGGATTTTGATTCTCCCAAATATCGACGCAATCCCCTAGTTCAAGCGTGCAGGCACAATCTTGGTTCAACCGATAAGGCTTAAATGCCATCTCATTATTCAAGATTTAATTTAATCCAGATCAAGGAAAAACCAGCAAAGTCGAAAAAGACCTATATCCATCTACAGGATAGTGAAGCTGCTGTGTTGTAAGTAGCTTCCCGAATTTATGCCGCCTACCTAACCAATATGGAACTGACCGATCGCACGAACCACACCGCTTTGGTGCGCCAAGCCATTGAGTCAGCAATTGAGATGGCTGAGATGGCGGATGAGATGATGATTTCTGATTTAGAGCGACGTTGATCGGTTTGATTCAGCGCTCTGATATGCTTTTCAGTCGCTGTTTTGGTGCGATTACTTTGATTCCAGCTGAACAGCGGTGCCATAGGCGAGTAATTACTGCGCCCTGAATAACCATCGAAGTAGAAAAACGAACGTCGGCAGCCGCGTCTGCTCCCAAGCCGTCGGCATCCTTAATCATTCGATTAAAGGCTTGGTCGCGCGATTCAGTCCTGAATTTGGTGTATTTCAAGGTTTCACCGCCAATCAGACGGTTTTTCATGTCGTTTGAGGTGCGGATCATAATGCCCAATGGGGTGCAGGCCCGATCGAGCAGCCTCCGGAAAAATACGGCGATTAGGGCTGGATCACAGCGTTGTCTTTTGGGGCTCGGGATTCGGTTGTTGCTGCGAATAAGGGTTGCTTCAGGGCGCAAGGCTCGACCGCGCCTGAATCCCCCATTGTCCATCCCGTTCCGTTACGATGTACAGCGATCGATATCGCCCGATTGTTTGATTGGCGGCATTTCGCCGTTCAAATTCGGTATCGATGTGCACCTTGGTGTCAGACGAGAGGGTGATCGTGCGTTTTGTCCAAAGCGAATGGTGCCAACCCGTGGCTTGCAATGCCGGGAAGATCAAATGATCTTGGAAGGTTGCCGCTGAGTCATAAATCATCACTTGACTGCTCGCGAATCGAACATGAGGGTAGTGTAAAGTTTTGGCCCAAGCCTTGGTATCCTGATGATTAAACGCGGCCATAAACCGGTCCAACGTCGCAAGCGCCATCGCATCAGGTGTCTCGGCTTCAGCCCGATCGATTGCTGGGGCTGTGATAAGCAGGAACAAAAGCAACATTTTGACGCGCTGAGTGTGTTTCAAGGAGGTGCCCTCAGGGTTGCTAGCGGTCCGGAAAGTGTAAAGGACGGTGCTAACCAGTGCTATTCATAATGATTCGCCGAAAAGGTTTGATAAACTTTCTGAATGTGGCACATTGAGTTGCCCGATAGGTAATGTATGGAGGCATTGGCGTGTCTGACAACGTGATTTCGTTTGAGGGCTCAAAAGATCCACATATCGAAGCCAAAAAACGTGAAAAATTTGAAGCGATGAAGCAAGCGTTTCAAGCGGTTCGAGAGCAGGCAAGTCCTAAAATGGCGACTCGTAACAAGAAAAAGAAGGGGAATAAGCCAAAAAAGAAACGTTAAGTTTTGTAGAATTGGCGCGTCTGGAAGAAACCGGTCTTCACTTCAATCAGGAAATAATGTGGCAACATCTCATAAGCAATCGAAGGTTCGCGCCTTGCTCGATCGCCTGATCGAAGAGCTTGAGTTAACGGTTGCCGTGTCACTCGCCTATGTGGGTGCAATGGTGATTGTGGCTTATGGGATCAAGCTTGTTCAAGACAGTCTTTATGATCATCCGTTGTTGGTCCCCAGTCTGATATTTTTGCCTCATGGCGTTCGAATCCTTGCGGCCTTTTTAGTTGGCGCACGATCGATTATGCCTTTAGCCGTGGGCACCTTGATCGGTATTAGCTTGGGTTTGGATGGAAGCACGGACCCCTCTATGATCCTGATTCCAGGCATTTTTTGCTCTTATTTGGCATTTAAAATTTTTGAATTATCAGGTGTTGCGTTCAAACCAGGGCTTTCGTCATTGCGACAATGGCGAGGACTTGTGCTGGTGAGTTTTGTTGCGGCCCTGATCAATGGTTTAGGGATCGTTACGATTTTGGTGCTGAGCGGACAGGATGAGGGTGGCGTGTTGCCCCGCTTATTTGTCTATGTCCTTGGCGACACGCTTGGTGCCTTTGTTCTGCTGTGGGGCCTGATGCGACTGGGGCGGCTTTACCGACTCAAAATCGATGCGCAACAATAATCTTGTTTGAACGGATGCGGCTTTTGATGCATCCAAGCCTTAATGCAGTGCCGGCCCATTCAAAGGCAATGGGCTGGTGGTGGTCTTTCAGGCTTTCAGGTAGCAGGGCCACCAAGCCTCGTCTGGGATAGCGTACGAAACGATCAGGCTCGAAGCTGTTGTGTGCGGTGGGTTTTAGGAATGAGGTGCCGCTCTATCGCGCTAGTTGTGCAGCCGTTGGTCGAGCGGTTGTAAGCGTTTATTCACAAGTTGTGCCATTGACGACATTAAAAATGACACCCGAGTTTGAAGGCTCGGCCGCCACCTTTAACAGCACTAGACCGTCATTCCTGCCGATTGCCTGAAATCAGTGGGCCGCCACGATGGCCTAGGCAGGGGCTTAAGGGCGATCATCGCTCAGAACGGCTTTGGATTCGTTCGCTGCCGCACCATAAATGCCCTTTGCCATGAGGGAGGTTTCTTGGTTTCGGCGGTGTTGATAGATTGCCGATCTGATTTCGTGTGCGGCTTGATTTAAGGGTTCGGACTGCACCGCAAGTTCAACGAGATGACACGCCAGCCGGATATCATGGTTCATAAGGGTTGATGCGCGCTCTGCTAATGCAAGTGTGCCGCCCGCTAGTGCTGCAAGCTCAGCCGCCAATACTTGGTCGGGCGCTGGCTTGAGTCGAGCGGGGTTGCCGTCATACCAGCCACCATACAACCGCCAAATATTTCGGATGATGAATTCTGGTTCGTCGTAAGTGGGCCTTAGGTAGGGTTTCTCAAGAATCGAAGGGTCTAGGCGAACCTCCTGAAGGATATCGTTTAACTTGGCGCCCTCGTTCATCCTTTGAAGGGTTTCTTGAACCAAGTACTCAAGCGCTGACGCGACGTCGTTCAGTACAAGTCGTATTTGGTCTGCGCCAGCGATCGGTAGGCCGTGCGCGGGTAACAAAAGCTCGGCACCCTTGCTGGCCATATCTCGTAAGGCCCGTGCCCACTCCATCGGGTAGCGTTGTACTTTCTGGGGATTGCCGGCATTCGGAAAGCACCAGATAAAAAAATCACCGGAACAGATCGCCTTGTGGGCTGGAATCCAGCCCCAAGTATGGTCGTCGGTTTCGCCTTTCTCGTGATTCAGCTCCACAGTGAGTCCGCCAACGTCCAGCGTCATCTTGTCTCGGTAGGTAATATCCGGCGCCTCTGCAGTTTTGGGTAAAAACGCGTTGTCGCTACTGTTATCGTAACCACGGCGGGAAAACTGACCGAATTGCCGTCGGTTGATCGTGGCGTTATAGCCATCGGTTAGATGGTAGCGGTCCATACGCGGTTTAATATTCTCATGGCCGACCAGTGTCGGCCTACTATGACCGTGTGCCCTGGCGCTATCCATAAATGCGCCGCAGCCCCCAACGTGATCCAGATGCCCATGGGTATAGACCAATGTGTGAAATGGCGCTTTTCGCCAGTCACGAATAGCGGATACAACCCGTTCTCCGCCTTGGACACTGGAAGTATCAAATCCAAGTAAGCCGTCATCGGTTTCGAATAAAATGCAGTGTGAAAAGGCCTCGACCAATGCGACCCGGTCGGTAATCGAGGACAGTTGAAAATTGATACGATTAATGGGGCCTGTGCCGTCGGGGTCCGTGGTGCCATCAAGTATTCCGGCGGAGAGTTCAAGTAATTGGGACATGCGTGTTTCCTAAAATAATGAAGGGTTGGGCTGTGCAAGGCCTTGCGTGTGGTTTGGCGTTTAAGGTTTGTTATTGGCGGTCCCCAGTATGTAGCCTGGGCGCTGATGCATTCGATGACGGTAGGCATGGCAATGTTCGGGGAGGACAATATCAATGGCGTCTGCCCAGTCTAAAATCGTGGTCAGCAGGATATCAAGTTCTGAAAAGGAGCGTCCCCAAACAAAACCCGTAAGCGCAGGTTTAGGGAGTCCCTCATCCAGCATTTTACGGAAGTAAGCCTTGGCGCTGATGACGGCATTGGGCGCCTCGCCATAGATCTCGGCGAGATCATGATGCCGCCGGATAATGTAAAGGCTGGTTGCATCGAGTTCCATCAGCATGAAGGAGGCAAGTTCATCGAAGCGTGCAACGCCCTCTGAGCTTAATTGATGCGCATCGAATTCGGGCCCTTTAAAAGTTCGACGAAGGTATCGAGCAATGGCAAAACTTTCTGAGATAACGAGATTGCCGTGGATTAGAACGGGAACTTTCCCTTTTGGGTTAATGGCTTTATAGGCTTCGGTTTGAGTTTCGCCGGTTCTAGGTCCAATCTTTCTATTGTCATATTCGACGTTTAGCTCGGCGAGCATCCAGTGCACTCGCAACGTCCGGCTGGTGCGAGCACCCCAAACGATGACCTCAGGTTGCCGAGACATAACCCGAAGCTTTCGACCGAATGAGCGTTCCGCACCGGTAATAGTGGTAGATTCCCCAGGCGATCACGACCAGGGTGGTCATCAGGCCATAACGTAAACCGTCTTGGCCATAGTCCGTTGCAAAATAGTCGCTAAAAAATCCCACACTGAATGGGCCTAAACCTAGGCCGATGATGTTGGTAATAAAAAGGTTGATGGCGGCTGCAACCGATCGCATCTCAACGGGGGTTTGATTTTGGATTAGGGCAAATCCTGGCGCCACGTAGACTGTCCCAAGCATCGCAGGAATGGCGTAAGCCGCAATTGCGCCCATGGGCGTCTCGGCTGTAAACGCCAGATATAAAAGCGGTGCTGCTATTAAGTTGGCAATTGCGATGATCCAGGGAAGCCAATGCTCGCCATGACGTGCTGACAAAAAGTCTGCAAGTCGTCCGCCTAGGTAAATACCGAGGGCGCCGCCCAAGCCAATCATGAGCGCGAGGTAGCTGCCGACTTCGCCGGTGCCCATCTCATGGATTCGAACTAGGTAGATCGGAATCCAAATGATGGACGCATAACCGGTAAAAGAAATCAGGGCCCCGGCTGCAACCACGTGTCGCAAGACTGGGTTCTCCCACATGAATCGCACAACTTCCCAAAATCGCGGTGGAATCACTGGACTGGTCTTGGCCTCAGAATAACCGCGGGGCGGCTCGATCACTGTAAATCGGACCAAGGCGGCCAGTAGGATGCCCGGCAGGCCTACAACCACAAATGCCGTTCGCCAGCCAAACCATTCATTGATCCAGCCGCCAAGCAGGAATCCAAGCAAGATACCCCAGTTGATGCCGGTGCCAAAGATCGCCATGGCGGTCGAGCGTTGTGCAGGCGGGTATAGGTCGGCAATCATGGAGTGGGATGGGGGATTCGATCCTGCTTCGCCAACCCCGACCCCAACTCTAAACAGCAGCAATTGTGTGAAGGTCGCTGCTGCGCCACAAAGGGCTGTCATGAGACTCCAGAGAAAGACGGAAAAAGAAATGAGGTTGCGGCGATTGTGGCGGTCTGCCCACATCGCCATCGGCATACCGAGCGTTGCATAAAAGACGGCGAACATGATGCCGGTTAACAGTCCTAGTTGGGTATCCGTGATCAGCAACGATTCTTTGATTGGCTGCCCTAAAATCCCCATAATTTGACGATCGATATGGCTAGAGGTGAAGACCAAGACCAAGACAAACAACGTATATCGTCTCTGGCGGTCTGGAATCGGTGGGTGCATAGTGGGGAACACCTTTATTGATGGTGAGGGGCAACAGGTTTTTAAAATAGCGTTCAAAGACGGTACCGTTATTGCGCTTTAAAAGAAAGCCTTCGAAATGAAGGGCTAAAAAGTTGAAACGGGTGAGTGATCGATCGGTTTTAGATGGCTGAGCTTCGGTTGTCCTTGCCCGCAAAAGTGCGCGCCAACATGAGTTGATTTATAAGTCGAGGGCTCGTCAACCTTAAGAACCCAATCTTGGGTTCAGGGAAATAAGCCAGGCAGCGTTGTTAAAAAATAGGCAGGAGGCAGGGTATGACGAACAAGCAATCAACGATGCACCCACTTAAAGGATACCAAGACCAACATTTGATCTCGGCGCAGCAACTCAGTGAACGTTTGGGTGAATCGGGCCTGAGGGTGATCGACGTCACGACGCACTTAAAAGCGCTGCCCTCAGGAGACTTTAGCGGTGTCTCGGGACGAGGAGACTATGAAACAGGTCATATTCCCGGCGCCACGTACCTTGATTTGCAAAACGATTTGTCGGACAACACCTCATCATTTCGGTTTACGGTGCCGAGTGTTGCGCAGTTTGGCGCAGCAATGCAGCTTGCGGGGATTTCTGAATCCGATATGGTCGTTGTATACGCGGCGAATCATCCGATGTGGGCTTGCCGAGTTTGGTGGCTGTTCAAGGTTTTTGGTCATCAGAGGGTATTGGTGTTAGATGGCGGGTTACCTGCATGGCAGGCGCAGGGTCTCGCAGTGTCAACGGCGATAGAGTCCGTTCCGACAACCTCTTATACCGCGCGTTTTCGGGCAGGGCGGGTGATCGATGGTGCGAGACTCGCAAGTCAGCTACCTGATCCGAAACTGTGCTTGCTGAATGCCTTGTCTAAGCAACAGTTCGACGGTAAAGGTCCGCATTACGGCCGGCCAGGTCATATCCAAGGCTCGGTGAGCACGCCTTACAGTCGATTTTTAAATGATCGATTTTGCTTTCACGAAGCTGCAGCGCTGCAGCTGATTTTTGAGGAAGCTGGGGTCACTCCGGACAAGACGGTTGCTACCTATTGCGGCGGCGGGATCGCCGCCGCTATCCCGATCTTTGCGCTCGCCCTGCTGGGGCGATCCGAAAACATCATGCTTTATGATCATTCCTTGTCCGAGTGGGCTGCCCGGGATGAATGGCCAATGACCATCACCACTGAGCCGAACGCTGGCGCGTAAGCTTGCGTGTTCGTTGGTGGTTGTTCATTGATATCACTTGGTGAGGCCGCTTTTTGACCAAGTGGGCCTGTGCGCTGGGGGTGGTTAGGATCGGGTCTATGTTTAGCCACGATGCTAAAGTGGTTTGCCATACCGCAGCTTTTGGTGCCGTCCGCACGCCAAAGCGCTTTTGAGCGAAGGCCGGTGCTAAATAAGGGCGGTGCTAAATTCAGTCGACGCCTGCATCCAAGGTCATGCCAAAAACTGGCAGAGGATTTTCAATTAGACTCAGATAATCGCCAACAATTCCGTTGGCATGCTTTCGATCGTCTGGCATCAAGTAGGGGCTATCAATTCCGATTACCGGCATGCCGGCAGATTTTGCTGCTAGAAACCCGGTCAAAGCGTCTTCAAATACTAAGCAACCTTCAGGCTCGACGCCGAGTTTTTCGGCTGTTTTCAAGAAAATTTCTGGTGCAGGCTTGCTGGCTTCTACCTCATCACCACAAACCGTGATGGCGACCGCTTGCAGCCACGGTTTGGTTGAGCGCTTGAGCTCAAAGAGCGTCCGACTAGAACTGGTTGCGATGCCAAAGGGAATGCGGTGCTCGGTCAAGACTGTCAAGAAAGCCTCCGCGCCAGCAATGGCCGCAGCCTTTGGGAACAAGGCATTTAAATATTGAGCCCGCTGATCCAGAAATGCCTGTGGCGTTAGTGCAAGGTCATAGTGCTCAACCGTCATCGCGGCCGACTCTAGGGCTTGTCGACCAACAATCGTGCGTTTGAACTCGAGCGTGAAAGTTATACCGAAAGGATCCAGTACCTTCTGGGTTGCAAGGGTGTAAAGTGGCTCCGTGTCGAGAAGGGTGCCATCGAGATCAAATAAAATGGCTTTCGGCTCAAAATGAACTGGCATGCTGTGACTCCTGGTGCGAACAATCGCGCACATGGTGTTGATGCGCCTTGGCAAGCAGAGACGCCGTGAGCGTTGGATGATGCGAGCCATTGTACCTATGAGGATCTGTGCGGGAAACTTTTTTACGGACAGGGGCATTGAGCGGGCGTTCGCAGTCAAGGTGCTCCGGTGATTCTGAGAGGAGCTGCGTCTGACTTCCCGGCGCAAATTCAGCTGGATGCGATCGGCAAACGCGATGATGCTCTCAAAAGCGTAAATCGTAAAAAAAGTCCCAAAGCGCGGGATCGTTTCTTGATTCGCGTTGTCTTTAAGGTCGGGTGTTTAAATACGGTTTAGGGGCTGTTGGGATTGATAATACAACCGATCGCCGCAATAGTGACTGAACAAGATTTGATGCTTATTGGGCAAAAGAGAAAAAATTTAAGGAAGTAGGGAGTGTGTTTTGATTGAGGTTCAAAATCTGACGAAACAGTTTGGCTCGACGACGGTGGTCAATGATTTAAGCTTCGAATTGGGACCCGGTTCCGTTTTAGGATTCTTAGGACCCAATGGTGCGGGGAAATCAACAACCATGAAAATGATTACTGGCTTTCTAACGCCATCTTCGGGGTCCGTCCACATTCAGGGTTATGACATTTCAAGTCATCGTCAAGCAGCACAGGCGGAGATGGGTTATCTGCCAGAAGGCGCGCCCAGTTACGAGGAGATGACGGTGGCTGCCTTTTTGAAGTTCATCGCAAAAATTAGAGGCGCTCGGGGTGCTTTGATTCAGCAATGGGTGGACCGAGTGACGGATACCGTATCGCTCAGAGCGGTTCTGCATCAGCGAATTGAAACCTTATCAAAGGGTTATAAGCGTCGAGTCGGGCTCGCCCAGGCATTGATTCATGATCCCAGCATTTTGATTTTAGACGAGCCAACCGACGGGCTTGACCCAAACCAAAAACATCAGGTTCGGCAAATGATCTTGGATCTCTCCGATCAAAAGATTGTCATCATCTCAACCCACATCTTGGAGGAAGTTTCGGCAGTGTGCTCTAGGGCGATGATTATTAACGCAGGAGAGATTGTGCTAGATGACACGCCCGAGGGGCTTTGCCAACGTGCCGAAGGACATCTCTCGGTCAGCTTGCGGATTAATGGGGTGGGAGATGAGGCCCTCAGTCAGGCGTGTTCTCAGCTGCCACAATGTGGTCGAGTTGCATTAATTGACGGCGGAGGCGTGCTGGTTTACCCGGCTGAGGCATTGGGAGATCCTTTGGCTGCGCTGCAGGAAATGATGAGAGCCAATCACTGGCAGGCTGAATGGATTCAACAGCATGAGGGACAACTCGATGAGCTTTTCCGAGATGCAACGGGAGGGCGTTTGCAATGAAAAATGTGACCATTATATTAAACCGTGAATTTGCCAGTTACTTCACGACCCCGGTCGCTTATGTTTTTATCTTGGTATTTTTGGTTTTATCAAGCGCCTTTACGTTTTACCTCGGCCAATTTTACGAACGCGGCCAAGCTGACTTATTGCCTTTTTTTAACTTCCATCCTTGGTTGTACTTGTTTTTGGTTCCGTCAGTATCCATGCGGCTTTGGTCGGAGGAGCGTGCATCAGGCTCAATTGAACTGTTGCTAACCTTGCCGATCACGTTGTGGGAGGCAATCCTCGGCAAATTTTTGGCCGCTTGGCTGTTTACAGGGCTTTCGTTGCTGGGGACCTTCCCGCTGTGGCTGTCGGTTAACTACCTAGGAGAACCTGATAATGGCGCGATCGCTGCAAGCTATGTTGGCAGTTGGTTTATGGCGGGCGCTTTTTTGGCTGTGGGCTGCTGCCTGTCAGCGCTAACGAAAAGCCAGATTGTTGCCTTCATTCTGACCGGTACTGTTTGTTTAATGTTGGTGCTTGCGGGTTTCCCGTTGGTGCTCAACTTTTTTCAAGGTTGGGTGCCGGCCATGATCCTGGATCTGATTGCTGGTCTCAGCATCATTGCGCACTTTATGGCGATCTCAAAAGGCGTCTTAGCGTTGACGGACGTGATTTATTTTGTCTCGATGATCGGGCTTTGGTTGACCCTAACGCGGCTGGTGCTGCAAGCCAAGTCAGCAGATTAAAGGGGGGGGTATGAACGCAAATTTAAAACAGTTATTCACCGCGGCCGTCGCGGTTTTGGTCTTTGCCGTGGTGCTCTTATTTAGCAGCACTTTCTTTAAAGGGCTTCGCCTGGATATGACCGAACACAAGTTGTTTACCTTATCCCCAGGTAGTGAGCGCATTATTGAGTCAATTGAAGAGCCAATTCATTTGTACTACTTCTTTTCTGAAGAAAGCAGTCGCGAACTAACACAACTGAGAACCTATGCCGATCGAGTTGAGGCGCTGCTGGACGAGTACGTGTCATTAAGCGACGGTAATTTAATCTTGACCCAGATCGATCCGATGCCCTTTTCTGAAGCCGAGGATCAAGCCGATGGGTTTGGTCTGCAAAAGGTCCCCGTGGGTAGCGCTGGTGAGGTTTTGTATTTCGGATTGGTTGGCAGCAATGCGCTGGACAACACGGAAGTGATTGGTTTTTTTCAGCCGGATAGGGAAACCTTTTTAGAGTATGAAATAAGTCAACTTCTGTTCAGGCTGATTCAAATAGAGAAGCCGAAAATTGGTTTGATTTCATCTTTACCCGTTCGGGATCGAGTCAACCCTGAAACCTTTAGGTCAGAGCCAGGCTGGCAAGCGCTGAGTGAGTTAGAGCGAAACTTTGAGATTGTTGATATTGCCGCGGACGCCGAGATCATTGATCCGGAGGTGACCCTTGTATTAATGATTCATCCTAAATCCGTGCCCAACACGCTTAAGTCTTCGATTCGGGCGTTCTTGGCGCGGCAGGGCGCGATCATTGCGTTTGTCGACCCACTGGCAGAGATGGATCAGGCAGCACAGTCTCCGATGATGCCGACCTTGCCCGAAGGCCGGTCCTCAGATTTGAATTGGTTAACCGAGGATTGGGGTATCGTCCTCCGTGCTGAGCAGATTCTCGGTGACGCTCAATTGGCGCTCAGTGTCACCGGGCAAAATGGAACGCCTACCCGTCACTTGGGTATATTAGGATTGGGCCAGACTGAATTAAATCCTTTGGAAGTCCCAACGGCCGGTTTGGAAAGCATTAACGTCGCAAGCGTAGGTCTCATTGATGTTTTTGAGTCTAAGCTTACGGTGACGCCGCTGTTATCCTCGTCGATTTATGCTGGCGGCATGGATGCGGCGCAGTTTCAGTTTTTGCAGGATCCAAGCGATCTTCAGAAAACGTTTGTGCCGGGAAATGCGGCGGTCTCGATCGCCGTGTCGGTCAGCGGCGTCTTACCGACCTCAGTGGTCCTTGCGGATCCCGCTGCAGGCGATACGCCGGTCGGGATTAACCTTATTATGGTTAGCGATACGGATGTACTGTCGGATCGACTCTGGGTCCAGGTTCAAAATTTTTTTGGAGAGCCTATCGCGACCGCATGGGCGGACAACGGCAGTTTTTTGGTGAACTCGGTGGAACATCTCGCAGGCAGTGCAGATCTAATCAGCATTCGCAGTCGTGGCCGCTATACTCGTCCTTTTGATGTGGTTCAGGATTTAAAACGCGAGGCTGAGGCGCGTTATTTGCAGAGCGCGGATCTATTGCAGGTTGAGTTGGCAGACACAGAACAACGTCTACTTGAGCTCGAAGCACAGAAGAGCACCGATGGCTTGCTGACCTTGAGCCCGGAGCAGACCTTGGCCCTGGAGGATTTTCAAGACCAAAAATTGAGCATTCGAAAGCAGTTGCGCGAAGTTCGTCATGGGTTGGATCGAGACATTCAGGGTTTGGGGGCCAACCTAAAACTGATCAATATCGCTATCATGCCGATTTTGCTAACGGTGTTGCTTGGGCTCTACGTTGGACTTCGAAGTATCCGCAGAAGGAAGCTCGCCAATGCGGAATAAGATCCTAATACTGGGTTTGTTACTTGGCATGGGGGTTGCGGTTTTTGTGGATCAACGACAACGATTTGAGACGCCGGCCACGAGTTGGTTGTTCCCGGGCCTTTTGGAAAAGCTGCCATCGGTGACCAAGCTTCGCCTGTCTGAAGCTGGCGACGGCGTTGATCTTGTCTTAGACAATGAGGCGTGGGTCGTTGCCCAACGATTCAATTACCCTGCCAATGACAAGCAGTTGTTCCAGTTGCTCAATCAGTTGGGCGAGGCACGTCTTATTGAAAAAAAGACCGCTCTGTCGAAACACCATGCAGCGTTAGGTTTGCTTGAAGGCCCGCGTGATTCAGCACCGATATTGACGCTTGATGGCGATCCTACATTGAAGCCTGTGCTGATAGGTCAACAAGCCAGTGCTCGGCAGGGCACGTTTGTCCGGTTTCAATCCGATGATCAAGTCTGGCTCATTGATCAAGCCCTTGACGTCAGCGGTACGGCCGCGGATTGGCTGGCGCCCAGTTTGCTTACGATTAACGATTCAATGATTAAACAAATCGTCTTGAGTAATCCAAGTGGGGCGCGCTATCGGGTCGTTCGGGATGAGCGTGATAACTGGGTATTAGCCACGATTCCAGAAGGACGGGCGCTGCGTTATGACACCGTGCTCACCCCACTCACGACAACGGTTGGGCAGCTGCGCCTGGTTGATATTGCAAAGCATGATCCGGCGCGGTGGTTGGGGGCTGGCTCTGCGGTGTATCACTTGAGCTCGCGCCATCGATTGATCTTGAAAACCGCGATGGCGCAAGAGGGTTATTGGTTGCGCATCGGGGTTGAGCGCGATGGGCTCGATTCTTCAGACGTGACCGATCAAGCACCTCAGTCGCAGGAAATTGATCCGTTGCAATCACTGGCACTGGCTCAAGTGTTAGGCCCGAGTCGTGAGGCGCTCACGCGATTTGACTTTAAGATTGCGAAACGCAATTTTGACGATTTGAATCGCTCGCTTGAGAGTTTCTTAAAACCTCTGGAGTTGGAGAAAAATGATGGCTGAAGACGTATTAATAACGCAGCGACTCGATGACGTTTTAATCTTAACCCTAAACCGTCCGGAGGCGCTGAATGCACTTAATCCAGCGCTAATGTTGGCAATTGAAGCCTTTGGTCGATCGATGCTTAATGACCCGGCTAGGGTGCTCGTGATACGCGGCGAGGGGCGTCATTTTTGTGCCGGTGCTGATTTGAAAGCACCAGCCTCGGACGCGCCGTTGGTTCAGCGAAGGCGTGACGCGCAACTCGGTGGCCGCATGCTGCGGACTATTATTGATATCCCGCAAGTAACTATTGCGGCGGTGCACGGTGCGGCACTTGGCGGTGGGCTCTGTATTCCAACCGCGTGCGATTTTAGAATTGCGACCGATACTGCGATAGGTGGCTATCCGGAAGTGAACCTGGGTATGAATCTAATGTGGCAATCGGTTGGACTCTGCACGCGGTTGGTCGGACCCGCACGGGCTAAACGAATGATTATGTTGGGCGAACGATTGGATGCGCAAACGCTTTTGAACTGGGGGCTTTGGGATGAGACCGTACCAGAAGAACAACTGATGCCTCGGGCGCTTGCGTTGGCCGACGCCTATGCAGCGCAACCGCCTGTCGCCGTTCAGATGATTAAGCAAACCATCAACCAAGTTTCAGGTGCCTTGGACCAAGCTATTCTGCACATGGATGCCGATCAGAATTTACTGACCGCCAGTGGCGAAGATCGTGCTCTGGGTATTCAGGGCTTTTTAGCAGGAACCTCCCCGACGTTCACCGGTGACTAATCGATTTCGATGATCGCAAGATCCTGATCTTCATCGACTGCATCACCCGGGGCGACTAAGATCGACTGAATCCGCCCGGAAACAGCGCTCTCAACCGGAATCTCCATTTTCATAGACTCCAAAATCATGAGCTCTGATTCAACTTGGATGGAATCGCCCTCAGCAAGTAGGATTTTCCAAACAGTACCGGTGATTTCTGATTTGATGCGCTCCGTGGCCATCGCAACATCCTTTTATTGATCAAACATGATGACATGACGCGCTTCTTCGCCACTCTTGAGTGCATTTAGCGCGGTATTTACGTCTGCTAATTTGATGTGCTTTGAGATCATTTGATCTAGATGGAGCTTGCCACTCAAGTAGAAATCAACGAAGCGCGGCATATCAATTCTAAATCGATTAGAACCCATATTAGAGCCCTGTATTTTTTTCTCCATCAAAAAATCAACGCCATGTAGCTCAACCATCGTGCCAACCGGAATCATACCGATAATGGTTGCGGTGCCGCCGCTACAGAGCATTTGGAAGGCCTGCTCGGCAGTGGCTTTTAAGCCAATCGCTTCGAAAGTATAATCGCACCCGCCTTTGGTGAGCTCGAGGACTTCACCGACGGCATTGCCGGAGCGCGCATTGATCGTATGGGTTGCGCCGACGGCTTTGGCCAATTCGAGTTTACTGTCGACCATATCAACTGCAATCACCATGGACGCGCCCGCAATTGCGGCGCCATTAATCGCAGCAAGTCCAACGCCGCCGCAGCCGATCACGGCAACAATCGACCCAGGTTCGACGCCTGCTGTGTGAAAAACGGCGCCGACGCCCGTCGTTGTGGAGCAGCCAATCAAAGCGGCTCTATCCATTGGCATATCTTCTCTAACTTTAACCAGAGCATGTTCGTGGATGAGCATCAGCTCGGCGAAGGATGAAAGGTTCAAGAATTGATGGACGGTTTCTCCGCCAATGCTTAACCGAGATTCGACTTCAGGAGCTCGAGAGACTTCAGGGCTTTGGCAAAGCGATAAATGGCCTGTTAAGCATTTGTTACAATGTCCGCAAAAGGCTGAGAGACAGGTGATGACATGATCACCTTTTTTAACATAGGTCACGTCTTTGCCGACTTCTTCGACGACACCCGCGCTCTCATGGCCTAAAATTGTCGGCAGCATGTAAGGATATGAGCCATCCAAAAAATGCAGATCGCTATGGCAGACACCAGCCGCAATAGGTCTAACCAGGACTTCTCGTGGGCCAGGCTTTGAGATTTGAACTTCTTCAATCTCCATAGGCTTGTTTTGTTCTCTCAATACAGCTGCTTTCATGTTGAGTCCCTAGCATGAATGACAAACGAGGCTTAAAATTAACACAAAACGAAGGCCGTGCGGGCTGAAACTTGAGAAGTTTCGGGCATTGGTCAGGAGGGTCTATGCGGGAGGTTGTCGTTGCGCTGGGGAGTAATCTTGGTGCGCCGGATCAGAATGTCTTAAAGGCTATGGGGTGTCTGGCACAACAATTCCCGGAGGGCTTTCGCGCCTCCGAGATTTATCGCACCGAACCGGTGGATATGACAGCCGATGCGACGGACTTTGCGAATGCGGTGGTTGCGTTTAAAAGTGGTTTACCACTTGAGGCCTTGCTTTCAAAGCTACAAGCGCTTGAGGCGGAGTTTGGTCGTCCAAAAGATCATGGAAAAAATACAGCACGGACTTTGGATCTTGATTTAATTGCCGTTGGAGACGAGACCCTTTCGACGTCTACGCTAACTGTGCCGCATCCCAGAGCTTTGGATCGACGTTTCGTTCTCCAGCCGCTTCAGGATATCGCGCCGGAATTTCGATTTCCGGGGATCAACGAAGGCTTGGGTGTCTTGATTCAGCGTGCGCCTAGTTTGGTGATAGCGCTCTGGGTTTAAATGATCAACGACGAACGATTTTCCCAATACGGCGCACGGAGTTTTGCTTTGTAGAGTTTGCCCGTGGGGTGTCTGGGTAGAGTCTCGATGAATTCGATGCTTTTAGGACACTTGATATGGGAGAGGTTAGTGCGACAAAACGCGATGAGCTTCTCGGCGAGAGCGCCCGATTCTTGGCTTTTATAAGGCGGGTTGAGTTCAATCACTGCTTTTACTGCTTCGCCGAAATCCGCATCTGGAACGCCAAACACCGCGGCATCGAGGACCGCCTCATGGCTTACGAGCAGGTCTTCGATTTCTTGCGGGTAGATGTTGACGCCGCCAGAGATAATCATGAAGGACTTACGATCTTTTAAATACAAGTAGCCCGCATCATCTAGGTAGCCGAGGTCACCTAATGTTGTAAAGCCTTGAGGCGATTTTGCAGCGGCAGTTTTGGCCTCATCCTTGAAATAGCTGAAATCAGTGCCGTTTTCAAAGTAGACGCCACCGATGGCGCCTGCGGGTAAAACATTATAATGATCATCTAAAATTCGGAGGGTGCCATGAAAGGCACGACCGACACTGCCGGGATGGGTGAGCGACTCGGCACTGGTAATAGCGGTTGAGCCGTTCGACTCTGTCCCTGAGTAATACTCGTACAGAATGTTGCCCCACCAGGCGATCATTGCTTGTTTAACCTCAATGGGGCAAGGAGCTGCTGCATGGATCGCATACTGAAGGCTACTGAGATCCGTGCCGTCGCGGACCGCTTGGGGTAACGACAGCAATCGGTTGAACATGGTAGGGACCCATTGACTGTGGGTGATGCGATGCTGCTCGATGAGTCTTAGGGCCTGCTGGGCATCAAATTTCCGCATGATGACCGACGTGCCGCCTAGGCGTGAAACCATTAGGTTGTACCTTAATGGTGCTGAGTGATAGAGCGGCGCGGTAGAGAGGTATTTTGTGTTGTCATCTACGCGATGCATCGCGATGCGTTTCGCAATCAGATCCGACACTGTGCCCACTGGGGATAAGGCTAGATCAAACCGCACGCCTTTCGGAAGGCCCGTCGTGCCTGAGGAATAAATCATCTCAGCGCCCTCACGCGCGTCGGCTTGAGGGGTTATCGGAAAGTCTGAAATGGCCGTGTCCCAAAAAAGGCTTGGACCCTGATCAAGCGTTACCACAGTCAAATATGGGGGCAAGGTTAAGTCTGTTTGGTCCAAAATTGATTGCTTCGTGAACAGCACGCGGGCTTCACAGTTCTCAAGGATATAATTGACTTCCATAGCCTGAAAAAAAGTGCTGATGGGCGTGAAGTACAGGCCGGAGCGTTGAGCGGCCCAGGCGATGGTTAAAAACCGAAGGTCGTTGTCTAAAAGGATAGCGATGCCATCTCGGTGCTTTAGACCTAGGTTGGATAAAAAGTGTGCGGTCTGATTGGACTGCTCGTCCAATTGGCGATAGGTGGTCTGTTGCTCACCGTCGTCAGAAACAAAAGCGAGCTTATTGGGACGCAGTTGACTGTGGAGGCCGGGATGCATCGATCGAAATTAGTCTTTGCCACTGCCCTTGGGGTTGAAGGCGGGCATCGGGAAGGGCGCAATATTGCCTTTAGCCTCGGAGATTTTACCGACCCCTTCTTTAGCAACCTCGTCGATTCGGACGATTGAGTGCATGGGTAGGTAGCTGCGTTTTACGCCATCAAATTCGGCCTTTAACTTCTCTTCACTGGGGTCGACCAACATACCGGAGCGTTCCCCAAAAACCAGTTCCTCAATCTCAATAAAACCGTAAAGATCCGATTGGTAGATTTGGCGAGCAAAGATTTCGAAAATCTGCCCCTGGTTATAGAAAATGACTTTGTAGGTGGGGAAGCTAGGCATAGTTTGAAGGCTCAATATTTCAATAGACCGGTGGTGTAAAGCAAGGCTTGTGCGATGTCAGTATAACGCGAACCTTGGGGAAATATCAGGTCTAACAAGTGAATTTTAAAGGCGCTAGTGGTTCGAGACCGTCCGGAATATAATGCGGTTCCTAATCAAGCGCGGTGTCAGACTTTGAGCCTTCAACCCAAATTATTTATCAAGACCCATGGCTGTCAGATGAACGAATACGATTCCTCTAAAATGGCCGATTTGTTGGGAGCAACCGATGGGTATGTGCTCACTGACGTTGAGGCCGAGGCTGACTTATTATTGCTGAATACTTGCTCGATTCGAGAGAAGGCTCAGGAAAAAGTCTTCCATCAATTGGGCCGATGGAAAAAGCTCAAGGAGGCTAAGCCGTCTTTGAAAATTGGGGTTGGCGGTTGTGTTGCCAGTCAAGAAGGTCAAGCGATCCAGGGCAGAGCCCCCTATGTTGATTTAATTTTTGGACCGCAGACGCTCCATCGCCTGCCAGCGATGCTGAAGACGCATAGAGACAGCGCGCAGGCTGTGATCGATGTAAGCTTTCCAGAGATTGAAAAATTCGACCGGCTACCTGAACCCTCTGTCGATGGACCAAGCGCGTTTGTTTCGATCATGGAAGGCTGTAGTAAATACTGCACATTTTGCGTTGTGCCTTACACTCGGGGTGAGGAAGTCAGTCGCCCTTTGGTTGATGTCGTTCGAGAAGTCGTTCAGCTTGCAGAAAAAGGGGTGCGCGAAGTCAATTTACTGGGTCAAAACGTCAACGCCTATCGAGGCAAGCTGGAAGGCGATGAATATGCGGATTTGGCTTATTTGATAGCAACCGTCGCGCAGATCCCCGGGATCGATCGGATCCGCTATACAACCTCACATCCGATGGAATTTACTGACAGCCTAATCGACCTCTACGCTGAGGTGCCAGAATTGGTCAGTCACCTGCATTTGCCGGTTCAAAGTGGCTCAGATCGTATCCTGGCCCGGATGAAGCGGGGTCACACGATCTTGGAGTACAAGTCCAAGATACGACGACTGAGAGCAATACGACCTGATATCAGCTTGTCTTCAGACTTTATAATTGGTTTCCCGGGAGAAACCGATGAGGATTTCGCAGCCACCATGGGCCTCATAGAAGAGCTGGGTTTTGATCACTCCTTTAGCTTTATTTTTAGTGCTCGACCGGGAACGCCCGCGGCAGAGCTACCGGATGAGACCCCGATGGGTGTTAAAAAGGAACGATTGAGTGCACTGCAAACTCGGATTCTGCAGCATGCAATGCTCATTAGCCGGCGCATGGTGGGCACGGAACAAGTTGTTCTGGTCACGGGGGTGGCCAAAAAAGATCCAGGACAGCTGCAAGGGCGAACTGAAAATAACCGTGTCGTGAATTTTAGATCGGACGATGCGGCGCTTATTGGTGGGTTCAGCCGGGTCAATGTGACTGAGGCTTTACCCAACTCCCTGCGGGGAGATTGGGTCAGTGCGGTTGATGCCGGTGCGATCCGTTGAGTATTCAACCGGTTCCAGGATCCAATGGTGATGCTCGTGTTAAGAAAGTCATTAAGCTTGAGCCCAACAATTCCGATCATTTGTCTGCTCTGTGCGGGCCTTTCGATAAAAACCTTAGACAGATTGAATCCCGCTTAGATGTCAAAATTAAGAATCGCGGACACGAATTCGAGATTCAAGGAGATAAGAAAACGGTGGGCGCCTGTCTCGAGCTGCTAAGGCAGTTGTATCGAGAAGTGGTTAATGGCGGTGAACTGAGTCCCGAGACGCTTCATTTGTTTCTACAGGAGTCGGGTATTGAGGCGATTACAGATGGCCAAGACGCTTCCGTTCAACTGATCAAGACCCGCAAGAAATCGATCAAACCTCGAGGCGACAATCAGAATGTCTATGTAAGTGCTATCCGGACGCACGACATTAATTTTGGGATCGGGCCGGCAGGAACAGGAAAGACTTTTTTGGCAGTGGCCTGTGCTGTCGAGGCTTTTGAGCAAGAACGAGTAGGACGGATATTGCTGGTCCGGCCGGCAGTTGAGGCGGGTGAGAAGTTAGGCTTTCTGCCTGGCGACTTGAGCCAAAAGATTGACCCCTACCTCAGGCCCTTGTACGACGCACTTTACGAACTATTCGGTTTTGAGCGGGTTGAGAAGTTAATTGAGAAGGGCTTCATTGAAGTTGCGCCGCTGGCTTATATGCGCGGCAGAACCTTAAATGATTCTTTTATTATTTTAGACGAAAGCCAGAATACAACGGTTGAACAAATGAAAATGTTCTTGACCCGGATTGGTTTTGGCTCGACTGTGGTGGTCACCGGTGATGTGACGCAGGTGGATCTACCGCCTCGAACCCAGTCTGGGCTCAAGCATGTGATGCGGGTGCTGGATGGTGTCAAAGGCTTATCCTTTACCCACTTTTCGTCTCGAGACGTTGTGCGACATCCGTTGGTGCAAAGGATTGTCGAAGCGTATCAAGCCTTTGAAGATCGCGATTAAATCGCAGTTAGGTTCAAAGCATGATGCCCCTTCAAATAGATTTTCAGCAAAGTGACCTTTGTCCGGCGGGTATTTCCTGTGATGCTGTGATGCCTCTGATTCAAACGATGATGGCCTCGATTTGGCAACAAACCTTGGCTCCGAACCTGTCGCAGGCCCAACGGCTTAGCGTTTGTATTCGATTTGTTGATCCTGCTGAATCGCGTGCGCTAAACCAGAGTTATCGAGGTCGGGATTACCCGACCAATGTGTTGTCGTTTACAACCAATATGCTGGATGAAGTGCGCTGCCTAGAGCTCGGCGACTTGGTGATTTGCGGGGCGTGTTTGGTGGACGAGGCGGCAGAGCAAGGTAAAACGGTGTCGGATCATTTTTTACACTTAGTCTTGCATGGCATTCTGCACCTGATTGGGTATGATCACGAAATCGAAGCCGACGCAGTGACAATGGAATCGCTAGAAGTGGCTGTGCTAAAAGAAGTTGGCGTTCAAGATCCGTATGAGGTGACTGTCGATGAGTGAAAGCGACTCGAAAACTGAAAAAAGCCGCTCTTGGTTGGAACGTTTATCGATGGCGTTGACCGGTGAGCCCAGTAGTCGAGCCGAGCTGCTTGAAGTACTGCGTGCCTCAGAGCAACGAGAATTGCTGGATGCCGAAGCGCTGTCCATTATTGAAGGCGCGCTGACCGTCTCTGATTTAAAAGCCCGTGAGATTATGGTGCCAAGATCTCAGGTGGTTTTTTTCAGGATTGACCAAACCGCCGGCGAAATCCTGACTGGGGTGATTGAAAGCGGGCACTCTCGATTTCCCGTTCTGGGCGATGGTAATGATGATGTGCTGGGCGTTCTGCTGGCAAAAGACATGCTGTTCTTGGCGCATCCCGACCGCTCCGAACGTTTTAATCTGCGCGATCTTTTGAGGCGGTCTCCGGGTATCCCAGAGAGTAAACGCCTGAATGTGCTGCTCCAAGAATTTAAAGCCAATCGAAATCACCTCGCGGTTGTTTATGATGAATATGGCAGCATGAGTGGAATTATTACGATTGAGGATGTACTCGAGCAAATCGTCGGCGATATTGAAGATGAGTTTGATTATGATGAAGACGATTTCATCAAGCAGCATGTCGATGGCACCTACACCGTCAAAGCGTTGACTACCATCGAGGATTTTAATCGTGCTTTCGGCAGTAAATTTGATGACGATGAGTTTGATACGATCGGTGGTTTGATGATGAATCGAATCGGCCGTCTCCCGAACCGTGATGATCAGGTGGTCATCGAAGGCTTTGAGTTCAGAGTGCTCAATGCGGACAACCGGAGAATCCATTTGCTCCAGGTTGCCCGTCGCAGCACAGATTAAGTTGGTGAGGCTCGGATTTAAGACCGCTTGGCTCATTTGTGTGCTCGCGGGTGTTTTGCTGGTTGGCAGTTTTGCACCCTTCGGATACTGGCCGCTGTCTTTGATTAGCTTGGTGGCATTTTGCGCGGTCAGCGCAGACTTTAGAGGGCACCGACTTGCGGCACTTCACTACGGCTTTGCCTTGGGACTCTTCGGCTCAGGTGTTTCTTGGATCTACGTTAGTATTCATACCTATGGCGGCGCCTCGACCCTGCTGGCGGGCGGTCTAACTGGGGCGTTTATCTTACTTTGGTCTTTGACCTTTATACCCCAAGGGTATTTGCTATCTTACTTGCGCGCGCGAGGCGGGTGGCCTAGTGCGCCTTGGTTGGCAATGACCTGGGTTCTGGGTGAGTGGTTTCGGGGTTGGTTTTTGACGGGCTTTCCCTGGCTTTATGTCGGTTATGGCCACACACAGACCTGGGCGGGTCATTGGGCGCCGATTGGCGGGGTGTTGCTGGTTGGCTTCGTGGTGGTGCTTCTTGCTGAGCTTCTGGTTCGACAGTGGCGTGCCCCGAATCAATGGCTACCGTTTGTTGTGACGAGTTTATTTGTTCTGTCTCTCAGCGTTGGCAGCCTTGAATTCGTCGATCGAGCGGGCAGCCTCAAGGTTGCTGGGATTCAGGCGAACCTTGATCAGCACACGAAGTGGCAACCGGGCCAGTTCATGAGTAATTTGAACGCCCATACTCGGCTCATGGCTGATTTGCCAGAAGTTGAATTGGTGGTTTGGTCGGAAGCCTCATTTACCCGGTTTGCACACCAGGGACAAGCGTCCTTAAAGCGGCTGAAAGATTGGGCCGATGAGGCCGGGGTTGGCCTCATCGTCGGCTTGCCGATGGCGGATGAAACCGGCTACTACAATACGGTGCAAGGTCTGGGTCTTGCCGAGGGTAAATACTTAAAACGACATCTCGTGCCGTTTGGTGAGTTTGTCCCGATGGCATCTGTTTTGCGCGGGTTGATCCAGTTTTTTGATCTGCCGATGTCTCGGAATCAGCCGGGTCCTGCCGTGCAGGCACCCATTCGGCTTGGCTCGCATGAGTTGTCCCTGTCGATTTGCTATGAAATCACTGATGCAGAGCTCGTGCGGGGCACGGCGCAGGATCCGGCGCTTTTGGTCACCGTGAGCAACGATACCTGGTTTGGCGCATCGATTGGGCCAGAGCAGCATTTGCAGATTGCAGCAATGCGCGCGTCCGAGCTTGCGCGTTCGGTCGTTCGGGTGACCAATAATGGCGTAACCGCGTTGATCTCGCACAAGGGTGACGTGCTGGCCCGGTTGCCTAAAAATGAACCTGGCGTGATGGTGCAATCGGTCCCGCTCTATTCGGGCCAGACCCCCTATAGTCGGTTTGGACAACCGCCGATCATTGCGTTGTTTTTTGGGCTGATGATCGCGGCGCTGATTCGGAACCGACTTTAAGCGTCAAGGCTCGCCGAGGCTCCGGCGCGTAAGGTAGAATACCAACTCATTGAATAGGTGAGTGACTATGGCTTGGCAAGATGTACCGGACGCGTATGATCCGCAGGTTCTGGAGGCCGCTGAACAGGCGAATTGGCAGTCGCAGGAGACTTATAAAGTCTCAGAGCAAGCCGGTCAGGAAAAGTTTTACTGCTTGGCGATGTTCCCTTATCCCAGTGGACAGCTCCATATGGGTCACGTTCGCACCTATACACTGGGTGATGTGATTGCTCGCTTTCAACGGCTCAATGGTAAGCAGGTTCTGCAGCCCATGGGTTGGGATGCGTTTGGCTTGCCGGCTGAGAACGCGGCGATTAAGCATCAGGTCCCACCATCCGATTGGACTCGAAAAAACATTGCGCACATGAAAACCCAAATGCAGCGGCTGGGATTGGCCTACGATTGGTCTCGGGAGTTTGCGACCTGTGATCCGGAATATTATCGCTGGGAGCAGTGGTTTTTCACCAAAATGTATGAACAGGGGCTGGTTTATAAAAAAGCGGCGTTGGTAAATTGGGATCCGGTGGATCAGACCGTTCTTGCAAACGAGCAGGTAGTCGATGGTAAAGGTTGGCGCTCAGGAGCCCCGGTTGAGCGTCGGCAGCTGTCTCAGTGGTTTGTCAAAATAACAGACTATGCTGAAGAGTTGTTAGGCGAGCTCGATCATCTGCCGGGCTGGCCTGACAAAATTAAGACCATGCAGCGGAACTGGATCGGTCGATCAGAAGGCGTTGAGCTTACGTTCCCAATGCCTGAGTTTGGTGGTGTTGCGGTATACACGACTCGGCCGGATACCTTAATGGGGGTCACCTACTTGGCCGTTGCGCCGCAGCATCCGATTGCGCTGGCCGCGGCAACCGGGAATCCGGCGATTGACGCCTTTATCCAAGATGCGCAACGCGTCAAGGTTGCTGAAGCCGAAATGGCAAAGATGGAGAAGCTGGGCATTGATTCTGGGTACGTTGCAACCCATCCGCTCACTGGCGAAAGCGTGCCCGTTTGGGTCGCAAATTTCGTTTTGATGGAATACGGCTCGGGGGCCGTGATGTCCGTGCCGGGACACGATCAGCGGGATTGGGAGTTTGCTAAAAAGTATGACTTGCCGATTAAACAGGTCATAGCGAGTGGCCTCGAAGGCATCTCGATCCTCGATCAAGCCGTGACCGATAAAAATGAATTGATCAACTCTGGCGAATTCGATGGTTTAGGGTTTGATGCGGGTTTCTCAGCGATTACGGGTGCCTTAGAAGCAAAAGGGCTGGGCGCGCGTCGGGTCAATTATAGATTGCGAGATTGGGGGGTTTCACGGCAGCGCTATTGGGGTTGTCCAATCCCATTCATCCATTGCGAGCAATGTGGTGCTGTGCCGGTCCCTGAGCAGGACTTACCCGTTGTCTTACCTACCGATATCCAGTTCCAAGGCGTTGGTTCACCACTCAAGACCCTAGCTGACTGGTCAAGCGTGGCCTGCCCAAACTGTGGTGGGCCCGGTGAGCGCGAAACCGATACCTTTGATACGTTCATGGAGTCTTCCTGGTATTACGCGCGATTTATGTCGAGCGATGCTGACGCTGCGATGCTGGATGATCGGGCGACCTATTGGGGGCAAGTGGATCATTATGTGGGGGGCGAGGAGCATGCAATTCTGCATCTGCTTTATGCGCGTTTCTTTCACAAAGTTATGCGAGACCAGGGTCTTGTGCAAACCAATGAGCCGTTTACGAACCTTTTGGCGCTCGGAATGGTATTAAAAGATGGCAGTAAGATGTCGAAGTCCGCGGGCGACGCCGGTGACCCGCAGCATCTTCTCGATCAGTTTGGTGCCGATGCAGTTCGAATGGCGATGATGTTTGCGGCGCCGCCGGAGCAAAGTTTTGAGTGGTCTGAGAATGGCGTAGAGTCCGCTTTTAAATGGCTCCGGACTCGGCTTTGGACAACGGTGCAAAACCATGTTGCCGAGGGCGCCGTGGATGCCTTTGACACTGCGCGTCTGGATGAGCTTGATAAAGGACTTCGGCGAGTGACGCATGAAACGCTGAGCAAGGCATTCGACGATTATGGCCGACGGTTGGCGTTCAATACCGTTGTTGCGGCCGCCATGACACTAATGAACCATATTAATAAGTTTGATGGGCATTCCAGCGAATCTCGCGCTGTGTTGCGCGAGGCCTTAAAAGCGGTTGTGTTGGTTCTGTCCCCCATCACGCCTCATATTTCGACTGCTTTATGGCGCAGGTTGACGGGTGAAGACTTGAGCCACGCCCAGTGGATGGCAACAGATGATAGTGCGTTGGTTAAAACCACCATTGAGCTCGTGGTTCAGATCAATGGGAAATTACGGGCGAAGCTCGATGTCGCGGCAGATATTGATGAATCAAACATTCGCCAAAAGGTGGCAGAGCTACCCAATTTGACGCAGTACTTTGACGGTAAACAAATCCGCAAGGTGATTTATGTGCCTGAAAAATTGATTAACTTTGTGGTGAATTGATGCGGATATTCTGGGCGGGTTGCCAAGGAATTGTCTTTTTCATGCTTGCAGGTTGCGGCTATCAGCTGAGCGCGCCTGTGTCATTGCAAGGTATTGATGTTTCGATTTCAGCAGGCGTCGACTCGGACGTGTTGCGCTTACTGGAGCCAGCGCCGCGGGGGAAAGGCGAGGTGGAGGGCAAGGGCTCGCGTCCGTTGTCGTTAATCCTTCATGAAGAAATTTACTTAAAGTATCCAATTGCGGCAGCAGCCTTTGATGAGACGACCGAGTTTGACGTCACGTTGCAATGGATATTTTCGCTGAAGAACAAGCGGGGTGAACGGCTGGTTGATGCCGAGCGCATCACCGCGAACGCGCAGCTGACAAGGCACAACCAACGCTTGGTTGCAGCCAGCGAAACGGAAAGGGCCCGTCTAGTGCAATTGCGTGCCGAATTAGCGAGTCAATTGCGAGACCGGATGCAGCCTTGGCTTGATGCGGGCGGGTCAAAGTGATTGAGCCACAGAGTATGGACTGGCGGGGCGGGCAGCGCCAACCATGAAAATATATCCCGAAAAATTGGCGGCAGAACTCAAAAAAGGGCTTGCGAGGGTCTATCTAATTTCTGGGGATGAACCCTTGCTGCGTCAGGAAGTGTGCGATCAGATTCGTGTAGACGCTCGTTCGGCCGGTTTCGTAGAGCGAGATTTGTTCCATGTCGAGCCAGGGTTTGATTGGCAGGAGCTTCATTATAGTGCGAATAGCCTATCGTTGTTTGCAGACAAGAAGTTGATCGAAGTTCGATTGAGCACGGCAAAACAGCCAGAAAAGGCGGCGAAGGCGCTTCTTGATCTTGCAAGCGTTGGCGAGGATTTAGTGGTGCTTTTGAGTCTGCCGAAGGCAGACGCGACCGTCCAGAAGTCTAAATGGTTTAAGGCGCTTGAGGCCGTCGGTGTACTGGTGCAGGTCTGGCCGATTGAGTCAAAAGATTTGCCGCGGTGGATTGAAAACCGGTTTAAAGGTAAGGGCTTTCGGATTGCCCGGGATGCCGTTTTGGCTTTATCGGCGCGGGTGGAAGGCAACTTGTTGGCGGCCGTTCAGGAAGTTGATCGATTGATTCTGTCGGCGCCTGCAGCCGAAATCAGTCTTGAGATGGTGCAAGCAACCGTTGGCGATCATGCACGCTACGATGTGTACCAATGGCTGGATGCAGCCCTTGCGGGGAAGGCAGGTCGCTGTTTGCGTGTTCTCAATGGTTTGCAGGCTGAAGGCACCGAGGTCTTGTTGGTTGCTGGCGTCCTGACGAGAGAGCTTCGCACGTTGATTGGAATCAAAGCGCAATTACAGGCCAGCACTTTAGAAGCTGCGCTACAGAGCGCGCGTATTTGGCCGAAGCGCAAGGCCTTAATCAGTCGCGTGGTTCAACGTCTTAGCCTTGATGAGTTGCAAGCCATTCATGGAGCGGTAAGAACGGTTGATGCCATCGTGAAAGGCGTCGAGCCAGGCGAGCCCTGGGATGTCATGGCGAATGTGTCGGTCCGGTTATCAGGACATCGAATCGGGGTGCCCTTCCCAAAATAAAAACGGCCAGCCGAATCAAAAGAATTCTTGCACGGTATTTAGTTGATGTGGGTTGTGGCTTCACGACCCCGATCAATCAAAGTGATGCCTGAAGATTGAACTTCGAATAGGGTAACGCTGCCGTTGTCTGGTCGACAAACCAAGACCTCATCGCGTTGGGTCGCGTAGGAAACCATCGCATTGATGGCAACAAAGTGTGAAAAAATAGCAGTATCCTGCGAGCAAGCCATCAAGCATTGCGCCATATGATCTCGCCATTGCTGTAGTGCCTCGGATTGCTCGGACCATTGGCCCTGCATAACGGCTTGAAGCCAAGTGCCCCGATCTTCGAGTGCGATGCCGTGGCTGGGAACTTCGGCAACTCTTGAATCAACGGTTACGGCTTGTTTGAGCCGTTCGGCTATTGGCGCTGCAGTTTCTTGCGCACGCTTCAAGGGACTTGATATCAGCGCAAGGGGTGCTTGGGCTGCAAGTACAGTCGCGGCCTGCACTGCTTGGCTGCGACCGAGATCATCTAATCCCGGATCGCGATCGCTCGTGAAGTTGGCAGCGGCTCGGCCATGTCGAACCATATAAACCTTTGGCATGCTAAGGCTCTCTTATCAGTGGCACTTATGGTAGCAGAGTTAAGGACCCTGTCGTGGCAATTTAAGGGACAAATCGCTATTCTTAGAAGCCTGCGGTGGCCTGCTAAAAGCGTTGCCAGTGCGGTTGAACCAAAACCTTGTAGCCTGATCTGGCGCGGGGTTTATCTCAGCGATTCCAAGCAGGTCTGTTGTGGCCCCGCGGGATCATTACAAGGCAATAGCCGCTCAGTTTTTAAGGTTAAAATTATGGCAAAGCAATTAGGCGCGTTGGCTGGAGACGGCATCCCAGATACGCAGGTCTCAGTGAGAGAAACCTTCGGTATAGACGTCGATCTCTTAGTTCCCGCATTTTCTCAGACCGCTGAACATGTCCCGGCCATCGATGAAACCTATATCTTTAATAAGGAAACAACGCTTGCGATCTTGGCGAGTTTCGCGCACAACCGTCGCTGCATGGTGCAGGGGTTTCATGGCACCGGAAAATCGACTCACATTGAACAAGTCGCTGCACGCTTAAATTGGCCCTGCATTCGGATTAACCTAGACTCACATGTCTCTCGCATGGACTTGGTGGGTAAAGATGCGATTGTGCTGCAGGATGGCAAGCAAATCACCGAGTTTAAGGAAGGGTTGTTACCCTGGGCGCTGCAACGGGCCTGCGCCATTGTTTTCGATGAATACGATGCCGGCCGGCCGGACGTTATGTTTGTGATCCAGCGCGTGCTTGAAGTTGAAGGCAAGCTAACGCTGCTGGATCAAAGTCGCGTCATCAGTCCTCACCAGAGTTTTCGCCTGTTCTCGACCACCAATACCATCGGGTTAGGTGACTCAACCGGGCTCTACCACGGAACGCAGCAAATCAACCAGGGTCAGATGGATCGATGGAATATTGTGACAACCCTGAATTACCTCCCCCATGAACAAGAAGTTGAAATCGTGGCAGCAAAACAGCCGAACCTGGATCGAAAGACCATTGGGCATATGGTTTCAGTGGCAGCACTGACCCGACAAGGCTTCATTAACGGCGATATCTCGATAGTCATGTCGCCCAGAACCGTGATCATGTGGGCTGAAAATGGTGAGTTGTTTGGTGATTTGGGTTTTGCATTCAGACTGACATTTTTGAACAAGTGCGATGAAACCGAACGCGCGATCGTTGCGGAGTACTATCAGCGTTGTATGGGCACCGATCTGCCAGAATCAACGGCGAATGTGGTTTTAGCGGGTTGATGATCTGATGTCACCCCAGCTGGATGATGCAACAGAAGTTTTCCGTCAAGCGGTGACCGCAACGATGCGGGCCATCTCGGGCAACGATGAACTCTCGGTGACCTTTGGCCGGGGTAAACCTTTTATTCATGGCAATAAGGCGAGGATTCCGGTGCCGGAGCTTGGTGGCTCGGAAACTGCTCTCGCGGCTTTGCGGGGCACAGCGGATCGGTTTGCGTTGCGCACGCGGTATCATGATGAAGATCTGCACGACCAGGGTCGGCCTGCGGCCGGCGTTGCCCAAGACCTCTTCGACGCGGTAGAGGAGTCGCGGATTGCAGCGGTCGGCTCCTATCTCATGCGCGGAGTGCAGAATAATCTGCATCATCAGTTGGATGATACCTTGCAGCAGCAGGGCGTCTTTGACATTACGTCAACGGAGGACGCGCCCCTAGGTCAAGCGGTGGGACTGTTTCTTCGTGAAAAATTGATTGCAGCGGAGCTGCCGGAGTCCGCCGCCCGCGTGCTGGATCCTTGGCGAACGTATATTGAAGATCGGGTCGGTTCAGAATTAAAGGATTTCGAAGGGAAGGTTTTTGATCAGGTGGCATTTTCGGAACTGGCGCGCAGTTTGATCGCTGATTTTGGATTGGACGAAGATTTTGGCCAGGATGATCAGAGCGGCGATCAGGATGATCTCGATGATCAGGAGCAAGAGGCCGAAGCGGAGGCTGGAGATGATGGGGCGGATCAAGACCAGGGCGCCGAAGGAGACCTCTCAGATGCCATCGAAGGCGATGTGCCCGTTGACATGGATACATCCGATCTAGCCGAATCCGACGGGTCTGAAGACGATGGTGGTGCGCCGCCTGATGCTAATACGCAAAAAAATTGGGCTCGCCCGAAGACCTTTGAGTATCAACCCTACACGACAGAGTTTGATGAGGTGGTTTTCGCGGATCAGCTTTGTGACAGCGAAGAGTTGGATCGTCTAAGAGGGGTGCTAGATCAGCAATTGCAGAACTCTCAGATTATTATCAGCAAGCTTGCCAATCGACTGCAGCGTAAGTTGATGGCCCAGCAGAGCCGGGCTTGGGAATTTGATCTCGAGGAGGGCGTGCTAGATACCTCGCGACTGCCAACCATCATTATGGATCCGTTTTCTTCGCTGGCGTTTAAGCAAGAAAAGGAAACAAAATTTAAGGACACGGTGGTGTCGATTCTGATCGATAGCTCGGGGTCAATGCGGGGTCGATCAATTTCTATTGCAGCGATGTGTGCTGATATTTTGGGCAGAACGCTCGAGCGATGTTCGGTAAAAGTTGAGATTTTAGGGTTTACCACGAAAGCTTGGCGGGGCGGGCAATCGCGGGAGTTGTGGTTGCAGCGCGGGAAACCGCAACAGCCCGGACGCCTGAACGATCTACGACATATTATCTATAAGGCTGCGGATATGCCTTGGCGTCGTGCAAGACGGAATTTAGGCTTGATGATGCGCGAGGAATTGCTGAAGGAAAATATTGATGGTGAAGCGCTACTCTGGGCCTATAACCGTATCCATGGTCGGCCCGAAGATCGCAAGATATTGATGGTTATCTCGGATGGCTTGCCGGTTGATAACAGCACCCTCTTGGTAAATCCTAGCAATTTCCTAGAGCAGCACTTGAAGTTCGCCATCGATCAAATTGAAAACACCGATAGTGTTGAACTGGTGGCCATTGGTATAGGTCATGATGTGACGCACCATTATGAGCGTGCGGTCACGATTACGGATGCAGAACAACTTGGCGACGCCATGACCGAGCAGTTGGTTGGCTTGTTTGACGAGCAAAAGCCAGGCTCACCGGTCCAAAGGCGTTAGTCGGTGTCGCGAGTTGCCTTACTGAAGTTAATTGATCGCTACGGTCGCCGTTATCCTGAAGAGGGCGATGTTATTCAGTCCTTCGAAGCCTTTGTTCGCAGTCATGAAGATTGCTTTGAAAGAACCCTCGCGGTGGGTCACGTGACAGGATCTGCCTGGATTGTAGATCGACCTCATAAACATTGTTTGTTGACCCACCACCGCAAACTCGATCGGTGGTTGCAGTTAGGCGGTCATGCGGATGGCGACAACGATATTACGCGAGTCGCGACCCGGGAAGCATATGAAGAGTCTGGTCTTGAAGCGTTGCAGCTCGTGAGTTCCGAGATTTTTGATCTGGACGTGCATTTGATTCCCGAGCGCCGCGATGAGCCGGCGCATTATCACTATGATGTTCGTTATCTGTTTGAATGTGCTGGGGATCCCGCTTTGACGGTCAGCGAGGAGTCGAACGAGCTGGCTTGGGTTGCGCTGTCGACGATAGAGACCTACACGAGCGAGGATTCCATTTTAAGAATGGTTCGAAAAACGGGCTAACCTACAGGCCGGCTCATGTTGCGTCATAGAGATGACAAGCAACCTGATGATCCGAGGCAATCAGTCGCGGCTGGGGTGTTACGGCTTTGCATTGCGGCATAACCTCAGGACAGCGGTCGGCAAACCGGCATCCAGGCCCCATGTTGATCGGTGAGGTAATTTCCCCCGCCATCTCAGCGCTGGGTCGGCTGCGTTCAAGGATAGGGTCCGCTTCTGGATTGGATTGAATCAACAGCCGCGTGTAAGGATGCTTAGGCTCGAAGAAAACGGCGTCCGATGGGCCGCTCTCAACAAGCGTTCCCAAATACATAACGGCCATTCGATCGGAGATATAACGCACCATTGACAGGTCATGGGCAATAAATAATAGCGTCAAGCCTAGCGAATCTTTAAGGTCTTCGAGCAAGTTAACCACTTGGGCTTGAACGGAGACATCAAGTGCCGATATCGGCTCATCACACACCACAAATTTAGGTTTGATGATCATGGCGCGTGCGATTCCGATCCTTTGCCGTTGGCCGCCGGAGAATTCGTGCGGAAACCGCGACATGTGATCAGGATGGAGGCCAACTCGCCGTAGCCAAAAGC
>Ga0233426_10000324_pt1 | contig 52652 bp, 60 predicted proteins | sample SI_118_April2016_6_FD_179875 | JGI IMG/M metagenome (GOLD analysis project Ga0233426, IMG submission 179875) | Seawater microbial communities from Saanich Inlet, British Columbia, Canada - SI_118_April2016_10_MG | ecosystem: Environmental > Aquatic > Marine > Inlet | place: Canada: British... | reverse complement strand
CGAATGTGCTTCCGAGCAACAACGCAAAACACTTGATTACTATTTTGCACATCAAAATTTTAATGAAGAAGAGAAAATTGAAAAAGTAAAAGACCTCTATGCAGCACTAAATGTAAAAGTGACTTGCAAAAAAATGATGGACGAGCATTACCATTTAGCACTCAATTATTTAAACGCTATCCGTGTAGAAGAAGATCGGAAACAAACACTCCTAAAGTTTACGGACTTACTAATGGTGCGAGAAAACTAATGGATTTTACACTTGAAAATGTAGAAAATTACACCAAAAACTTAACTTGGATGCTGAAAGCACTCAAACAAATTGAGAAAGAATTTTACAGCCAAGCTTGGGTTTTTACAAAACCAACTTTAGCAGAAAGTGCCTTTGAAGACATTAGCCAGCAATTAGAGCCAAAAATATGTAGGTTAATCGAAAATAATGGAGTACAGTATTGTAAGCAAATTCTCTATACCATTGACGTTACTGAGCGTCAAATAACAACAGCTTTAGCGCTAAATACTGATGCCCATTTTTCCAATGTACTTACAAATATTATTATTAAACGGTGCCTGCAAAAAGTATTGATAAGAAACTATTATAAAAGTCCCGAAAAAGACGCCTTGGGCAGCAGCTTAGAAGAATAAATTATTTATTTTTGTTGTGAATTTTTGCGTTTAAGAAAACGATGGACAATTACTCATTTTTAGGGGCAGCGAATACTGCTTTTTTTGAGGAGATCTACGAACAGTATCTCAAAGAGCCCGATTCAGTAGAGTCGGGTTGGAGATGCTTCTTTCAAGGTTACGACTTTGCAAACGAAACCTACTCCGAAGAAGAGCTCGAAGCTCAGTTGCCAGATTCCTTTAAAAAGGAATTTAAGGTAATTAACCTCATAAATGCCTATCGGCAACGGGGGCATCTTTTTACCAATACAAATCCAGTTAGAGAGCGTAGAGACTACAATCCGAAATTAGATTTAGGGATTTTTGACTTGTCTGATCTAGACCTAGACACCACTTTTCAAGCAGGAACACAATGTGGTATTGGAGCTAGTTCCTTACGCAACATTATCGTTCATCTTAAACAAGTGTATTGCCAGTCTATTGGGATAGAGTACATGTATATTCGCGATACCAAAGAACGAAACTGGATTAAGGATTTCATTCATCAAAATGACAATCAACCAAACTTCGAGCCCAACCAAAAAAAACAAATCTTAAAAAAACTTAACGAAGCAGTCGCTTTCGAAAGCTTTTTACATACCAAATACGTAGGTCAAAAACGCTTTTCGCTCGAAGGAGGAGAAGCCTTAATTCCTGCCTTAGATGCTTTGGTAGAATACGGCTCTACCCTAAACATAAAAGAGTTTGTTATTGGTATGGCCCACAGGGGTAGACTAAGTGTTTTGGCTAATATTTTTAAAAAGCCCTACAAGCAAGTTTTTAAAGAATTTGAAGGTAAAGGATACGAAGACGAAGAGTTTGATGGCGATGTGAAATATCATTTAGGCTATTCGTACGATGTAACTACCGATGCAGGTAAAGACGTAAGCATGTGCTTAGTGCCAAACCCATCACACTTAGAAACGGTAGGAGCGGTAATGCAAGGTATTTCTAGAGCCAAAATAAACCATAAATACGCCGGCGATAATTCTAAAGTACTGCCCATAATTATTCATGGAGATGCTGCCGTTGCCGGACAAGGAATTGTATTCGAAATTGTTCAAATGGCACAGCTTCCCGCATACCAAACAGGCGGAAGCATACATATTGTTGTAAACAATCAGGTAGGTTTTACTACCAACTACTTAGACGGACGCTCCAGTACCTATTGTACTGATGTTGCTAAAACAACCCTATGCCCTGTGCTCCATATTAATGGAGACGACGTAGAAGCGGTAGTACATGCAATGAATTTTGCAGCAGCTTACCGCCAAAAATTTAAAAAAGACATTTTTATCGACCTACTTTGTTACCGTAAATACGGTCATAATGAAGGAGATGAACCTCGTTTTACACAACCTAAACTGTATCAAAAAATAGCTAAACACCCCAATCCTAGAGAAATTTACAATCAAAAGTTGATGGCTCAAGGCGTGGTAGAAGCCAATATCGTTAAAGAAATGGCTTCTCAGTTCAAAGATTTGTTGGAAATTGATTTGAGTCAAGCTCGAAAAGAAGAAACAACAAGTATGACACGCTTTATGGAAAAAGAGTGGGCACATATTTCAAAATCCAATAAATTAGATTTTGAAACCTCTCCTGAAACAGGTGTAACTCGCACTGCTTTGGCAAAAATAGCCAAGGCTTTGTATACAGCTCCGCAAGGGAGTCAGCTTTACAAAAAAGCGCTGCGTCTTATAAAAGACCGCGATAATATGTTTAATACCACCGATCGTTTAGATTGGGGAATGGCAGAGTTGCTTGCATACGGATCTATTTTGGACGAAGGCAACGAAGTTCGAATGAGCGGTCAGGATGTTGAGCGAGGCACCTTCTCGCATCGTCATGCAATTTTGAGAGATGTAGAAACCGAAGAGCGCATCAATTTATTAAATCATCTTGGAGAAGGGCAAGGGAAGTTTGAAGTATACAACTCCCTATTGTCTGAATATGCAGTATTAGGTTTCGATTACGGTTATGCTATGGCTTCGCCAGATGTATTAACTATTTGGGAAGCTCAATTTGGAGACTTCTCCAACGGTGCTCAAATTCTTATCGATCAATACTTATCGGCTGCAGAAGACAAATGGGAAATTTACAACTCCTTAGTAATGCTCCTGCCACACGGTTACGAGGGCCAAGGTTCCGAGCATTCCAGTGCGCGTTTAGAACGTTATTTAACCTTGTGTGGACAACACAATATGCAAGTGGCTAATGCAACAACTCCTGCAAACTTTTTTCACTTACTGCGCCGTCAGCTCCACAGAAAATTCCGAAAACCCTTAGTGGTCATGAGTCCTAAAAGTTTACTGCGACACCCAAAATGTGTGTCTTCTGTAAGCGATTTAGTTAGCGGTAAATTTCAAGAAGTAATAGACGATCCTAGCGCAAAAAAATCAGCAGTTAAAAAACTGGTATTTTGTTCTGGTAAACTTTACTATGAATTGCTTGAAGAAAAAGAAAAACGCAAGGCAAACGATGTTGCTTTAGTACGTTTGGAACAACTGTATCCATTCCCTAAAACACAATTAGATGCCCTTGTAGGTAAATACAATCATGCAGAAACCTATGTATGGGCTCAAGAAGAACCCGAAAATATGGGTGCTTGGGGCTTTATACTTAGACATTGGCGTAAACTGCCCCTGCAACTTGTAGCTCGTAGTACAAGTGCTACTCCAGCCTCCGGTTCTTCCAAGCGTTCTGCGCGCAGGCAGCGTGCTGTTGTAGAAGGCGTATTTGAATTGTAAAAGAAATTAAGAAGTCAAAAATATACAGCTATGATCGTTGAAATGAATGTTCCATCTCCTGGTGAATCTATCTCTGAAGTAGAGATTGCAACTTGGCTTGTAGCCGAAGGAGAATACGTTGAAAAAGATCAAGAGATCTGCGAAATTGATTCTGATAAGGCAACCCTTACACTGGCTGCAGAAGAAAGTGGCACAATTTCTATTAAAGTTGAGGAAGGCGAAACTGTTGCCATTGGCGATTTAGTTTGCACCATAGATACCGATGCCAAAGGAAGCGCATCTGCCACTGCAACAAAAGCTGAATCGCCCGTAACTAAAGCTCCTGTGAGCACTGCTTCGGTAAGTGCAACAGCAACTACTTATGCTACCGGAACACCTTCGCCTGCAGCTCGCAAAATGATGGACGAACAAGGCGTAGAACTCGCTCAAGGTTCTGGAAAAGGCGGCCGCATTACAAAAGAAGATGTTGTAAAAGCCAAAACGGCTATGGGCAATGGTCCCGGCCCTCGTGGTTCGGAACGTAAAAAAATGTCGGTACTACGTAGAAAGGTAGCCGAGCGTTTGGTTTCGGTTAAAAACGAAACAGCTATGCTTACTACTTTTAACGAGGTAGACATGAAGCCTATAATGGACCTGCGTAAAGTTTACAAAGAAGAATTTAAAGAAAAATTTGGAGTAGGATTGGGTTTTATGTCCTTTTTTACCAAAGCTGTTACCCGAGCTTTAAAATTATTTCCCGATGTAAATGCCATGATAGATGGCAAAGAAGTAATCTACTACGACTATGCAGACATCTCTATTGCGGTAAGTTCGCCCAAAGGACTTATGGTTCCGGTTGTGCGCAATGCAGAGTTGTTAGATTTTGCTGGAGTAGAATCGGAAATCAAACGTTTGGCCATAAAAGCACGCGACGGTAAAATTAGTATGGACGATATGCTGGGTGGTACCTTTACCATTACCAACGGTGGTGTATTTGGTTCCATGTTGTCTACACCCATTATAAACCCACCGCAATCGGCCATTTTAGGAATGCACAATATTGTAGAACGCGCTATGGTTGTAGACGGTCAAATCGTAATTCGTCCTATAATGTACGTGGCTCTATCTTACGACCACCGTATTATAGACGGACGCGAGTCTGTTGGATTTTTATGTGCCGTAAAAGAAGCTTTGGAAAATCCAGTGGAATTTTTATTGGATGGAGAATCCAATGTAAAAAGTAGTTTAGGACTGTAATTAGAACTCCCTATAAATACAGAGCCCCATCATTTTTTGATGGGGCTTTTTTATTCCGAAGTAATTTGTAGTATTGCTATAATACAATTAACTAGATAATTAATTATAACAAGTATGAAACATCAATTATTTAAACGTATACTTTTCTTGGCAAGAATTCTTTCTTTTACTAGCTGTACCAAAGACCCAGCATCTCTTACATTAGCCAAGTCTGTAGAACCAACTATTGCCCTTAAAAGTTTTCCAACCTTTCTCACTTTTGCTGTTCATATTCTCGAAAGAGAATTTTTAAACCAAAAAGCACTCGACAGCGAACGTGTTGCTACACTTAATTTAAACGAATACATAGAAGCAAGGTTCAGAGCTGGGTAAATTGTAAAAAATAATAGTACGATAAAGCTATAAACAAAACAATTAAGAAGGTATGTGGGGCTGAGTTGATGCTTATGGTACTGCTGTAGCTTACCCAGAATCTTACCCACAAGCAGAAGCTGAGGCAGATGCAATAAACAATACTAAATACATTTGATTTACAAAAGATTAATACAAGGCAGCAGATGAAAGATAGCAACACATTTTTACTAATTTTTGTACTTTGCTTATTTTCGGCATGTACGAATTATACAACCTATCATTATTTTTACATCCGTAATACCAGTACAGATACTCTTGAGCTTCGCTTCAAAACTGAAGAAATGGAACAGGGAATTGATTCTATTTTGCCACCTTATTTGCCTCCTCAAGGATCCTATTATACAAAATATGTCGAGCCAGGTAAGGAAGACCGGCTGACTAATGAGTTTATTTTAGAACATTTTGAACGCTTAGAATTCATAAAAAACGCAGACACTTTTCGCTTAAATACTTTAAACATAGATGTTTGGATTTCTTATCGTGATGCGGGCACAGATTGGCTTGAATCTTCAAATCTGCACCATTATGGTATTTCGGTAACTGATGAAAACTTAGCGCAGTAAAAAACACATTTGATTTGAGTACTACTGATAAAATAGCCTTTGTACTGCTTATAAGTAAACGTTTTTTGTCGTGTTTAACTCTGTCTTAGAAGCCACTATTCAAAATTTGTAGTGAAGTGTAAATTTCACTAAAGAATAGATAAAAATGTATTCAAAACATACTAGTTTTGCTTTTAGTGCATTTATAAATACATATACATCTAAAAATCAGTAGTTTAATTTCAACCTATTAACATTCATTTAACATCTCTTTAACTTAGGGCTAAGTAGAATAGTTTTACATTTGTTTCAGAATTTTAGCCTATTGAACTTATGATCCCACGAGTAAGATTTCAGAACAAAGAGCAGGTTCCTTTTGTAAAGGAATTGAGAAAACGCGTAAACGGATATTTTAAAGAGAACAAAATCTCTAGAAATGCCAATGCTCACATGGTTGTAAAAACCATTGCAATGTTTTTGCTCTACCTTATCCCTTATGCTTTTGTATATACAGGAATACTTTCGGGTGGCTGGGCAGTACTTTTAGCCCTCACTATGGGAATAGGTATGGCGGGTATTGGTATGAATGTGATGCACGATGCCAACCATGGTGCTTACTCCTCCAATCCAAAAGTAAATAATTTAATAGGTATTTGTATTCACTTAATTGGTGGAGACGTATACAATTGGAAGGTGCAACACAATATTTTACACCATACCTACACCAATATAGACGGTTTGGATGGTGACATTCATCAAGATCCATTACTCCGACTTTCCTCGGAGCAAAAGTGGGGCAAAGGACATAAGTTTCAACATGTTTATGCCTTTTTCCTCTATACTTTAGGTACGCTTTTATGGTCTGTAATAGATTTTATACAGTACCGCAGGTTTACAAAAATGGGTTTAAGCCCAGAGGGTAAACTAAACAAGCCAAAGCAATTCAGAAAATTACTAACTTATAAAGTAGCGTACTGGATGTTTATTTTTGTGGTACCCATGGTTTTTTCTCCTTTTGTTTGGTGGCAAGTAATTTTAGGTTGGTTGTTAATGAATATGGTTGCTGGTTTTATACTAACCGTAACATTCCAATTAGCTCATGTGGTAGAAGGGGTTTCTTTTCCGGTTCCTTCGGACGAAGGTAAGGTAGAAAATGAGTGGATGATACACCAGTTAAAAACAACAGCCAATTTTGCTAAAAAGTCTAAACTGGTAACCTGGTATGTGGGCGGTTTAAATTTTCAAATCGAACACCACTTATTCCCAAACATTTGTCATGTTCACTACAAAAAGTTATCAGACATAGTTAAGGCTACAGCCGAGGAGTACGGTATAATGTACAACGATAAAAAAACGTATTTTGAAGCGGTTCGCTCTCATTATAAGATGTTAAAGCAATTGGGTGTTAAACCCATATTATCTTAAATAGCATATATATCTAAGAAAAAAAGCCGCTTTAATAGCGGCTTTTTTTCCTAGTATTACACTCTATAAATTCAATAAACACTGTACATGTTTAGGTACTTATTTTGCTTCCTATCAATTGGTTTTTCCTGGTCTAGTTTTGCAGGGAATCCATTGGAACCCGATAGTTTAAAAAAGTGGAAATCAACTGCTGTATCTTCCTTAAATTTTTCTCAGGTAAGTTTTAACAATTGGGCCTCTGGAGGCCAGTCTTCTATTTCTGCTACCGGATTGTTTATGTATGATTTGAGCTTTTCAGATTCTCTTATACTTTGGGAAAACTCTTTCGACATCGCTTTTGGGCTTATACGAGAGGGTGCTATGGAATCTTTAGCAAAAAGCGACGATAGAATAGAATTTAACACTTCCTATGGATGGTCTGCTTTTAAAAAATGGTACTATAATTTCAGTTTTAATTTCCGATCGCAGTCTGCTAAGGGATTTGAAAGTAGAGGAGATTCAAATCTAATTTCAGATTTTTTAGCTCCAGCTTACAGCACTATTTCATTAGGAATGAGTTACAGAAACACCGCTAAGAGTTTAAGTTTACAAGTACTTCCGTTAAGTGGAAAGTTAACCTACGTTCACAATCAGAAATTGGCCAATGCAGGTGCTTTTGGTTTGGACGGAGCCATCTATGCCCAAAATGGCTTTTTAGTTAAGTCTGGTAATCGATTGCGAAGTGAGTTTGGCGGTTCGTTAAAAATTCAATACAAAAACAATTTGTGGGATAATGTTAAGCTAGACACTCAGGCAAGTCTATTTTCTAATTACAAGGGTAAACTCTCGCATATAGATGTAGATTGGCAGCTTCTTTTGATCATGAAAGTGAATAAGTATTTAAGTGCAAATATTACCACGCACTTAATTTACGACGACGATATAAATCTGGCATTAGACCTAGATAAGGACGGTGTATTTGAAAGCTCTGGCCCAAGAGTTCAGTTTAAAGAGCTTTTTGGTTTGGGCTTGAGTTATTCCTTTTAAAGGGATTGGTTTTTTTTCACTTTAATGTACTCCTTTGGTTTAGCTGTCAAGTATACTTTGTAGGTGGTAAAGCGCAATTTCTAGTTCGGTAACCTTATCAAAAACCAAGCTTAATTTATTGTTTCGTTCTTTCATTTGGCAAGCTCTAGGATTGTATTTTATAAAGTTTAGCACCCCTTTAAACTTTTCCGATTCAAAAAAGTTAGATTGCGGATTTGCAATAAAATAAGCAATCATTTTATTGGATTTTAAAACAATTTTTTCAAATCCTAAATCTCGTCCTAACCAGCGTAATTTAATAGAGTTTAGTAGTTTTTCTACCGATACAGGAATGGGGCCAAACCGATCCGTCAAATCTTTTTCGAATGCGTTTAATTCTTTAATATTCTTTAAGTTGTTAAGATTTTTATAGAGTTGCAGTCGCTCCGAAATGGAATTTACATACTGGTCTGGAATCAATATTTCCATATCGGTATCTATTTGGCATTCGTCTACAAAAAAGGAATCGGCATCTTCTTTTTTGTAAAGGTCCTTAAATTCCGATTCCTGTAATTCTCTTACGGCCTCATTTAAAATTTTCTGGTACATTTCAAACCCAATATCAGATATAAAACCGGATTGCTCGGCACCTAAAATATCTCCAGCACCACGAATTTCTAAGTCGCGCATAGCAATGTTAAATCCGGCTCCCAAATCCGAGTGCTGTTCTAAAGCTTGAATACGCTTTCGCCCCTCCTCGCTCATACTAATTCTAGGAGGCGTAACTAAATAACAAAAGGCCTTTTTATTAGAACGACCTACACGCCCTCTCATTTGATGCAAATCGCTTAAGCCAAAATTTTGTGCATCGTTTATAATAATAGTATTGGCATTAGGAATGTCTAAACCACTTTCTATAATGGTGGTAGATACCAATAGGTCAAATTCCCCTTCTATAAAATCCATCATCAAACGCTCCAGCTTTGGTCCGTCCATCTGTCCATGACCAATACCCACTTTTACGTCTGGGCATAAGCGTTGTATCATACCGGCTACCTCTTTAATGTTTTCAATTCTGTTGTGAATAAAGAAAACTTGTCCGCCTCTAGATACTTCGTATTGAATAGCATCTCTTAGCGTTTCTTCATTAAAGCCTATGTTTTGTGTTTGTACGGGCTGTCTGTTAGGTGGAGCTGTTTTAATGGTAGATAAATCTCTAGCTGCCATCAGCGAAAACTGTAGAGTACGCGGAATTGGGGTAGCGGTTAAGGTGAGCGTATCTACATTGGCCTTAATGGTTTTTAGCTTGTCTTTTACCCCAACTCCAAATTTTTGTTCCTCATCTATAATTAGCAAACCCAAATCGATAAACTTCACGTCTTTTCCTACAATTCTATGGGTTCCAATAATAATATCCAATTTACCATCGGCTAAGTTTTGCAGGGTTTCTTTTTGTTGTTTAGCCGTTTTAAAACGATTTATATAATCTACACTTACTGGAAAATCTTTTAATCTTTTTCTAAACGTTTTATAGTGTTGTAAGGCTAGTATTGTAGTAGGCACCAATATGGCTACTTGTTTATTATCGCAAACGGCCTTAAAGGCAGCTCTTATGGCAATTTCGGTTTTACCAAATCCAACATCTCCACAAACAAGACGGTCCATTGGCATGGCAGATTCCATGTCTTTTTTTACGGCTAGTGTTGTTTTTAATTGGTCTGGTGTATCCTCGTATATAAAGCTGGCTTCCAGTTCGTATTGTAAATAATTGTCTGGACTAAAAGCAAAGCCTTTTACTGTTTTTCGTTTTGCATACAATTGGATCAGATCGAATGCAATGGTTTTAATGTTTGTTTTGGTTTTTTGCTTTGTTTTGGCCCATTGAGGCGACCCGAGCTGATGAATTTTTGGCGCTTTTCCTTCCTTACCATTAAACTTAGCTATTTTGTGGAGCGAATGTATGCTAACATACAGCAAATCGTTGTTTCGGTAAATTAGTTTTATAGCTTCTTGTTTTTTGCCCTGGACATCAATTTTTTGTAATCCTCCAAATTTTCCTACTCCATGGTCTATGTGAGTTACAAAATCGCCAATTTCTAAATTAGTAATTTCATCTAAAGTGATGGTTTTTTTATAGTTTTGAGCAGATTTTAATTTAAATTTATGGTAGCGCTCAAAGAGCTGATGGTCGGTGTAACAGAGCAATTTGTTCTCGTGGTCAATAAATCCTTGGTGCAAAGGAAGCAACATGGTATTAAATTTAAAATTGCCTTCTATTTTCTCAAAAATACTGTGAAAACGCTCTTCTTGTTTTTGAGAAGAGCACATGATTATGTTTTGGTAGCCTTCTTTAGTTTGCTCATTAAAATGTGCTATAATAAGATCGAATTGCTTGTTGAAACTCGCCTGAAAGGAGGTGTTGAAATCTATGTTTACTACAGATTTTTTTGCGTTGCTGCCATAGGAAACAGATTTAAATGCTTTAATTGATTTTCTAAAAACTTTGGCGTTTATAAAGAGTTCTTCAGGTTTTAAGTGCTTTATTTCACCACTTAAGTTTTCGAAAGCATCGTATGCTTTTAGGTATAGTTTGTCTAGTTGTCCTTCGCAAAGACCTTGGTCGTCTATCCATACCGTAGCATTTTGGTCTAGGTAGTTCATAAAAGGAATGCGCTCCTCTACCATGTCTTTGTTCTCTACATTAGGAATGATGTTAAGTTTTTTAACTTCTAAAATAGAGAGTTGAGTGTTGATGTTGAAACTTCGAATGCTTTCGACCTCGTCTCCAAAAAACTCGATTCTGTATGGATGTTCATTTGAAAATGAAAACACATCTACAATACCGCCTCTTATAGAGAATTGCCCCGGTTCTACAACAATTTCTGCATACTCAAATCCGTACTCAAATAGTGTTTCGTTTAAAAATTCTATCCCTATTTCTTCTCCAACATTTAGTTTAAGAGTGTTTTTTGTAAGCTCTTTTTTTGTGATTACTTTTTCAAACAATGCATCCGCGTAGCTTACTAAACACGAGGGTTTTCTACGAGAACTTAAGCGGTTTAAAACTTCGGCTCGCATTAATACATTCGCATTGTCAGTTTCTTCTATTTGGTAAGGTCTTCGGTAAGAGCCGGGATAAAATAGCAAGTCTTTTTCAGATACAAATTGTTCCAAATCGTTAAAAAAGTAAGCAGCTTCCTCTTTGTCTTTTAAAATGAAAATATAAGCTTGCTCATCTTCATTAAAACAACAAGATCCGAGTATACTAGCGGCAGAGCCAGAAACTCCAGATAAATGAATTTTCTTTTCTGATGCTAGGGTTTGTAAAATATTTTTGCTTTTTACACTTTGTAGGTAGCCGTTGAGCAATTCACTTTTTTTCATCTTTCTGGAATAACTTTACCCCAATCAAAGCTTTGATTGGGGTGTGTATTAATTCGTATAAGGGGCATTCAAAATAAGCAAAGGTGTTTGTATCTTCTTTTTTAGCTTAAAAAGCTAAGTGCTTTTTTCATCATTTCTTCAGAACCTGTAAAAAAGGGAGTTCTTTGGTGAATTGTGTTTGCTTTAATATCTAGCAGCCTGTGTTTGCCAGAAGTTGCTGTTGCCCCTGCTTGCTCTGCAATCATTGCAATAGGATTGCATTCATAAAGTAAGCGGAGTCTTCCGTCTGGAGCATCAGCAGTTGCTGGGTAAATAAAGATGCCGCCCTTGAGCATATTCCGATGAAAATCGGCGACTAAAGAACCCATAAACCGTGCAGTATGTGTACGTTTGCCTCTTGTGTTTAGTTCTTTGCAATAGGTAATATAAGCCTGGATGTTTGGCTCTACAGAATTGTAATTTCCTTCGTTAAAAGAGAATATAGATCCTTGTTTTGGTGTTTTTATCGATGCATTCGAAAGTGCAAATACTTCGGGTTTTGCATCGTAAGTAAAGGCATGAACGCCCGAGCCACAGGTATATATTAATACCGTTGAGGTTCCGTAAAGAACATAGCCTGCAAGGATTTGTTCGTGTCCATATCGATTAAATTCTTCTGCTTTACAAACCCCTGTTTTAGTGCGTTTAAAAACAGAGAATATTGTTCCTACAGAAATGTTTACATCAATATTCGAAGACCCATCCAATGGGTCGGTAGCAAATAAGTACTCTCCAGTATCGTTCAGTTGTATAATGTCTTCATTCTCTTCGCTTGCAATAGCTGCAACATGACCACAGACTCTGAGTGCCTTAATAAATTTATCGTTGGCAAATAAATCCATCTTTTGAACTTGTTCGCCTTGGATATTTTCGCTACCAGCCGCGCCTAAAATGTCAACAAGCCCAGCTCTGTTTATTAAGTGATGAATTTCTTTAGAAGCTTTTTCTACTGCGTTTAAAATAGAGCGTATTTCCGTAGGGTTTTCGCCGTGTAGTGCCGGATTTGCATCTATAAATTCTGGGAGTACTATTAAATCTTTACTTGTCATAATTTTATTTAAGACTTAGTCTATTTTAAAGCTAATACCAGCTGTATAACCTGTAAAATATTCAATTTTTGCTGAATCGTTTAGGTCTACTAATCCACCTTCGTAAAGATCCAGTCTATCGCTGAAACAGTAGTTTAATTCTGCGGCCAAATTAAAGCCAAAGTAAGGGGTTAGGTAATATTCAAAATCTAAAGTGATGGGAATAAATACCGTCTTAAAATTATCTTGAGTATCTGGCCAGGAAAAGTTCTCTGGATGGAGTTTAACTTTAGAGGAAATTATTCCTAAACCTGCAGCCAAATTTATTCTCAACATACTCGTATTAGACTCCTTTTGCTTGATAAGTTGTTTCTTTACTAAGAAACTGTAAGCTAGAAATGAATTGCTAAATTCACTTTCTCTGGATTCGGAAAAATCGTACGAATAATTATACGTATCGCCTTTTCCGTAAAGATGACCAATGCTCACTTTTGTAGACAGAGACATTCCTGCACTAACGCGTTTGTTTATGGTTAAATTTGTTGTGGTAGAGCGCTCGTCTGTTTTCCCATCTAAATCTCCCTTAAACTCAAGAATACCGAATGAAACATTTGCGCTGTATCCGTTTTTGTAGGTGTTATTATACAAACCAACTTTTCGATTTGTAGTATTAAAATTTGATCTTCTTTGTGCGAGGAGTTGAAGTGAGAATAAACAAGTAAATAAAAAGAAGTATACTTTTTTCATACTTATCTTATTTTATAACACATACCAATATTAAACATCAGTTGGTTGTCTACTCCATTACTTTTTACCTCGTATAAATCTATTTTATCGTTTAAATATAAATTATTGGTTATCGAAGCCATAAACCCAAAACCTTGTTCTAAATAATAACTAGCTTCTATGCCTAAGGGTATGTATAAGGAACTAATTGTTTGTTGTTTCTCTGGAATTTCATCGTCGAGATTAAGGTTAAATAGTTTTACCTCTGCAATGTAATATCCCGTTCCAAATAGAAGATGCAACTGGGGTATTTTTTTTCCTGAATTAATACTTTTTATTTTTGAGATGGACCTTCGGTAGGCAATGTGGCCTTGTAGGTATTGGCTTCTAAAATAACGATCAAAACTACTTACATCAAAATCTGATTCGCCACTGTTTTTACCCGCAGTAATCGCAAATTGATATCCTTTTTTTGGTCCTTTTTCTTTATTAAAGCGCATGGACAAAGCAACGTTTGGTAAGTTTCGCTCTGATGAGTTGTGTCTTAAGTCGCCAAGAAACACGGTGTTTCCATAGGATAAAGAGCCGTTCCATTCTATTTTTTGAGAAGTTTTGCTATTAGCTATCGCTTTAAATTTAGATTTTCTCTGAGCAAATAATGGAGTACTACAAAGAAGAATAAGTGAAAGTAGTATTGCGTTTTTCATTGTTCTTGTTGAAAAAATTATTCAACAAAGATAAGTTTTATGAGCGGTTGACAAAATCCTTTATTTACTAATGCCTTATCTGTATGTTCGTTATTTTTAAGTGGGTGTTATTTGGCATTATATTTCATTTTATTAAAATGAAATATCGATAATTTCATCTTATCTTGCTGATGAAATAAATTTTTAAACATGAAAAAATTTCTTATTATATTGTTCGCAATGGTCTTGTCCAATTCCTGCGTTCAGTCACAAGACAATCACCCTATGGAACATACCAATAAACTCATAACTGAAACATCTCCTTATTTATTACAGCACGCTCACAACCCCGTTAATTGGTATCCGTGGGGAGCGGAAGCTTTCGAAAAAGCAAAAACGGAGAACAAACTGGTTATTGTAAGTATTGGATATTCCGCCTGTCATTGGTGCCACGTAATGGAACACGAAAGTTTTGAGGACGATTCTGCCTCTAAGGTAATGAATGACAGGTATATTTGTGTAAAAGTAGATCGTGAAGAACGCCCAGATGTAGATCAGATTTATATGAATGCTGTACAATTAATGACTGGTAGAGGAGGTTGGCCTCTCAACTGTGTTGTTCTGCCCGATGGACGTCCAATTTGGGGTGGTACTTATTTTAGAAAAGACCAGTGGATTGAGCAAATAAACCAAATTGCAGATTTCTATGAAAGTCAGCCAGATAAAGCTACAGAATATGCCGACAAGTTAACCCAAGGAATAAAGCAAAGTGAGTTGGTTAGTTTAAATACAAAAGCACCAAACTTTACCAAATCTCAGCTAGATCGTATTTACAACACCTGGGAAAAACAATTTGATACGCTCGAAGGAGGTCCAGATAGATCGCCAAAATTTCCAATTCCCAATAATTATCAGTTTCTTTTGCGTTACGCACACTTAAGCAACAACAAATCTGCCTTAACACAAGTGAAATTAACACTCGATAAAATTGCTTACGGAGGAATCTACGATCACTTGGGTGGCGGAATAGCTCGTTATGCTACCGATAAATTGTGGAAAGTGCCTCATTTCGAAAAAATGCTGTACGATAATGGTCAGGTAATAAGTCTTTACAGCGAGGCTTACCAAAAATTTAAAGACGAAGATTATAAAACACTAGTATACGGAACACTGGAGTTTATCGAAAGAGAGCTCCAATCGAAAGAGGGCGCATTTTACTCTGCTTTGGACGCAGACAGCGACGGGGAAGAGGGTAAGTTTTATGTTTGGAAAAAAGAAGAGTTGCAAACTCTTTTAGGCGATCGTTTTGAGCTTTTTGCAGATTACTACAACATTAATAGCAAAGGATATTGGGAGCACGACAACTACATTCTGTTAAGAGAAGACGACAACGCAAGCCTAGCAAAAAAACACAACATTACGGAGGCAGAGCTGAAAGCAAAGATGGCTATTTCTCGAAAGATATTAATGACAGAGCGGGACACCAGAGTTAGACCCGGCTTAGATGATAAAACCCTAAGCTCATGGAATGGCTTGATGTTAAAAGGATATGTAGATGCATATTTAACTTTTGGCGAGCCGCACTTTTTAGACGTAGCACTAAAAAACGCGAATTTTATTTTAGACAAACAAAAGCGAAAAGATGGCGGCTTAAACCATTCGTACAAAAAAGGACGCTCTACTATTAATGGATACTTAGAGGACTACGCTTTTGTTATCGACGCATTTTTAAAATTACACGAAGCTACTTTTGATGTGAAATGGTTAAAAGAAGCAAATGCTCTAATGGCCTATTCATTAGCGCATTTTTACGATCATGAATCCGGAATGTTCTTCTTCACCTCAGACGAAGACCCAGCTTTAATTGCACGTAAAATGGAAGTAAATGATAATGTGATTCCAGCGTCAAATTCTGCAATGGCCAATAATTTATTTCTACTAAGTCATCATTACGATAACAAAGAATATAAGGAAATGGCTCTTATGATGCTCAACAATATTGTCGACAAAATAGAGTCTTATCCAGCGGGATATTCGAATTGGTTAAACCTTGTACTCTCTCAAGTATACCCCTTTTACGAAGTAGCTATAGTAGGTAAAAAAGCGGAAATCAAATCAATAGAACTCCATCAGACCTACGTACCAAATAAGATGCTATGTGGTGCAAAAAAGGAGAGCTCACTTCCACTTTTAGCAAACCGTTACAGCAAAGGACAAACACGTATCTTTGTTTGCGAAAATAAAGTATGTCAAATGCCAACAGACGACTCGGCTGAGGCGCTTAAATTGATGCTAAACAAATGATTGTAGTTACAGGAGCAACAGGTTTTATTGGTTCTTGCATGGTTTCGAAGCTAAACCAGGAGAATTTTAAGGACATTATTGTAGTTGATGATTTTTCTCGAGCGGATAAAAACGCGAATCTTGAGGGGAAAGAGTACACACAAAAAGTTCATAGAGACGATTTCTTTGATTGGTTAAAAACTAATGAAAATCAAGTACAGTTTATAATTCACATTGGTGCTCGTACAGATACCAGTGAGTTTGAAATTTCTATTTTTGATAAACTCAATCTTAATTACACCAAAGAAATGTGGAATGCTTGTGTAGAATATGGCATTCCTTTGCTCTATGCATCTTCTGCAGCAACGTATGGTTTAGGCGAGCATGGATATGATGATTCTCATGAAATAGTGGATAAATTGAAGCCCTTAAATCCGTACGGCGACTCAAAAAATGATTTTGACAAATGGGCACTAGCGCAAGAACACAAGCCTTACTTTTGGGCAGGCATGAAGTTTTTTAATGTATACGGCCCTAACGAATACCATAAAAACAGAATGGCATCTGTGGTTTACCATACTTACAAACAAGTAAGTAAAACAGGTGGAATGAAACTGTTTAGGTCTCACCGTCCCGATTTCGAAAATGGAATGCAATTACGCGACTTCGTATATGTAAAAGATGTGGTAGAAGTTTTGTACTTCTTTTTACAGCATCGAAAAAACTCGGGCTTGTACAATTTAGGTACTGGAAAAGCAAGGGCTTTTTTAGATTTAACTAAAGCTACGTTTAAGAGCATGGAAGTAAATGAAGCGATACGTTTTATAGATACTCCAGTAGATATTCGCGACAAGTACCAATACTTTACTCAAGCAAACATGTCTAAGTTGGCTGGTATTGGATATACTAAAAAGTTTCATTCTTTAGAAGAAGGTGTGGCCGATTATGTTGAGAATTACCTCATGAGAGAGGTGTATTATTAGCCTATTTTTATGCTGGCTTAATAAATTTTACACACACGAAACAGGAGTTTTACACTCTATTAGTATCGGTGTTAATTTGAGCTTATTTCTTATTTCTAAAACCATTTCTTAGAATAAAAACATGTATATTTGCAGCCGTTTTAGTAGGGTTTAGTTAGCTTAATAGGCTCATAAACAAGGTTTAAAAAATAAACGTACGATTGATGAATATTTCAAAAGAAAACATAGATGCTTTAAATGCAGTAATTAAAATTGAGCTAAGTGCTGCAGATTATCAAACTCAAGTTGATGCAAAACTGGCTAATTACCGCAAAACTGCAGATATGCCCGGTTTCCGAAAAGGAAAAGTCCCTATGGGAGTAATCAATAAGCGCTATGCTATTCCTGTAAAAATAGAAGAAATAAATAAAGTTCTTTCCGACACTCTTACCAATTATGTGGTAGCAGAGAAGTTAGATATTTTAGGAAATCCATTACCTAAAGACGGTTCTCATATTAATTGGGAAAATCAAAACGACTTTACTTTTGAGTATGAAATTGGTTTGGCACCTGATTTTGAAGTGCAAATTTCCAAAAAAAATAAAGTAGACTATTATACCATCAAGGCCGATACGGTAATGATAGATCGTTATGCAGAAGATATTGCTAAACGCTACGGTAAAATGTCTAACCCAGCCATAGTGCAAGACAAAGACCTCGTTTACGGTACTTTCCTAGAATTAGATGTGAATGGAAAAGAATTAGAGTCTGGTTTAAGTAATCAGGCTTCTATTGCTCTCGAAACCCTTAGTACTCAAGATCTTAAAAATGCTTTTATTGGCTCTTCTAAAGGTGCAATTATTACTATAGATCCGCATACATCTTTTGTAAAGGATACCGATGTTTCTACTTTGTTAGGTATAGATAAAGAGGCTTTTGATTCGCTAAGTGCGAAGTTCTCTTTCACCATTGATAATATCAGTCGAATGGAGCCAGCAGAGTACAACACAGAACTCTTCGATAAAATGTACGGCGAGGGGCTTGTTAAAACAGAGCAAGAGTTTAGAACAAAAATAGCTACCGAAGCTGAAGCAATGTTTGTAGCAGAATCAGATCGTAAGTTTCAAAACGATGCAGTTGAGTATCTTTTAAGTAAAACTTCTTTTGAACTTCCAGAAGAGTTTTTGAAAAAATGGATGCAAACAGTATCTGAAACTCCAGTAACAAGTGCCGAAATTGAAGATCAATTCGTGGGCTATAAAACCTCTTTAAAATGGCAGATAATAGAGAACAGAATTGCCAAAGAAAATAAGTTAAGTGTTACTAGAGAAGAAGCAATAGCAGAAACAAAGAAACTAATTACAGCTCAAATGGCTCAATACGGTCAAATGGCTCCAGAAGAAGAAATGTTAGAACAATACGCCAATCAAGTTTTGGCAAATAAGAAGGAGGAAAAAAACATTTACGACCGTGCATTTGCATCTAAAATGACAGCATTCTTTAAGGAGAACTTTAAAATGAATCCAAAAGAAATATCCTACGAAGAATTTGCTAAATTAGGACAAGCCTAATTATCGATTTTTAACTGTAAAAAAAGTTTAGTGTTTACGGTCCATTTTTTACTTTAGACACACTAATTTTAATCACTACAACACTTATGTTTTCACAAGACGAATTTCGAAAATACGCTATTAAGCACCATGGAATAAGTAGCACCACTGTTGATTCTTTTACTTCAATGATGGACAACTATATTTCGCCAACAATTATAGAGGAGCGTCAAATGAACGTAGCTTCTATGGATGTTTTCTCTAGGTTGATGATGGATAGAATTATCTTTTTGGGCGTTCCAATAAACGATTATGTGGCTAACATTATTCAGGCTCAGCTTTTGTTTTTAGAATCTGTAGATTCAAAAAAAGACATTCAAATATATTTAAATTCTCCTGGCGGAGGAGTTTACGCTGGTTTAGGTATTTACGATACCATGCAATACATAGCTCCAGATGTTGCTACTATTTGTACTGGAATGGCTGCAAGTATGGGAGCCGTATTGCTTTGTGCTGGAGCAGAAGGCAAGCGTACAGCATTAAGACATTCTCGTGTAATGATTCATCAACCATTAGGCGGAGCGCAAGGTCAAGCATCGGACATTGAAATTACTGCTCGAGAGATTCAAAAATTGAAAAACGAATTGTATACCATTATTTCCGAGCATTCTGGAAAACCATTTGATGAGGTTTGGAAAGACAGCGATAGAGATTATTGGATGACTTCTAGCGAGGCAAAAGACTATGGGATGATAGATGAAGTTTTAATAAAAACAAAATAAGTTTTCTATTGAGCCAAAACCTTTATAATAAAAAAGACCTTCCATTTGGAAGGTCTTTTTTATTATTGAAACATTTCTTTGACTTTATCAAAGAATGATTTGTTGTCTTTATCTGGATCAGGTTGAAAGTTTTCTTCGTCTCTGCAAGCTTCAAAAAACTCTTTCTGATCTTTTGTCAGTTCTTGGGGTGTCCAAACATTAATGTGTATAAGTAGGTCACCACTTCCGTAACGTTCTACGCTAGGCAATCCTTTTCCGCGGAGGCGCAAAATTTTACCAGACTGGATTCCGGCTTCAAGTTTAATCTTCACCTTTGAAGAAATGGTTTGAATTTGTGGGTTACTTCCAAGTACCGCATCTATATAACTAATGTACAAGTCGTAGTGTAAATTCTTTCCGTCGCGTTTCAAAGATTCGTGTGGAATTTCTTCAATTACAACAATTAAGTCTCCAGCAATACCATCTCTAGGTGCCATGTTTCCTTTTCCAGAAACCGATAGCTGCATTCCATCTTCTACTCCAGCAGGAATGTTTATACTTACTTCTTCTGGCTTTTTAACAACTCCTTGGCCGCTGCAAGATTTGCAAGCGCTGGTAGCCGTTTCTCCTTGTCCTCCACACCCGTTACAGGTAGCGGTTGTTTGCATTCTACCTAAAGGCGTGTTTACAATTTGGGCCGTTTGCCCAGCTCCATTGCATTGTCGGCAGGTACTTAAATTACCATTTTCTGCTCCGGTAGCATTGCAGTCATCACAGCCTACATTCTTTTGTATCTTTATTTTCTTTTCTACTCCAGCAGCAATTTCTTCTAAAGTAAGTTTTACACGAACTCTTAAATTTGAACCTCTACTTCTTCGTCTTCCACCTCTAGAACCACCACCACCGCCAAAGGCAGATCCGAATATGTCGCCAAACTGACTAAATATGTCGTCCATATTCATGCCGCCGCCGCCGCCGCCAAAGCCACCGCCGCCTTCAAGCCCTGCATGACCGTATTGGTCGTAGCGTGCTCTTTTGTTCGCGTCGTTTAAAACCTCGTAAGCTTCTGCAGCTTCTTTAAACTTACCTTCGGCTTCTTTGTTGTCAGGGTTTTTATCTGGATGATGCTTAATCGCTAATTTGCGGTAAGCTTTCTTTAGATCCTTGTCTGTAGCTCCTTTGGTAACTCCTAGAATATCGTAATAATCTCTTTTAGCCATTGGTATGGTTATTTTCCAACTACAACTTTCGCGTATCGGATTACTTTATCGTTTAATAAATAGCCTTTTTCTGTTTCGTCTATAACTTTTCCAATCATCTTCTTAGCAGGTGCCGGAATTTGAGTAATAGCTTCATGAAAGTCGGTATCGAAAGCTTTACCAATAGTAGAGTCCATTGCCTTTAAGCCTTTTTGGTCTAATATGCCAATTAGTTTGCTGTGGATTAAATCTACTCCTTTGGCCATTTCTTCTGTTTCTTTAGAATCTTCTCGGTGCTTTGCAGCTCTGTCGAAATCATCTAAAACAGGCAGCATAGATTCAAAGAATTCTAAACCAGCATTTCTAAAAAGATCAATGCGTTCCTTAGAGGTTCTTTTTTTGAAATTTTCGAATTCAGCAAACATTCTTAGGTGTTTGTCTTTTAATTCTGCTACTTCTTTTTCTAGCTGTTCTTCTCTACTTAACTCAACAAGGGGTTCTTGTTCTAAAACTTCTTCCTGGCTTGTTTCTTCTGTATTTGTAGTAGCTTCTAACTCCTCGTTTTCTTTATTTTCTGGCATCTTCATCTTAATTGTATTTTGCTACTGCCACAAAAGCAAATTGTTTGCCATTATGCGTCTTATGACATTATGGCGTAAAAGTAATTATTTTACTGGAATTATGACCGATTTGTGAGTCTTTCCGTCAGTAGTTTCCAGTGGATTATTGGGCTGGTTTTTTCAGTGATTAGGCCTGTATTAGAATTCTAAAGTAGAATGCCTATGTTTTAATGCTCATTTATAAATTAGGTCTTTTATATTTGTTGTTTTACCAGTTGTATTAATCGGTAACAATTAGTTTTCTATACTATGAATTTTAAATCTATTTTTAATTGCCTTAGCTTATTGTACTTAAGTTTTGTGTGCTTTACTCCATCTTGCACAACCACAGAATACCAGTATGCTAGTTATAGTACCTTGCCTAAAGAGATTCGTAGTAATATGCATTTACCCGCAAAATCTTCTTATTACGCTAAAGAAGATTTTACTATATACGAAACAGCTGTTTTAACTTTAGGCCCAGGTGTTAAATTTGCCATCTGCGACACCTGTCAGGTATACTGTAAAGGAGCGATTGATTCGCAAGGAAGTATGACTATGCCAGTTGAGTTTGGACGAAGAACTAATGAATCCAAATTTCATTTTACCTCACCTAAACAAGCATCAATTTTTATAAATACTTCTTTTTACAATGCCTCCATTTTTTTAAATCAAACTAGTTTTAAAGTAGACAGTTGTTTCTTTAATGAATTTGATTATGAAGAGAAAAGCAAATTAGTTTCATTTGTGCTTTCATCGTTCAAATCTAATGTTCAGCTTTCAAATTCATGCTTTACAGGAAATGATTTAAAAGAGGGGGTGGGTTTTAATAAAGGCTCTTGTACAATTGTAAATAATAAATTCACCAATCATCCCGACGCCATAGAATTATCTAATATTGACAGTGCTTTAATACATAATAATCAAATTGATTATTCTAAGGATGATGGGATTGATTTAAATAACTGTAGAAATATACTTATTTCTAATAATAGTATTCGTTTTTCTAAAGATAAGGGCATCTCTATTGGCAATAGGAGTGAGGTCTCTTTAGATCACGCTATCAAAATTAGAAATAATTCAATTCGAGCCAATAAAATAGGCATCGCTGTTAAAGAAAATGCTTACGTTCAAGTATCTAATTGCTCTCTTTCAAATAACGATCAGGCTTTATTTTTTACTGAAAACAAGCCTAATAGTAAAGCTCTTGTATCTGTTGTAGATTCTACTCATTTTACAGATAACAGACAAATTGTAAACGCAAGCGGAAATCAAGGAGTGCAGTTTTCTAATTGTTTTAGTACTCAATATTTACCGGGACTTGGCAATTCTCAGCATTCAAATTAAATTGTTTTTAAAACAGCAGCTAACAATTCTTTAGAACAATTCTTTTAGATGCTTGTTGTATGCTTTAGGTCTACTCTTTAAGAATTCTCTCATTTCTTCAATCTTACGAATCCATAACTTTTCGGTTTCGGGCATATGCCACCTATCAATTTGATGTACTAAACTGGGTTCGAGCCTTGCTGTCATTAAGTTCAATTTCTTAATGAGAAAACTGCGGTTTAACAGTGTTTCTTCAAGTTCTTTGTAGCGGGCTATATATTTTGTTACAAACTCTTGATTTTTGAACAATTGCTTAAAAAGTATAGTGCTGCCTTGCGAATTGTTTCCATTTTTTTTGTTTTCTGCTAATAGGTATTCAAACATATTATCCTTTCGAAAACAAGCATCCATATCGTGAATGATAAAGCGCCACTTATTATCAAGTTCTTTAGATTTCCAAAATTTATAATTATTAGCTGGCCAGTCTTTATTTCCAAAATAAGTGGAGACAATTAAATAGTCAATTACATTATTTAGGTCTACTTTTTTTGTCAGGTAATTGTAGATCTCTATTTCAGAACGCTGGTTTGTATTTAAAAAGTCGATAAGAGAATCGTGTTCACTTTTGTCTCCATAACATGCTTTATACTTGCCAGGACTTTGCCTGTCAAACTCTACAATAGAGATAGATTTTTTAGAAACCAAGTACTTAGCTGCTATCGAATGTTCGTTAATTTTTTCTCTTAAATGATACAAGCCCCAGTATTCGCCATTTATGTAGAGGTTGCATGGAATAGATGCCATCGCATCTAAATTTATTTTAAGTGCAATTTCTCCTATAAAGGAATCCATAAGTACAGATTGGCCTTGCATTGAAGAGGTAAATGGTGTTCTCAAAATTAACTCTTGATATCTTTTCTCTTCTCCAAACAAGTTGAGTTTAGTCATTTTTGATTTGAATTGTGCGTTAAGCAAAAGACCAAACGATTTTTGTGGTTGAGCTCTGCTTAAGTTTCCGTGAATTTTCACTCCAATTGTAGATTTATAAATTAACGCGCCTTTGGTGTTAAAAAGATGCGCGTAGGCTATTTTTTTCCATTTCTTTCCCCTTTGACTGTAGTTTCCTTTTTTAGGATCGTTCTCGTTTTTGTAAACTCCTTGTGTATATATTCCTGTTTCGTAATCGAACAAGTCTTTAGGTTCTATCACCATGGAAAGAACCATGGCTTGATCCTCAATTTTTTTTGATCGATCAAAATAAATACGAGTATTGTTTTTTTGTGAACTTGATTCTTTATTTACTATTGTGATTCCTGTTTTTATATCCTTGAGTTTTGGTTTGGTCCATCTTTTTATACCGCCCATATTTTTTAGTTCAGTTCTCATTAAGATCGAATCAGTGCTGAGTAAGTATCCTTCTAGTTGGTTTGTATCTATGCGTATGCTGCTATCCGTATTTATTGCTAACTCTAAAGGAAACTGGTACCATCCACTTAAAGCAGTTTGAAAAGTTAAGCTTGTATTTGTGTTTAAAAATTGATTCGAAGTCTTCTTTTCTTCATTACAAGAAAGAATAATAGAAAGCATACAAATAAAAAGGATAAATTTGTTGAGATTTTGAACCATGATCTTACTATGAAAATTAAAAAGTACTCAAAACTACTGTTTTTATTTTTTTGCATTCTTGTTAGCTGTTCAGAAAACAGACTAAACATCGAAAATAGCGTTTCTAATAAACTTATTCACGATTTAAATGTAATGTATATAAGCTGTGATGAAGATGCTTTTAACTCCATTCATCAAAACTTTAAAGAAAACACATACATTCCTGTAAAGATCGAATATATGGGTGTGAAGTGGTCGGATGTTAAACTGAGAATTAGGGGAGACAGTTCTAGAAAACTACCCAAAAAGTCCTTGAAATTAAAATTCTCAAAAGATTCGCTTTTTAATAATGTTCGGAAAATTAATTTGAATGCTGAGTGGTATGACAAGTCTTACATGAGTCAGTACATCTCTAGTTACTTAATGCGTAAAAATGGGGTTCCTTGCTATAACTCATCTCATACAGCTCTTTACTTAAACGATGTATTTTATGGTGTTTTTTTAATGGTAGAGAATGTAGACGAATCTTTTCTTAGTGCTAGAAATTTAGGAAATAATAGTACGCTCATTAAGGCGACCAAAGATGGTGCTTGTTTTAACGACTCTTCTGAAGTTGAGAAACTATGGGAAGTAAAAACAAACAACAGCATTCAGTCCATTAATGGATTTAAAGACTTTATAACTGAGGTTAATAATTTACCTGTGGACGAAGCCTACGATTATTACCAGAAGAATTTTGAGTACGATGAACTGATAACCACCGTTGCACTTAATATTTTACTTGGAAATAAAAGCACCTATTACCACAATTATTACCTGCTTAATGATTCTCTAAGTTCTAAATGGTCAATGCTTCCCTGGGATATGGACAAGACTTTAATGAGTCCAATGTTAAATTTGCATTATTGTAGAAGCACCTGGAGTGAAGGCAGTAATTCTAACTTACCAGACAATACCATACCCGAGCTTGTTTTTTTAAACGACCGAATGAAATCTGATCTCGTAACTAAATTGAATGAGTTGAAAAGTTCCACTTTTAACAGAATGCATTTAGATCCTATAATTGATAGTTTACATCAATTACTTGATCCGGCAATACTCTTGGATTTAAACGATAATATTGCTGAAGTTCCAGAATGGAGCAAAGCTGTAACTGAGTTAAAGGAGTTCATTACAAAACGAGTTCCAATAGTGTTGCATCAAATTGAAAGTTATCCTTCCTCTTTTGAAGTTTTTCCAGCTCAAGGCAAAACACTGTCCTGGTCTGTGTCTAATTCAGAAACATCAGTTATGTATACGCTAAAGATGTGTACGGATTTTAATTTTAAAAGCGAAAGAGTGTATTCTTATTCAACTCAAGAAAACTCATACACAGTTAAAGAGCTACCCAAAGGAGTTTATTATTATTTTGTTTCTGCTAAAAATGAAGTTGGATCTACTACAGGTTTTAGAATAAAATCTACACTTAGGATAGAATAATTGGCTTAGGGATTACAGAACTTAACTTACTGCGTTAATCTTTTGATAGTGGCATATAGGGCTGGTCCTTTTAGGTTTTTGGCAATGATAATTCCATTTTCATCTACTAAAAAGTTGCTCGGTATACTGTTAATGTGGTAGAGTTTTGCAATATCCGATTTCCAACCTTTTAATTGGCTTCCATGACCTTTCCAAGTCAATTGATCCTCTTCAATAGCATTGGTCCAATCTAATTTAGCATTCTCTTGTTTTTGGTTTCCTTTTCTGTCGGTAAGTCCGTCTAAAGAAATGCTAATTACTTCAAAACCATCTGCAGTTATAAAGGCTGCTTTGTTTAATTTGGAGTAAACCGAGACAATATTAGGATTGTCTCTTCTACAAGGGCCACACCACGAGGCCCAAAAATCTACTAAAACCAATTTCCCTTTGTAATCACTTAATGAAAACGCTAAAGCTTCTGGAGATTCGAGTGTGAACTCAGGTGCCTTATCGCCAATATTTAAACCATCCGATTGGGTGCCTAATAAAACAGAGTCTGTTGTTACAAAACTAAAGCAAATGCAAATACAGGATATAAATAGAATATTCGTTAATTTCTTCATAGTGGTATGTTCTGGAAATTTGTGAAAATTTAATTTAGTCTATTGCTTTTACTAAACTAATATATCGTTGTTTGTTACGAAAGTAAAAGCCTGTTTTTTCTAGGGAATTCGAGTAATATCTGCACCAATTGCAAGAAGACGAGCTTCGATATCTTCATAGCCTCTATCAATTTGCTCTATGTTATGGATGGTGCTTTCTCCATCTGCCGATAAGGCGGCAATTAATAAAGAAATACCAGCTCTAATATCTGGCGAAGACATCACTGTTGGTTTTAAGGAGCTCGATCTATCTAAACCAATTACCGTAGCTCGGTGCGGGTCGCAAAGTATAATTTGTGCACCCATGTCAATTAGCTTGTCTGTAAAAAACAAACGACTTTCAAACATTTTTTGATGAATTAGAACAGAGCCTTTTGCCTGCGTTGCCACAACCAATATAATGCTTAATAAATCGGGAGTAAAACCAGGCCATGGAGCGTCTGAAATATTCATGATTGATCCGTCAATAAAGCTTTCAACCTCGTAATGATCTTGAGTTGGTATGAAAATATCGTCCCCTATTCGTTCTAACTTTACGCCTAATTTTTTAAAGGTGCTAGGTATTACACCGAGTTCGTCGTAAGCAACATTCTTAATGGTGAGTTCTGATTGTGTCATGGCAGCTAAGCCAATCCACGAGCCAATCTCAATCATGTCTGGCAATACACGATGCTTGCATCCGATAAGCTTGTCTACTCCATTAATAATTAATAGATTAGATCCAATTCCGGTAATGTTTCCGCCCATGCGGTTTATCATTTTACACAGCTGTTGCAAGTAAGGTTCGCAAGCAGCGTTGTAAATGGTTGTTTTTCCTTTTGCCAAACAAGCTGCCATAACGATGTTGGCCGTTCCAGTAACCGAGGCTTCTTCTAAAAGCATGTAAGCACCTTTTAATTCTGGAGCTTTAATTTCGAAGAAACCATTTTTATCGTCGTAGTTAAAGGTAGCTCCAAGTTTTTCAAATCCTATAAAGTGTGTGTCTAATCTTCTTCTTCCAATTTTGTCTCCACCGGGCCTAGGTATGGCTGCTTTTCCAAAACGAGCAAGCAAGGGGCCTACAATCATTATAGATCCTCTTAGTCTGCCACCTTTAATTCTAAAGTCATCACTGTATAAGTGGTCTAAGTTAATTTCGTCTGCCTGAAAACTATAGGAGCCTTTACCAAGTTTATTGATTTTAACGCCTAGGTCTCCAAGAATTTCAATCAGTTTATTTACATCTACAATATCTGGTATATTCTCGATGATTACCTTTTCGGAAGATAAAAGTACGGCACTTAAAATTTGAAGCGCTTCATTTTTTGCTCCTTGTGGTGTAATTTGCCCAGCAAGTTTTTTACCACCTTTAATTTTGAATGAAGCCATTGGGTTTATTTTCTTTTACCGTGGTTTGATTTTCCACGATTGTTTTGTTTTTTTTTAGTTTTCTCTTGTGGCTTTACATTTGCAAAAGCCGCAAGCTTAAAGCTGTCTTTCATTTCTAGTTTCCCTCCAGATATTTGAGCAAGGTGCTTTAAGATTACCTCATCTTCAACCCTAGATTTATTCCAGGTTAAATAGGATTTTTTCATGTGGTTTGCAATACAAAAAACAAGGATGTCTTTATGTTCATTATCTTCCATGCCGATAGCATGTTCAATAATTTGCGGTAAAATTTTACCGTAATGCCGAAGCTTTATGTTGTTGTCGGAATAGGAAATTCGATCCGGTTTTTCTTCAAAAGACTCTTTAGAGGGTTTTCCATAAGGCGAGTCTACGTCTAGTGCAAATTCCGACATAATAAAGAGGTGGTCCCAAAGTTTGTGCTTAAAATCGGGCACATCTCTTAGGTGGGGGTTTAAGTTACCCATCACTTCAATTATGGCTTTTGCTTGATGATTTCTTTTTTCTCGGTCCTCAATTTCTATAATCGAGTGAACCATCTTCTGTACATTTCTTCCGTATTCGGGAATTATTAAATGCGGTAAGCTTGTATTGTATTCCATTCAAATAGTTTATTTCAGAATGTTGAGTTTCGCAAATTTTGCAAGGAGCGTTTTCTCTCCAACATCCGTAAAGTTAATGCTTATTTTTTTATTGGCACCATTGCCTTCTAATTTGCAAATAATACCTAAGCCAAATCTGTCGTGTTCTACCTTCATACCTGTAGTGTATTGTTGTTCTGTATAGTTTCTGGCTTGTAGGTTAGGGTTTAGCTTTTTTAGGTTTTTTGGTACAAATACAGGTTTTATACTTGGTTTTTCTTTTTCTTTATTTTGAGCAGATTTGTTAAATCTAGAGGGTACGTTTGTTTTGTAATTAGTTCCTGCTCTTCTAGCATCTCCAGTTCTTCGTGTAGCTTTTACATTTACAAAACTCAGGTCTAAGTACGCTTCGTCTATTTCGTCTAAAAATCTACTTGGCTCACAATCAATAAGATTGCCCCACCTGTACCTACTTAATGCATAACTTAGTGTAGCTCTTTTTTCTGCCCGTGTTAGTGCAACATAAAACAAGCGTCTCTCTTCTTCCATGTCGGCTCTAGAGCTCATCGACAATTGAGAAGGGAAAAGGTTTTCTTCCAAACCTACAATATACACATACGGATATTCGAGTCCTTTGGATTGATGTATTGTCATTAAAGATACGTGGTCGCCTTGGTCATCGTCTTCCTTGTCGTTGTCTGTTAATAGGGCAATATCTTCCAGGTAGTAGCTCAAGCTTGTGTTTCGTTCTTCTTCTGGCTTATTATTTTCTTGGTCTACAAAGTCTTTTAAGCCGTTAAGCAGTTCTTGTAAATTCTCGTATTTGCTTATTCCTTCGGGTGTTTTATCGGCTTGCATCTCTCTAGATAAACCCGATTGTTTTGCAATATAACTGGCAACTTCATAGGCATCTTTTTCTAATGCCAGTGCCTGAAAACCCTTTATGAGAACTGAAAAATTGTCTACTTTTGTTTCGCTCCCAGCATTTATGCCTGTGGTTTCATTTTTAATATTTGCCACCACTTCCCACAAAGATTTTTGCTCTTCTTTAGCGCGCAATGTTATGCGATCTATAGAGCTGTTTCCAATGCCTCTTTTTGGGTAATTGATAATTCTTCGTAAAGCTTCCTCATCTTTTTGATTTGTGGCCATACGAAAATATGCCATCAAATCTTTAATCTCTTTTCTTTGGTAAAAAGAAAGTCCTCCATAAATTCGGTAAGGAATACTTCTTTTCCTTAATGCCTCTTCCATGCTTCTAGACTGAGCATTTGTTCGGTAAAGAATAGCAAAGCTTTCGTTAAGAGCCTGATGTCGGTTTTTGGTTTCTTGAATATTTGAAGCTACGGAAGCTGCTTCATCACTGTCAGACATAGCTCTGTTTACTTTAATCTTATCGCCTACATCGTTCGAGGTCCAAACTTTCTTATCGAGCTGTTCGGTATTTTTACTAATAATACTATTGGCCGCTTTTACTATGTTTTGGGTAGAGCGGTAATTTTGTTCGAGTTTTATAATTTTTGCATCCTTATAATCTTTCTTAAAGTTGAGTATGTTGCGAATGTTGGCACCACGGAATGCGTATATGCTTTGAGCATCGTCTCCAACAACGCATAGGTTTTCAAATTTGGAGGCCAGCGCTTTTACTATTAAGTATTGAGAATGATTGGTATCCTGATACTCATCGACTAAAATATACTTAAACCTAGTTTGGTATTTTAGAAGTACCTCTGGAAATCGGAAAATAAGTTCGTTGGTTTTAAGCAGCAAATCATCAAAATCCATTGCGCCAGACTTAAAACATTCTTTAACGTATTTCTCGTAGAGTACTCCCATTTGCGGCCTATGAGCAGCATCGTCTTGCGTTTTAAGTTCCGCATTGTTGTTGTATGCTTTAACTGTAATTAAATTGTTTTTAAAAGAGGAAATCCTAGAGGCAACTATATTTACCTTGTAGATGTCGGTGTCTAAACTCATCTCTTTAATTACACGTCGAAGCAATGCTTTGGAATCATCCGAATCGTATATTGTAAAATTAGAGGGATAGCCAATTTTGTCCGCTTCAAAACGCAATATTCTTGCAAATACAGAATGAAAGGTTCCCATCCATATGTTTTTTGCTTCAGGGCCAATTATTTTTTCAATTCGCTCTTTCATTTCCTTAGCCGCCTTATTGGTAAAAGTTAAGGAGAGTATGTTAAAAGAATCGAGCCCTTTTTTTAGCAGATGAGCTATTCGGTAAGTTAAAACTCTGGTTTTACCCGATCCTGCTCCTGCAATAACCATTAAAGGTCCTTGAGTTTGTTCTACAGCTTTTCGCTGCGATGGGTTCAAATGCGCTAAATAGTCACTCATTTTCTTGTACTTATTGGAAGAGGTCAAAAAATTTTGAATAAGTTTCAAAGTTAATTTTTATTCTAGGCTTTTTATACTCCAACACAAAAAAAATGAACCGCTAATAATCCGTTTGTTTTTGTGTTGCCTAAGCCCAATATTTACTTTTTATAATCCATTATATTCGTATTTCCATTAAATACTTACTATTGATAGGTCTGTTAAGCTCCCAAAACAGTTAAAAGTAAGTGGATCAATAAATAAAAGAGAATTGCTGTTTGTAAGATTGTGGAAAAGTTATACATTTGCAATCCCTAAAAATTAGGGAAGTTGTATATAAATGAATTATAAACTAAAACAGCATTATGCCTACTATTCAGCAGTTGGTACGAAAAGGTCGTGAAAAATTTACTAAAAAGAGTAAATCGGCCGCACTAGATGCTTGTCCTCAAAGAAGAGGTGTTTGTACCCGTGTATACACTACGACTCCAAAGAAACCAAACTCTGCAATGCGCAAAGTAGCAAGAGTAAGGTTAACCAACGGAAACGAAGTGAATGCATATATTCCGGGTGAAGGACACAATTTGCAAGAGCACTCGATAGTATTGGTACGTGGAGGAAGAGTTAAAGATCTTCCTGGTGTACGTTACCATATCGTTCGTGGAGCTTTGGACACAGCTGGTGTTGATGGACGTACTCAAAGACGTTCTAAGTACGGAGCTAAAAAACCTAAAAAGTAATCAGAGAAATCTGAAGAAAAAAGCAAAATGAGAAAAGCAAAAGCTAAAAAAAGAGTCTTATTACCAGATCCAAGGTTTAACGATACGCTCGTAACGCGTTTCGTAAACAACTTGATGTTAGACGGTAAGAAGAGTACTGCGTTCAGAATTTTTTATGATGCCATTGACATCATTGAAGAGAAGAGCGGAGACGAAGAGAATGCATTAGAGATTTTTAAGAAAGCATTAGTAAATGTAACACCACATGTAGAAGTACGTAGTAGAAGAGTGGGTGGAGCAACTTTCCAAATTCCAATGCAAATTCGTCCAGACAGGAAGTTGTCTTTAGGCATGAAGTGGTTAATATCCTTTACGCGTAAGCGTAATGAAAAAACCATGGCGCTTAGATTGGCTAATGAAGTAATAGCAGCGTCTCGTGAAGAGGGAGCTACTGTGAAGAAGAGAACCGATGTTCACCGCATGGCGGAAGCGAACAAGGCATTCTCTCACTTTAGATTTTAATCATTAACGAAAAAGAAGATGGCTAAAAGAGATCTAAAATATACGCGTAACATTGGTATCATGGCGCATATCGATGCCGGTAAAACAACAACTACCGAGCGTATTTTGTACTATACAGGTGTTTCTCACAAAATTGGTGAGGTTCACGATGGTGCAGCGACAATGGACTGGATGGAGCAAGAGCAAGAACGTGGTATCACCATTACTTCTGCTGCTACAACTTGTTTCTGGGATTACCGCAGCAATGGGTACCAGATGAACATCATCGATACTCCAGGACACGTTGATTTTACCGTAGAGGTAGAGCGTTCATTACGTGTATTGGATGGTGCTGTTGCATTATTTTGTGCTGTAGGTGGGGTAGAACCTCAATCTGAAACAGTATGGCGACAAGCCGATAAATACAGTGTACCTCGTATTGGATTCGTTAACAAAATGGATCGTGCAGGTGCAGACTTCTTTAACGTGGTTGCCCAGGTTAAAGAACGTTTAGGTGCTCACCCAGTGCCTCTTCAAGTTCCTATTGGAGCAGAAGAGACTTTTCGTGGTGTAGTTGACCTTATTTCTAACAAAGCAATTACTTGGGAGAACAACGACCAAGGGATGACCTACAATGAGATTGAAATTCCTGAAGATCTTATTGAAGTTGTAGCTGAGTGGAGAGAAAAATTAGTTGAAGCTGTTGCCGAATACGACGACAACTTGATGGAGAAATTCTTCGATGATCCAGATTCAATTACTGAAGCTGAATTAGAAGCGGCTATTAAAGCAGCCGTTCACGATATGAAAATTACACCAATGTTCTGTGGCTCTGCCTTTAAGAACAAAGGTGTGCAAGCAGTATTAGACGCCGTAATGGAATTCTTACCATCTCCGATGGATGTAGAATCTATTATCGGAACTAATCCTGATACTGAAGAACAAGAAGAGCGTAAGCCAAGTGTTGATGAGCCTTTTGCTGCATTAGCCTTTAAAATCGCTACAGACCCATTTGTTGGTCGCTTGTGTTTCTTCAGAGTTTATTCTGGTAATTTAGATGCAGGTTCTTATATATGGAACTCAAGAACAAATAAGAAAGAACGTATCTCTCGGATCTTCCAAATGCACTCGAATAAGCAAAATGCAATTGATAACATTGGTGCTGGTGATATTGGTGCAGGTGTTGGTTTTAAAGACATTCGTACAGGAGATACACTGCACTCAGAGAAAAATCCTATCGTTCTTGAATCGATGTCTTTTCCTGAGCCAGTAATTGGTATTGCAGTTGAGCCAAAAACAAAGGCAGATATGGATAAGATGGGATTAGCTTTAGGTAAATTATCTGAAGAAGATCCAACTTTCCGTGTAGCTACCAACCAAGAAACAGGTCAAACTGTAATTTCGGGTATGGGAGAATTACACTTAGACATTCTTATCGACCGTATGAAGCGTGAGTTTAAGGTTGAGTGTAATCAAGGTGAACCTCAAGTACAATACAAAGAGGCAATCCGAGCTACAATAGATCACAGACAAACTTATAAGAAACAATCCGGTGGTAAAGGTAAATTTGCGGACATCCAATTCTCTATTGGACCCGTAGAGGTTCCAGAAGGTGAAGAGGCTAAAGAAGGATTGGTGTTTATCGATAAGATTAAGGGTGGTTCTGTACCAAGAGAATTTATTCCTTCGGTACAAAAAGGTTTCGAGCAAGCGATGGTAAACGGCCCTTTAGCTGGTTATCCAATGGACAGCTTACAAGTAACTCTTTTTGATGGATCATTCCACGCAGTAGATTCAGATGCATTGTCATTTGAATTAGCAGCAAAACTTGGGTACAAAGATGCTTGTAAAAAAGCAACTCCTACATTACTAGAACCCATAATGAAACTTGAAGTGGTAACACCAGAAGTTAATATGGGTGACGTAGTAGCCGATTTGAACCGAAGAAGAGGTCAAGTAGCTGGTATGGACTCTCGTAATGGTGCTCAAGTAATTAAAGCCAATGTGCCACTTTCAGAAATGTTTGGTTACGTAACAACATTGCGTACAGTAACCTCTGGTAGAGCAACTTCAACTATGGAGTTCTCACACTACGATGACTGTCCAAGAAACATTTCAGAAGCTGTGATCACTAAAGTTAACGGTAAATCTTAATTCGTATACAATGAGTCAAAAGATCAGAATTAAATTAAAGTCTTACGACCACAACTTAGTAGACAAATCTGCTGAGAAGATCGTGAAAACAGTTAAGACTACAGGTGCTGTTGTAAATGGACCAATACCATTGCCAACACACAAAAGAATATACACAGTACTTCGTTCACCTCACGTGAACAAGAAAGCTCGTGAGCAGTTCGAATTGAGCTCTTATAAGCGATTACTTGACATCTACAGCTCCTCATCAAAAACAGTTGATGCTTTAATGAGACTAGAGTTGCCAAGTGGTGTTGAAGTAGAGATCAAAGTTTAATTAGTCATCCATTAAATAAACAAAAATGCCAGGTTTAATTGGAAAAAAAGTAGGAATGACGAGCATCTTTAACGAGCAAGGGAAAAACATCCCATGTACCGTTTTAGAAGTTGGTCCTTGTGTTGTGACACAGGTTAGAACCCTCGAAACAGATGGTTACGAGGCTATTCAGCTGGGTTATGGTGAAAAGAAAGCAAAAAATGCCGGTAAAGCACTTACCGGTCATTTTGCGAAAGCAAAAACGACCCCTAAAGTAAAAGTTCAAGAATTCGGAGGTTTCGAATCAGAACTTAACTTAGGAGATGTAGTTGATGTGGAGCTTTTCACCGAAGGTGAATATGTTGACGTAACTGGCGTTTCAAAGGGTAAAGGTTTTCAAGGGGTTGTAAAACGTTATAATTTCCGTGGTGTAGGTGATGCTACGCACGGTCAACATAACCGTTTACGTGCTCCGGGTTCTATTGGTGCGGCTTCTTATCCTGCACGTGTATTCAAAGGAATGCGCATGGCAGGAAGAATGGGTGGCGATCAGGTAACTGTTGGCAACCTAGAGGTCTTAAAAGTGATCAAGGATAAAAACCTATTAGTTGTTAAGGGTTCTGTACCAGGACCCAAAAACTCACTTTTAACGATCGAGAAATAATGGAAGCAGTAGTTTTAGACATAAAGGGAAAAGATACAGGTAGAAAAGTATCTTTAACCGATGCGATCTACGCAATCGAACCTAACGATCACGCTGTATATTTAGATGTAAAGCAATACTTGGCTAATCAACGTCAAGGTACGCACAAATCTAAAGAAAGAGCTGAGATTACAGGTAGTACAAGAAAGATCAAAAAGCAAAAAGGTACGGGAACCGCACGTGCAGGTAGTATTAAGTCTCCTGTGTTTCGTGGTGGTGGTCGCGCTTTTGGACCTCGTCCAAGAAATTATTCTTTCAAATTAAACAAGAAGTTAAAAACATTAGCACGTAAATCTGCCTTTACTATTAAGGCAAAAGAAAATGCTATTGTTGTTATGGAAAACGTTCATTTTGACACTCCAAAAACTTCTGCTTATTCTGAAATGATTTCTAATTTAGGTCTTAACACGAGAAAAACGTTGTTAGTGCTTGGAGATTCAAATAAAAATGTATATTTGTCCTCGCGAAATTTACAATACACACAGGTGGTAACTGCTTCGGAATTAAGTACTTATAGAATACTTAACTCAGGAACAGTTTTATTGACTGAGAGCGCTGTAGAGAAGATTGAGAACATTTTAAGCTAAACAGACGATGAACATTCTTATAAAACCGGTAATTACCGAGAAGATGACAGAGGCCAGCGAAAAGAATAATCGCTTTGGTTTTATAGTTGATAGAAGAGCTAACAAGCTTGAAATCAAGGACGCTGTAGAAAAAATGTACGGCGTGTCTGTTGAGAAAGTAAGAACAATGATTTACCCAGGTAAAGCTAAATCTCGTAATACGAAAGGTGGCGTTATTATCGGTAGAACAAATTCTTACAAAAAAGCTATAGTTGATGTAGCTGATGGAGAGAGTATTGATTTTTATAGCAATATTTAATAAGTTATGGCAGTTAGAAAACTAAGACCCACAACGCCAGGTCAGAGACATAAGGTGGTCAATACCTTCGACGGTATTACGACAGCTACACCCGAAAAGTCTTTGCTTGCGCCGATGAAGCGTTCCGGAGGTAGAAATAACTCAGGACGCATGACTATGCGTTACATCGGTGGTGGTCACAAGAGACGTTACCGTATCATTGACTTCAAAAGAGAGAAGTTTGGTATGGAAGCGAAAGTGACTACAATAGAATACGATCCAAACCGTACGGCTCGTATTGCACTGGTAGTTTACGCAGATGGTGAAAAACGGTATATCATTGCTCCGAATGGTCTAAATGTTGGGGATAAAATTGTATCCGGTAAGGATGTAAATCCTGAAGTAGGAAATGCACTGTATTTAGGTGATATCCCTTTAGGTACAATTGTTCACAACATTGAGCTTCGTCCGGGACAAGGTGCCGTAATGGCTCGTAGCGCAGGTGCATATGCACAATTAGTCGCAAGAGAGGGTAAGTATGCAATTCTTCGTCTTCCTTCAGGGGAAACAAGAATGGTACTAGTTACTTGTTTGGCAACGATAGGTGTTGTTACCAACAGTGAGAAAGGACTTGAAAGATCAGGTAAAGCAGGCCGTTCTAGATGGCTTGGACGTCGTCCAAGAACTAGAGGTGTAGCTATGAACCCGGTTGATCACCCAATGGGTGGTGGAGAAGGTAAATCTTCTGGAGGACACCCACGTTCTAGAAATGGTATTCCTGCGAAGGGTTATAAAACTCGTTCGAAGAAAAAGGCTACCAATAAGTATATTGTTGAACGAAGAAAGAAATAAAAAGTTATGGCGCGTTCACTAAAGAAAGGACCTTTCGTACACTACAAGCTAGAAAAGAAAGTTTTAGCTAATGTTGAAGCAAGCAAAAAATCGGTAATCAAAACTTGGTCTAGAGCCTCGATGATTACGCCTGATTTTGTTGGTCAAACAATTGCAGTACACAACGGTCGTCAGTTTATACCTGTTTTTGTTACCGAGAACATGGTAGGTCACAAGCTAGGAGAATTTTCTCTTACTCGTACTTACAGAGGTCACGGTGGTAAGAAAGATAAAGGTAGAAGATAACATTATTAGCCTTAATCATGGGAAAAAGAAAACATAATACGGCTGTAGCGATGAAGGAAGCTCGTGCAAACGTTGCTTTTGCTAAGCTGAACAATTGCCCTACTTCCCCAAGAAAAATGCGTCTTGTGGCTGATTTGGTTCGTGGAGTGGAGGTAAACAAAGCTCTTCAAATTTTGAAGTTCAACACTAAGGAAGCTTCCTCTCGTTTAGAGAAACTTCTTCTTTCTGCAGTTGCCAACTGGCAATCCAAGAATGAAGAGGCTCGAATGGAAGAAAGTGGTTTGTTCGTAAAAGAGATTCAAGTAGACTCTGCAAGAGTTTTGAAACGTTTACGTCCAGCACCTCAAGGTAGAGCACACAGAATTAGAAAACGTTCAAATCACGTAACAGTCGTGGTAGGAAGTAAATCAGAAAAAGAATAAGCTGATATGGGACAAAAGACTAATCCAATAGGGAATCGCTTGGGAATCATCAGAGGATGGGATTCTGCCTGGTATGGTGGAAAAAACTTCGGTGATAAATTAGCAGAAGACAGCAAGATACGCAAGTATATCGATGCTCGTTTAGCTAAAGCCAGCGTTTCTAAAGTGATCATCGAGCGTACCCTTAAGCTCGTTACCATTACTATTTGTACTGCAAGACCAGGTATTATTATCGGGAAAGGTGGTTCGGAAGTAGATCGATTGAAAGAAGAGTTAAAAAAATTAACTCAAAAAGATGTTCAAGTAAACATCTTCGAAATCAAAAGACCAGAAACTGATGCTAAACTAGTTGGCCAGTCTATCGCACGTCAAATCGAGGGTCGTATCTCTTACCGTAGAGCGGTAAAGATGGCTATCGCTTCTGCAATGCGTATGGGTGCCGAAGGTATCAAGATTCAAGTATCAGGTCGTTTGAATGGTGCTGAAATGGCTCGTTCAGAAATGTATAAAGATGGTAGAACTCCATTGCATACTTTCCGTGCAGACATCGATTATGCTCTTGTTGAATCTCATACTACTTACGGTGTATTAGGCGTAAAAGTATGGATATGTAAGGGTGAATTGTATGGAAAACGTGACTTAACGCCTATAGAGACCTTATCGAAAGGTCCTAAGAAGCCAAGTCGTAGTCCAAGAGGTGGCGCACAACGCAAAAAAAGAAAGTAGTAATTAGTTCTACTAAAATTAAGAAAGATGTTACAACCAAAAAGATCGAAGTTCCGTAAAATGCAAAAGGGCCGCATGAAGGGTAATGCCGGACGTGGTAGCCAAATTGCTTTTGGATCTTTCGCTATTAAAGCTTTGCAAGAATGTTGGATCACATCACGTCAAATTGAAGCTGCTCGTATCGCTGCAACGCGTTACATGAAGCGTGAAGGACAAATGTGGATCTGTATTTTTCCAGACAAACCAATTACCAAAAAACCTGCGGAAGTACGTATGGGTAAAGGTAAAGGTGCTCCAGAGTACTGGGCAGCCGTTGTAAAACCAGGACGCATCATGTTTGAATTAGATGGTGTATCGTTGGAAGTTGCACAGGAAGCTCTTCGTTTGGCAGCTCAAAAGCTGCCAATAACAACTAAATTCGTAGTTCGTAGAGACTACGTTGAAGCTTAATCGATAAACTATTATTAGCGATGAAACAAGCTGTAATTATTGAAATGTCAACTGAGGAATTGGTAGGAAAACTATCTGAGGTAAGACTTACATTGGCTAAATTAAATTTAGCACATGCAGTGTCTCCTTTAGAGAACCCAGGCCAAATTCGTGAAACAAAGAAAACAGTTGCACGTATTCTAACGGAAGTTAGAAAAAGAGAACTAGAAGCATAAACAAAGATGGAAACTAGAAATCTTAGAAAAGAACGTGTCGGTGTTGTGAAAAGCAACAAGATGGACAAGTCTGTTACCGTAACAATTGAGCGCAAGGAAAGACACGCCATGTACGGAAAGTTCGTAAAGAAATCTTCTACATTTGTAGCTCACGATGAGACAAATGACTGCAATATCGGTGATACCGTGCGCATCATGGAAACTCGTCCAATGAGCAAATCAAAGAATTGGAGAGTGGTAGAAATCCTAGAAAGAGCGAAGTAAAATGGTACAACAGGAAAGTCGTTTAAAAGTAGCCGACAATACCGGAGCCAAAGAAGTACTTTGTATTCGTGTATTAGGTGGTACTCGCAGAAGATACGCCTCATTAGGAGACAAGATCGTCGTTACTATCAAATCTGCTATACCAGCAGGTTCAGTAAAGAAGGGTCAAGTTTCTACCGCTGTGGTTGTTCGAACAAGAAAAGAAGTACGTCGTCCTGATGGATCTTATATCCGTTTTGATGATAACGCTTGTGTATTGTTAGACACTACAGGACAAATGAGAGGTACTCGTGTTTTTGGGCCAGTAGCCCGTGAACTGCGTGACAAGCAGCACATGAAAATAGTTTCACTAGCACCAGAGGTGCTTTAAACCATTTAGGATGTCGAAATTACACATTAAAAAAGGAGATACAGTAAAGATACTCGCTGGTACCGATAACGGTAAGTCAGGGAAAGTAACTTCTGTAGACCTCGAGAAAGGAAGAGCCTTTGTTGAAGGTATTAACATGGTATCGAAACACACTAAGCCAAGTGCTGCAAATCCACAAGGTGGAATTGTAAAGCAAGAAGCTTCTGTACATTTATCTAACCTTATGGTTGTTGATTCGAAAGGTCAAGCAAGCCGTATAGGAAGAAAATTGAGCGAAGAAGGCAAGTTGGTTCGTTACTCTAAAAAATCAGGGGAGGTTCTATAATGGCTTATACTCCAAGACTACAAGAGAAATATCGCAACCAGGTTGTTGCGGCTCTCACGGAGCGCATGAATTACACAAACATCATGCAAGTGCCCAAGTTAGAGAAAATCTGTCTTAATCAAGGTATTGGTGAAGCAACAACTGACAAGAAATTGGTTGATGTAGCATCAGAAGAAATGACGCGTATTACGGGTCAAAAAGCAGTAGCTACCTTGTCTAAGAAAGATATATCTAACTTTAAACTAAGAAAAGCAATGCCAGTAGGTGTTCGTGTTACATTACGTGGAGAGCGTATGTATGAATTCTTAGATCGTTTAGTTTCTACTGCACTTCCTGCAGTTCGTGACTTCCACGGTATCAATCCAAAAGGATTTGATGGACGGGGTAACTACAACTTAGGGATCAAAGAGCAGATTATATTCCCAGAGATCTTTATTGATCAGGTGAATAAAATTACCGGTATGGATATTACTTTTGTAACATCTGCAGCTACCGATAAAGAAGCTTTTGAGTTGTTAAAGGAATTTGGTTTACCATTTAAAAAATAAGTACGATGGCAAAAGAATCAATGAAAGCCAGAGAGCTTAAAAGACAAAAACTGGTATTAAAATACGCTGAAAAGCGTGCAGCTTTAAAAGCAGCAGGTGATTATGTAGGTTTGCAAAAACTTCCTAAAGATGCCTCTCCTGTTCGTTTACACAATCGTTGTAAATTAACTGGAAGACCTAAAGGTTATATGCGACAGTTCGGTATTTCACGTGTTACTTTCCGTGAAATGGCAAACTTCGGATTAATTCCAGGTGTTAAAAAAGCTAGTTGGTAAACTGATAAAAGTTACAAATTATGTATACAGATCCAATAGCAGATTACTTAACTCGTCTCCGTAACGCCATTATGGCCGGACACAGAGTCGTTGAAGTACCTGCGTCAAATCTAAAAAAAGAAATAACCAAGATCCTAAAAGATCAAGGATATATCTTGAACTTCAAGTTCGAAAATAACAATGCACAAGGTAGCATCAAGATTGCATTAAAATACAATGCAATTACAAAAATGCCAGCCATAACTTCTTTACAAAGAGCTTCCAAGCCAGGTCTACGTAAGTACTCATCTTCGGCATCATTGCCAAGAGTATTAAACGGTTTGGGTGTAGCTATTGTTTCAACTTCTAAGGGAGTTATGACAGATAAAGAAGCACGTACATTAAATGTAGGTGGCGAAGTGTTATGCTACGTTTATTAATAACGGAAAAAAGTAAGAAATGTCTAGAATAGGTAAACAACCGGTCGTAATTGTACCAGGAACTACCGTAACCATCTCTTCATCTAATGAAGTGGTTGTTAAAGGTAAGCTTGGAGAATTATCTCTGCAGGTTACAGAACCAATCGCCGTAAGAGCCGATGAATCTGTTGTTACTGTTGAAAGACCAAACGATCAGAAAGAAGCTAGAGCAAAGCACGGTTTATACCGATCTCTAATTTACAACATGATCGAAGGAGTTTCACAAGGGTATACAAAGCAGCTTGAACTTGTAGGTGTAGGTTATCGTGCATCAAATAGAGGTCAAATACTTGAACTAAGTTTAGGGTTTTCTCATAACATCTTGTTAGAGATTTGTCCTGAAGTTAAAGTGGAAACAATTTCAGATAAAGGTAAAAACCCGATTGTGAAATTAACCTCACACGATAAGCAACTTATCGGTATGGTAGCAGCAAAAATACGTTCTATGAGAAAACCTGAGCCCTACAAAGGAAAAGGTATCAAGTTCGTAGGTGAACAAATTAGAAGAAAAGCAGGTAAAACTGCAGGCTAAAAATCAAAGCTATGGCATTGTCAAAAGAATATAGAAGAAAGCGTATCAAAATGCGTGTTCGCAAGAGCATCAGCGGTACTGCCTCGACTCCAAGACTTTCAGTTTTTAGAAGTAACAAATCGATTTACGCTCAGTTAATCGATGATTTAGCAGGAACAACTATGTTATCTGCTTCATCTACTGATAAGACTCAAAAATCTGATGGGACGAAAAGCGAACAAGCCAACAATGTTGGTAAAGCCCTTGCTGAAAAAGCTGTTGCTGCTGGAATCACTCAATGTGTTTTCGATAGAAATGGTTACTTATACCACGGAAGAATTAAATCTTTAGCAGACGGTGCTAGAGAAGGTGGACTTAAATTCTAAGAAATTATGGCAAGTAAGTACTATAACATGGAAAAAGTTAAGCCTGTAGGCTTAGAACTTAAAGAACGTTTGGTTGGTATTCAACGTGTTACCAAAGTAACCAAGGGTGGTAGAACATTTAGTTTTTCTGCCATTATGGTTGTTGGTGATGAAGCTGGAGTTGTTGGACACGGTATGGGTAAAGCCCATGAAGTTGTGTCGGCAATTACCAAAGCTACAGAAGATGCTAAAAAGAACCTTTTTCGAATTCCAGTGGTGAATGCAACCATTCCTCACGAACAAAACGGAAAATTTGGTGGATCTCGCATCTTTATGCGTCCTGCATCGCACGGTACAGGAGTTATTGCTGGTGGTGCAATGCGTGCAGTAATAGAATCTGTTGGTATTCATGATATACTAGCTAAATCTAAAGGCTCATCTAATCCTCACAATGTAGTAAAAGCAACAATGGATGCTTTATTGCAGATGAGAGATGCTCATTCTGTAGCAACTCAAAGAGGTATTTCTATGAGCAAAGTCTTTAACGGAAAATAAGGAAAAGATGGCTACAATTAGAATAAAACAAGTTCGCAGTAGGATCGATAGACCTGAGCGTCAAAAAAGAACTTTGGAAGCACTAGGTCTCAAGAAGATCAATCAAGTTGTTGAGCATGAGGGTACCCCGCAAATACTGGGTATGGTAAATGCGGTAAAACACCTGATCGAAGTAGAAGAAGTTAAGTAAGAACTATTAAAGGAATCGTAAGATGAATTTAAGTAATTTGAAACCAGCCTTTGGTTCGGTTAAAAGTAAAAAGCGCATCGCGCGTGGTCAGGGTTCTGGTCACGGTGGTACTGCTACTAGAGGTCACAACGGACAAAAGTCTCGTTCTGGTTATTCTAGAAAGATAGGTTTTGAAGGTGGTCAAATGCCTTTGCAACGTCGTGTTCCTAAATTTGGATTCAAGAATATAAACCGTGTAGAATACAAGGGGATTAATCTTGACACCATCCAAGCTTTAGTAGACTCGAAAAAAATCAAAGATGAAGTAAATTTTGATGTATTAGTTGCTAATGGTTTAGCCCGTAAAAATGTCCTAGTGAAAATTATGGGTAGAGGCGCGTTAACCGCAAAGCTAAACTTTACAGCTCATAGATTTACGGCTACAGCAGTAGCAGCTATTGAAGCTGCTGGTGGTAAGGCTACAACCCTTTAATAAGCCCCCATACTTATGAAGAATTTGATCGATACATTAAAGAATATTTGGAAGATAGAAGAGTTAAGAGGTAGAATCCTAACAACATTAGGTTTCTTACTGATTTATCGTCTAGGTTCGTTCGTAGCCCTCCCAGGTATAGACCCACAACAATTAGGTGCTTTGCAAAATCAAACATCTGATGGTTTACTCGGTTTACTGAATATGTTTACAGGTGGTGCATTCTCTCAAGCCTCTATTATGGCCTTGGGTATCATGCCTTACATTTCTGCTTCTATTGTAATTCAGTTAGCCACAATGGCTGTTCCTTACCTGCAAAAACTGCAAAAGGATGGTGAAAGTGGAAGAACAAAAATTAGTCAGATAACTCGTTACCTAACTGTTTTGATCACTTGCTTCCAAGCACCGGGTTATATTGCTAATCTTAAAGCTACTTTACCAGCTGAGGCTTTCTTGTTATCAAGTAGCTCATTTTGGTTCTCAAGTATCATTATTTTAGTAACAGGTACCATGTTTGCAATGTGGTTAGGAGAAAAAATTACAGACAGTGGTATTGGTAATGGAATTTCTCTTTTGATAATGGTCGGTATTATTGCTAGTCTTCCTCAAGCATTCTTGTTTGAAGTTGGTAGAGCTAAACCTCTTATCATTTTAGTAGAATTGGTTATTATGCTTATTGTTATCTTAGCTTCTGTTTTATTGGTTCAAGGTGTACGCCGTATACCTATACAATATGCAAAGCGCGGTGCAACTACACAAATGGCTGCAGCTCGACAGTATTTACCCCTAAAAGTAAATGCTTCTGGTGTAATGCCAATAATTTTTGCTCAGGCAATTATGTTTATCCCAATCTCATTCGCAGGTTTATCGGATTCTGAAGGCGTACAAAATTTTGTTGCTACTTTCTCTGATTTCTCAGGATTTTGGTATAATTTTGCGTTCGCAATTTTAATCATCCTATTTACTTATTTTTATACTGCTATTACGGTTAATACTAACCAAATGGCAGATGATTTGAAGCGTAACGGTGGATTTGTTCCAGGTGTAAAACCAGGAAAAGATACAGCAAGCTTCTTGGATAATGTGATGTCTAGAATTGTATTGCCAGGGTCGGTATTCTTAGCTGTATTAGCTATACTACCAGCTTTTGCAATGAATGCTGGTATTAATCAGTCATTCTCTCAGTTCTTTGGAGGTACTTCCTTATTAATTATGGTTGGTGTTGTATTAGATACACTCCAACAAATAGAAGGATATCTTTTAAACCGTCATTACGATGGTTTAATGCAGTCAGGTAGATTGACTGGTAGATCTGGAATGTAATATTCTACTCTACTATGATTTATTACAAGACTGAAGAAGAAATTGAGTTAATAAAAGAAAGTTCTTTACTTGTTGCAAAAACTCACGCTGAAGTAGCAAAACTTATCCAACCTGGAGTGTCAACTCTAGCTTTAGATAAAATTGCTGAAGAGTTCATTAGAGATAATGGTGGTGTTCCTGCCTTTAAAGGTTACAGTGGTTTTCCAAACACTTTATGTGTTTCACCGAACGAGCAAGTCGTTCATGGAATTCCAAATGACGATGCTTTAGAATCAGGCACAATATTGTCTTTAGACTGTGGTGTTAAAAAAAACGGTTTCTTTGGAGATTCTGCCTTCACTTACGAAGTTGGCGAGGTATCCAAGGATGTTAAAGAGTTACTAAAAGTAACTCGAGAGTCCCTTTATAAGGGAATCGAAGCAGCAGTAGCTGGTAATCGCATAGGCGATATCGGTTATGCCGTTCAGAATCACGCAGAAAAAAATGGATTTACTGTTGTAAGAGAACTCGTTGGTCATGGTGTAGGCACAAACCTTCACGAAAGCCCAGAAGTTCCTAACTACGGTAAAAGAGGTAGAGGCATAAAGTTACACGAGGGATTGGTAATCGCTATAGAGCCTATGATAAACATGGGCGTTAAAGAGATTCATCAATTAAACGATGGTTGGACAATTAAAACAGCCGATCTAAAACCCTCAGCTCATTTTGAACACACTATTGTTGTTCGAAAAGGCAAAGCAGAAATACTGTCGTCGTTCGACTATATTGATAAAGTGTTAAATAACAAAAATTAGTGTATGGCTAAACAAGCATCTATTGAGCAAGACGGAGTGATTATCGAATCACTTTCTAATGCAATGTTCCGAGTAGAACTGGAAAATGGTCACATTTTAACAGCTCACATATCTGGAAAGATGCGTATGCACTATATCAAATTGTTACCTGGAGATAAGGTTAAATTAGCAATGTCTCCATACGATTTGACGAAAGGAAGAATTACTTACAGATACTAAATAAAGTCAAAATGAAAGTAAGAGCATCAATTAAGAAAAGAAGTGTTGACTGCCAAATTGTGCGCAGAAAAGGACGTCTTTATGTAATTAACAAAAAGAACCCTAAGTTCAAACAAAGACAAGGCTAGACCTTGATCTAAAAATTATTCTATGGCAAGAATTGCAGGGGTAGATTTACCTACAAACAAAAGAGGAGTAATCGGGTTAACTTATATCTTCGGTATAGGCAGTACACGATCAGCGGAAATCCTTAGTAAAGCCGGTGTTGATCACAGCACAAAGGTTAAGGATTGGAATGATGACGAATTGAATCAAATTCGTACCATCATATCAGACTACACTATCGAAGGTGAGTTAAGATCTGAAGTTCAACTGAACATCAAGCGATTGATGGACATTGGATGTAACAGAGGTCAACGTCATCGTGCGGGATTACCGTTAAGAGGTCAGAGAACCAAAAACAACTCACGTACGAGAAAGGGTAGAAGAAAAACTGTTGCTAACAAAAAGAAAGCAACTAAATAGTAGGTAGCTATGGCTAAGACAAACAAAAAGAGAAACGTTAAGGTAGAGGCTGTCGGACAGGCTCACATCCACTCGTCTTTCAACAACATCATCATCTCTCTTACCAACAACGCGGGCCAAGTAATTTCATGGTCTTCCGCTGGTAAGCAAGGGTTTAAGGGTTCTAAAAAGAACACTCCTTATGCTGCTCAAACAGCTGCTGAAGATTGCGCGAAAGTTGCTCATGAAGCAGGTTTGAGAAAAGTAAAAGTTTATGTGAAGGGACCAGGTAATGGTCGTGAATCTGCAATCCGTACCTTACACAACAACGGAATTCAGGTATCTGAAATTGTAGATGTTACTCCACAACCGCACAACGGTTGTAGACCTCCAAAACGTAGAAGAGTTTAATCCCTTTAAAATCTAAGAAATGGCAAGATATACAGGTCCAAAAACCAAAATTGCACGTAGATTCGGTGAGGCAATCTTCGGTGCTGACAAATCGTTAGAGAAAAAAAACTACGGTCCAGGTCAACACGGAAACTCACGTAGAAGATCAAAGCAATCAGAATATTCAGTACAATTACTGGAGAAACAAAAAGCAAAGTATACTTACGGTATTCTCGAAAAACAATTCCGCAATTTATACAAGAAAGCATCTTCTAAAACCGGTGTAACTGGTGAAATGCTTTTACAATTGTGTGAAAGAAGATTAGACAATACCGTTTACAGAATGGGAATTTCTCCTACTCGTAGTGGTGCTCGTCAATTGGTTTCTCACCGTCACATTACTGTGAATGGTGGTATTGTAAACATTCCCTCTTACTCCATGCGTCCAGGCGATGTAATTGAAGTACGTGAGAAGTCGAAAGCACTAGAAGCGATAACTGATGCAGTTAGATCTAACTCTGCTGTATATGAATGGTTAGAATTTAATTCTGACACGTTAAGAGGTACTTTCGTTGCAATTCCTGAACGTACACAAATCCCTGAGAATATCAAGGAGCAGTTGATCGTAGAATTGTACTCTAAGTAATAATTAACACAAGTTAAAGATTCATAATATGGCAATATTAAATTTCCAGAAGCCCGATAGAGTATTCATGGTAAACTCCGACGACAATCAAGGTCAGTTTGAGTTTCGTCCTTTAGAACCTGGTTATGGTTTAACAGTTGGTAACGCTCTACGTAGAGTATTGCTTTCTTCTTTAGAAGGATTTGCCATTTCTTCAGTACGTATAGATGGTGTAGAGCATGAGTTCTCCACTATTAAAGGTGTTGTTGAAGATGTTACAGAAATCATCTTAAACTTAAAACAAGTTCGTTTTAAGAAACAAGTTGAAGATGTAGAGAACGAAACAGTTCAAGTATCAGTAACAGGACAAGATCAATTAAAAGCGGGCGATATCGGTAAGCATATTTCCGGTTTCCAAGTTCTTAACCCTGATTTAGTTATCTGTAACATGGATTCTAAAGTTAAAATTGATATGGCTTTGACCATTATCAAAGGACGTGGATTTGTTACTGCTGAAGAGCATAACATTGAAGAAGCTCCACTAGGGACGATTGCAACAGACTCAATTTTTACACCCATTAAAAATGTGAAATTTGAGATTGAGAACTTTCGTGTAGAACAAAAGACTGATTATGAAAAATTAATCTTCGATGTTATTACAGATGGTTCAATCGATCCTAAAGATGCTTTAACAGAAGCTGCCAAAATCCTAATTCATCACTTCATGTTATTCTCCGACGAACGTATTACGTTAGAGGACGAAGAAACTTCTTCTGAAAATCAATACGACGAAGAATCTCTTAAAATGAGACAACTTCTTCAGTCGAAATTGACAGAAATGGATCTTTCAGTTAGAGCATTAAATTGCTTAAAAGCTGCAGAAGTAGATACATTAGGTGACTTGGTTACTTTTAATAAGAGCGATTTAATGAAGTTTAGAAACTTCGGAAAAAAATCGTTGACGGAATTAGACGAATTAGTTGCTGTGAAGGGTCTTAACTTCGGTATGGACACTGCTAAGTACAAATTAGACAAGGAATAGGGTCATGAGACACGGAAAAAAATTCAATCACTTAGGAAGAAAGGCTGCTCATCGTAAATCGATGTTAGCAAATATGGCCTGTTCATTGATTGAACACAAAAGAATAAACACTACTGTAGCAAAAGCGAAAGCATTGAAACAATATGTTGAGCCATTAATCACAAAATCAAAAGACGATTCAACACATTCTCGTAGAGTTGTGTTTCGTTACTTGAAGCAAAAAGAAACAATTAAAGAATTGTTTGGTGATGTAGCTTCAAAAGTAGCAAGTCGTCCTGGAGGTTACACTCGTATCATCAAAACGGGTAACCGTTTAGGTGATAATGCTGAGATGTGTATGATTGAGTTGGTAGATTACAACGAAGTATATACAAACGGTAAAGAGACTAAGAAAACAAAAACACGTAGACGTAAAAAAACTACTACATCAGTAGATGAAACGCCTGCCGTTGATGAAGCTCAAGTAATTGAGGAAACTCCAGCTAAAGAAGATGATTCTTCTGAAGATGAAAGCAAAGATGCATAAGGAGCTCTTCTTTAGTATTCTCTAAATAAATATTAAAGGATAGAGCTTCGGCTTTATCCTTTTTTTATGAAATTTGATTTCCGATGAAATACAAGACGAAACAAAAAGCTTTACTATTACTACAAGATGGCACTATATTCTATGGTCATGCAGCAGGTTTAAAAGGAACTGCTACCGGAGAAGTCTGTTTTAATACAGGTATGACAGGCTATCAGGAAATATTTACAGACCCCTCATACACCGGCCAAATAATGCTTACTACCAATGCACATATTGGTAATTATGGAACGCACGAGCAGGAAGTAGAATCCGATGATGTTAAAATATCAGGATTAATTTGTAAAGATTTTAACAACGATAATTCTCGTCCAGATTCAACTATGTCTTTGCAAGATTACTTTGTTAAGGAAGGCTTAGTAGCCATTTGTGATGTAGATACAAGAGCCTTAGTTCGCTATATTAGAGACAAAGGAGCTATGAATGCAATCATATCCTCAGACAACCTTGATGTAGCATATTTAAAGGATCAATTAGCTAAAGTTCCAAGCATGATCGGCTTGGAATTGTCATCCAAAGTATCTACCAAAACCCCTTATACTTTTGGCGATGAAGATGCAACCATTAGAGTTGCTGTTTTAGACCTTGGTGTTAAGAAAAACATTTTAAGATGTCTGGCTGATCGTGGTTGTTATCTAAAAGTATTTCCAATGCACACTTCTACAGAAGATATGCTCTCTTGGAATCCGAATGGGTTTTTCTTATCCAATGGTCCAGGAGACCCAAGTGCTATGCCAAAAGTAATTGCAGAAGTAACTAAAATAATTGATGCTGGTTTACCAATCTTCGGTATATGTCTAGGACATCAAATGATTGGCCTATCTTCTGGTTTAAAAACCTATAAAATGCATAATGGTCATAGAGGCATAAACCATCCAGTTTTTAATATTGAAACAGGCAAAGGTGAAATTACCTCCCAAAATCATGGTTTTGCCATTAGTATGGATAGTTTAGAAGGAAACGACAATATACTTCTTACCCATAAAAATTTAAACGACAACACTGTAGAGGGAATTCGATTGAAAGATCGATCTTGTTTCTCTGTACAATACCATCCGGAATCTTCTCCAGGACCACACGATTCTCGTTACTTATTCGATCAGTTTATAAACAACATTCTAGCCCTCAAAAACTAGCTCATCAATGACATTAATTTCAGATATACACGCCCGTCAAATACTCGATTCAAGAGGTAATCCAACCCTAGAAGTTGACATAGTTACAGAATCAGGAGCATTTGGTCGTGCGGCAGTTCCTTCTGGAGCTTCAACTGGAAAATACGAAGCCGTAGAGCTCAGAGATGGAGATAAATCTATCTATATGGGTAAGAGCGTTCACAAAGCCATCGGCAATGTAAACGGACCTCTTTACGACTCTTTAGTGGGTATGCCTATTGAAGATCAAGCAGGAATAGATCAACTAATGATAGACCTTGACGGCACTGCAAACAAAGAAATTATGGGAGCCAACGCTATGCTTGCCATTTCTTTAGCAAGTGCTAAGGCAGCGGCGGCTTCCACAGGGCAAATGCTCTATAATTATATTGGAGGCGTTAATGCGCGTACCTTACCAATACCAATGATGAACATCTTAAATGGTGGTTCTCATGCAGACAATTCCATAGATTTTCAAGAATTTATGGTAATGCCAGTAGGTGCAGAGACGTTTTCTGAGTCGTTGCGTATGGGTACAGAAATTTTTCATCATTTAAAAGCCGTTTTAAAATCTAAGGGATTAGCAACAAACGTAGGCGACGAGGGAGGTTTTGCACCGAACTTGAAATCTAATGTCGAAGCAATGGAAATGGTTTTAATGGCAATCGAAAAAGCTGGTTACCGTCCAGGAGAAGACGTTTTTGTTTCTATGGATGCAGCTGCTTCAGAATTTTACAACGCCGAAGAAGGCGTTTACCACTTCCATCAGTCTACAGGCGATAAATTAACCTCATCCGAAATGGTTGATTACTGGGCTGACTGGGCAAAAAAATACCCAATCCTCTCTATTGAAGACGGATTAGATGAAGACGACTGGTCTGGATGGAAATCGATGACAGATCGTTTAGGCGATAAAATACAATTGGTTGGAGATGATTTGTTTGTTACCAATGTAGATCGTCTTTCTCGTGGAATTAATGAAGGAATTGCAAACTCTCTTTTGGTTAAAGTAAATCAAATTGGAACCTTAACCGAAACTATTAATGCTGTGCAAATGGCGCAAATAAATTCGTATACTACTGTAATGAGTCATCGTTCGGGAGAAACGGAAGATAACACCATTGCTGATTTAGCTGTAGCCTTAAATACAGGCCAAATTAAAACAGGCTCTGCCTCTCGTTCAGATCGTATGGCTAAGTACAATCAACTACTTCGTATTGAGGAAGCTTTAGGCGAATCTGCAGTATTTATGGGTAAAGATTTTAAGTATTTAAAATAAACTAAAACATAGCCTTTGGCTCTGATTTTGCACTACTAATGTACAGAATAAATTAACGATCAATAAACGTAATAAATGTCAGATTTTGCAGAAATAACATACGAGGGGAAAAGCTATAAACTTCCAGTAGTAGAAGGTAGTGAAGGTGAGAAAGCTATTGATATTAGTAAATTAAGAAGCACCTCAGGGCTCATTACAATCGATAGAGGTTTTAAAAATACCGGATCCACAACTAGTGCGATTACTTTTTTAGATGGCGAAAAAGGAATTTTACGTCACAGAGGATACAGCATAGAAGAACTAGCCGATAAATCCTCCTTTATAGAAGTCTCGTACTTAGTTATTTACGGAGAACTCCCAACGCAGGATGAACTAACTGCATTTAAAAGAGAAATTACCCAACACACCCTGGTTCACGAAGATGTTAAGTCTATTTTAGATGGATTTCCTTCCAAAGCGCATCCCATGGGAGTATTGTCTTCCTTGGTTTCGTCTTTAACTGCGTTTTATCCAAAATCATTAGATCCCAATCGCTCTGTAGAAGAAGTAAACGGAACTATTATTCGTCTGTTAGCCAAACTGCCAACTTTGGCTGCTTGGGCTTTTAAAAACCGTGTAAGACAACCCTTAGTATATCCTAACAACAATCTGGATTACTGTTCAAATTTCTTACGCATGATGTTTGGCTTGCCAACCGAGGATTATACTATAGACCCAGTTGTAGCAAATGCATTAGATAAATTACTCATACTACATGCTGATCATGAGCAAAATTGTTCGGCCTCTACCGTACGAATTGTTGGTTCTTCTCATGCAAGTTTATACGCTTCAGTTTCTGCTGGTATAGCAGCCCTTTGGGGACCTCTTCATGGAGGAGCCAACCAAGCAGTAATCGAAATGCTGGAAGATATTAAGTCCGATGGTGGAGACGTAACTAAATACGTTAATAAAGCCAAAGACAAATCGGATCCATTCCGTTTAATGGGATTTGGACATAGAGTTTATAAAAACTTTGACCCGCGTGCCCGTATCATAAAAAAAGCTGCTGATGATGTATTAGAAGCTCTAGGAATTGATGACCCAGTATTGAAAATTGCACAAGAGTTAGAAGCTGTTGCATTAAAAGATCAGTATTTTATTGACAGAGGTTTGTATCCTAACGTAGATTTTTACTCGGGTATTATTTACCGTGCTTTAGGAATTCCTACAGACATGTTTACCGTTATGTTTGCACTTGGTCGTTTGCCAGGCTGGATTGCACAATGGAAAGAAATGCGTGAAAATGGAGATCCTATCGGACGTCCGCGTCAAGTTTATACAGGACACAATGAAAGATCTTACGTTAAAATGAACGAACGTTAATATTTTCTTATTTTATACAAGGCCTCTTTACTTAAAAGTAAAGAGGCTTTTTTATGCGCGCTAAAATCGTTTATTTCCTCAGCCATCAACTTAGCGCAAATACATCTAATAATCGTCGGTACATAGAGAATTCCAAACAGCTGTTGTTGTATAATAAACACCAGCTTTTTGTCCCAGTATTTTATACAAAACCAATCTGTTTTGTAGATATTTAAAATTAAATTAAACTCTATTAAAATCATACGATTAGATTAAAT
>Ga0233426_10000319_pt1 | contig 53292 bp, 46 predicted proteins | sample SI_118_April2016_6_FD_179875 | JGI IMG/M metagenome (GOLD analysis project Ga0233426, IMG submission 179875) | Seawater microbial communities from Saanich Inlet, British Columbia, Canada - SI_118_April2016_10_MG | ecosystem: Environmental > Aquatic > Marine > Inlet | place: Canada: British... | reverse complement strand
GTGGTACCACTGGTGTAGCAAATACCGGCCGCTTGCGTCTCTGGAGTTTCAGGCCAGTCGTAATGGCACTCTTGATGCTCAAGAAGGCCGTCCAGACTGACAATTCGCTCATCGTCCAACCCACCCTGAGGGTTGCAAACAATGATGTGCCTAACGCCTGGAATGTGATCAAGCACTGGCCGAAACTGCGCTTCCAGACGACCGTCTACAAAGATACAACGATCGTTCGCATGGTTAATAATGTAAGCAATCTGATCTGCAGCAAGGCGACAGTTGAGCGTATGGAGAACTGCCCCCATACCAGGAGCAGCAAGGTAGATACCTAGGTGGTTTACACCATTCCAGAGAAACGTTCCGACGCGATCTCCACTGCCTACGCCCAATGCCGCCAGGCCATTGGCCAACCGACCCGCTAGTAACTCTACTTCCTTGTAGGACCACCAATGAAGGGACTCACCGTCATAATCAGCGACACGGCTGCTAGCAAAATGTCGAGCTCCAAACTCAAAAAGAGTCCCCACTCCCAAAGGGGTATGCATCATTGTGCTCAGCATACTGGGCTCATTTATTGACATCGCAACAACTACCAGTTTCCGGCTGCGGCCTGCTCGGCCTCAGCTAATAATGCAGGAACATCGTGCTCAAGCCCTGCTGCGTAAGGCGTATCAACTTTACCCTGAACGTAAAGACCGTAAGCACCCTCAATAATAGCCGCCAGCCTCCATGCTGCTAGCGCAATGTAATAGCCCATTGCATCGGTTGAGCGTCCCGTTGCCTCAGACCAAACTGCAGCCAAATGTCTCCGATCTACAACACCAGTTACTCTAGAGATCCCCTGCAAATGAGAGAATGCCGGCGGTTTCGACGCTCGCTTGTCACCCCAAAATAATAGTGCCAGCGCCACGTCCATTGCGGGATCGCCTACAGTTGCCAGTTCCCAATCAATAATGGCTTTGATCTCAGGGGTTTCAGTACTCACCAATGTATTGTCGAGGTGGTAATCACCGTGAATGAGCGCCGGACGCTCTGTCTCGGGCATATTGCTCTGCAGCCACGAACCCAATTCAAAGAACAAAGGAAGCTCTCTCACAGACTGGTCCTTGCGAACTGCTATCCAGCGCTCTACTTGGCGGCTAACGAAATTATCAGGGCGCCCTAAGGTCGACAGATCCTCATTAGGCCAAGCAATGCTGTGCACGTCAGACAGCTGCCGCATCATGTCCTCACCCAACGCATTGGCCGCACTGATTGGATCCCAATCTGGGTTGGGAAGCGTCTCAGTAACCGAGCGGCCATCGATCCATTCTTGAACTAAAAAAGAGCGTCCCATCACGTTGAGATCTTCACACCAGGCCAGTAATTTAGGTGCTTTTACAACACCCTGCACAAGCTTTAGGACCTTAGACTCCCGCTCAATACCTCTTGCAGAATTGGGCGAGATAGCCTCATCAGGCGTTGTCCTGACAACGCAAGATTGCTCATGGGACGAAAAATGCCATGTTAGATTTGAGTTGCCACCGCTTAAAGGCCCCAGAAATTGAACACCAGACCAATTAAGGTTTTCTTCAAGCCAGCGACAAACGGCATCCTGAGGCGTAGTACTCATGGACTCACAACCCCAAAGCTGCACATGAGTCCGCCATCAACCGGCACCGTGGCACCTGTCATGTAGCGACTTTGGGTGACCCAATAAACGACCTCAGCAACCTCCCTGTCCTGGCCAAGTCTGCCCATAGGAATCTTGGCTTTCATATTATCCATCGCCGCATCAGTCAGGCCCGATGTCATGTCAGTCAATACCAAACCCGGAATAACAAGATTGACCGTTATCCCCTGCTTAGCCATTTCAATCGCGAGAGCATTGGTCATTCCGGAAAGGCCCGCCTTCGACGAAGCGTAAGCTACGTCTCCCGGAAAACCGCGAAACCCCACGACAGCACCAATATTGATAATGCTAGAACCCGACCCCATGTGAGGCTTAGCAGCTCTAATCATATTGAGAGCCCCGGTAAGATTAACGTTGAGCACAGTTTGCCAATCCTCGGGACTGAGCCGTTCCACTTTACCCCCACGATGTACCCCAGCGTTATTAACCACGACATCGATACGTCCGAATGTAGCAATGGTCTCGTCAACCGCACTTTGGGCAGCTGCAACGTCACTCACGTCAGCCTGAATCGCTATGGCACCCGGGCCAAGACGGCCAGCAGTGCTTATCGCCTCTTCACCTCGGGCAATCACTACCACCCGGCATCCCTGCTCGTGAGCTCGGGCGGCAATTGCTGCCCCAATACCTCGGGACGCGCCAGTGATCAGCCATACCGGTTGATTGCTAGGGTCACCGCTCATTTTCTTTCTCCAATTCCAACGCCATGGTGTTTTCAAGTTCTGATTGGGTTAAACTTGTTCGGAACAAGTTTAAACTAGCTAGGAACTTTAACAACCCCATTGAGTGCAGCAAATTCTTCGCCGGAGCCTGTGGAGCCTGCAAAGAAGCCCCATCGAAGGGACTGATGCACATTGCTTGTTTGCGTTAAGCAAGTCTACACTTATCATTACATAACTCGGGCCCGGCCGCACCTTTGAACTGCAGACACCCCTCTGTAAATCCGAGAGAGAAAACTGGGCTTAACACGTTGGATTGAGGAGAGTACCCATGACATGGTCGTTTGAAACAGACGCCGACTTCCAAGAGTCACTTGATTGGATTGACACCTTCACTAAGGAAGAAATTGAGCCTCTGGACTTGGTCTTTCGGGAACCAGGGGATCCTTGGGATCCCAACTCACCTGCGGCGGCAGCTATGGCGCCACTGCGTGAAATTGTCAAAGCCAAACGCCTTTGGGCATGCCACCTCGAGCCTGAACTCGGTGGCCAAGGTTACGGTCAAGTTGCTCTGGGTCTTATGAATGAAATCCTAGGAAGAAGCCGTTTTGGCCCCAGTGTATTTGGCTGCCAAGCGCCTGATTCAGGTAACGCGGAAATACTGGCGAAGTTCGGTACCGACGATCAAAAGGAAAGATTTCTTAAGCCTCTGCTGAATGCAGAAATCGCTTCTTGCTACTCCATGACCGAGCCTCAAGCTGGCGCCGATCCCGGCGAGTTTTTATGCACCGCAACCCGTGATGGCGATGAGTGGGTAATCAATGGCGAGAAATGGTTCGCCTCCCATGCACGCTTTAGCGCCTTTTTGCTTGTCATGGTCGTCACCAATCCCGATGTGCCTATCCATAAGGGTGCATCAATATTTTTGGTCGAACAGGGCACACCGGGCATGGATATCATCCGAAACTCGGCCGTAGGACCCTACGTAGAACAAGGCGACGGCGTACATGCTTACATCGAATTTAAAGACTGTCGCGTTCCAGCTAACAATCTACTGGGAGAAGAAGGCGATGGCTTTTTAGTCGCCCAAACACGCCTAGGTGGCGGTCGTGTACACCATGCTATGCGCAGCGTTGGCGTCATTCGCAAGGCTATTGACATGATGTGTGAACGCGCTTTGAGTCGAAAAACAAAGGGTGAACTCCTTGCTGACAAGCAGATGACCCAAGAGAAGATAGCCGACGCCTACACCATCATGATGCAGTACCGGCTTCATGTTTTATATACCGCTTGGCTTATCGACAAGCACAAGGAATATAACCGCGAGGTACGCAAGGAAATCGCTGCAATTAAAGCCGCCACGCCTAAAGTGCTGCTGGAAGTCGTTTCCCGCGCCATGCACCTTCACGGCAGTTTAGGCAGTTCGGACGAAACCCCGCTGGCACACATGTGGGCGAATATCCCCGAATTAGGCGTTGTCGATGGGCCGACGGAAGTGCACAAAATAGCGGTCGCTAAAGGCGTACTGCGCGATTACGCGCCGTATGACGATTTATTCCCCTCGTACCATACCCCCACGCAACGCGCCAAAGCTTTAGAAAAATATGGCCATTATCTAGAGGGCTGAGTATCACTTTGGGCAGCTGCAGGTTGAGCTGATGCACCTTGGGGGCATCCAGCCTGCGGCTTCAAAGCCCCAAAAAGAGTACATAGCAGCGCTATTAGAATCCCCAAGCCCAATGCCCGGGATAGGAGTTAATACTATGAGATTCTTGAAACTCATCACGTTATTTCTGGCAGCCCCGACGGTGTTGCAGGCCTCCCCCGCTGCCGAAGTATTGTATGAGGAACGCTGTGCCGCTTGCCACAGTAGCAGTTTGCGTGGATCCGCCCACGGTGCGGCATTAGCGGGCAAACCCTTCGTCGATAAATGGCGCGACCAAGATGCGCAGGCGCTTCTTAACCTGAGTGTAAGCAGCATGCCTCCAGGCGAGTCACACAGCCTGTCGCAACAACAGCATATTTCACTGATTCAATACATTATCGAGCACAATGCCTCGTCGCTGGGTGACACAACCTTATTGGCGAGTGCAGCGGCTCTAAGAGTAAGCAAGGGCGATGCAGAACCGGAAGCCGTCGAATTCTCTGGGGCCGATGCCGTCATGGACATGGCGCGAAACGCAGGTCAGTTTGAACCACGAACGGTGAACGACTTTCGCACAGTCACTACTGCTGATATCAATACCCCCCCAGACGAAGACTGGCTTAACTGGCGCCGCACACCGGATGGTCATGGGCACAGCCCACTGCAAAGTATTAACCGATCCAATGTTCAACGACTGGGTTTAAGCTGGTCGATCGCCATGCATCGAGGCAGCAACCAGGGCACACCACTGGTGAGGAACGGCATCATGTTTCTGACCCACCCCAACAACAAAATACAGGCAATTAACGCTGCCTCGGGCGATCTTATTTGGGAATATCAATATGTATTCCCAAAGGGTTCAAGGCTACTTGGTGGACCAACGCGTAACATAGCTATTTATGAAGATCGCTTATTTCTTGCGACCTACGACGCCGCCGTCGTGGCCATTGATGCGCGTAGTGGTCAGCAGTTGTGGCGCAGCGAAAAAGCCGATTATCGCGAAGCCTTTACCCATAGTGCTGGACCCATCATCGCCGATGGCATCGTGGTCAGCGGCATTAATGGCTGCGAGCTGTTCACTGATGATGGTTGCTTCATTACAGGACACGACCCTGCGACCGGAGCAGAGTTGTGGCGCACCTCGACCCTAGCCCTCCCGGGCTCTCCTGAGTTTGAGAGCTGGGGAGAGATTGCAGCAGATCGGCGAGGCGGCGGCGACATGTGGATTGCGGGTTCCTACGATGCTGAACTAGAACTCGTCATTATTGGCACTTCACAGCCAAAGCCCTGGGCGGCGGTGAGTCGAGGGATGTCTACAGGTGATGCCGCCCTCTATACCAACTCCACCTTGGCCATCGATCCCAAAACAGGTGAAATCGATTGGTACTTCCAACACATACCGGGCGAGACCATTGATATGGAGGTCGGGTTTGAGCGAATTTTGACCACCACCAACGGCGTCCCTGTGGTCATGACAGTCGGTAAAGACGGCATCCTTTGGAAGCTTGATCGTCGAACCGGCGAGTACATTGACCTCATGGAAACCATGGAGCAAAACATATTTATCGTGAATCGAGACACAGGTGCCCTGTCATACCGCAACGATATCGCTGAGGCAAATATCGGGGACACCTTCACAGCCTGCCCCGGTATTTATGGCGGCCACAACTGGCAATCAGCGACCTTTGACGCAACTGCGCAGCTGCTTTTTCTACCGGTTCACCAACTCTGCTCCGACATGACGCCGCGAGCAGTAGACCTAGGCCCCGGTGGCGGAGGTTATGGCGCAGACGTGGCCACCTACCCTATGCCAGGCAAAGAACAAGCCGTGGGCAAACTCATCGCTGTCGACGTGGTTAACATGAAGCAGGTGTGGGAGGTTGAGCAAGCTGCCCTATTCCTGAGCGGGGCGTTAACAACCAATGGCGGCTTACTGTTTATCGGGGATCTCGATCGCAGGTTCAAAGCGCTAGACACCCAAACCGGTGAGACCCTGTGGTCAACTCGCCTGCCCGCACCGGCACACGGTTACCCTATTACCTATGCCGTTAATGGCCAGCAGTTTGTGGCGATTCAAACTGGCATTGGTGTATTTCGCGCGTTGACCGCCGTGCTCTTCCCGGAGATCTATCAACCCGCAGATGGCCAGGGGCTATTCGTATTTTCAATCAACAGTCAGTAACCCCAACTGTACACTTAGGCAGAGCAGCAAACTTCCCCCCAGCAAACTACCGCATTGGATGAATTGCGACAGGCTCGGAGGCCACTTGTGATGTGGCATTATCCGGCCTCCCGATACAGGCTGGTTGGTTCGGTCTTCTGACTCACCTAGAGAGAAAGGACCAGAACACCCCCGCCCTGACACACCGGACACCACCGACCAGAGCGCCACCTGAAACGTTGCCTCTTTTCGCTGGGAAGGATTCCAGCTCGACAGCACCACACCGGCAAGCAAGCCAGTGAATACCGCATGGCATGAGCTGTCGCGTGCACCCGCTCAGGAATGAACGGATTTGAATGGCATGCTCAACGCCGCGAACAGGATTTTCGGATCAATAGACGGGTATTTCGACAGGTCAGCAGGTCCAGTCGACACAAGCAGCGAGGATGTCTACTCTCAATAGGCCGTTAGTATTTCTCCTCCTTAAAGGATTTACCGTACTCTCTGAGCTGCCTCGTAACGTATCTGGAAAAATATTAAAGAAAATATTATGCGAACATTTTAATGACTAGGTCCTTTACGGGTGATGGTGCTGACACCGGCTTTTCCCGCCCCATGGGGTTACACACTGACCTATATTTGCCTGTGGCTTGGCGCATACCTTGTGGCTGACGTCAGCGCAACTTCTACTGCAGCCCTCATCTGGGCGGCGGCAGCCCCCGGCCTTGTCAATGCTTTCGTGCGGCCTGCGCTGGTTCTGCTCACTCTCCCCTTCACCATTTTAACCCCCGGGCTGTTCTTGCTAGTCCTCAACGGGAGCATGCTCAATCTGGCTGGCTGGTTTGTGGATGGCTTTGACGTTGTCGGCTTCTAGAGTGCGGTATTCGGCGCTATCGTGGTGAGCCTGGTCAGTGGGCTGTGCTCCAACTTCATTGGCCCCAGGGGGAACTACGAGGTGATAGTGGTCAGGCGCGGCGACTAGCTTCACCGCCATATTCAAGCTTGCCACCGCCGGCATCATTCGCCGGCCAGGCGGATAAGGGTTTTCCCGGTGTTGGCGCCACTGTATAAATCCACCAGCGCCTGGGGTCCGGCGCCGAGACCATCGCGAATATCCTCCCGGAAGCAGAGACCCTCGGAATCCAGCAACTGAACGAGCTCCCGGATCGCTTCGTCAAAGCGACTGACATGATTGAAAATCACGAAGCCCTTCTGCGTCAGTTCTTTTACCAGAATAATGCGCTCCCGACGCGGGCCACTGGGAACCGGATCCCAGGCAGCCACCGCAGCGGTGCCGACCTGAACATGAAAGCCCTGTTGATTCATTAGCTGAATCGCGGCATCGCTTATCCAGCCACCCGCCATATCAAAATATCTATCGACACCCTGCGGACAGGCACGCTGCAGCGCCTGTAACCAGCCTTCCTCTTTGTAGTTGATTGCTGCGTGGTATCCGAACTCCCGCTCGCAAATAGCAACCTTCTCGTCGCTTCCCGTCAGACCGATAACGTGACAACCACGCTGCCGGGCGAGCTGACCGGCGATGCTGCCGACAGCACCGGCTGCGGTGGAGACCAGACAGGTCTGCCCCGGTTGTAATTGCAGGAGATCCTGAATCACAATCCAAGCTGTCAGACCGTTAAGCCCGAGTATGCTGACCGCATATCGAATGGGAGCCAGCATTGGATCGACCTTGCGCTGAATGCTGTCTAATCCTACATGGGCATAGTCCTGCCAGCCGAACCAGCCAGTAACGAATTCGCCGACCCGAAAGTCCTCCAGCCGGGATTCGACAATCTCACCCACAGCCAGTGCCTTCATGGGTTCGCCCACGGTGGCGCTGGCATAGTTAACAGCCGTACTCATCCAACCTTTCTGCGCAGGGTCCACCGACAGGTAATGATTGCGGACGATGACCATGCCGCTGTCGCAGCCCTTCAGGACCGCCGAGCGCGTCGCAAAGTGATCTGCCCGGGGGAGCCCGTCTGTCCGGGCTGCGAGAATAATCTGTTTGTTAGGGTACTGTGCCAAGACGCTTACCTCGCAGCGCTATACAAACAGAATCGACTACCACGTTGTCGTTTTTTGTACGCTCTGGCTAATTATCTGCGAATATCTCTTCGATACTCGGCAATTCGTCCGGCCGTGAATCAAGTCCTAATGGCATAAACCAGGCTCTTTGCAGCGGCAGAAATTCTTTTTGATTGCGTAGGGTTAGTTGGTCTAACTCTTTTTCGTAAGACTTGCCATTCGAGAGCCTGATCAGCTCTCCAATAAGCTCCCGTAGCTTACGTCCCACAACCAAGTAGTCCTCAATCTCGATTTCAGGGCGAGCCAGATCAGTCCTAGCTGTCGCTTCAATCTGGCCCAGGTCAGCTGCCAGGGCGGGTTGATCATCTGCGACAAGCGAGCGAACGCCCTCCGACAGACTCAGAAGATGCGTCAATTCGAGACGGTGGAGACTACGGGCATAGGGCAGACGATGACGCATGAATTCCAGGGTCGCCAGCACCAGGCCAAATTGCTCGAGCACATGACTTTCGGCGTCGTTCAAGGCCGGGGCTACTACGTCACGCATAGCGCGCAATGACACCTCCAGCTGAGTATCAAATGTCTGGATCATCGTATCATCTCCTCGAGGTAGTCACACAATTCTGACAAGTTCGGATAACCCAGCGCGGTCAGATAATTGGTCATGACATCCTGATGTGTTCGAGCTCCATATGAGGACCGGGCAGACGATCCCATAATAAGCCCAAGCAGCACGTAGCGATTATAGATGTTGTAGTACGCCAAACGCACGGGGTCTACCGTAAGGCCAGATGCTTTTGCATAGGCGCAAAACAGGTCATCCTTGAACATCATGCCGGATGCCAGCAACCCCTGGCCGTCTTCTGATAAATGGGCAAACGTATCCATTGTCGCGTAGGTAAGGTCCCTGTGCCGGTCTCCCAGAACAGAACCTTCCCAGTCAAGCCAGCTGACAATATCACCGGAATTCTCATTAAACAGGAAATTACCATTACGGTAATCCCCGTGCACTAAAGAGACATGGTCAATCGGTGGCGCATGTTTGATCAGCCATTTATAAGTAATCTCCATAATCGGCTCTTCTTCCAGCCGATCCTCCTCCCACATGCGGCGCACATAATTCACCTGTTTGATTACCGCTTCATTTGAACCCACTACCGGGACATCGAAATGCTCCATTAGATCAAGACGACTAGGATCAATGGTGTGTAATCTTGCCAGCAAGTCTACAAACTGAGGAGCCAGTTTTTTGCGTAACTCGGGGCCGTAATTTTGACCCAGCCCGGTCACCTTGTCCGCATCGACGGAGGGCTTGGCAACCCCTTTGCAGAAGTCGTAGATCATGCTCGGGTAAGGCAGATATTCGGCATCCTCATCAATCCAGTAAGGCGTCGGCGCGGGAATGACTCCCTCCACTGCTTTTAATACCTCAAATTCACGGATCCGACTGGATTCGGTGATGGAAGCTGCGGGCTCGGTACGAAGTACCAGTTTGGTGGATTCACTGGCCTCACCTTCGGGCCCACGCCAGTTCAAAATAAACACAACGTGCATCTTGGAGGCGCCACCAGATAGCCATTTTGCCTCAGTAATATCGACTTCGTATCCCAAACGCTCCTCAATTAGCCGTTTGGCGCCGTCGACCAGGCGCTCCAGCTTTATCTGCTGAAAAGGCGGGCCATTGCGCCGGTGCATTTTACGGCTGAAGACAACGTCGATTTCCTTTTCAGTAGGATAATCTGCTCTGATTTTCTCGACAAAATCTATACCCGGATGCTCACGAATATCACTTGCTTTGAGACGACTAAGAGCTGTCATAATAAACCTATATTTTTAATGTTTAGTCGGTTGAAGATTGATCAGCCATACCTCTGGACATATACCCAAGCCCCACGAAATCGGCAATATGGCTGTGCCCTGAAAGGTTGCCGCACTGCCAATGCATTAAGGTCTGGAAGGCTGCGCTTGAAGGATTAAAGTTATACCAAGGGGCCCCCGCAATGGTTTTGCCATGCACGGTATGTTTTTCGCCGTTGGCGTCTTCCAACTCTACAACTGCGCGGGTCACCAGCATATCGAGCCTTTCCGCACGCATGGTTGCATTGATGATTGCCCACCGTTGTCCGCCTGTGGCCATATAACCGTATCTAAAGGGCCCATAAACTATTTCTTTATTCTCAAAACTGATGTCAAGCACAAGAAACGCGTTTAACTCATCACCAAGATCAATATGAACCCAGGTAGCCCCCCTGCTGCCCCAATCATTTCTGGGGCCCCAGCTTTTGTTGATGCCATCGACGCAATCTATCTCATATTCCTTGCCGTGCACCAGTAGGCGCCCGGTAATGTGTCCTTTTCCTTCCATATGTCCATTGTTCCAACCCTCATAGCCCTTGACCTTTGATTGCCCAGCTAAAGGATTATCCTCGGGATCGTGGGTATCGATCAGGGGACATGCTGCTTTAAAATCCAGATCTACTTCACAATTACCATCCAGTGATCTGTAATGCCACTCCAAATCCGAAGCACTATGGGCCTTAAAACTCAGGCCATTCTCGAGGGTAAAATCTGAGTAGTCTTTCGGACAGGGCAAATGCATCTGGGTGTCGTTGTGGTCTATCTGCCACGGATGGAAACTGAAGCCTTTGTGAATCTCTACGGAGTTGTGAATGACACCCATATTGGGTCGTGCCAGACAGTATAAATTCCCGCTAATAGCGTGTTCGGCATTTGAGAAAATTATGAACAACGTCTCGGTCCAGGTCCGATCCGCTGGATCTCTTTCATGAAATTTAAAATCATCAATCGTGATCATACACAGTCCTCAACGTGGTTTATTAGCAATGTTTTTATTGGCCTCTCAAATGACTGGTAAATACATAAACGAAGACTAATCGATAAGTAAGACTGCTTTTATACATTTTCCGCTGTGAGCGTCTTCAACGGCCTGATTAATCTGGCTGAGCGGATAAGTAGTGGTGTAGCGCTCAATGGGCAGGCGCCCTGCCGCCTTGAGTTCGATGAGTTGGGGAATAAACTCGTCGGGGTTGCTGTCGCCCTCCACGATACCGCGCACCGTACCGCCGACCGTAATCCACTGCATGATGGGGACAGGCAATATGGCATCGAGTTTGTTGGGAACGCCGATCAAACCCAGGCGGCCGCGGTTCGCGATCATATTCACCGCGGGCTCCACCGCGGGCACAAAGCCACTTGAATCAAGCACAAGATCTGCACCCAATGGAACAATGCCACGGACAGCTTCAACAGTATCTCCGGCTGACGGGTCTATAGCATGAGTTGCACCCAGTGAGAGGGCGAGGTTACGCCGAGTTTCCTGCGGTTCGATAATGATAATGGGTGAACACTCGGCGATCACCCCACCCAAAACCGCGCTAAGCCCGACCGTGCCAGCTCCGATAATTACCAGCGATTCTCCTGTTCTTGCCTTGAGTGAGCGCAGCACGGCTCCGACGCCCGTTTGAACACCACAACCCAGGGGAGCAAGGGCAGCAAGGTCAGCATCCGGATCTACTTTTACAACATTGCGTTCACTGCAAATGGCCTTGGCAGCAAAAGAGGACTGACCAAAAAAATTATCGGCGATTGCGACGCCCTCTTTGTGCAGTCGTGTCGATCCGTCATGACGGACGCAGCCCATGTTGGCAGGAAAGAAGTCCTGGCAATAAGCGGGCTCGTTCGAGCTGCAACTGACACAGTGACCGCAGCTGGTGAAGGTCAGCAACACTTTGTCACCCGCTGCTACCTTGGTTACATCCTTGCCAACCATTTCTACAATGCCTGCACCTTCGTGTCCAAGGACTACCGGGAACGCATTACCGAGCTCTCCCGACGCGAGCACCAGGTCGGTATGACAGATGCCGACCGCATTGATACTCACCAGAATCTCGTCATCGCGGGGAGGATCAATATCGATCTCCTCTATCGAAAACGCCTGGTTGGGGCGGTTCAATACTGCAGCGGTTGCTTTCATAACATTTTCCTGTCACTTATTGGCTTAACATCAAACTTGCCAAAACCTACCTTGTCTGCCGTCACTATTTGTATAGCTCACAGCCTTATAGGCCAAACACTGTCCGGGAAATCGAATCAGCCGATTTTCATACACACGGACTTAGATTCTGTATACATCGCTATTCCGTCTTCTCCAACCTCGCGTCCGATACCGGATTCCTTGAACCCACCAAATGGCATGGCAGGGTCAATCACGAAATAACAATTGGTCCATACGGTACCGGCGTTTAAGGAATCGGCAAACTGGTGACAGGTATTGACGTTTTGTGACCAAACATTGGCACCCAAGCCATAACGGGTCTGATTGGCCAGGGTCACCGCTTCTTCCATATCGCTAAATTGCGTTACCGCCAGCACTGGCCCGAAAATTTCTTCTTGAAATACACGGTGATCCGGGGATGCATTGGCCAAAATAGTCGGTTCGACATAGTAGCCCTGGTCGTTGCCGCCGCTACCGCCGCCTGCGACAAGCTCAGCGCCCTCTTCCTGGCCAATGGCAATATAATCCATGATCCTTTTTCTCTGCACATCCGAGACTACCGGGCCTATCATAGTGTCAGCATTCATGCCGTCTCCAATGGGCAACGTTTTTGCCACCTCGATAATGCCCTCTACCACCACGTCATAGATGTCTCTGTGCACCAGTAGCCTCGAACCCGCGAAACAAATCTGGCCAGAATTGAAGAATATAGACATGGCCGCACCGGGAATTGCCTGTTCCAAGTCGGCGTCAGGCAGAATGATCGTCGGAGATTTTCCGCCGAGTTCCAGGCTGACCCTTTTTAAATCGTCAGCCGAACTGCGCAGTATGTGTTTGCCGACAGCGGTAGATCCGGTAAACGCGATTTTGTCGACATCCCAGTGACTGATTAATGCCTGCCCCGCGGTCTGTCCATAACCCGTAACAATATTAAGTACACCTTCGGGAATGCCGGCTTCAAGCACCAATTCACCGAGTCGAAGTGCAGTAAGCGGTGTTATCTCTGATGGTTTCAAAACAACTGTACAACCGGCTGCAAGTGCAGGAGCAACCTTCCACGCCGCCATGGCGAGGGGATAGTTCCAAGGCACAATCGCAGCGATCACACCGAGGGGCTGACGCAGCGTATAGGCATGGTAATGGCTGCCATCGCCGGATAAGGGTAGGGTCTTACCACTGAGCTTCGTGCACCAGCCCGCCATGTAACGAAATGTGTCGGCCGCGGACGGAACATCTACCGCCGCTGCCAGATGCTTGGGCTTACCGTTGTCGATACACTCCAGCGTAGCCAGCTCGTCTGCATTTTCTTCTATCAGCTGAGCCACTCGCTCCAGCAGTTTGCCTCGATCCAGGGGACGCATCCGTCGCCAGCTCATGCTTTCGAATGCCTGCCTGGCCGACTTTACGGCTAAATCCACATCGACCTCTGAAGCGCTGGCGACGTGGGTAAAGACTTCCTCATTCGCGGGATTGATCAATGCTATCTGTTCGCGGCTGGCAGAATCTGCCCACTGTCCGCCTATAAGCAATTTACGGGCTGGGTATTGATCGGGTTCTGCAGCGCTCATGGTATTCGCCTGTAGCTTCTGTAAAGGTTAAAGATTTATTGACGCCAGTCCTGGGAAACGTATCTATTTATAGGCCTTGAGCATATCTTTCGCGATAATCTTCTTCATTATCTCAATCGAACCACCGGCGATCTTTACAATTCTCGCATCGGCGTAAGCACGCGCAATGGGGTACTCCCACATATATCCCCAGCCACCAAACAGTTGCAGACATTCATCAACCGCTTTGCAATGCAAATTGCTCAGTTGCATTTTGGCGATCGCTGCGTCAACCGGGTCGAGTTTTCCCTGCATAAACAATTCGATACATTTATCGGTATAGACCCTGCCCACGACAGACTCCGCTTTCAGTTCAGCCAGCTTAAACTGGGTGTTCTGAAAATCCGCTATGGTTTGATCGAATGCCTCGCGCTGCGTCGTGTATTCCAGCGTCCATTCGATAACTGTTTCAACGACAGCGGCGCTGCGTATGGCCTGGGCGAGCCGCTCCTGTGCCAGCTTCTGCATCATCAGGCCAAAACCCTGACCTTCCGAGCCCAGCATATTTGCCGCCGGAACCCGCACATTTTCGAAGAATAATTCCGAAGTATCCTGGGCCTTCATGCCCAGTTTTTCGAGATTCGTGCCACGTTTGAACCCTTCCATACCGCCTTCAACAATGAAAAGTGTTACGCCCTTGGCACCCGCATCCTTGTCAGTTTTGGTAGCCAGCACCAGCACATCACAGAGTTGCCCGTTAGATATAAATACCTTCTGGCCGTTAATAATATAGTCATCTCCTTCGCGAGTAGCCCTTGTCCGAATTTCCTTGAGATCGCTTCCCGCGTGGGGTTCGGTCATGCCCAGCGACCCAATCCACTCGCCACTGACCATCTTTGGCAGAAACTTACTCTTTTGTTCCTCGGTGCCAAATGAATTGATGTAGGTAGCAACAAGATCTGTATGGATCAGGAAACCGGGACCGGAGAAACCGGACTTGAACAGCTCTTCAAACACAATCACGTCGTACAGATAATCCGCACCAGCACCACCGTAGTCTTCGGAAATGGTGCAACACAGCATTCCCTCAGCACCCGCTTTCAGCCACAGCTCCCTGGGTACAATCCCGTTCTTTTCCCACTGATCGTGAAAAGGCGCTATTTCCCTATCGATAAACTTCTTAACGGTGTCTCTGAATAACTCGTGGTCTGGGCCGAATAAGTCACGTCCTATCATATCTGTTCCATCTACACTCTATATTTGAATAACTGTTCTTGACCGCAGTGTTCACTACCCTATTTTATGGAACAACGGCCGTCCTGTGGGCTCGGTGCCCGACTTCATAACAATTACGATGCACTGTAATTGGCCAAAGCTGTAAGATGTACCCGCACACTCTAGTCGACAAATTTTTTGAAATCCGGCTTGCGCTTTTCATGAAAGGCATTGACGCCTTCCTTGGATTCCTCCGTGTCGTAATACATTTTCACCGCATGGAGCGCAAAGCCACTGACACCTCTGATCGACTCGGAGTCGGCATTAAACGAGCGTTTCGCCAGCGCCATTGCTGTAGGACTGTGCGAATTGATTTCGTTACACCAGGCTGTGACCTCAGATTCCAACTGATCCGCCGGAACTACCTTATTGACTAATCCCATGTCACAGGCTTCCTGCGCGGTATAGCGGCGACACAGATACCACATCTCTCGCGCTTTCTTTTCACCGACAATGCGGGATAAGTAGGCAGTGCCCCACCCGGCATCGACAGAACCCACTTTCGGTCCAACCTGACCCAGTTGCGCGGTATCCGCCGCGATCGTCATGTCACACAGTGTCGCCAGCACGTTACCGCCACCAATGGCAAAGCCATTAACAGCCGCGATTACCGGCTTGGGAATGTCCCGAATAACGGATTGCAATTCATCAATAGGAAGCCCAACGACACCCCTGCCGTCGTAATCGCCCTCGTGGCTCGACTGGTCTCCGCCAGTACAGAAGGCCTTATCGCCAGCGCCGGTCAGAACTACACAGGCGACGCTGGTATCACTGGCCGCTGTAAAGAAAGCGTGAATCAATTCTTCGATTGTGCGCCCTCGAAAAGCGTTATATACCGATGGTCGGTTTAAAATAATCCAGGCAGCACCATTCCGATGTTCGTAGAGTATGTCCTGATAAGGCAGCTCAACGTTCATTAACCTCTTCTCCTTTTCAAAGTCTGAATACTCTGATTAAACATTTATAACGAGGGTAAACCTAGCATATCGTCGAACCGCTATGGGCGGGGGTTGCCTAACTTTCGCCGTTAAACTCAGCTACCGTTGGCGGGGAAATGGCGTCGAGATAGCCACCCTTCCACCTGCATTTCCAGACTATGAACGTAGACCTTTCACCCATGAAATATGAACAGCATGTTACCTATATTGATTTGCTAATGTAAAGTAATTTATGTTACTGTAATCTGGGACTCTTTTGTAAGGAAACACAACGTGCATGCTCGAGGAATAAGCGCTATTGGTAGCTATTTCCCATCAATCCGGGTGGAGAAAGCAGAGATATACCGCGCCCACGCTTGGGCTCTACCAGGTTTAAAAAGCAAATCCCGCGGCTGGCGTAGCGCCGCCCGCTGGGACGAGGATGTCGTCACCATGGCGGTAGAGGCGGCCAGAAACGCCACGCTCACCATGGGTCGAGAGAGAATTAACGGACTGTCTCTGGCATCGACGTCCCACCCGTTCAAGGATCGCAGCTCAGCGACCATCGCCTCCGCAGCATTGAATCTTCCTGCCACGGTATTTACTACTGACCAAGGTGCATCTCGACGCGCAGGCACCTCTGCCCTCCTTAAGAGTCTGCTTGAGAACAGCTCTAGACAACATCTTGTGATCGCCGCAGAGAAGCGTATCGCCCAGGCCGGGAGTTGGGCGGAAATCAGTTGGGGCGATGGTGCCGCCGCGCTGGTAACTGACGACGAGAATCAAATAGCGCAACTCACCGGATGGCACAGCCATCATGAGGATTGTGTCGATTTTTACTGGGCCGATGGCTTTAAGCCTTATCAGGGCGAAGAACGCCTGATAAAAGAGACTATGCTCCAGTCTCAGGTGGTCCCCACCGTGCAGGCGGCACTTGAAAAAGCCAATGCCAGCCCTGCCGATGTTGACTGGGCCATCCTGTGCGATCCGGTTCCCGGTTGCGAAAAACAACTGTTGCGTTCATTGAAATTGGAAAATGCAACACCGATTACGCAACAACTACTGTCCGAGGTCGGCGACCTGGGCGCGGCTCTGCCTTTGGCCGGACTGTGCATGGCGATAGAGAAGGCCGAGGTTGGCGACACCATACTGGTGACGGGTTTCGGCAACGGTTGTGACGCGCTGGTCTTCAAGATGCTACAAGCGGTTGATAACGGCGGAAATGCCATCGAGTCCCAAGTGACCAATAAACGGTCAATCGGCTACACCGCGTTCGCCACCAGCCGAAATATTATAGACCTGGACTACGGCCCCCGCGCTGAGCGCATCGACAAAACAGCACTGAGTGTTCATGAGCGCCTTCGCAAGGACATTACAGCATTTATAGGGGGTAAAACTACAGCCGAGGGCGCAGTCCAGTTCCCAAAAACTGCCATTGCCGCCAATGGGTCTTTTTCTACCGAAACCGGTTATATCGATGTATGCCTAGCAGACCTAGAGGCAACCGTCGTCTCGATTACCACAGATCACCTTAGCTACTGTCCTGATCCACCTTTTTACTTTGGTCTAGTAGAGTTTGAAAACGGGGCGCGACTACCTATGGAGTTTGCCGATCTTCCGACTCAGGCGTTAGCCGCGGGCGACACCGTGCGTATGGCGTTCAGAATCAAGAGCATCGACAAGGCCCTAGGCTATCGACACTACTTCTGGAAAGCGACTGCTGTCAACGCTGGAGGCACGGCATAAATGACTGCAGGAATAAAAGATAAAGTCGTCATTCTGGGCATGGGATGCAGCCGCTTTGGCGAACGCTGGGATTGCGGTACCGAGGATCTGATTGCTGAAGCCTTTCAGGAAGCACTAGTCGATTCCGGCATCCAGAAAGATCAGATCGACGCGGCCTGGTTGGGATCGGCGCTGGATGATATCAATGTCGGCAAGTCGGCCCTGCCCCTGGCTCTTGGCTTGCGGCTGCCGGGCATAGCCGTTACGCGGGTAGAAAATATGTGTGCCACCGGTACGGAATCACTCAGGGCCGCTACTTATGCCGTAGCCTCGGGTGCCGCTGATATCGCTCTGGCGTTTGGCGTCGAAAAACTCAAGGACACGGGCTATGGCGGACTTCCATTAAGGACCAAAGGGCTGGACAACGATCTGTGGATGCCCTATGGCTCGGCCCCTGGTAACTTCTCGCAACTGGCCAGTGCCTACGGTGCAAAACACGGGATCAGCATGGAAAACCTTAAGAGGGCAATGGCCCATGTGTCGTGGAAAAGCCATCTTAACGGCGCAAAAAATGCCAAAGCCCACCTGCGTAAAGTCGTCGACATCGACACCATCCTAAATGCACCCATGATCGCTGACCCACTGGGGCTTTTCGACTGTTGTGGGGTTAGTGATGGTGCTGCCTGCGCTATTGTCACCACCCCGGACATCGCGAGATCCACGGGGAGGCAGGACCTCGTTGCCGTCAAATCCATTCAACTGTCTGCCAGCAATGGCTGGGAAAGCGGCAGTACCGGATGGGATGGCAGTTACGTCCCGACGACCCGCGAGGCAGCTCGACGGGCCTACCTGGAAGCTGGAATCGGCGACCCCGCGACGGACATCAGCCTGGCCGAAGTCCACGACTGCTTTTCGGTGACCGAACTCGTCATTATGGAAGACTTGGGTTTCTCCCCAGCCGGTAAAGCTCCGCGAGACATTCTGGATGGCCGCTTTGACGCTGATGGCCCGCTACCCGTGCAAATCGATGGTGGGCTGAAATGTTTTGGCCACCCGGTCGGTGCTTCCGGTCTCAGAATGGCTTATGAGATATACACCCAGTTACTGGGTCGTGCCGAAGATCGACAATTGGCCAATGTTCACACCGGCCTGACTCATAATCTGGGTGGCTCACCAAGCAACAGCGTAGCGGCGGTGAGTATCCTGGGATTACTCGAGTAGCTCTACAGTCTATCTGGATTTTAATTTAACTGAGGAGGAAATCATGCCAGGCCTTTATTTTGATCAGTTTACTGTAGGTCAGGTATTCGAACACGAGATACGCCGTACCATACTTGAATCAGACAACATGCTTTACTCGGCGCTTACCTATAATCCCGCCGCGATCCATATCGACCACGAATATTGTAAAGGCACCCAGTTCGGCCGCCCGTTGGTAAACAGTATGTTTACCCTGGGCCTTATTATCGGTCTGAGCGTGCAGGACACAACGCTTGGAACAACCGTTGGCAATCTAGGCATGACCGACGTGAAATTTCCCGCGCCCGTATTCGCCGGTGACACCATTCGCGCACAGACGACAGTGATCGCGACGCGCGCGAGCAAGTCCAATCCGGCCCAGGGCATAGTCACCTTTGAACACCGGGGCATCAACCAGGAGGGCATTGAAATCGCCTTCTGTGTTCGCAATGCCCTGATGCTAAGGGCGACGGAGGCAGCATGATTTACCGGTCACTACTTTTTGCGCCCGGGGATAGCGGCAGAAAGATAGATAAAGCACTGGCATCAAGCGCAGATGCCATCATTCTTGATCTTGAAGATTCGGTGACCGCTGAAAATCGGCCAGCCGCACGTAAACTGATTGCACAAGCGCTGACGGAGCATGGTGCAAATCATCCCGACAGGCTGTGGGTTCGCATCAACCCCGTCCCTACGGAAGATTGCCTGAATGATCTTGCAGCCGTGACAGTACCGGGATTGGCGGGAGTGATGGTGCCCAAGCCCGACTCTGCTGAAGATATGAATACTGTCTCCCACTATTTGAGCGCACTGGAGCGGAAAGCAGGATTACCTCGCGGGGACGTAAAAATGCTTTCTGTCATGACTGAAACTGCCCAGGCGTTTCTGAGTGCAGCCACTTATAACCATGGCGCAAGGCCAAGACTAGTCGGTGTGCTATGGGGCGCGGAAGACCTGTCAGCAGCACTGGGCGCGACGACAAACACGGATATCAATGGTGAACTATCGTTCACCTACCAGATGGCCAGGTCACTTTGCCTGGCGGCTGCGGCTGCCAGCGAGAGCCAGCCGATCGATACCGTATTCAGCGATTTTAAAGACCCCGAAGGATTGAAAGCCAATTGTCGAGCAGCCAGGCGAGAGGGTTTTCTTGGAAAAATCGCTATACACCCCAATCAGGTGGACATTATCAACGATACCTTCACTCCCAGCATCGATGAAATTGCCCATGCAACGGCGGTTATAGCCGCGTTCGATGACAACCCTGGCAAAGGCACTGTGGGCCTTGAGGGAAAGATGCTGGATCGACCGCATCTGGCCCAGGCCCAACGGGTGATGGCCATGGCCAAAGACTTTGGCAAGTAATCCCGCAGATTATTTTGGAACGACGAACAAGGCATAAGCATATGGATTTTTCGATATCAGAAGAGCATCAGGCATTACGGGCGGGCGTCGCCTCCGTCATGCATCACTTTGACGCAGAATACTGGCTGGAACGAGACGAAGATGGCAAGTTCCCGGCTGAGTACCACAGAGCCATGGCGGATGCCGGTTGGCTGGGTATTACCATGCCGGAGGAATATGGCGGATCGGGTCTTGGCGTTACAGAGGCCGCCATTATGATGCACGAGATTGCCAGTCACGGCGGCGGTATGGCAGCCACGTCAGCAGTACATATCAACCTCTTCGGCCCTCACCCGATAGTCGTAAAGGGCAGCCCGGAGCAAAAGGCGCGGTGGATTCCACGCCTGGTATCAGGTGAAGACCAGTGCTGCTTCGGTTTTACCGAACCCAACGCCGGGCTCAATACCACGCAGATAACCACATTCGCCAAAAAAGTGGATGGCGGTTACATCGTCAATGGCCAGAAAGTCTGGACCTCGACCGCACAGGTCGCCAACAAGATTATGCTGCTAACGCGCACCAAAAAAATAGAGGATTGCGACAAGCCCACAGACGGCATCTCCATTTTCTATACCGATATGGACCGCAGCAAAATAGAAGCCACCCGGATTCCGAAGATGGGTCGCAAATGCGTGGACTCCAATTCAACCTTTATCGACGGCCTGTTCGTTCCTGACGAAGACCTTATCGGGGAAGAGGGAAAAGGCTTCTCCTATATATTGCACAGCCTGAACCCGGAGCGCGTACTGATTGCGGTAGAGGCCATCGGCATTGGGCAGGATGCCCTGCGCCGCGCCACTCAATACGCCAAGGAGCGGCAGGTATTCGGCCGTCAGATCGGAGAAAATCAGAGCATACAGCACCCTCTGGCAGAGAACTGGATGCATCTTGAATCTTCTTTGAATATGGCGATGAAAGCCGCGTGGCTGTATGACAATAGTATGTCGTGTGGAGCGGAGGCCAACGCCGCCAAATTCCTAGGCGCGCGGGCCGGCTACGATGCGGCACTGCAGGCCGTGCTAACGCTTGGCGGCATGGGCTACGCAAAAGAATACCATGTGGAACGCCTGCTAAGAGAGGTCACCCTTACCCGGATTGCACCGATTACAGAACAGTTAATCAATTGCTTTATCGCCGAAAAAGTCCTCGGCCTACCAAAGAGTTATTAAAAAATGCAAATACTGGAAGGAAAAACGGTACTTGTCACCGGCGCTGGCCTTGGCGTTGGCCGAGCAATCGCGCTGGCCTGTGCCGAGGCTGGAGCCAACGTCGCTGTCAATGATGTTGGCGCTACGCTACATGGTGACCCCAGTGGGGATTCGCCCGCGGCGCACGTCACCCATGAAATCCAGTCCGCTGGCGGTAACGCTATCACTCTTACCGACAGTGTCGCCGACTGGAATGCGGCGCACAGCATGATCGAGACCACAGTGAAGGCCTTCGGCAGCATCGATGCAGTAATCAATAATGCCGGCAATCTGCGGGATGTGATTTTCCATAAAATGCGTGAGGAAGACTTTGACGCTGTGGTCAATGTTCACCTGAAAGGTTGCTTTAATATGAGCCGTGCGGCTGCACCATACTTCAAGGCGCACGGCGGCGGCGCCCTGTTACATATGACCTCAACCTCGGGTCTGGTGGGTAATTTCGGCCAGGCCAATTACTGTGCTGCGAAGCTCGGTATTGTCGGCCTATCGAAAGCTATCGCTTTAGACATGCAGCGTTTCGGTGTGCGCTCTAATGCCGTCGCCCCCTTTGCCTGGACTCGAATGGTCAGCTCCATTCCAACCGATACCCCCGAACAACAAGCGAGAGTGGAAGGCCTCCAAAAACTCGTACCCGAACGCCTTGCGCCTTTTGCCGTGGCCATGTGCTCCGATAACGCAGAACATGTAACCGGACAGGTCTTTGGTGTGCGCAACAACGAGATCTACCTGTTTTCCCAGAGTCGACCCATTCGCTCGGCACATACGTCTGAGGGCTGGACGCCTCAGACCGTGATAGATCGTGTACTCCCCATGTTCGAAAACGACTTTTATCCCCTGCACCGTTCCGGGGATGTGTTTACCTGGGACCCGGTGTAAACGGACCATTATCATATGGCCATCCATACGGAAAAATTGCTCAACTGGACATTCGAAGAGGTTTGCCACGACTATGTTCAGCGTGACGCAATATTGTATGCACTTGGGCTGGGCCTGGGCCGCGATCCGCTCAACAAGCAAGAACTGCCCTATGTCTACGAAAAAGACCTGGCGGTTCTACCCACGTTTGCAGTAACGCTGGCAACGCCAGGACTTTGGGTCAAGGACCCTGCCACCAATATTACGCTCGAGGGTCTGGTTCACGGCGCACAGAGCGCGAACTTCCATGCGCCACTGCCACCACAAGCCAGTATTACCGGCAAAGCTCGTATCAGCCAGGTCTATGATCGCGGCGCAAAAAAAGGGGCAGTGGTCGTCGTAGAACGTAGCATCCACGACACCCATTCCGGCTTACTATATTGCACCCTTGAACAAACGCTCATACTGCGCGCCGACGGTGGCTTTGGTGGTGAACCTCCCCCTGGCAATAACCTGTCCATACCTCAGTCACCACCACTTCAAGCGATTTCATATAAAACCACTCCGGGGCAGGCAATCCTGTACCGCCTGTCCGGTGACTGGAACCCGCTGCACATTGATCCCGACGTAGCACAACACGCGGGTTTTCAGCAGCCCATTCTCCACGGCTACTGCAGCTACGGTATCGCCGGCTGGGCAACCTGCCTAGCCAGCAATCGAGATCCATTATTACTCAAGACACTACAGTGCCAATTCAGGGGCCCCGTTATCCCCGGCGATCGATTGATCTTCGAATTCTGGCAGCCAGACGCTGACAAGTGGCTATTTGAAGCGCAGACCAATAACAGGGTTGTTCTGGCCAAAGGCTGTGCCACATTTAACGTATAGTGATTCCCATACGGGTTAGAATTGGCTGCTCTACTGGAAATAGCTCCACTGATATTACCCAAAACCAGATGTTAGACGATAACCTCCATCACGTTGGTGTAATAGATCAATTAATCTGGAACTGTACTTCCGGAAGTGGGTTATATGGCCTATTATTATATTCGTATAAGTAATATAAACGCGTGTACAAATGAAAAAAATAGAGTCGTTTTTCAACGAGGTCCTGTCTGGCGAGGACATGGAACATGATGAAGATTGGGTCATTCGCCTTGGCTTCTTGGTCCATGACGCAGCCCGGCTGCGCAGAATCGCCATTGATGATAAATTCAAACCTCTGGAAATTACCCGCTCACAAGCCTGGCTGATGGCCTATGTGTCACGGGGAGACGGCCAGACCCAATCGGACCTCGCTGCACAAATGAGTCTGGGGAAAGTCGCAATAGGCGGACTTATCGACCGGTTGGAAAAAACCGAGATGATCGAACGTAGGACGGAAGCCACAGACCGGCGCGTCAAACGAATACACTTGACCGATAAAGGCAGGAAAGTCATAAGGTCAATGAGAAAATTGACGATGGAGGCCAATAAAGAGATTCTCGCCGGCATTAGCATGGAGCAAATAAAACAAGCCGCCGCAGTATTGGCCCGGATAAAAAAGAATACTGAATCCATGATGGAATGAGGTTTGCACGTCGGTACTCCTATCAGAGTTATCTCATCCGTTCATCGGACCTGAGGTCCACTTTCACCCTCATCACACCTTGCGGGAATGTCCCTCCCAATAAGGCGCGCGCAACTCCTTTTTAAGCACCTTACCTGTTCCTCCCACCGGCAATGCCGTCACATAATCAACCGATTGCGGGCACTTATAACCAGCGAGATTCTCTTTTGCGAACGCCAGCAGCTCCGCCTCATTCTCGGCAAAGCCACTGTTGAGGACGATGCAGGCTTTGACCTCTTCACCCCAACGGTCACTGGGCACACCAATCACTGCAACATTTTGGATCGCAGGATGTAAGGACAGACAGTTTTCCACTTCTGAACAGTACACATTCTCACCCCCGGTAACGATCATATCCTTGACCCGGTCAACAATATAAAAGAAGCCCTCTGCGTCTATATAGGCAACATCACCCGTTTTAAACCAACCGTTTTCGTACACCTCCGTCCATGAGTCAGGTATGGATCGATAACCGATGGTAATTGCGGGGGCACGTACCCACATCTCACCTGCCACACCCTGGGGTAACTCATTGCCGTCAGCGTCCATCACCTTAAGGTCGATCAATGGCAAAGGCTTACCACAGGATGTCAACCTGTGCTCGTTGTTGAGGTCATGCTCTTCCGGCCTTAGCAGTGTTATCGCCCCGCCACTTTCGGTTGAACCGTAAAATTGCATAAACCTGCAGGGCATGACTTCCAGTGCCTGCTTGATCAATCCCAGGGAAATAGCGGAACCCGCATAGACCACTTCTCGAATACTGCTGAAGTCTATTGACTTGTACTGAGGCATCGCCAGCATCATTTGAATCATTACCGGCGCTAACCCAAGAATAGTCGGCTTTTTATTCTCAATTTCCTGCAGCAGTAAATTGGGCTCGAAACTCGCAACAATTACGATTGCCGCACCGTTATAAAAGGCTTGCATGGTAAGACCGATACCCAGCAAGTGAAAGTTTGGCGTGACAAACATATACGTATCATTTGCCGACCAGGTATAAGCCGGCTCAATGTGTTCACACAAACGCATCATGACTATCCCACCGTGGGTCAGCTGCACACCCTTGGGTGCGCCACTAGTCCCGGAGGTGTATAACAGCCAGGCCACGTCATCGAGCGCGCATGGCAGACAAGGGTCTGAATCGCTGAACTTGGCCAGCCAGTGACGAAATGGGTCCGCATTGGGATCACCCGGGGTAAGCTCCTGGATACAAAAATTAAAATCACCGAGAACCTGCACCTGATCCAGCGTCTCTTTCAGGTCAGAAGTCACCATTGCAAACACTGGTGCGCCGTCTCGAAGCACTTCGACGAGCTCGGGCTTAGACAAACGCCAATTCAAAGGCATCAAACAGGCCGATGCCTTCGCAGTCCCCAACAAGGCAATTATAAAATCGTCGGAGTTACCGCCATAGAAAGCCACGCGATCGCCCGGCTGAACACCCGCTGCAACAAGCCCATTGGCACATTGATTAGTGAGCTTATCGAGTTCTGCCATAGTGGTGACATTGTCACCAAACAACAGAGCCCGTTTTTCTGGATGGCGTCGAGCGTTAAATCTAGCGAAATCGCCGACACTTCTAACCTCAGGATATGACCACATAATTTCTCCAAAAAAAATCTGTCTCAATTCACTAACTACGCGCTTGAGTAAGCCTTATCAATTCCTCTCTGTGTTCAGGTGCTGCTATCGCGATCATCGCTCGCATGCGCTGTGCCAAGGTTTTTCCGCGCAGCTCGGCTGCACCGTATTCTGTAATCACTATATCGGCATCAACGGTCCCCACCGATGGCATTACACCGCTAAGCTGGGGAACGATTTTCGACTTGGATCCATTGGGCGTGGCGGCAGAAATCACAATAATTGATCGACCGCCCCTACTTCTCAATGCGCCACTGACGTATTCGGGAAGTCCCCCCGGTCCAGCGAGATAGCCACGACTAGTCACACAAGAGTTCACTTGGCCCAGTAGGTCCACCTCCAGAGCTCCGTTGATAGCGATAAAGCACGCTCTACTGGAGATTTCAGCGACGTCATGCGTTACTGACACCGGCTGCAGTGCAAAACGGGGGTTCGAGTCGAGGGCGTTATAAAACGCCTCGCTACCCAATGCTACGCCGCCGACGGCGGGCAGGTCTTGATTCAAAGCCCCGGCTTTCTCCAACTGAAGCACCGACTCATCCAGCAAGCCGGAAAGTACTCGCAAATTATGGCGATCAAGCAACTCCTGTGCAACCGCCGCCGGAATCTTACCCAGGCCCATTTGCAACGTGGCATTGTCGTCCACATAAGACCCTACCAATTTCGCGATGGCGACAGCCTGCCGATCAGGCTGCGCCCTGGCGAGCACGGTAAGCGGCTGGTCAATGGTAATGATGGCATCGAGATCTTTAAGGTTTATTCCGCCGCAACCGAGCGTAAATGGCATTCTTTTGTTTATGACACCCACTTTTTTTAGGGCCTGAGGCAGCACTACTGGCGAAAAGTCAGCGCAGACCCCATAGCTACATACGCCGTCACCATCTGGCTCGCTGAGCATAACGACAGCCACATCAACCGCGGTCTGCTGATAAAATGACAAGATATCCCGGTACCGCCAAGGGAAGTAATCGACATTACCGCGCGCTAAACCAGGCTGGAATTCAGGCGTCATAAAGAAGGTCTGGAACTGTAACAAGTCAGAACACGCCGAGTAATCCGTAGTGTTGATGCCGGGGATAAAAATCCCGCTCAAGGTTGCCTCACGCTGGCGCGACCTGAGCCCATGGTTGTGTTGCAGTGCCGTTATCTCAGCGGAACAGCCCGATAAATAAATACTGCCAGCTTCCTCAAGGTAAGGACTCAGTTCGTCGAAATTATCCAGCACTATCGTCATAAAGAGCTTGGAGCCCCCACGACGGTGTTGCGCCGATCGGCCGGCCGACTGTAACTGGCCTTAATCTTCAGTGGTTCTTCGAGGCCTTCCAATGCAACCAGAAGGTCGGATGCAAGCCCCTGAACCGGCAGCTCCCCACGCTGCAACATTGCCAAAAAGGCCACCGGTCCCCCGGTCCATTTCGGCCACCCAAGCCCAAGTACAGCCAGTACATCAAGCTCCTCGTAGCGACCGTTGCTTTGCTGGCATGCCGCCAAAGCCACCTCACCCAAAATATTTAACCCCGACATCCTGTCCTGGGAAGACCATGAGACACCGTCGCCAAGCGGTCTATTTAGCGCGCAGCTGAATAACGGGGTGGCATCAACTGCCCATGCCGCCGCCGCTAGCTGCTTGTCATCCAGCCCACTTGCGGCCAGACGCTCGCGCAGATTATCAAGAACAAGACGGCTTCCACCGCCCGGGGCAATAGCCCAAATCGGGATTTTTCCCATGGTTGACACTATATCAACTACGGTTTTACTGAGTGCCGGCGGGGTCGTTATTTCCACCACCTCTGCAGCGTGCAGATCATCAACATAATCAATAACAGCAACGTTCGGTAAGGCATTTATGACAGCTTGTTTACAGTCGCTGACTTTCCGCAGCAAGACAAAAGGCTTATTGCTCGACGGCAGCTCATCTACAATGAGCGTCGCGGCCAGATCTTCATCAACAAGGTCTGTCTTGCGCGCGAAGCCTCGCGGCAACGCGATCTGCGAGCACCAGGCAACCTTACCAGGCCCTGTCGCGCCTTCGGTCACTCGCTCAGATGCCCACTTCGATGCGGCAGTTTTATTGAGGAAGCAAGTGACCACCATATTGGCGGCAACCGGGTCACTCATCAGATCGACAAAAATATCCCACTCGACATCAAACCCCTGATCGATGGGTAAGTCGGCGCCATGCCCCACGCACCGAATTATCGATTCAACGGCAGGGTACAACTGATGTCTTGCCTTGTCCCAGCCACTTGTTTTTCGGCAGTAATCACTCCAACCAGGAGACGCCAGAAGCGCGCTATCAGCGGCGGGTAATTGCCAATCTTGCGTGTCCCACCTAGCTTTGGCTGGAGTCACTTTGACCATTTCAAGTCCCGTGGGTATCAACTGCTCCAGCGAAACAACAGCGTCGATCAGACCCATTGAAAGTGCCTGTGCAGGGGTTACCGGGGTGCCACCCAAGATCATCTTAATCCCCTGCTCTAATCCCACATAGCGGGGCAGGCGCTGCGTTCCACCTGCACCAGGTAGCAAACCCAATAGTATTTCGGGTAACCCCAGAATTGGAGCGTCGACATCAACACACACCCGGGCATGGCAGGCCATCGCCAACTCAAGACCGCCGCCCAGAGCAAGTCCATTGACAGCAGCAACGACCGGAACCGGCGACCGCTCTATGCGTCGAAACAGCTTCCCCAGATAGCTATATCGGTCACGCATTTCCTGCCAATTGGCATCGAACCGCATATTGGCAAAGTCTTTTATCATCGCCAGATCAGCGCCGGCGGCAAAAGCGTTCTTGCCAGAGCAAATCAGCAGACCGGTAAGTTCTGTCGCGGCGCGCTCAATCAGCTCATCAAGTTCTGCCATCATAGCTTCAGAAAAGACATTAAACGCCCGGCCCGGCATATCTATACGAGCAACACCAATACCGTCTTCACTAATATCCAGGGCGATATTTTTCATAATGGAAGTATTTTCACTATACCCAGGGAGAGCTGACACTGAACCCGAATAGACTACGACATACTTAACCCACCAGACACCGATATGGTCTGGCCGGTAATATATCCTGCATCTTCACTGCCAAGAAACGCGACGATGCCAGGGTAATCTCCCGGGGCACCCATACGTCGCAACGGCACTCCTCGCGCCATGGACTCTTTCCACTTTGCCGCCTCCGGGCCACTCCCTACCACGGCTTCCATTGCCGGAGTATCCGTCGGCCCCGGACAAATCGCGTTCACCAGCACATTAGTTTTTGCCAACTCACGGGCCATCGATTTAGTGAATGAGATTGTGCCGCCTTTGCAGGCTGAGTAAACAGCCTCATTACTGGTGCCAACACGGCCCGCATCCGAGGCGATATTGATCACCCGGCCTTCACCCCTAGCAGACATTCTTTTACAGACCGCATGGTGCATGTAGAGAGGTCCGTATAAATTGAGATTGATGATTTTATGCCACAGCTCTGGCTCCTGAGTGAGAAAGGGCGACGGTGCATCCCACCCGGCACAATTTACCAGCATCCATACCGGCCCCAGAGCCTCTTCCGCGGCGGCAACCGAGCCCTGCACGGCGTCAAAATTGGTAATGTCTGTTTTGAAAACTACCACTTCACCTTCGGCAGCCACTGCAACTTCTTCTCCAGCCTTTGCATTGATGTCAAACAGAGCCACCCGGCAGCCTTCCTGAGCCAGACGCATCACGATAGCTTCGCCAATGCCACTGCCACCACCTGTTACTATCGCTGTTTTTCCGGCCAGTCCCTTCATAAAGCCAAATCACCTCGCTGAGCTGTCATTGAGAATATTGCGCCTGTGGGCCACCAGAATTTGAGATGCGAGCGGACGCTTTCTCCCCCAAATTACGCCCTAGCATACATCATAGAGATCATAGCGATCATCGTGTACTAATGTAAAGTTATTTACTTTATAGTATTCATTGAAAATATCTTCAGGGCGTAATTGATAATGGGCTATCAATCAGTATTCGCACCAAATCTGTTTAAGGGTCAGACCATTATAGTAACGGGTGGCGGCAGTGGCATCGGCCGCTGTACAGCGCATGAGCTGGCTGCATTGGGCGCTAATATTGTCATTATTGGCCGTAACCTCGACAAACTCCAAAATGTACAGACCGAGATCGTCAGAGAAGGCGGTGAAGTGATGGTGCAGGTCTGCGACATACGGGATGAGCAAAACATAATCCGCGCGATTGATTCTGTTCTCAACACATACGGGGGCGTTCACGGGCTGGTAAATAATGCTGGCGGACAATATCGTACCGCCATGAAAAACATCTCGACCAAGGGCTTCGAGGCGGTGATTAAGAATAACCTCACCGGCGGATTCATTTTCATGCGTGAAATCTACAACCGCTGTATGGAGGAGAATGGTGGCAACATCGTCAATATCATCGCGGACATCTGGCATGGCTGGCCCGAATTCTCGCATTCGGGCGCGGCGCGAGGTGGGATGTTAACGCTGAGTGAATCGGTTGCCTGCGAGTGGGCTGCATCCAACGTAAGAGTGAATTGTGTGGCACCGGGCGGAATAGCCTCGAGTGGCTTTGATACCTATTCCGACGAAATGAAGAAAAAAATTCTGGAGCATCCCGCGCGCGTTCCTCTTCAGCGGTACGGTACCGAAGCAGAAATTTCAGCGGCGATCGTATTTCTGCTTTCTCCGGCTGCCGCCTATATTACCGGCACCTGTCTTCGTATCGACGGCGGCACGCCGAATGCGAGACAGACCTGGAATCTGGAAAAAAGTGACAAGAACAAGCCATTTGAAGGATTTCATCTTTCCGTACTGCCCAAGATGTTACGTAACCCACCGGCGTGACACAGCGACCGTATTTCACCAATCATATTCATAGCTCACTGCTGCCTTCATCATGCCCCCTGTCTAATTAAAGTCATGTCCGTGCCGATTTGAAAGCAGAGCCGCCGGTCAAGGACCCAACGGCTAACCCCACTTTTGCCTATTCCTAGAGGGCCTAGCCAGGCCGCATCAGTATGTCGCACCATTAACTACAACTAACTGGCGTAATCTATCTCGGAAGGCGTTGTTCGGACCTACCCCTGAAATTTCCCCCTGGCACATGAGCGGCGATCAGTGATCCAGCGGGCTTGGGCGCAGCTGCACATGTCCGACATAAGTTCGCGGTACCTCTGAGTACATAATCGGGTCCAGGCCGTTGGTAAACCACAAGCCACGCCCTTTCCAGCCTCCCGCCGAGTCATCTATGCGCCCGTCCAAGCCACGCGTGAACGCCACCATGGGATAAGGGATTCTGATGACGGTGAACTCCTCGGTGTCTGGCCGGAATGCAATCAGAGAGTCGGAATTGGTACCATTGATGAAGACTGTGTCGGGGCCCATACCCAGAGTGTCGAACTGATCAACCCAGGTGTAATAGTGGAAGTCGGCGGAACCTGAAGACTCGATGCCCTTGAGATTGGGGCCCGGCGTCTGCCACAGAGTCCAGCCCTCGGGGCACTGGTCACCCGACCCCCAGTTCTGTTTACAGGCGCTGCGATCAAAGCGTGCAAGATGCCCGCTGCCTGCCATGCCCGCCCAGATATTGCCCTTACTATCGACATCGATTCCGCGCGCACCCGCCGCCGGGAATGGGGGGGTGTAGGCCTCATGGGTATCGGTCTTGGGATCGTAACGCATCAGATAGCCAGGTTTGCCATAGCTGGGGAACTTACCGTAAGAGCCAGGCGGAATAGCAAGCCACACGTCGCCAGCAACGGGATTAGGAATGATGCTGTAGCGGAAACCAATGATCGGCGTGTCGGCCTCGCCGTCACCATCTGTGTCAATCTTTGCTTCCGACCAGCCCATTGCTGCCTGCAGGGTCTGGGGGCGCTTTGGATCAAATACTCGTGTATCGAGCCAGCCCACGGCCCGGTCATCGCCGTTTACCCATAACACGCCCTTGTCATCAAACTGCAGATGATGAGCGCCAAAACAGGTATCCACCGGCACGATTTCGCCGGTTTTTGTATCGTAATAGCCCAACTGGCGGTGATGGTAATAACTTGAAATGAAGGGATCTTTTTGACAAAAATCCGGCAGATCCTCGCCCCACTCACGGCGGATTTGCATGGTCATCCATACCTTGCCGCTGTCATCAAACATCGGGTTATGTGGGTTTACCGCATTGCTATAGGCACCCGGATGCATGGTCTCCACACCCTTGACAGGACAGCCAAGCATCTCGGCGCCGACGGGAACGATTTCCTCGGAACTCAGAGGCTTGTAGGTCTGCTCGCACCACGGCTTGGCATTCTCCCAGGTTGGCAGCTTTACCTTCTCCCAGCGGTTGGCCTTGGGGTCCATGATGAGCAGGTGATCATTACCAATATCGAGTCCGTAAATCTTTGCCTCGGGATACAGCGAAGGGTTGCGTTTATCTGTTGAAATAATGTCGTGCGCGTAGGTATAACGCTCCCCATACTGCCACTGCGTAATAACGAAATTCCGCTCTATCCCCTGCGGACGCGGTGGGGCGGAGTCCGGCGTCTTCCCCGCCGCGATTTGATTACCCCATTGTTCAAGGACGTCCAGTGTCAGGTCCCGATTTAACTGCCGGGCGAGCATGTTCATCAGAGCCGTCTTTTTTAGGCCGTGGTCGAAGACCTCACGCCCGGCAACACGGGTCATCGCGCTGCCCGGTTGGTGGCAAATAATACAGTTAAGCTTGAACTGATCCGACCAGGCCTTCGGCGAGTCATAGGTGTGCTCAAGGTCCTTGAGCGCGGCCTGTGACGGTACTTCCATCATGGCGGTCCAGTAATTCGCCGGATAAATCCGTGCCGCATCTGCCGAGCTGCTGGCGGTCCGCACCTCGAGCTCTATATTGTCGCCGGGCTTGGCGGCAATCTTTGCAGAGTCGAGCAAGCCGTAGCCGCGTACCCAGACTGCATACTCCGCAGCAGGCAGTTCTGGCAAGACGAAACGCCCAGCGTCGTCAGTAACTACGATTTTGCGAAAATTAGTCGGCAGATCATCCGTTTCTGCAATGACCCAAACACCGGCTTCCGCGCGGTTATTGACGTTGGCGACGGTTCCGCGAATCACACCATCGGCGGCAATCGACACCTGTGTGACAAGCGCAGCAGCCAAAGCAATTGCAAGACGATAGTTGAGCATAATTTGACTCCATGATTGAACTCGAAAAGACCGGTCGCCGCACAGTAATGCACTATGCAAAGATTATCATCAAGCCAGCCTGTACCAGTCAACAGTATAGTTGAAAATTACCGTCGGCGAACCTGAGTATCTGACAGCCGGCGTATTTGCAGTGTTTAACTCGCCTTTTGCATCGGGCCGCGCATCACAAGGCGGTGTAGCCGCCATCGATGGCGATCTCTGTACCCGTGATGAATGATGATTCATCACTGGCCAGAAATAAGGCTAGATCGGCAATTTCCTCGGGGCGCCCCACCCGCTTAACTGGATTGGCGGCAATCACCTGGTCTATGTATTCCTGAGGCATATTATTGAGCATGTCGGTATCAATGCTACCAGGACAAAAGCAGTTCACCCGGATGCCCTGAGCGCCATATTCGACGGCAGCAGTCTTGGTCATCATTTGCACCGCGCCCTTTGAGGCGCAATAAGCGATGAGTTGTGGAAAGGCGACGAGACTCGCCATAGAGGCGGTATTGACGATTGAACCACCACCACGCGACAGCATCAGTGGTATGCCGTAGCGCAGGCCAAGAAAAACACCCCGTGCGTTAACGGCCATGACCCGATCAAAATCGGTCTCCTGGTACTCTGCCGTGGGTGCCAGTGGACCCTGTATCGCCGCGTTATTGCACAGTACGTCAAGGCCACCGCAGTGCTCGACCGTATAGCTAAACATGCCTTGAACGTTGTCGCTCGACGAAACATCTGCTGCATAAGCATGGCAACGGGGCAATTCGTCGATATCGAGGGAGACCCCTGGCAAGTCAACGGCAACCACAATCGCCCCCTCTTCGATAAAGCGCCTGACGATCGCCCTGCCCATACCGCCACCGGCGCCAGTTACCAGCGCCACCTTATCCTGTAATCTTCCCGCCATAACTAGCCCCTCGTATCTGGCTGACTGTGTCGCCGACGGCGCAGCGACGTATTAATAGGCATCGGCTCTAAGGCCTGATTCTCACGAGCATGTTGTTCGCGCTCTGCGTACCGTGCTTAACCGTATCGCGTTTGCCCACCGGCAGACTGGAGTAGGTTGTCCATAAATCCCCGGTAACGGCATCCAGTTCAATCATGCGGATGAATGACTCATGCCGCGGCAGTGGGTAGTGCGACCAGCGCTCAGTATCGATATCAAACCGGTACACGCGGTCTGAATTGGAAGTCGCCGCCCATACAACGTTGCGCTTCTTGTCCAGCGTAACGCCGTAAGGGGTGCTGCCGTGATCGGGAATCTGGTATCGGGCTTCCACAACGCCTGTAGCGGTATTGATCCGCGCCAGTTGTGCCTTGCCATTGAGCGGCACCCAGAGGATGCCGTCGTCGCCGATTGCCAGACGTCGGGGGCCGGCCCCCTTCTCGAAGGGTACAATACGGTCGGTTGCGTTATTGGTGCTGTCGACCGCCCCTACATAGCCGTAGAGCTGCGCCCACCAGACCCGGTCGGTTCCGGTCTCCATGGCCGCACCGTAGAGCAGCGAGTGAAAATGACTTTCACCTGGCGACAGCGGCTGCCGGAATTTCTCAATCTCGCCGCTTTCTATATTAAGTGCCCAGAGCTCATTCTTGCCCATGTCAGTAATCCAGATTCTGCCGTGGGAATCAGCTTCCACATGGCGATCGGAGTTGTACGCAAAGTCATGGGTTACCCCAAAATCAGTATTGGCGGGGGGCGGATACATGCGCCACTGCTTCGTTTTTGTATCGAAACGGCCGATATGGAAGCTGTTTTCCAGGGCGATCCACAGGTTGCCATCGGCATCTGCATTCATGGTATGAGGACCCTGCGAGCCCTCCCCCGGCACATCGAACCACTCCACGGACCCGTCCCGGGGATCGAGACCGCCCAGCCGGTCCTTGTCGGTTTCGATGAACCAGATACGGTCAGATCCCGGGGTTATAGCCAGTTCACGCGTCCAGCCAAATGTCGGCAACACAAATTCATCAATGCGCGTGGTCGCGGTTACGCCGTAGTCTCCCAGCTCTGCAACATCGTCATAACCGGTAATTTCATCAAAATTCACCGGGAAGTTGAGCGCCAAATTGGGCACGATAATCGCCATATCGGCTGGCGAAAAAAGACTGGTCTCCGGCGCCAGCAGGGCGTTGTAAAACACGCTGCCTTCCTCGAGACCCCAGCGCAGTTCCTGATGCTCACCCAGGCGCAGGGTCACGTAACGCATGTACTGCACCATGCTCTCCCAGGCGTCGACGCGCGGGTGTGAGAGATTCTCTTTGTCGTCCGCCCAGGGCTTGTCCTTGCCGCTGTAAGCAAGATCTTCGGCGGCCCGCTTCAACCAGGCTTCAACCCGGTCATCTACCGGTAATTTCGCCAGCTCGCTGGCAAAAGTGCGCACCCGCTCTGCACCGAGTTGGTGGCAGTTTGAACATTGCAGGTTGCTGAGCGCGTAAGCCAGGGAAGACTTGTCTCCACGCAACCACGCCGAAGGAGGCACCTGAGCAGCGACGTTGTCCATGGGCCGCAGCGTTATCGCATAGGCCGCCGTACCCGAGCGCAAGTCGGACCTACGGTCAACTTCCTGCCAGCCGATACGGAAAAAATCGAGTTCCGCGTTCTCTGGATGGCCGCTCAGGCCTTTGATAGAGAACTGACCATCACCGTCGCTAAAGACCGTGGACGAGTAAGCCGCCTCGTCCGGTGTGACCAGGCGAACCCGCACATGCGGTATCGGCTTACCCTCAACACTCAGTGTGCGCCCAACGAGAGCGTAGGCTTGTAGATCGCCGCCCCAAACCAGGGCGACAAAGAGGATCAACCAGCTATTGAATCGAGTCATAACTACCACCTTGGTTTGAAGACACGTGAGAGATGACCCGATGTCTTCCATCAGACGAAACCTATAAATCTGCCGAGCCGTCAGCGACTAAAACGGCTCACGCAATAACACTGGCAAAATTAATATCGACCATAAAGGGCGTGGATGCTGCAAAGGAAGGCCGCGTCTCCAGTTCGCTGCTGTAGCGCACCAGGCCCGGACAGTTGTCACGCCACGGCACCTGCGAGCCAAAAAAGGCCTTGAGTGGCGGTACGCTCTCGCCGATAAAATCCAGATGCCCCAGAACGCAACCGACCTCGATATCGCCCAGGGTAAAACTGTCACCGACCACGAACGCGCGTTGATCGATGCGTCGTTCCAACTCGGCGAGCCCGCCATTGACTTTGCGGATATGCCTGGCGATCCATGCCCCGCTCTGCTGATCAGCTGGCCTGGCAAGTTCAAAATTGGTTCTCACGATCGCATCCATAACACTCACCGCAAGCACCCGAAACAGACCCATCTGCAGTATCGCTTCAGCACCACTGGGTAGCAACGAGGTGTGGGGAAAGCGCGTCTCGATCCACTCCAAAATATATGAAGACTCGTAAACGGATTCGCCCGAGTCAGTCACCAAAATTGGAAGTTGCTCAAGGGGGTTGTAAGAACCGACTATGGTGTCTTCGTGCCATGGAATATCCCATTCTATGGTGAATGGGATGTCCTTTTCGTGAAGAGCCACCATCACCTTGCGGCCAAAGGGGCTGGGGCCATTGTTAATCAGTCTCATCATACGCTGGTCCCGTGGTTTGGTGGCATGCTGCCAACCCGCTGAGAGCGGGCTCAGAACTTGTAACTAGCTTCCAGCATGTAGGTTTGTGGTGCTGCCGGCACTGCGGTATTCATTGAGAACAAGCTCTTGAATCCAATGCCACCTACGTAGTACTCCTCATCAAATGCATTGCGAAGATGGGCGGTGAGTGTCCACCCGGCCTCTTCGTCCGACAACGCGACTCTGAAGTTAGCAACCGTGTAAGAGTCGATTTTAGAGCCAGGGTTCAGAGTGTCGTTCGTTGAGCTGATAAAGTTGTCGTCCTGGCCGTAGACATCGCCATGTAACAACAGAGTCAGTCGGTCGCTGACCTGAAAGCTGGCGGTTGCATAGAGTGAGCCTGACCAGTCGGGGGTATCCGGGTAAGGTCCGAACTCGGTGTTAGGGTTATCGAGTACCGATACCGTACCATCAGTAAACTCCGAATCCGACAGGCTTAAAGAACTTCCCAGGGTGAGCCATTCTGTTGGTGCAAGCACCAGCTCCATGTCGAGGCCTTTGATTTCGGTTTCCGGAACGTTCACCGTGATACCCGCAAGCGCTCCAAAGATTGCCACGTAGTTGGCCCGCTGGATATCATTGACCGTCATGAAGTAACCAGCGAGATTGAATCGCACGGGCATATCGCCGATGGCGCCGAGATACTTTACCCCCACTTCAAAATCCGTGGCCTCTTCTTCCAAAAAGCCGGCGTCTACCTCGTCACCCTCGTAGTTTACTGCCGGAGGGGCGTAGAAGTTAAATCCGCCGCTGCGGTAACCACGGTGGGAAGAAGCATAGAGTAATGTTTCATCACTCACCTGCCACTGAAGACCTATCGTCCAGCTGGTTTGCTGGAAGTTCTCTTTCAATGGGTTAGCGTAGATCACAGTGGGATCGGCCGGTGGACGGACCAAGAAAACATCGTCGGGGTCGCGCTTGAACTCAACGTCCTCGTCCGAATAACGAAGACCAAGTGTAAAACCGAGACCTTCAACACCTGTCATCTGGCTGAGATCGTAGGTGCCCTGACCGTAAATAGCCGTCGTCTCATTAGTGGTGACACCAGAGTTTACCTGGGGGTCAAAGGGGATAAACGGCTCCAAACCAACCAGATTGCTCTGGGATCGCTGCTTATCTTCCTCGTCCGAGTAATAGAGGCCCACAACGTAAGTGAGATTGTCACTCAGTGCCAAACCCTGCAGCTGAAATTCTGCCGACAGCTGGGTCAATTCGTTTCTGCGACCTAAATCTTCGCCAAGCCAGTCAACGGTGAACTCTGTCCCATCAAAGTCGCCGACATTTTTTACATCCATGTCGTTGTAGCCAAGAATACTGCGGAACTCGAGACTATCGCTCAGCTCAATGCTAGTGATGTTCGATATCATCAGGTTTTCGGACTCATGAGCGGAGGGGGCGTCTGAACGCACCTCATGAAAGTCGCCGTTTCGCTGTTTAATAATCGAGGCGGCCAATCCATCCGGATCAAAACCGGGATTCGCAGCCTTGATGGCATCCCAGGCGCCGGGGCCAAACACAGCGTCCGCTGCGGGGCCATAAAGAACACTACCCGCCACAAACGACACGTCGTTTGACGGATTATATGAATTGATCGCCACCTGAGAGACATTATTGCCGCCGGCATCGTAGTAGGTAACCACGGTTTCGTTGCTAAAAGTGTCGGTGGGTTGCAGTGTTAAGCTGGCGCGAACGCTTTTGCGTTCTAGCTGACCTAGCATCTCATTACGTAACGTATTTTCCTGCCAGCCATCATTCTCTTGGTAGAAGCCACTAAGGCGCAGCAGTGCCTTATCGTCAACCAGCGGTATGTCAACGGCACCCTCAGCTTTGACCTCGCCGTAATTGCCGCCCCAGATGGTGGCGTAGCCGCCAAATTCGTCGCCGGGTTTCTCGGTAGTGAACAATACCGCTCCACCGGTAGAGTTACGACCAAACAACGTCCCCTGCGGGCCTTTCAATATCTGAATGGAGGCCAGGTCGTAAAAGGCCGAGGAGGAAGCGAGGCCAATTTGTACTTCGTTGGTGTACGGCAGAACACTTGGCCTAGAACTGGTAAACGCATCAATCGTCTGGCCGCGAATTGCGTAGTTCAGCTGATTGCCGTTCTGGGAGGCCTTGATTGTAACACCAGCCATGTTTTGCAAATCCATCTCTGACACGATGGCATTCTGTCTGAGCTGCTCACCGGTCATCGAGGTCATCGTGACCGGGGTGCGATCCAGTGACTCAGATCGTCGCTGGGCGGTCACAATTACTTCTTCGAGAAACGCTCCACCTTCTGCTTGCGCCAGAGCCGGCTGGGACGCCAGCACGGGAATAAGGGCAGTTGCCTGCAAAAAAATTGCTGTTTTCTTTGCCATATCGATCGCCTCATGAGCCATTTTTTATAAAATTATTATGTTTACTGTAACCTAGCAAACCACCGAGCTGTCAATCCTATCTACAATAAAGGCTGGCTGTCAACACGCGTATTGACGAATATTTCCCGCTCGCAATAGGGGGCGAGCAGGGTATTGGGTCAGACAACCGAAAAATGCTGCATTTTCGGTTTGGCATCAAACATTGGCACAGCCAGCGCCCTGAACGCGGCAAAATCTTCAGTGGTCGTGAACGCGGTATGACTGTCGATATTGTCCCACTCAATCATCAACAAAAAGGTGGATGGGTGCTCGATACTGCGAAGCAGCTCGACGGCGATTGCGCCATCCGCGGCTAGCAACAAAGCGCTGCCTTTTACCATCTTCTGCTCAAAGATCTGCTCCTGCCCGGGCGTGATACTGATCAATACATGTTCTTTAACCATGGGACGCACTCTCCTGCTGGATCAATAAATGTAGGGCTTCTGCCAGTTTGAATTTTTGCGGTCTGCCGGTTGCGGTCATTGGTATGTCCTGCTCGGACAAACGGCGAAAATACTTGGGTACCTTGAATTTTGCCAGGTTCTCAGAGCAATACATTCGCAGCTGGTCGAGGTCAGGATCCTGCTGGCTTTCGGCAACGATGCAGGCACAGCCGACCTCACCCATTTTTGCATCTTGGAGACCGACCACCACACACTGCGCTACACCCGGCTGTAGATTGAGCAGATCCTCGATCTCTTTAGGCATCACCATTTCGCCACCGCAGCGATAGGCCTCCTTTACCCGACCCTTAAGGGTGACGTAGCCGTCCTCAGTAACGGTTCCGACATCCCCGGTTCGAAGCCAGCCGTCGTCGGTAAATGCGCTAACGGTTTCCTCGGGCTTGTTATAGTAGCCGCGGGTCACTGCTGGGCCGCGTACGAGTAATTCGCCCCGCTCACCCCAGGGCAACACGTCGCCGGTTTCGGGGTCGACGGCCTGATAAACCGCCAGCACGCCACCGAGCTTCTCATCTCCGGCCACCCCGGCAAATTTCAACTTGCCATTGGTGGTTAACAGGTAACTGTCGTCCCCTTCCGGAAAAGTACAGCTTGTGGATGCGGTGGTTTCAGACATTCCATAACCGGTGATGATCTCGCGCGCACCTAGGTATTGGCGGATCTCCCCCCACATTGTTTCAGGCGTAATGCCACCAGAGTTAAACGCCGTTACCAGTGATGGGCAGTCAAAGCCGCGTGCTTTTACCACGTTGATGATTTTTTGGGTCATCAGTGGCACTGACACAATCTCCGTCACCTGATATTTCTCGGCCGCCTCGACCATTGCCACGGGATCAAAGCGCAGGTGTGGAACGATAGCGCCGCCAACGAAGGTCGCCGCGAGCAGGCATTCTACGTAGCCAAAAACGTGGTACATGGGCAAAGAGAACAACATCCGTGTGCCCTCCCCCCGCGCAATCGTATAGGCCGAGGCGTAAGCTGCGCGCAGCAACATATCATGCTCAAGCATCACCCCCTTGGGCGACCCGGTAGTGCCGGAGGTATAGATAATATCGGCGTTCGAGGTCGCCAGGTCCTGCTTGGCATAGCCTTGCAGGCGACTGCGGTCGTGCGCTGTTACGGCGTGCTCCAATGTCTGTAGTGTGTATGTCGCTCCGGCGCGTGGTGGCTCTTCCGCGGTTTCGAAAACGACAATGCGCTGGAGCCGCCCAAGCCCCAAGCCTCCTGTGTTGCACTGCGCCCAACCGGGCACCAATTGATCCAGATCGGCAAGGTAATCGCGATCCAGAAAGCTATCCATAGTGATCAGCATCACGGCATCGGATTGCAGCAGTATGTATTCGATCTCGCGCGCGCGAAGCAGGTAGTTTATTGGCACAGCCACCGCACCCACCCGAGCGATAGCAAACTTGAGCGCCACAAACTCAGGATGGTTGCCCATGAGCAGCGCGACGTGATCACCTGGCCGGATTCCGGCGTTGACCAGCCCCGCCGCCAGCTCAGCCGACCACTCGACCATGTCGGAATATGAATATGATCGGGCGTCCGTTATCACTAGGGGCAAATCGGCAAAATGATTCGCCACGTGGTCCAGGTGCTGCGACAAGGTTCTGGGCACCCAGGTTGGATGCAGGGCTTCTATCCCGCGTCGCCTGGCGTCTGGCGATTTTACAGCCATTATTTACTCCGCCTTTACCGTTTTTTAAGCAGCCTAGCACATTTTCCACGTATATGTTGACTAAAAACAAACATTTGTTATATCCTGAAACTCTCTTCAGGCTTAGCCCTACGCCAGTCGCAAGCAGGCGTACTGGTCATCAATCCGATTCAATAAGTATCGAGGACAGTTATGGATTTTTCCTTTTCCGAAGAACAGCGCATGTGGCGGGATATGCTCGACACTTTCATGGAAAAAGAGGTCGGACGGCAGTACACACGCGAGCATGATCAGTCTCGCGAATTTCCCGACGAGATATATCAGAAAATGGCAGACCAGGGCTGGCTCAACCTGCTGATTCCGGAGAATATGGGCGGCATGAACTGCGACCCGATCATGTTTGCCATTTTTTGCGAGGCAATCGGTAAGTTCAGCTTGGACACGGCGGCCTGCATCATGACCTCCATGTTTACCGTATTGAATATCGTTAACCACGGTACCGAAGAACAGGTGGCGGCACACATCCCTGATTACATGCGCGGCAAGCAAAAGTTCGCTATTTCCATCAGTGAACCGCAGTCGGGTTCGGATGCAGCAGCAGCGCGGACCAAAGCCGAGCTTATCGACGGTGAATGGGTGCTCAACGGTAATAAGGTATGGTGCTCAGGTGCGCACCTGCCCGACACGACTATCGTCCTGCTGGCCCGCACCAGTGCGGAGCGCTATGCCGGTCTCAGCCTCTTCCTTGTGCCCAACACGGCGCCGGGGCTGCAGATCAAGAAGATGGATACCATCGTACGCAAGAGCCTGGGCACTACGGAATTTTTCCTCGAAGATGTTCGACTGCCGGCCAGCGCACTGTTGGGAGAAGTCGGTAGTGGCTGGACGTACATCGGCGAGCACCTTGAACTGGAACGGTTAAGCATAGCGGCATCGCAGTTGGGCAACGCGCGTACGGCACTGAACGATACAATCAAATACACCTGCGACCGTGAAGCCTTTGGCAAGCGACTGGCTGACTTTCAGGTGCTGAGGCACCGCATGGCTGAAGACGCAACAAAAATTGAGGCTGCACACTGGATGGTCTATGCCGCCGCCAGCAAAATTTCACGTGGTGAGCGCGCCCTCAAGGAAGTGGCAATGGCCAAGGTGTTCTGTGCTGATGTCGCCTTCCAAGTCGCGTTCAATGGCATGCAGGCGCTGGGTGGTTATGCGCAGTTGCCCGAATATGACATGGAGCGCTACTTCCGGGAAGCCAAGCACGGCATGGTCGGCGGCGGCACCCGGGAGATACAAAACAGTATTATCGCCAAAGAGATCGGTATTTGATAAGCCGATTAAAGAATTTTTCACATAACGTTTTGCAGTTGAATAATCGACAAAAGGAACAGCTATGAGCAAATTGAATGGGAAAATCGCGATTGTCACCGGTGCCGCACAAGGCATGGGCGAATCGCATGCGAGGATCATGGTCGCCGAAGGCGCCAAGGTTTTGATGACAGATGTCAATGTTGCCTCAGGCACCGCCATCGCCGAAGAGCTCGGTAGCAATGCCTTCTTTGCTGAACACAACGTCACCAGTCCCGCAGACTGGCAGCGAGTGGTCGAGACAGCCGAAGCAAAATTCGGCACGGTCAACGTGCTGGTCAACAATGCCGGCATTCTGGGTCCTATCGCGGCGACAGTCGACTTGCCGCTCGATGACTATAACGCGGTCTGCAACATCAACCAGACCGGGGTTTTCTTGGGAATGCAATCGGTACTGCCAGGCATGCTCGCGGGGGATGGCGGTTCAATAATCAACATCTCCTCGATAGCCGGCATCGTGGCCATCGTTGGGGCGCCCAACCTTGCCTATGTGGGTAGCAAGTTTGCAGTTCGAGGAATGACCAAGCAGGTAGCCGTTGAATACGGAAAAGACAATATCCGGGTAAATTCCGTGCATCCTGGCTACATCAAAACACCCATGATGGCGGCGGCCACTGACGAAGAAGGCGGCGGTGCCGTCGATGTGATCCCGCTGAACAGAATGGCCGAGCCCTCTGAAGTATCAGATCTGGTTGTATTCCTGGCGTCCGATAACTCGTCATTTATCACCGGCATGGAGCACGTGATTGACGGTGGTATGACAGCAGCCTGAGTGATCAGCCATCGGGGCTTCAAGTCTGGATGGCCGTCGCAGCCGGCAGCACAGGCTGGCAAAAGGTTCTTAACGGGTGCGAAGGCCGAAAATCATTATGTCGGCGATCTTCGCGCCGATTTCTGCCGGCGAATAGGCCCCGCCATGACGATACCATTCCGGTGTCCAGTTCAGCGCACCCATGATCGCCAGGACCTCAACCTTGCTATCCAGTTCGGACGAGAACTCACCCGCTGCAATGCCTTCTTTGAGTAAATCCCTGTAAAACTGCGCGTACCTACGTCGCATTTTTTTGGCCCGACTGAGGTTGGGTGGTGTCAGATAGCGCCATTGATGAAAGACGATCAGCATCTTTGCCGGATCTTCCGCCACCACTTCGATGTGACGCCCGACCGCGTAGCGAAGTTTTTCTTCCGCAGTCCCGGACATAGCCCGCGCTGCTACTTCAATTTGGAGAAAGCTCTCTATGCCACTGGACACAATTTCCAGCAGCAATTCTTCCTTACTTTTTATGTGCGCATAAAGACTGCCTGGCAATACGCCCACGTTTACCGCGATGTCGCGCATCGTGGTGCCGGTATAGCCCAATTTACTGAACAACAGTGACGCCTGTTTCACAATTTTATCCCTCGCCTTGGAGGTTCGAACTGACGGTTTACTGGCCATTTGCGACTATTCTATTTTTTGAGTGGATCGTAAGTAAATTTCATTGGCATTAACAGTTGCATTCCTATCGGAGGAGATCACCAACCGCGCTCTACTCGCAAGCTTACAGGGGAAAGGACAAAGCCCGCAATAACAAATGATTGTTTGTTTAGCGCCACTTTGCTAATTTTAAACCAAAGATTACTTTCCGTCTCATCCCACAGCGTTCTCAACGCGTCCCGGATCCCTGAATATTATGCGCGAAGACATCATCAAACTTGCCAATGCAGCTGACTGCAATACCTACGAAGCATTGCGTGAGCAATACCCGCTGCCACCGGCGCAGCTTGATGGGCGAGTGTACACAGACCCAACGCTTTATGCTGCCGAGCGCAAGCGAATCTTTCTCGAGAGCTGGTTTCCGGCTTGTCCCCAGAGTGACATCCCCAACCCAGGGGATTATACAACCTGGGAGCGACTCGACCAGTCCGTGATCATCATCAGGCGGGAAGACGGCACCATCAGCGCATGGCACAACGTCTGCCTGCACCGTGGCGCAAAACTGGTGGCGGGCAGAGGGTCCGCGAAAGGCGGGTTGATCACCTGCCCGTGGCACGGCTTCAGTTATTCCACCGCCGGCGAGTTATCCAGGATACCGCTGGCCGACACCTTCGATTCGAGCGCTATAGCAAATCGTCGCTGCCAGGCCGTGCGCATGGAAAGCTGGGGCGGTTACTGCTGGCTTACGTTTTCCGATAGTCAAAAACCGCTGACCCAGTATCTGGGGGGACTTTACGACGAACTTAGTTATTACAACCTCGACACATTCGCTACTCCCTATCGGGCGTCTTTCACTATTAATGCAAACTGGAAAGCGACGGTCGATGCGTTTAATGAAACCTGGCATGTTCCATTTACCCACCGCGATACGCTAGGCGGGCTGATGCGCTGGAAAGAGGCCAGAATACGAATTGATGCGCCACATTCCTGGATGACGTTGCCAGTCAAAAAGTTTACCGAGCGCGCGGGCGCGCAGGCCAGCCATCAGGATGCCAACGTCTGCCACTACACGGTGTTTCCAAATACGATTTTCAGCTGCTTCCCCACGCATTTGCAGATGTGGTCGGTTTACCCGGTCACTATAAATCGTACGGTACTGGACGCTTGGGGCATTGTGGGCCCCGCCCCAGCCGGCATAGAAGAACATGACTGGCAGGCCCAAAATGCCCGCAGCTGGCAACATTTTCTCGATGTGTCCAGCGAAGATATTCGCATTTTGAATAGTCTGGACGAGGTGGTCCGCTCCGAAGGCTACAAGGGATCAATGTTCAATACCGCCGAAAGCCGCCTGACCGCGTTTCATCAGGAAGTTCTTTCGCGTTGTTCTTTCGACGGATTCTCCGACACAGACTAGTCATTACCAGTACGCCACTAGTCAACAGTAAGGTTGACTCGCAACAAAGGCCGACCTATTATAAAAACAACTACTTGTTTGGTTTAGTCACCCTGGAAAACTTAAATGGCAAAAAATGTTAGCACTACGGAGAAGTTGACTGTCATCGATGAATTCGTTCGTGGTAATCGACCTACTCGCGAGCAGTTAATCGAAAAGTTCGGCCGGGATTTTTTTAACGATTTCGATTTTGATGATCCGGGCTTCAACACTCATCTCGACGACATTCTCGATAACATGATTGACCATTGTCCGGTGGCACGCAGTAATGTTGGCAATGGCTACTGGCTGGTCAGTCGTAATTCCGATGTGCGCCAGGTCGGCCAGGACTGGAAATCATTCTCCAGCGCCAAGGGCTATATGCCCAACAGACCCGATGGCCTACCCTATCTCATGCCCGAGGAATCCGACCCTCCAATCCATACTGCTTGGCGGCAAGTGTTGAATCCGCACATGAGTCCCAAAAAGGTGGCCAACTACGACACCATCATTCGGCAGGATGCCAACGTCCTCATTGATCATTTTATCGAGCGCGGCGAGTGTGAATTTATCAGTGAGTTTGGTGCGATACTGCCGGGCTGGGCGTTTTTCAAGAATGTGCTCGGTGTGCCGGTAGATGATCTGGATATTCTGGTCGACTCCGTCGAGCGTGGCACCTTTGCGCCCGTAGATGAGCGCCCCGGTCATATGCAAGTCATATTCGACTACCTAGACAACTACCTTAAAATACGATCTGAAGAACCGCCACGAGACGATATTGTCAGCACCATACTGGAAAATGTCCGCTACCCCGACGGTAGCTATGCACCCTGGGACCATCAGGTCAGTATACTTGTGGACATCACCTTCGGCGGAATTGCGACAACCACGTATGTCATGGGATCCACAGTTCACTACCTAGCCACGCATCCGCAGGACAGGCAAGCCATTATCGATGATCCGTCTTTGCTGGACTCCGCGGTAGAGGAATTTATACGCGTTTTCCCCCCCGTGGTGGCGCTTGGCAGAACATGCACCCGGGATGTAGAAGTGTCCGGCACGCAGATGAAAGAAGGTGATTTTGTGATGCTGGTTTACGGCGCTGCATCCCGTGACCCACGGGTAGTTGAGGATCCGCAGAAAATCGACATCTTTCGTGAATCAGTTATTCATTCGACCTTTGGGGTCGGTCCACACCGCTGCATAGGGTCCCACCTGGCTCGCATTGAATTGAAGGTCTTTATCGAGGAGTGGCTCAGGCGGATACCTTCTTTTTCCGTCAAGGACGGTACCAGCCCGACCTACGAAACCGGTTTTCTACGCTCGATGCGCAACCTTCATTTAACCTTTCAGCCATGAAACGGACTGCCGCCAGCTTCGCCGACTACCAGCAGGTCTATAATAATGCCGCTCTGAGCCGGGATAATGGCATCCTTGTCGTCAAATTGCAGACTGGCGGTGGAGAATTCGTCTGGAGCGCCGAAGCTCACGAGGAACTGGGCTTTCTTTTCGCCGACATTTCCACCGATCGTGATAACAAGGTGGTGGTACTAACCGGAACGGGGACTAATTTCTGCGCGCAGATCAACGCCGCCAGTTTTAAACTGAGTACACCGCAGGAATGGGATCTGACCTTCCATGAAGGCAGGCGCCTACTCATGAATCTGCTGAGCATCGAAGTGCCGGTGATTGCAGCAATCAACGGTCCCGCCCGCATCCACCCAGAGATTCCTGTCTTGTCGGATATCGTCCTGGCGTCCGAGACAGCGATATTCCAGGACGCGCCCCACTTCATGTCGGGGATTGTTCCCGGAGACGGCGCTCATATCGTCTGGCCGCATATTATCGGTCCAAATCGTGGTCGCTACTTTTTAATTACTGGCCAGGAGTTGTCTGCCGGCCAGGCGCAGGAGTACGGCGCAGTAAACGAGGTGCTGGCTCCCGAGCTGCTAATGGATCGGGCAATGGAGCTGGCTACTTATATCGCCACAATGCCCGAGCTCACCCGCCGCTATACCCGCGTGGCTCTCACCCAACGAATAAAACGGTTGCTGGAAGAGGGTCTGTCTGTGGGTCTGGCGCTAGAGGCTCTTGCGGCAATTTCAGGTGTACCACGCGACGGTCGCCTTGGCGAAGCCCAATAACCCCGAATTTTACTGGATAAAGCTCATGAAAATTAAAATCGATGCAGACCTTTGCAGCGGCCACGGTCGTTGTTGTTACTATGCTGATGAGGTCTATGACCTCGATGATAACGGCTACAGTATTTTTGTAGGCCAGACAATTGATGTCGATCCCGCAATGGAAGACAAGGCGCAGCTGGGCGCACGGATGTGTCCCGAGCAAGCCATCGAAATCATCGAAGACTGATCAACATGATAAATGTGAACCAGCGCTGCCGGCTGCCGGCAGCAGGGCAAGCGGTGTTTCCATGGATTGTTACAAGTCTGTGTGAGGGAGAATCGCTATGAGCGGACGTATCTTCCAGGATCCCGCCAACAAGTTTTTTGAGGATTTCGAGGCCGGGGATATTGTGTGCACCCGCGGTCGGACCATCGATGTGGGGGACCTCACGCTGTTCGCCGGCCTCACTGGCGACCACTATCAACTACACACCGATGAACAGCACTGCCAGGAGACCCGATTTGGCACCCGCATCGCACACGGACCTTTTACGTTCACCGTCGCCGTCGGACTGGTGGCGATCAGCGGGTTCTATGGCGATGCGATTGTAGCCCTTGTTGAAATAAATGGCATGAAAGCGCTCAAGCCCGTCTTTCCCGGCGACACACTCCGTGTCGAGGCGACAATAATGACCTTGGGCGCAGCAAAAAACCCGAAATACGGCTCGCTTGAGGTGAATTATTCAGTACTGAATCAGGACGATGAAGAAGTGATGACGTTCCTGCAAATCATGCTGGCTAAGCGCCGTGACGCAACCAACGCAAACTAAGCGGAGGATTAATCCTTGGTAGATACAAAACCCCTGTACGTCAACGCTGATTCGCCGAATGATCCGGTTTTTGTCGGCGTGGGCGAAATCCCCTCTGGTCGTTACCCCGACCGCTCATTTATTGGCGACTTGACCAAAGTCGCCCAGCTGGCCATCGCGGATAGTGGCATGGTGCCATCCGACATTGACACCATCCTGTTAATCCCTAATTTGCACTCCTTCGACGATCAGGCCGATCTGGTCTTTTCCAGAATGGTGGAGGAGCTCGGCATTACCAAACAAGCCAAGGCCAGTTTTATGGTCCACTCTGGCGGGTCGACCAGTGACAATGCCGTGCGCACTGCGTCGGGCCTTATCGCCATCGGGCACGCAACGAATGTATTGGTCCTGCAGTGCGAGCATTGGGGCTCGGCAGACGTCAATCAGATGATAACTATGCTCACCAAAAACGGTATTCCACAGGAGTGGGAGCAGACGGTGGGCCTGCAGTTCAATGCGATCGGTGCCTTGATAACAAGACGATATATGCACGACAGCCAGTCTACTCCGGAAGAGATGGCTGGGGTATGCGTCACTTTACGTAAATGGGCTCAGCTCAATCCCAATGCGATGTATCAAGGCAAACCTCTGACAGTGGAGCAAGTGGTGAACTCCAAGCTTGTGGCTGAACCGCTGCATGCCATGGAGTGCCCTATGCTTGCCGACGGCGCAGTGGCATTTGTGATGACCAGTGCCGAGAATGCCCGCGCCAGAGGTATGGAGCGCGCGGTGCGCGTCGCCGGTTCAGGGGGTTGTGTCAGTCATTACAGCATTGGGCAGGAGACCGAGCTTTCCATACTTGGGTGGAAAATCGCCGCAGAGCGCGCCTATGCGCAATCCGGATGGTCACCGGACACTGCCGACTTTGCGCAGATTTATGACTCTTATCCGGCAGTAACCACCATTGCTCTGGAGGGGCTGGGTATAGCGGCACCTGGCGAAGGTGCCCGTTGGTTTGCCGCTGGCCATGGCGATCCCGGCGGCAAATTCCCGATCAACACCAATGGCGGGCTTCTTTCTGCGGGTCATACCGGCGTTGGCGGGGGCACCGCTTTGTTGGTAGAGGGTGTTCGCCAGCTGTTATGGCGCGCCGAACCCGAGCGGCAACTGGATGGCTGCCAACGCTGCCTCATCGGTGGCAGCGGTGGTTCCTACATGGATGCCCAGGTACTGATGCTTGAAGCTGTTAATTATGGAGTGGCCTGATGACTAGTCAAATCGTTCAGGATTTCAAAGAAGGGTTGGGTGATGGAAAGCTGTTGATTCAGCGTTGTAACGATTGCAGTCATCTTGCTTTGTACCCACGTTATAGCTGTGTAGCCTGCCAGTCCGAGAATCTCGGCTGGATCCCCGCTGAAGGGAGTGGCGTGCTGCACAGTTTCACCGTTTTGCGTGCCGGAGCACCGGAGGGGTTTGAGCAGGATCTTCCCTATGCTCTGGCAGTAGTGCAACTTGACGAGGGCGTGCAGTTACTGGCGCGACTCACTCCTGACAGCGATGGCACCTGGAATCACTACCAATGCGATGACCGCGTTGTGTTTTCACAGCCGCCGGCCGCTGAAAATGGAGTCCTGCAATACGCCGTGTTCTCCCCGGCCTGGCCTGACCAGACACAACGACCATGAATACATTTACATTTCTGAATAAGGCCGCGCTTTACAAGGGCGATGAGCCGGCAATGATTTTTGGTGATGAGGTCACCACTTATGCCGAGTTTCACCAGCGCGCACTTGATATTGCCGGCAACCTTGCCCTGGCTGGCCTAGCGCCTGGCGATTGCGTGGCATTCTGCCTGTCCAATAGCCCGAGGATACTCGAAGTCATCTACGCCTGCTTCGCTGGGGGCTATGTTGTCATTCCGGTCAATGCGCGACTGCACGTGAAGGAAGTACAGTACATAGTGGAAAACTCGGGTGCCGGGGTGTTGTTTCACAGTCCCGAACTTTGCGTGAACTACGATGCGGTTGCCGGTGCTGATGCTGTACCGCCAAAGCGCGTCGTTCTACAGAAAAATTATACTGACAATGCCGCCGTGGATATGTATGCAGCCGGCCAGGCGCTAGAAGCTGCACTGGATCTCGAGGCTGATGCACCAGCCTGGCTGTTCTACACATCAGGTACCACCGGCAAGCCCAAGGGTGCACTGTGGAATCACCGAATTATCCGTGTGGTGATCATGAACTACCTGGCGGACCTCCATAACATTCAACCCGGTGAGCGAGTGGCGCATTGCGCGCCGCTTTCCCACGGCAGCGGTGTTATCGCACTGCCAGCAGTTGCGCGCGGGGCCGTCAATGTCATCTATGACAATGCCAGTTTTATTCCGCGTGACTTGTTTGCCCTGGTGCAGCGGCACAAGGTGTCACATATTGCTTTCATGGCACCCACGCAGATCATCAAGTGCCTGGATGAGTTCGATGATAGTTACGACCTCAGCTCGCTGACCGCAATTTGCTACGGTGGAGCGCCAATTCACCTGGAACACCTGAAGGCCGCGATTGACACTTTTGGCCCGGTATTTATGCAGCTCTATGGACAGGGCGAGGCGCCGATTACCATCAGCGGCATGTCGGCGCTGGACCACCAGCATTTTCATAAAACGGGAGATGCCCGGCTCGGCTCAGCTGGCACCATTCGCACCGACGTGGATGTGGCCATATTTGATGCTCAGCAGGAAAAATTACCTGCCAATACACTTGGCGAAATCGCCGTTCGAGGCGACGTGGTGATGGCCGGCTACTGGCAGAACGCCGCGGCGACAGAGGCCGCAATGCATGGAGATTGGTTGCTGACCGGCGACATTGGCATGATAGATGAATCCGGCTACCTGTTTCTAATGGATCGATCCAAGGACGTCATTATCACTGGCGGAAATAACGTCTACCCGAGGGAGGTCGAGGAAGTCATCGTTCAGCACCCTTCGGTGGCCAGTGTGGTAGTGGTCGGTGTACCTGACGATTACTGGGGCGAGGCCGTACATGCGGTGGTACAGCTCAATGTTGGAGCGCAGTGCGCAGCTGACGAAATCATAGCCTTCTGCAGCGACTATCTGGCGGGATATAAAAAACCCAAAGCCGTGGATTTCGTGACTGAGTTTCCGGTCAGCGGCTATGGCAAGATTTTGCGGCGAGAAATACGTGATCGTTACTGGAACTCGCCAGAACCCGGTGTTTAGCACACGTGTGGATCCGCAAACAGGTATGCGCTCATGAATAAAGTGATTATCGGCGGTGTTGGTAATACTCAGTACGGTCGTTTTGTTCAGACCACGCTCAAGCAGCTTTCTCTCACCGCCGTGGAAAACTTGTTCAATGCGAGTGCTTTCACAGCGGCCGAGGTAGAACGAGTTTTTTTCGCCAATGCAGCCGCCGGCATTATGACCGAGCAGGAAATGGTGCGCGGCCAAACACTGCTCAGGGGCCATCCACTGTCCCGCCAACCGCTGATCAATATTGAAAATGCCTGCGCATCCAGCGGTTCTGCGCTGTATCTAGCTTTTCAGGCTATCCGCCATGGTGAGCTCGACTGCGTTATGGTCGTCGGTGCAGAGAAGCTAAATCACGAATACAAGGATCGCGCTTTTCGAGCACTGTGGGGAGCCACCGACGTCGAACAGACGGGAGCCTATCCAAGCGTCGGAAGCTCGCAGTCGGTTTTAATGGAATACTACGCCGCTTTGGCGCGGCGGTATCTCCGGTCGGGACAAGTGACTATCGAAGATTTCGCTCGCGTTGCTGTCAAGAATCGCAACAATGCCGCGCTAAATCCGATCGCCCAGTTCCGCCACCTGCAGACCATCGAGGAGGTTCTGAGCGCAAACGTTATTTCCGATCCCCTGACCTTGCCGATGTGTGCGCCGCTAACAGATGGATCGACAGCGATTCTGTTGTGTTCCGAGCATCTTGCCAGGGAACGACAGGTTCCTCTGATTGAAATAAAGGCCTGTACCCTTTCTGGCAGCGAGGCACCCAGCCAGTCTCCTGTGGTGCCGGCTACGCAACAGGCCTACGCTGCAACAGGCTACGACCCCTGGGATATGGACTTGATCGAGCTACATGACGCCGCTGCACCGGCTGAGATTTTGCAGTACGCTGAAATTGGTCTGTGTGCAATGGACGAAGCCGCCCAGTTAATTCGCTCGGGCACGACCAGCTTTTCCGGCAAGCTTCCTGTCAACACCAGTGGCGGCCTGTTAAGCAGGGGCCACGCTCTTGGTGCAACCGGAAGCGCACAGGTGGCCGAGATTTACGACCAGCTCTGCGGGACGGCTGGCAAGCGTCAACTCAAACAGCCCAAACGCGGTATGGCAGTCAATGGCGGTGGCTGGATGGACGGCACCTATATTGTTGCTGTATGTACTATTATTGAAAGCTTAAGCTAGCGACAAGAGAACAAGATGGATGTCACGTTTGAGTTAGAAACAATCTTCGCACAGCGAGCAACCGACGGTGTTGTGCTTATCACCCTGAACCGACCAGAGCATGGTAACGGAGTCGTACCGCAGCTAGCGCGCGATTTCATGGAGTTGCTGGCGGCGCTGGAGCAAGACGATACCTTGCGGGTAATGGTGTTGACCGGGGCTGGCAAGCAATTCTGTGCGGGGGCAGATCTACATGCATTCCAGCGTTACATCGAAGATGAGCTGACTGAAACCGAGGAGCCGTACAACGCGCGACTGCTCTTTCCTATCACTCAGAAGATTGTACAGTGCAGGTTGCCGGCTATTGCCGCGATCAATGGCGGTGCCACAGCGGGCGGACTGGACTTGGCGCTGGCATGTGATATTCGCATAGCTTCTCAAAGAGCCAAGCTTGGTGAGACCTACATCAAGCTCGGGTTGAATCCGGGCAATGGCGGTAGCTACTTCCTGCCCCGACTGGTTGGCTCGGGTATAGCTGCAGAACTGGCCCTCACGGGAGACGTGATAAACGCCGAGCGTGCGCTGGAGCTTGGTCTCGTCAATCGTGTTGTCCCGCACGATGAATTAATTGCTGAGGCCGTCACCCTGGCCGAAAGAATAGCCCGCAACCCCAAACTGGCCATCGAGGCAACCAAGCAGCAGTTGCGTAACAGTTGGCATATGGATCTCAACAGCGTGATGAATGCCAGTTTCTGGAGTGTCGCCGCGCTGACTCGCACCCGTGATCTCAAGGAGGGTATC
>Ga0233426_10000318_pt1 | contig 53399 bp, 53 predicted proteins | sample SI_118_April2016_6_FD_179875 | JGI IMG/M metagenome (GOLD analysis project Ga0233426, IMG submission 179875) | Seawater microbial communities from Saanich Inlet, British Columbia, Canada - SI_118_April2016_10_MG | ecosystem: Environmental > Aquatic > Marine > Inlet | place: Canada: British... | reverse complement strand
AAACTCATTTTGGTACCAAACTCAGTTTTATAGGCATTTAGCGTAATATAAGCTTTTTATTCTATGAGTAATCACGGGTAGCAACTCCTCAGAACGCACACAGCTCACTATGACCAATACCTTTTAGTATTGGACTTAGTGGGCTTGTTGTTTTACAATGCTTTCATACCGTAATTTGAGCATTATTAATGTCATCTTCTAAAAATAAACTAACACCATTGTATCCAACTTATATTGAGCTTTGTGAAATGTCACTTGATGAATATCCCACGATTCATGAATTCATCAATACAAATAATGAAGACCATTGGTTAGAACATTGGAATTGGGGGAAATCATTTTTAGAGTACACGGGCCGAAATAAATCTGTTCACACCTATGACAGATTTAGAAATGAAATTGAACGCTTCTTATTATGGTCGTTTATAGAAAAGCATAAGCCAATTGATCAACTTCTCAAAACAGATATTTTAGAGTACGCTGATTTTTGCTGGCAGCCACCAGTTACTTGGATCGGTCTTAATAATCATGAACGCTTCAGAATTGAAAATGGCGCTTTTGTAGCTAATGAACTTTGGCGACCGTACAAAATCCAAGTACCTAAGAACCAAATTAATAAAGATATTGATAGAAAAAAATATCGTCCTTCACAACAAACCTTAACTTCTTCATTTACAGCAATAATCGTTTTTTATAACTATTTGATGGGTGAAGAATTTTGTTATGGTAATCCTGCACAAATAGCTAAGAAAGATTGTAAACATTTCATTAGCGATACCCAAGTTAAGGAAGTTAAACGTTTAACCAGTATTCAGTGGCAATACATGCTTGATACAGCGATAGAAATGGCGAATGAAAGCGCCCTTCATGAAAGAAATTTATTCATTATTGCAGCACTAAAAACGCTTTTTCTGAGAATTTCAGAGCTATCAGAACGATCTGCTTGGTCACCGACAATGGGACATTTTTGGCAAGATGACGATGAAAATTGGTGGCTTAAAGTCTTTGGTAAAGGAAGAAAACTTCGCGATATTACCGTGCCCGTTGATTTCCTTCCTTTTTTAGAGCGATATCGTTTGTCACGCGGACTAACATATTTACCTTCAAGTGGAGAAAATACAGTTCTTGTTGAAAAAATACGTGGTCAAGGAGGTATGTCTTCAAGACACTTACGAAGATTAGTACAAGCAATTTTTGACAACGCTTACCTAAAAATGAAGCAAGAAAAAGGAGAAAAAAAAGCACTAAAACTTAAAGAAGCCTCTACTCATTGGTTACGTCATACTGGTGCTAGTATGGAGATTGAACGTGGTCGTGGTTTAAAAGACTTATCTGAAGATTTAGGTCATGCAAGTATGGCGACAACTGATACGATTTATGTTCAAACTGAGAATAAAAAGCGCGCTGAAAGTGGTAAGAAACGTAAAGTTAATTAATCAAAACGTAACTATTGTAATGTTATTAATAGTTACGTTTCAGTGATTTATAAAGATAATAGGATTAACAAGAAATCAATCTATTGGCAGGACTTTTAATGCTAATTCAGGGTCTAAACGAACATTGAACCAATTAATTCGCCAATCTAAATGTGGGCCAGTTGCCCTGCCGCTTGAACCCACTGCAGCAACGACTTGACCTTTTATAACTTCATCACCATTTTTTACGTATGATTTACTTAAATGAAGAAAGCTTGAAGTGATGCCATGTCCGTGATCGATGATCATGGTACCACCTGAATAGAACATATCAGGAACGAACATTACAACTTTCCCCGATGCAGGTGCTTTCACAGGATCTCCTGTTTTACCTGCGTAATCCAAGCCAAAGTGAGGACGCTTAGGAATGCCATTGAAAACACGTTGGCTTCCATATACACCGGTAATTATACCCTTTATCGGAGCAATAAACCCTTTTGCAAAATCTGTCTTATCACTAGAGGTTTTCCGAGCTGTCCTTACCTGAAATCCGTCTTTTTTAGATCGGGCGACTGATTTAGGGTTTGGATTCATTATTTTTTTCGCAATACCTTCAATACGCTGTATTTTATATTCACGCTTTGTGGGTGTTAATGTTTTCTTTTCAGTTCTACCGTCAGGCTGAGTGATAAGTAGTTGATAAGATTTTTCATCATCACGACCAAAACCAAAAACATAGTCACCATTTTTTGATAAAGATAAAATTTTACCATCAAAAGTAACGATATTCTTAAAGTCAGTTTTTCCAATGACTAAGGCGCCCTGTTTAATTTCGCCAGAAAGCTTTATATCGGCCAAAACAATTTGTGACAATAAGACACTGCTTATACCAAAACCAACAATGCAACTTTTGATGAGTTTAAACTTAAGCATTAGCTATTGCACCTTTACCAACACCTTCAAAAGCAACGACGGTTATATCTTTATTATCCTGAGCGACTAATTGTCTCGCAATAAAGTCTGCTAATAATTCAACTGTTGAATCACAATCAACAACGTCTAATACTTGGTTATCTACCGCTATATCAAATCGACCTTGTGGTGCAGTGTAAGAAAAGAAATGGTGATCGGGAGTCAAATTATGTTGAGCAAAGTGAGACAACTCTATTTTATCTTTTCCAATACGGTCAACTTCTGAAGCAATATATATATCCTTCCATCTTAAACACCATTCTTTTTCTAACTTAGGTACACGTTTACCTTGATGTAAAATATTGATAGTAGACCTATGGCCGTGAGCAATACGCTGACAATTTCCGTCATGCAACTTCAACCCGTGTGTATAGTGGTAAAAATCACCACTAATATTTTCAGGACGAAGTGTTAATTTTAATCCTTGAACATTTTGAGGTAACTGTTCAAGAATTATTTTGTTTAAATGTTCTGTCACAGATTCAATATTAATCGTATCAGATTCGATTTTTGCAAAAGCACATTTTGGAGATTGTAAAAAGTAACTTGCACGTTCGCTAATTAAATCTACATATTCATGATCATTATTATGTGCGGAATCATTCACGGTAATACAAGCGTTTTTCATCGGCAATAATAATTTATGATCAACAGCATCATCAATAATAGCTTTAATCTGCTTTTTAACTACGGCAAAATCAAGCACCATACTCATTTCATTTAGTGCTCCATCAAGAAGCACATCGACAATCCAACTTTCACCAACAATACCTCGTCGTTGGCAACAGTATGAAAAATCTATGACGGTTAAATCATTTACAAATAATTGCATTATTACTCTCTACTACTCTTTATTAATTTAGTCTTTTATTTGCCAAGCAATGGTATCGTTAGCACGAATAGGTACAACAACGTCTTCACCGAAAGATAATGTTGCTGGCACTTGCCATTCAACTTTTTCAATTGTTATCTTATCGTCATTCACGGGTAAGTTATAAAATGCTGGTCCATGTAGGCTGGCAAAACCTTCTAATTTATCTAATGCATTAGCTGCTTCGAATGCTTCTGCATAAAGTTCAATTGCCGCATGCGATGTGTAACAACCTGCACAACCACAATCAGATTCTTTAGCATGCTGAGGATGTGGAGCTGAGTCAGTGCCTAAGAAAAATTTAACGCTACCACTTGTCGCTGCTTCAATTAATGCTTGCTGATGAATATTACGTTTTAAAATAGGCAAACAGAAAAAGTGAGGACGTATTCCTCCAACTAACATATGGTTACGGTTAAATAACAAATGATGAACAGTTATCGTAGCAGCAACATTCTCACCCGCTTGTTTTACAAAATCGACAGCGTTCTTAGTCGTTATATGCTCTAAAACAATTTTTAATTCTGAATATTTAGCCACTAACGGTTTCAATATTGTATCAATGAATACGGCTTCTCGATCGAAAATATCAATGTCGTGATCTGTAACTTCACCATGAACTAATAAAGGCATACCAACTTCTTGCATTGCCGCTAAAACGTCAGCAATATTATCAACATTAGTAACACCTGAAGATGAATTGGTTGTTGCTCCAGCAGGATATAACTTAGCAGCAAAAACAATACCAGTAGCTTTGGCTACTTTTATATCTTCTGGTGTTGTTGTATCTGTTAAGTACAAGACCATTAAAGGTTGAAATTGTTTACTTTTACTTGAGTCATTAGAAGTAGCAGCAAGTATACGTTGATGATATTGCGTTGCTAATTCTGCATTTGTTACTGGTGGTACTAGGTTTGGCATCACAATAGCGCGACCAAAATAACGGCTAGTATCGGGAACAGTTGTCGTTAATGCTTCGCCATCGCGTAAATGTACATGCCAATCATCTGGGCGAGTAATGGTTAATGTTGTCATTATATACCTATAAATTTGTTTGCTAATTCTAAAATTCTGTATTGTCAGATTGTTGAGCTTCTTGCTCATGTTTATCAGCCGTTTGTAATAACGCTAATAATTGGTCTTTTAAATTTGGTGGTACTTTATAAATGGTAATACTTTCATTGGCTGCATTATAAACAACATCTTCACCAAAATGACTACGTTCAAAGCTTAAACTAATGCCATTCCCGTAACCCGAATATTTAGTCACTTTATTAACAACTGTTTGATCGTGTGGGAAAGACTCTTCAAGTGGATAAGATTGCTCTTGGCAAAATTGATGAAAATCTTGTGATGCGCCTTCTTGCTTGATCACTTCACCTATTTCTTGAATTGATACATCTTGTGCAGCACTTTTCTGTTCTTTACAGTAATTCAGTAACTCTTTACGAGTCGTTTGTTTCTCTGATGCGTCAAGTTGATTCATAGCAACATAATCTTCAACAGCTTGAACTAAGGTTTGTGTTTGCTCTTTAGCATTCAAACCTTCTTCACAACCTAAAAAGTCTAGAAAAAAGTCAGAAACAACACGACCGGCTCTACCTTTTATAAATGAAACATACTTGTTGCCTTGTTCGTTCTCTTTATAGTCAAATAAATCAATACGAGCAGCGAGTTGCAAACGTGCAGTATCGAGATGTTTATCTGCTGAAATATTTAATTCACCATCAACCGAGTAATGTTCTGATACAGGGATGATAGTAGCAAGTAAATAGCGTCCGCCCATATATTCATAATGACATACAACAAGATAACCAGTTTCAGCCAAATTATATTTTTCTAATTCATTCTTTAATAAATTAGCTGCTTGGCTACTAAAAGCATAAAAAGATTGAGCATCACCTAAATAGCTTTCCATAATATCAACAAAACGAGCAGAATCTCCTGCAGTAGGCATTGTTGAAAAATGTCCATAAGCTTTACTTGCCTTGGCGTTGTATATTTTATGCAGTGCATCAACAAAGTTTTCAATCTTATTGGTGAACTCGATGGATTCTGGCCCTAAACGCAGCACAACTTCACCGGTTTCTTCTTTTTTAGTTAAAAAATGTAGGGCAATATTAGAAATAATTAAACTCATAGTTAAAGGCCAGTTTTATATTGTTCAGGCATTTGATAAACTTGTACTAATCTATCAAGCAACCTATTAAGTATTTTAAGATGCCTATTGTATCCAAGTATTCGAATGAACGTGTAGAAAAAATTATCCAAAATTTACATGATGTTTTAGTTAATGAGTCTGCAACCCCCGACCTAGCACTAATGTGCTTAGGAAACACCTTAACAGAAATTATAAATAAAAATATTCCAGAGGCAAAAAGAGCTGGAATTGTAACCAACTTTACTGACGCATTAAAGAAATCGGTCCAATAATTACACCTTAATTTATAATTATTAACCTAATAAACTAAAAATAATAAGAGAATGATAATTACCTATGGTTGCATTTGACTCAAAAACGTATAGCAAACGACTATTACACCTGATCAGTTGGAGCCACTGGTTCACTTTTTTTAATATTATTGCCGCTATCGGATTATCATCTTTTTATATTTTTAGTGAAGGCGGACCTGAAACGTTACTGGGCCAATTTTATTTAGTTTCAACATGGTTTAGTCATATGGGTTTCTTAACCTTTATGACTTTTGTCTTAATATTATTCCCGATCACCTTAACTTATCCTAACACTCGTTTTATAAGGGCAACTGCATCTGTAGTTTTTACAATACAGCTATTAGTATTGTTATTAGACGCCTATATATATAATAGCCTGGGCTATCATTTAAATGCCTCTTCAAGCGCTCAAATATTTGACCTTATTTCTACTCAAATTCAAAGTAATAGCCGAATGTTCTGGTTTATTAGTATTGTTTTAACACTGGCCATTTTTTCGTTTGAGTTAACGGTGAGTAATTATGCTTGGAAACATTTACGTGATCTACAAAAACGAGTGTTTGCAAGATTTGTTGTAGCAGGTTTAGTTTGTTCTTTCTTCTTCAGCCATATAATACATATTTGGGCTGATGCTAATTTGGAATATGACATTCTAAGACAAGATACCGTATTACCACTATCTTACCCATCAACTGCTAAAACATTATTAACCAAATATGGCATGTTTGACCGTGAAGCTTATATAGAACGTACTACTAGTCCATTAGCTTTTACCAATGCTATACCTGAATACCCATTGATAAATGCACAATGTTTTAAATCATCAACAATGCAATCTGTTTTCATGGTAGTTAATGACGAAATGTTAACGCCTAAACAGATAAAACAATTTAAACAAAGGAATACTGAAAACTCATTAACATTAGAGCATCACATTGATAACGCGTTACCAAAAAGTGCTTGGTTTAATTTGTTTTATAGCCTACCCAGTATTTACCAAGATGGACTTGTACAGCAAAACGCTACTCCTTTGTTATTTCAAGCAATAAACAATAATAATCTGTCATCAACATATACATTATTTCAAGGGAAAAACGTTGGATCTGGTGGTGTTGAAAAACAGAAGTATGGTTTTGAGCACTTATTTACTGAACAAAAGAAACTTAACAATATCTCAACATTAGTTTTTGCGAATAAGCTAAATAACATCCCTGTTGGATTACATTTGTTCTATTTTGCAGATAGTAGTAGTTACCAATTTGAACTCTTTATGGACGCCCTTCTCTTAGCTCAAAAAGCAAAAGAATCTAAAGATATTATTTGGATAACATCGATAGGTAACGAATCTAAAACAACAGCTTTCTCAATTAAGCCATCATTACTTATTTTACCGAATAGTAAGAGTAAGACAGTCAATCATTTAACCAGCCATATGGACATTCAACCTACGCTTATGAATCATTGGTTAAACTGTGACGTTAATGAAAAGTCGTATAGCAATGGCAAGGATTTATTAGCGTTGAAGAAAGACCGTATTATCGCTAATACGATGGAAGATGGCATTATGGTCTTTAGTAAAGATAAATCAGTGTTTATTAATCAGAATGGCAATTTCGAAAGCTACTCTCGACAATTAGCTGCGCCTATAATGGTAAATTCAGACTTTCCTTTAATGATTGATGGTGTAAATTTTATTAAACAATTTAGTCAACAAACAAACAAAGTGAACAATAAATAAACTAACTAGTTAATTTACTATTCTTTATATTGCAATCAGGTATTAAACCATTATTATACAAGCAGTAAACATATAAACCCTCTTAAAGTTTACTGATTCGGGGTATAGCGCAGCTTGGTAGCGCGTGCGTCTGGGGGACGTGAGGTCGCAAGTTCGAATCTTGCTACTCCGACCAAATTTGGTATGATAAATGAGCCACTTCCTGAGTTATTATAAACTCTAGGTGGCTTTTTTCTTAATATGACGGGCAATAATAAGAATATTCATCCAAACGTATTTAACCTGATAAATTATTCCTTCTGAAAATTCTCCTTTATATAAAGGTTCACCTTCTATTAAAGGTTTCATAAAAAACCTTAATTCAGTTTTTTTGGGCAGTTCAGCCAAACTATTTATGTTCCAATACGTATAATATTCTTAATTAATTCAGAAAAACTTATAACTATTCTTTCCAAAATAAGCTATACCGATAAGGTACGCTAATTAATATTGTCAATATATTAGGGATTCGACATAACTTCAAATTGAATATAGGGATGTATTAGGAACATGAAAAATAGGGACATACAGGAAAGAGTATGGTTATTAATCAGTTTAATAGCGTTTATTTGTATTCTTCCCTTTACATTTATTCGCCTTTATTACGGTGACTTAGCGATTGCACTACTTGATGGATTAATATCAGCAATACTATTGATGATTTTTACATATACTTATAGAACTCGAAAAATTGAGTTTGCAAAAAACATAATTGCCATTCTTTTATCTATTGCAGCTCTTATGAGTATTGTCCTTAAAGGACATGCACAAATCCTTTGGATTCACCCTACCATAATAGCTATTTACTATTTGATACCGATAAAACTTGCAAGCATCATCAATATTATACTAATAACGATAATGATAATTATTGTTTCACCACTTACTGATTTAGTAGATTTAATAACCATTATCGCTACAACGACATTAACGACATGTCTTTCATTTTTAATGTTTCATTCGTACAACAAAAAACAACAAGAACTGATACTATTAGCAACCTTAGACCCTCTAACAAATACAGGAAACCGTAGATCATTAAATTCAAGGTCATTAAAAGTAATAGCTAGTCAGAACAGACAACAAAATCCTTCGTGTTTGATTTTAATTGATTTAGATGGCTTTAAAGCAATAAATGACGAACATGGGCATACTGCCGGAGATGAAACACTAATAACAGTTTGTAAATTAATAGATGAGCATACACGTGTATTAGACAGTCTTTACCGATATGGCGGCGATTAATTCATCATATTACCCTTAAATATGACGCTAGATTCAGCAAAAAATCTCGCAGAAAAAATCCGATACATTGTGGAAAAACATGATTTTAATCATGATATAAAGTTAACATTATCGATAGGTGTTTCTGAATTTTCACTCAATGACACACCTGAAACTTGGATTAAACGTTCAGATAAATTTTTATATAAAGCTAAGGAAGGCGGCCGCAACAGGGTTTATTAGGAATTACGATTAACAGTTTTAGAAGATGGAGGTTTGTAAAATCACAAACCTCTTCACTTTATTTAAATAGACTTAACTGATTAATAATCTCTACAGGGCTTGGTTTATAGAAATAAAAACCTTGAATGAAATCACCATTACATTCATTCACAATATCAACTTGTTCTTTGGTCTCAACCCCTTCAATAATACTTTCCATGTTTAATGATTTTGAAATTTGCAAAATAGCAGGTAACAGTTTTTGTTTTTGTTCATCTGTTTCTATATCGACAATGAAAACACGATCAATTTTTAATACATCAAACGGAAAATCTAGTAGGTAACTTAACGAAGCATAACCTGTTCCGAAATCATCTAAAGCGATTTGTACACCGTTACTTTGTAATACTTCAAAATTAGTGCGAACACTTTTAATGTCTCCGACAAGGGCACTTTCAGTCATTTCTAACTTCAAAAAATTACCAGGGAAATTATTTAACTTTAAAAGATTGATAACTTTATCGGCTAATTCGCTATCTGCCCAATGTCTTGCTGAGATGTTTATGCCAACGCTAAATTTAAAGTTGGGGTGTTGTTTCCTCCATAGTCCAACTTGTTCACAAACAGCCGTCATAACATAATCGTCCAAGTCTAAAATAAGACCGGTCTCTTCTGCTAAGGGAATAAATTCTCCAGGTGATATCATCCCAGTATCAGTTGGCCATCGAATTAACGCTTCAAAGGTTTTAACTTCGCCTGTAGCCCCTGAAACAATAGGTTGATAATACATTACTAATTTATTGTCACTTAATGCTTGTATTAATTTTGGTTCAAGTTTAAATTTTGCTAATGTTTTTTCATGCGTATCTTGATCGTAATATGCAACTTTCTTTGTTGTTTTAATTGCAGTTTCACAGGCAAAAGCAGAGTTAGCAATTAATTGTCCACCGTTATGCAATTGGGGCGTAGTTAAACATATGCCTAAATTAATTTGGCTTGTACCTCTGCTAGTTTCATTATTAGATACTGACTCATCAAGAATATTTAAGACTTCTTTCTCAAAATTTATTTGCTCAGTTAAAAAATTACATTCTTTGGCAATTGAAAAAATGGCTATAGCGTCGTCAGCGAGTCGACCGAAATTGTAGTTATCCCCTACAAAAGTCTTTTTGAGAATATCTGAACAATGTTTTATATATTTTTCAGCATCTTCATGGCCAGTACTTTGGGATAATTGATGAAAATTCGTAAATTTGAAATAATAAACAGCAAAAGTTGTGTCTGGATTCTTTCTCATATCACCATCGAGGGAACCGACGAATAAATCTGGTTTGGCTAATTGGGTACATTCATCATAATCTCGATAAAAGTTTTTTTCTATTTCGAATAATCTTTTTTTAACAAGTGACGCTTCTACTTTCGCTCTTAATAAAACAGGATTAAAAGGCTTAAGTAAAAAGTCATCTGCTCCTAAATCGATTGCCTTAACGACATCTTCTACATCGCTAAGTGCCGATATCATAATGATTGGAATATTTAAAAAACGTTTTTCAGACCTCAATCGCTTTAATACTTCATAACCATCCATAATTGGCATCATGATATCAAGTAAAATCATATCAAAATCTTGTAATTCAACTTTATTTATAGCTTCTAGACCATTTTCTGCTTCGACAATTTTTTTTAGACCCATCCGTTTAAGTCTACGAGTTAAGGTATAACGGTTGTCTTCGTTGTCATCGACAACAAGAATTGAAGCATCTTCATTCATTTGATTTCTCCTATAAAGTAGGTGATTTTTGACATTAGCCGTGCCAAATCTACAGGCTTACTATCAAAATCATTGGCTCCAGCATCTAGCGCTTGCTGTTTATGCTGATCCATTGCGTGGGCCGAGAGAGCAATAATAGGGATATGTTTTATGGAGGACTCATTTTTAATTACTTTTATAGCTTCCCACCCATCCATAACGGGTAAGCTTAAATCCATTAAAATAAGGTCTGGTATTTCTTTAAGACATAGTTCAATACCTAATTGCCCATTCTCAGCAATAAGTACTTCAAATCCTTTTCGTTTCAAGCGACGAGATAACATATAAATATTATCTTCATTGTCTTCTACATAAAGTATTTTCATCATCCCTCCTCTTTTTTTACATACCTTGAAAATATGGTCTCAATGTCATCTTTGTTAATAGGTTTAATCAAGTACTCATCTGCACCGAGATCAAGGCCTTTTTTTCTTTCTTCTTCACTCGTTATAACAACAACAGGTATATCAGATAACTCGACATCCGACTTAATGATAGTCAAGGTGTCCCAACCATTCAAACCTGGCATATTAATATCAAGTGTTATTAAATTGGGTTTCTTTATTCGAGCTTTTGTTAAGGCATCTGTTCCATTGAGTGCGACATCTATCTGAACACCTTGTTTACTAAAGTAATGCCTAAGCATTTCAATCATATTGTCATCGTCTTCAACAACAAGAATATAAGGTGTAGTAATTTGGTCGAATGACACAGGAGGTAATGTCTCAACAACTGGAACTTCTCCCTCATCTAAAGTGGTACCTAGTGGTAAAGTAACCGTAAAAATTGAACCTTTATTCAACTCACTTGACACTGTAATGTTTCCACCCATCAATTCAGCAAACTTTAAACTAATAGACAAACCTAAACCGGTTCCTTCATATTTTCTTGTAGAAGAAGAATCAACTTGTTGAAAGTCTTGAAATAACATTCCTAATTGCTCTTCATTCATACCGATGCCTTCATCGATAATACTAAAAGAAATAGCAGATTCTTTCGCAATTAATGCTGGGGAGACTAATAAACAAATTTTACCTTTGTCAGTAAATTTACAGGCATTACTTAACAGGTTTAACAGTATTTGTTTGACTCTGGTACTATCGGCATACATCTGTTTAATTTGAGTATCGATAGAAACAACCAGTTCGTTAGCGTTTTTGTTTACCAAGGGTTCAACTATTCGTTCAATGTCTTTAATAAATAATGTCAGTTCAAAATTTTCGGGGTAAAGTTCCATTTTACCCGCTTCTATCTTAGATAAGTCTAAAATATCATTAATCAAAGACAGCAAATGTTTTCCAGCTCTTACAACTCTTCCTAGGGGTTCAATATAGTCTTCATCATCAAATTCTTGTGCATCTTCTTGCATCATTTCAGTGATGCCAATTATTGCATTGAGTGGTGTTCTTAATTCATGACTCATTTTTGCTAGAAATTCTGATTTAATTTTATTAGCTTCCTCCGCTTGATGCTTAGATTTTTCCGCCTCAGCTTTGGCTTCCTCCGCTTCATGTTTAGCTCTTTCTGCATCTGTTTTAGCTTTTTCAGCATCATCTCTACTTTTTTCAGCTGCATTTTTAGCTTTGATTAATTGTTGTTCTGCTAAGTAAATATTCCTTTCAATATTCCCCAAAAAGAACCAAAACAAAATAAATACGATCAAAGCTATAACAGTAAATGAAATATTATTAACCAATAGCGATAATTCGTACGCGGAGTAAGCTGAAGAATTGTCAACAACAACAAGCATTAATGCTATCGTTTGATTTTCAATAGTATGAACAGGTAATATCGCTAATTGCTTTGGTACATCATTTGAGCCAGTGTATTCGGGTAAATAAGTTTCTTTTTGACTTGAATATTCAGCTTTTTCATTTAATATTGCAGGCAATTCCTTTGTATCAAATTGACTCATTGTGGGTGATGTGATAATGAAAGAGTTAAGTAATTTCCAATGACTTTCTTCTTCTGCTTCTTTTAATTTATCGTCGTAATCACTTTGTTGTACAGCACTTTTGTTGGTAATAAGATGAATATCAACTTTATTAATATCTGCTAGCGTATTAGTAATGCTTGATAAAAGTTTTGTCAGTTGGATAAAACCTACAATTTTGTTTGCGTACTTTATAGGAAGTACAGCATTTAATGTGATCTCACCATCAGATGATACAGAGGTACCCTGCACAGCTGCCTGAGATTTGATTGCTATTGATAATTGCTGACTTAACTCTAATTCTTTAAACTTGTCTTTTGTTGAAAACAACACATCAGAAGACGGTGAAAAAAGCGTGATACGGCTGAGTGGTAAACTAGAAGAAATTGATTGCTTGAAGTCATAAATTTCAAGGCCAGCTTTTCTCATTTGTTTATTTTTAACCAAAGATCCTAATTGTTTTTCATTAATAAAATCTTCTGAAACTTTCAGCATTTGGTAGGCAGTGTCTTCCTTTTTATCATAGAGTTGATCATCTATTTTACCCGATAATTTAACTAAAGATTCAGAACGTTCAAAACCCGACCATACTGAAAATGTTAACGTTACAACCAACCACAGTAAAGCAAAAGCAGAAGCTAAACCTATAAAAACAGGGCGTCTTAATTTATGATTACCTGCTAGAAGTTGTCCTAATTGCTTTTTCATTCATTGCCTCTTAGGACTAATTGCCCTTTACTTATTTCTAATAACCATAAATGACTTAATCCTAAACCATTTCTTTCATAACTAATTATTTGTTCAAGCCCTACTTCGTAGGATTCTATTTTTCTTATCTCATCAATAATTAATTCTCTATCTAAATCACTTGTTGAATGTTTCACCCAACCGACCATTCTTTCAAGGACTTGAAAAGGTAAAGTGACAACATCGACTAAAGAATCTGCTTTCAAAGCATTAACAACATTAAACACAGATTCGATTATTATTTTTGCTGAGAGCACCCCTTTTAAAGACTGACTATTGAGACTAATTTCCTTATCTTTTTCAGAAAGAAGTAATCTGGATTCTTTGTGTAAAGGTAATTGAAGGTGGACAGGAATATCAACGACAAAACGAATCTTTTCAACCACATTTTTGTTGAGTAAAGAAACGAGAATATCGGCCCCGATATTAGGTAATATAATAAAGTTAAGATCGAGTCGAGATTTAAATGCTTTATTTATAAATAAAGCAGCGTTCACAAAGTCTTCGTGAATAATGATAGCTGCCGCTTGAGGTAAATTTTTAAGAGGATCATCAATGAATTGTACAGTGTCATTATCTCTCGTCTGTATTGCTTGATCAGAAAGGTAAAACAAATCTTTCTTAGAAATAGATAATTGATCAAATAATTGTGTCATCACTTTATGTAGATATATATTTTTAGATGAAAAATAATATGAATAGCGCTTTTCAGCTTCAGATGTTAGAGAATTTTTCTGAGCAAAGGTTGAAGATAGAACAAGAGTTTCTAGATCGACCGCGACTTTTATGATTTCTTCGCCGATTATGCCATTATAAGGATTTACAATAGCAATCACCTGTTTTCTTGTGATTAAGCGTTTGATGTTATCTCTCGCTCTACTTACAGTTCCTTGATCGTCGAGCACTAATAATTTTAATTGATACGTTTTTAATTTATTTAACTTATTATAGGATTCAATGTAAGCGTCTATAGCATTTTTGTAATCAATACTATACTGAGAATTTACGCCGCTTAAGTTTAAAGTAGCGCCAATAACAATATCTTTACCTTCAGTATTTACGCTAAAACAACAAAGAAACAGTAATGATAATTTAAGTATTAATATATAAAATAGTTTCACAGCATTTATTTTTTATGAGTTGATAAGTTAATATGAAAGATTCATCGTGTTTGTCAATGTTTTATTAAATTTAGACAAATAAAAGCGATGACTAATCATAGTTTAGAAGAAAACCTAATAAATACAACCATCTTACTTTTAAAGTGTTTGGAAGTTAAGGATGTATCATGCTTTATATACAGAGCATGATACTGGTATGACTTTTAGTGATGAAAGCTTTCGGAACTGATTATAGATTCATTTAGAAATAACTTTACATTGGCTTTGTTTATTTAAAACAGACCGAAGGAAATTAATCGACCATATATAATAGGTTGATAATATCTACCGTCGACTTTTCAAATATATTCTTATACCCAAAACGGTTAATGCTGTTAATAAAAGTAAACCTAAAACACCTAAGAATTGATTAAAACCTTTAAATGGCGTCCACTGAAGATAATGAATTTTATATAATAAATTAATTAAATGGGTATCTTGCCCTTTTTGACTGAGCGATAAATGTTGCCAATTAAGGTGAACTTCAACACCTGTAGTTGTAAGAGCTTTATTACCAACGATTTTGGTTACCTTCCCATAACGTGTCTTATTATGAGAAAATGCATCTTCTAAAAGTAATACATACTGTTTATCAGAAGGATTTTCTATAGGTTTGAATGAAACTGGATCTAAATGTTCAACTTTACCTTCAGTTTTGACGATTAAATGATGCCCTAAAACAGTATTAATCAATTTTGCTTCTTCCCAATTCCGAGATGAAGTAACTAAAAGTGACTTTTCTAGTGGATAAGTTTTTAATTTAAGTTGTTCATATGCTTCACCATAACCAGGTTTAATAAAAAAGATTACCCCTGTTACTGTCCATCCAATCATGGGTAAGACTAAAATAAGACCAATTATTTTGTGTATTTTTCTACTTTTTATCAATTGACTCTTTTTAGAAATTAAATTCATATAATTCGATAGTATCTTCGAAATAATAAAATTAATTTCAAACAATTTCCATTTTGAATTTAATGCTATTTTAGTGCTAAGGATGCCATTTTCATTATACTTTCAAATGACTCTGCACCTGCAATGAATAAACCATTATGACAAAAAGTTGCATCATCTATATCTATTTCTTCTTTGAATGCATCATCAGATAACCCTGCCCATTCTTTTGGTAGTGGCTTTCTATCTTCAAAAGATCCAGGTTCAACCGGTACCGTTTGAATGATCCATTGACCAGATTGAGACGGATAAATCATATATAATGCATCTGAAGATAAAGCGTGAACCGTTTTTTTCCAAGGGGTATATTTTTCTAATACAATTAATCTTGAATCTTCAGCAGTATCGATAGCTTTAGCAACAATATCTTTCGCATTAATGCCGCCACTAGCAGACGAAATAAACCGAGTTAAAATTCGTGATGCAAAATCTACAGCTTCATTAAAACACTCATCAAATTTGCTATTTTCTTCCCATGTAGGGTTAAACATAGAAATAGTTTGACTGAGGCTAATACCTTTATAGATTCCTTCGACATGGCCGCAATCAATAGCATCAATAGATGAAACTAAACCTGCATCAACAGAATCTGCAACGTCTTGGTTACCTTGGCATATTTCCAAACCATATTTCTGCCATACCAGACCAAACGACGAATAAGGAATACCATTTTCGCGTTGCCCTGCACCATTTCGTTGATGATGATCAAAACGTCCGTTGTCAGCGTCGTATTCACCACCTACATCAATAACGATATCGGCTTTGGTAATAAGCTCTACGTTACGCGTGCGTATAAGATTAAAAGAAGGAAATATATTTTTGAGTGCAGCGATACTGAAAACATCATCTGCATGAAAATTACCGTTGTGAGTTGCTATGGTTATATTAGTCATAAGTTTTATTTCATTTTAGAAAGGAATAAGAAGTTATTGGAGTAAAATTACCTGGTAGATTATATGTGAAGGAAGCCGGTAAAAACAGATGTTCATGAAGAACTAATATTTAAAATTAGCATGAAGAAAATACGTTTATATTATTTACCCTAAAATACTTCAAATCAAAAGGCTTAAAATATAAATCTTTACCTCATAATTATTTAAGTAGTAGCAATTTGGCAATTCCAACAGATTTCAAATGATGGATCATTTTTTTCCGAACAATGGTTACAGACCCAATCCTCACCTCTAATAATCTTTTTCGAAGATTCTAAAATATCCATTGCTTGTTGGAAATCTGCATCATCAAATACCCAAAGTTCAGGCCAAGAATCAACAGCTGAAACCTCACCAATTGCACCCTGAGCAAATTCATTCCTAATAAATGTTTTTATACCATGTGATTCAATGATATTTTTCACATTGCTCACAAGGAAATTGTTTTCGTTGGAATACAGCATTTTCATAATTCGTACTCAGTACTTTGAGAAAGACGAAATAAAGGTTAAGTTAAAATGATAGAAAAACAAAATGCTATTTTTCTATCATTTTAGATTGTTATGCATTTTCGATAGTTTCTAAATTAGTGTCACTTTGCTGCGAAGGTTGATCCTCTTGTGCATTGCTTTCAGATGGACTTGATTTTTTCAAGCGCTTCTCTTCTTTCTTTTTCTTTTTTGCTATTTCTTTCTGACGTTTCTCGAAAGAGTAATTTTGCTTAGCCATTGGTATCACCTCTTCATAGCTCAAAGCTATAGCTTTGGGTATGATATTTTATTAATAACTGCTGTCTTCACGAAATTGGCATTATGTACATTGGCTATAATGCTTGTATAAATTGGATAACAACACCTAAAACTAACAGTTTAATGAAAGGTCTAGGCAAGAACATGTTTGCTAATATGCTGATTGAACTGTATGAGATCAAAAGACCCTTTTATTTCAAACTTAGCCATACCTAATTCGCTAACATAAACCTCAATTTCACAATCCAAATCTAATGTACCCGATGATTCAACTGAAAACGCTTGAATCTTACTGTAGGGTAATGATGTGTAATCAACTTTAGAACCTGTGATCCCTTGAACATTGGCTGCTATAATTCTTTTATTCGTGAAAATAACTTGGTCTCGTATACTTTTAAATCCAGCAAATATCGATTCGCCATCAATTAAAAATTTATGAAAATCCTCTCTCACGTCATCTATTTCTATTGGTTTCAATTTAAACACTGATGAGTTCTTAAAATCTATCATACGTACTCCGTAATAATGATTACTTATTTATATAAGAGAAGTAATCATGGTTAGTTATAAAGTTCTTACTGTTAACACAAGCCAATTAGTAACGCGTTACTTGTAGTGTGTTGATTTTATGTGAATTTATAATCCATTATTTATAAAAGCTAAGCATTCCGCGTTATTACCACGATATATAATTCTTTCCGACTTCTGAGATAATTGATATTGATACATAGGGTCATAATATTCACTGAGTAAAGGTTTCAACCAATCAAAATGATGGTGAAGTATACCATTATTTTGATGGGCTAAAGCATCACATTGAATAAGCCTTAATTGACTATAACGTTCTGAACCTAGACGTTTTCTTACTTTAAATAATCCATTCTCTAAATATTTACTAAAGTATATAAAACCTTGTTCTGTTCCATATGTTGCTTGGTACTGAGAAGTCATTTTTATAATATATTCTTGGTATATCTTTTCGAGTCGGTAATCTAAACTTTCTTCAATAACGATAACGGGTGCGAATGCCATCGCTTGTCTTAAACTTTCAGGTAAATGAACGCTACCAATTAATCGTCCTTCATCTTCTAACACTATTTTTTGTCCTAAAGCGAAGTTACTCGTGATGTACTGTTCAGCCAGTTTATTTTCAAAATTAATTTGACTTGACTGCGCAGTAACAAAGCTTCCAAAACTTGAACCTCGGTGACCTGCTGCGCCTTCTAAATCTAGACTATTATTACAGTGTGCTAAAAAAGGTGTTTTACCACTTCCGGTATTGCCCGCTAAAATAATTAAAGGGTGTGAGGCTAATTGTTCAATCTCATTGATCAAAAATTGACGAAGAGCTTTATATCCACCATTAATAAGTGGGTAATTAACTCCTGATTCCTTTAACCAACGTTGCACAGTTTGTGACCGTAAACCACCACGAAAACAATATAAATATCCATTGGGATTTGACTTTGTAAAATCCTTCCATTGATCCAGACGATTATCTTTATTGTTTCCTGATACAAGTGAATTACCCAGAGTAATAGCAGCCTCTTGTCCATTTACTTTATAACAAAGCCCTACTTCAGCTCGTTCTGTATTATTCATAAGGGGTAAATTAACCGAATGATTAAAAGATCCCTTTTCAAATTCAACTGGTGCTCGTACATCCATTAAAGGAATTTTATTGCTAATGATAGCCCGTAAGACCTCATTGTTTGTTTGCTCTACTCTTGAAGTTTTAACCTTATTATTAGACATTATAATAAACTTACAGCGGGTGCAGTTGCTTGGACTAATTCACCAATTGGCTGTAGGTTAAGACCATTCTCTTGGCAAATACTTTCAAAAGCTTCTTTGCCTTCAGGTCTAACCGTTACAAGTAAACCTCCACTTGTTTGTGGATCACACAACAGTGTTTTTTGTTTTGCATTTAATAGGCTTACATCATGACCATAACTACTAAAATTACGCTCACAACCACCAGGTATACACCCTTGGTCAATATAATCATTCACGAAATCAAGGCATGGTATCTTGTTAAAATCTAAAACAGCCGAAACATCACTTCCTTGACAAATTTCCAAAAGATGCCCTAAAAGTGCAAAGCCTGTTACATCAGTCATTGCTGTAACTGAATCAAGAGCCGCAAATTTTTGCCCTATTACATTTAAAGTTTTCATTACGTCAGGCGCTATTTTTACGTGTTCCGGTAATAATTTCCCCTGTTTTTCAGCAGTAGTTAAAATACCAATACCTAATGGCTTAGTTAGATACAAAAGGTCTCCAACACCTGCTGTGTTATTCCGCTTAATTTCGGCCTTATTTATTAAGCCTGTAACGGCTAAACCAAATATAGGTTCGGGTGCATCAATAGAATGTCCACCTGCTAAAGGTATTCCTGCTTCAGCACAAATTGCTCTTGCGCCATCAAGCACTTGTTGCGCAATTTCAGGCGCGAGAATATTTACTGGCCATCCTAATATAGCTATAGACATTAACGGTTTGCCACCCATTGCATATACATCACTGATGGCATTACATGCGGCAATTTTACCAAAGTCAGTTGGATCATCAACAATTGGCATAAAGAAGTCAGTTGTTGAAATCACAGCTTGATCGTTTCCAATGTCGAAAACAGCCGCATCATCTTTTGTACTATTTCCCACAAGAAGAGCGTTATTATCTGGCAAAACCAGTGATGATTTAAGCATTACATCAAGAACAGATGGAGAGATTTTGCAGCCACAGCCTGCACCGTGAGAGTATTGGGTCAAGCGAATATTTGTCATGGAAGGTCGTATAAAGTGAGAACAATAACCTAATCTACAGTAATATCTTGTGCGTTACACCTAAGGATTAATATATAACCGTTCATCTTGATGTATTGATCTATATTAAATCTGATAAATAAACCTTCTATGAGGTTTAGAGCGATAAAAAATGGAGAATGAAGATGAAGTGTTGAAGGTATTAAGCATCTATCTCACTGACTTTACTCATAAATATTATCTGAATAAAGTCAGGGACATAGGTAAATGTATATTATTTTCTAGCAACTAGATGAATGGTACTTGTTGAACGTTCAATAAAGGCACCTTCACAATATGCAAAATAATATAACCATAATCGTTTAAACTGCTCGTCGTAACCTAGATCAGTTAATGTTGTCCATGATGCTAAAAAGTTTTCACGCCAGTGAGCAAGCGTTTTCGCATAATCTAAACCAATATCATCGAGAGATTCAATCACTAAACGCGTATGATCTGTAATATTCTGAGAAAGAACAGTCACAGATGGTAAAAATCCACCAGGAAATATATAACGTTGAATAAAATCAACATTCTTTTTATAGTGGTTAAAACGCTGATCTGCAATCGTAATAGATTGAATTAACAACTTACCACCTTCTTTTAAACGATCATTACATTGTTTAAAAAAGCTTGGAAGGAATTCGAATCCAACAGCCTCAATCATTTCTATAGACACAACTTTGTCAAAACTTCCTGTTAAATCACGGTAGTCTTTTTTCAATAATGTGATCTTGTCTTGTAAACCCAATTCATTGATTCTAGATTTTGCATAATTGTATTGTTCATCAGAAATTGTGGTGGTTGTAACTCTACACCCATAATTTTGGGCGGCATAAATAGCTAAACCACCCCAACCTGTTCCTATCTCTAATAAATGGTCATCTTCACATAATGATAAACGTTGACAAATTGTGCTTAACTTATGAATTTGAGCTTCATCTAATGTGGCATTTTCATGTGGATATATCGCAGATGAATACATCATTTCAGGGTCTAAGAATCGCGTATATAGTTCATTGCCTATATCATAATGTGCGAGAATATTTCGTTTTGATCCTGATTGAGTATTCCTATTTTGCCAATGGCTGACAGTATTATCAATTCTATTCTTCCACGACGTTTTGTTTTCTAAATTATCTGTTTGTTGCTGATCTTTAGCAAATATACGAATAACATTTGTGAGGTTTGGGCTACTCCACTTACCTTCGATGTAAGCTTCGGCAACGCCAATACTCCCGCCTTTAACAAAAGCTCGGTAAACACTCACGTCGTGTATATTAATTTTACCCTTCAGCGCAGAAGACCCTGGTTTCTCAGGGAATATATGATGGTCAGCCCCTTCAACGACTTCTAATTCCCCATAAGATAATTTTGAAAAAACAGAATGTACCAAGGTACGACAACGCTTATCTAACCAATTTGCCTCCTTTACTGTTCTAACACCTTCTATTTTTTCCATTTAATTACTCCTAAATCTTATTTTTATCATCAATAATCTAATTTGGTTTCTGGTAACCAACAAACGGGACACGTTTAACAAACAACTTCAATGCTTGCCAATAAATACCTAAAACAACTTTCACTGTCATCACTGGTAGTTGACACCAGATAGCGAACAAACTTTTTTTGGTAAAAGCTCTTTTTTTAAGTACTAAACTGGCATCAAATAATTTAATTATTTCACCAGTATCTTTATCAATCGTTTTATTTTCTATTATTACAAGTAACTTATCTTCAGTAGATGAAGGTGGCTTTACATGCCAAAAATATGACATAGCCAAATCCATAAAGGGCGAAACCTGAAATACTTTGTTAGTTATTTTATCTGGTTTTTCACTCAACAAATCTACTAAATAATAATGCCTCTCATTCCAAGGAGTATTACTCACCTCTGCTAACATCTGAGTACAATTATCATCTTTGTCATAGCAAAAATAAAAATTCGCAGGGCTAAAGTAAATCCCAAAACATCTGACTTGCACCAACATAACTATTTTAGATATATCGGTATGACCACTTAGACCGTGAACTTTATTTCTTATACGTTCGCATAGGCGATTAGGTTCACCTTTTAAATAATCTTTTTCCATAAATCGTAAAGGGTTAAACCATGAGAACCCAAAAATACCTAAACCTTCTTTATTTTGAACATCATCAAGGTCGAGTGCGAGCATATATAAAGAATAATCGAAACTATGAGCCTTAGGGCTAAAGCGCCTGTGAATGATATTCCCATGATAAATAGCACTTTTACTAAATAATGCAGACATGATTAATCTTCTGTATGTGGTTCAATAAAACATTCAAATTTATTAGCAATTTCAACCGCACTTCTTACTCCATCTTCATGAAAACCACTGTGCCAATATGCGCCTGCGAAATGGGTATTATTAACACCACAAATTAATGGACGTCTTTTTTGTGCATTAATAGAATCGGCTGAAAAAATAGGATGGTGATAAATAAATTCACCTAAGATGGTTGCTGGGTTTATATCTTCTTTTTGATTTAACGTGACACAAAAAGTATGCTCGCTTTTTAGTCCCTGCAATATATTCATGTTATAGGTGACACTTGCTGCTTTAGAACGATCTTTACTTAACTGGTAATTCCAACTCGCCCAGGCTTTTTCACGGTTAGGTAAAAGTGTTTTATCTGTGTGTAATATTACAGAGTTTTCACTGTATGGCATTGCTGATAAAACACTTGTTTCATCTTCTGATGCATCATTTAGTAAAGAAAGTGCTTCATCAGAATGACAGGCGATAACAATTTCATCAAACTGTTCAGAAGGTGTATTATTAAAGTGTACATTAACTGTCTCTTTATTCCTGGTAATGCCTGAAATATCTGCGTTAAGTCTAATATTGTCTTTAAACGGTTCACACAAAGGTGCTAAGTAGCTTCGGGATCCTTTAGGGATTACATACCATTGTGGCCTGTCGGCAATGTTAAGCAAACCGTGATTATGAAAGAACTGAACAAAAAATCTAAATTCAAAATCTTCCATTTGTTCGAGGGAGCTTGACCAAATAGCAGCCCCCATTGGTAGGATATAATGTTCCGCAAAAAAATCACTAAAACTATTGGCTGATAAAAATTTTCCAAGCGTCATGCCATCTATATAATTGTTATCTTCATAAACCTTTTTACATAGCTTGTTAAAGCGAAGAATTTCTTTGACTAAAAGCCAAAATTTAGGTTTAAATAGATTACTGCGCTGTGCAAATAAGGTGTCTAAATTATGCCCATTATATTCCAAGCCTGTATGGCAGTTATGCACAGAAAAACTCATTTCTGTTGCTTGTCTCCCAATTCCAATCTCAGACAATAGCGCTAAGTAGTTAGGATAAGTTTTATCATTAAAAACAATAAAACCGGTATCAATAGCATACCCTACACCGTCTTTTTCTATATCGACAGTCGCTGTATGCCCTCCTACTTTGCCATTCTTTTCAAATACGGTAACTTTATGTTTTTTTGATAATAAATAAGCAGCGGTTAAGCCAGATATTCCTGAACCAATAATAGCAATATGCTTCATGCTTTTATTTCCTTAAAATAATTGATTGCCAAAGGGATGAGGGCAATAAAGAGAATACTTTTAACAAAACGGTTAATCTTCTGGGAAAATGTAAATATTTAGCGCGGCGGTTAACGCCCGTAAAAATACGTGAAGCCGCTTCTTCACTTGAAAGTAGGAATGGCATTTCAAAAGTGTTTTTGTCTGTTAATGGTGTTTTTATAAAGCCAGGATGAACTAATGTGACGCCTATCTCTTCGCAAACCAAGTCAAGGCGTAAACTATTAGCTAAATAGTCCATTCCTGCTTTTGATGCACCATAGGCTTCACTCCTTGGGAAAGGCATGATTGTAGCACTGGAACTTACGAATACAACTTGTCCACCTTTATTAACCAAAGGCAGAAAAAACTGTAAAAGTGCGCCCAAGGATGAAAGGTTCGTTGAAATAATCTCGCTAAACATTTTACCGTCAAAATGCTTAGCGTCGTCAATGTACTTACAATCACCTGCATTCAAAATGAGTATATCAATTTCTTCAATATCAACAGATACCGACTCTATTTGAGCTGGCTCAGTCATATCAAATACAACAGTCTTGAAAGCCTTTGCACACAACTTTTGTAATTTATGCTTATCGCGACCGCAAGCAATAACATTATCGCCTTGGGCAGTATATTTTTCATATAAAGCAAGGCCAATTCCAGAAGTTGCTCCCGTTATTAAAACAGTACGTGAATTCATTCGTTGGCCGCCTTATTCTTAATAAATTTAATTATTCTTCCTAAAAAAGGTAATTGCTCATAAAGCATAGCGCCAAGGTCAATATAATCTCGGTGATGTATAACTTTATCTTCATGACCTTTGATATGTGAATGTCCCAACACAGTAACAACATGACCACTATTTAATTTGGGATGCTGGTAAGTCATCGTCCAATAAATTGCCGCTTGGTCTTCTTGTGAAATAATATTATCGATAACGAACTCACATGAAGATAAATTTTCATATAGGCTTTTAAAGTATTCTGATAAATTCTCAAAACCTTTTAATTCGTGCATAGGATCAATAAAAATAATATCTTGATGGTAAATCATCGAAAGAAGATCTAAATTGTCCGTTGAAAGTGTCTGATAAACTTTAACAAAATTACGAAGCCATAATGGCATTTTTGTCGAGCTATCAAGAGGGTCATTGTTTTGCATGTAATTTACCGTAATGATATTTCCTACCGTTGAGTTATTAAAGGTAGGAGGGATTATGACTAAACCAGAACATTAAACTTTATAGAAAGCGAGTGCTTTTAACCTAGCTTCTTTATGCTCGACAACTGCTGGCCAATACGTTTTGAGATTGTTTTTTTCAATAAAAACATGAGGAAAGTGAATATTCTTATCGGGAATACTTTCCAACTCTGGTAAATACTTACGTATGAAATGACCATTTGGATCAAAACGCTCACTTTGTCTGATCGGATTGAAAATTCTAAAATATGGCTGTGAATCACAACCGGTACTTGCAGCCCATTGCCAACCACCATTATTAGACGCTAAATCTCCATCAATAAGCTGGCTCATAAAATACTTTTCACCCAATCGCCAATCAATTAATAAATGTTTCGTTAAAAAGCTAGCCACTACCATACGAAGGCGATTATGCATCCAACCTGTTTGATTCAACTGTCTCATTGCTGCATCAACAAGAGGATAGCCTGTTTTTCCTTCACACCAGCTATCAAATAATACTTTATCGAAGTGCCAATACGTCGATTGGTAACTTTCCTTAAAACATTGATGCTTACAAAGCCTTTGCTCATGGAACATTAAGTGTCTATAGAATTCTCGCCAAATTATTTCATTCAACCATGAAAATTCTTCACTGTCCGACGCTAAAAGAATGTCTGGATAAGCGTTAATTAAACTTCTTAACACATAACGTGGGCTTATAACGCCAGCAGCTAAATAAGGTGAAAGACCCGAAGTTCCCTTTACTGAAGGTATATCTCTTTGACTGTGATAATTAAATATTTTTTCATTAAAAAAGGTAGGTAAAATATTATTTTCAACTTCTTGGCCTAATGGCCAAGCAGAAGAAGGACTTTCAGATATGCTGACTTTTGATGCGAGTTTCTCTACATTATCAGTTTCAGTTTTACCTAAGTAATCAAAACCATGCTGTTTAACGTACGTTAACCAAGCACGTTTGAAAGGTGTGAAAACTTTATACATTTGATTTGATAGATTAAGAACTTTACCCTTAGGAACGATGACGTCAGATTCCAATAAAGTCAGCTTTATTCCATGGTCTAGAATAGCTTTATCACGTTCTTGTTCATTAAACTCAAGTTCACTATTAGCAACAATCTCACTTATAATATTGTTATCACATAGACCTTTGATATAAGTAATTTGATCACTAAAAGTTGATGCAATAACAAGTTCCAAATCAATATTTACTGATAAGAGTTCTTGAGAAAGTGCTATAGCATGACGTTTTATGAAATCTATTTTAATAGCAGACCAATCATGGATCTGCCATTGTTGTTCAGAGATGAAAAATATAGCTTTAAGGGGGGCATTACTCATATTATTTTTGAGAAAATACGCTAATGCTGGATTATCATGACTTCTAAGATCATTACGAAACCAAAGTAACAATTTATATTCCTTATATTTTTACAAAAGTTTAATACGAATATCTTAATCTTAATTCGTCAGGGTAAGGCGACAAATAAGATTGTTTTGTTAAATAATCTTTAGGAAATTGTAATAAATAATGCTTTAACAAGGTTAAAGGAACGACAAGAGGCACCAAACCTATACGATAAGCGTCTATTTGATTACACAATTCTTGTCGTTCATTGGCTTTAAGGTGCTTAGAAAAATATCCTTGCATATGTGCAAGTGTATTTGCATGTTTTTTACGTGTTGCTTTAGTTTTAAGCGCAGTCATTAACCCGAGAATATATTCATCAGCCATTACTTCAAGTGCCATATCAGCTCTTGCTAGAAGTTGACCGAGTTCTTTATACGCAATTAAATCGTGGCTCATAACCGTATACTTATATTGGCTATGAAACGTTGTTAATTTATGTTTTGTAAGACCAGAAGCTACTAATGTTTGCCAATGTTTATATGCAAAAACACGTGCAACAAAATTTTCACGAAGTACCATATCATTCAGACGGCCATTTTCTTCGCAAGGTATCAATGGGTTGGTCTCCATGATGACTTTTGCAAATGCACCGATACCATTTGATGGTAACGCGTGACCTTCAGGATTGTATACTTTTACTCTTTCCATACCACAACTAGGGCTTTTAGCACAAAATATATAACCACTTAAGTCTTTAGTCGCTTTAGCTACTTTGTGGGCATATAGTTTTAATGCTTCTGTCACATCTCCGCTACCATCGGGACGAGATACGTGAATTACATCGTCCTTTTTAATTTGTCGGATTGTAGGTCTAGGTATCGGTAAACCAATAGCTACCTCAGGACAAAAGGATTTGTACGTTACATGATTACTAAACTCTTTAATACAAAATGAAGAAGGTTTATTACTTGCATCAAATCGCACTTTTTCACCTATTAAGCAGGCACTAATACCTATTAATAAATCTTCTTTTTCAACAGTATGAATCATATTTTTCCCTAAAATTTCAACGTTTACTTATTAATATATAAAAGAGCCTATTGGATTTAGCAATTTATTTATACCCTGAGTAAAATGTAATGCGTCATTTGCAACCGTGTAACAAAGGCAACCACTGTCAGATATTGGGTTATGTGTGTGGTTACCATCAAGCATAATAAAATCACCTTTAACATATTCACCTTTGTCATCATGGAAAGAACCTTCCAATAACAACGTTAATTCAAATCCTTTGTGCGTATGCTCAGGAACTGACCCGCCCGGTTCAATATGTAAAAGGTTAGTATGAATTTCATTTTCATTAAGCTGTAAACGTGATCTTGCTAATTTGCCTATTTGTGCTGTTTTTCCTAAATTAATATTATTTAGGGCAACGGGTAATTTATATGGTTTATTTTTAAAGTTTACTGTTTTTATTTCAACGGATTTTTTAACATCAACTTCATTAGATTGAGTTATACCTTCAATCATTTTGTCAAAATCCATATTTAAAATATAATCATTAACAAGATATTCATCTTCAATATTTGAAGGTAAATCATCAAAACTTAACTCTGCAACTTGATCAGTTAACAAGGTGATGTGTTGTTTACACGTTGGACACATATCAGCATGAATAGAGATAGCCGCAGAAAGAGATGCAGGTAAATCACCATTAACAAAAGATTGAATTAATTCGTATTTAGGGTGATGTTTAATCATGATTTTCTCCTAACTGTACTTTAAGTTTAGCTAATGCTAAACGTAAGCGAGATTTTATTGTACCTAGAGGTAAATTTAGATGGTCAGCAAGTTGTTCTTGCGACATTTCCATAAAGTAGAAGCCTTTAACAACTTGTTGCTGAGCCTCGGGTAATTTATCAATAACAGATAAAAGTTCTTTGTTTTCGAGATGATCATCAAATGACTCATCAGCACTTATTAAGCTTTCAGCAAGCGGCCAAATATCATCACTGAGATTATCTTCTTTATTACCTTTGATTTTTCGTAACATATCAAAAGTAACATTTCGCATAACGGTATATACCCACGTTGTTGCTGCTCCTTTACTTTTATCAAAGAGATGTGCTTTACGCCAAACGTTGCTCATGGTTTCTTGAACCACCTCACAGGCTTGGGCTTCGTTGGGAAATTTACCGCGAGCAATTCGTTGAATTTTAGGTGCAAAGAATTGAAACAAATCGGTGAATGCTTGTTTATCTCTTTGCTTTGAAACGTCGTCAAGCCATTGACAAAGTTGAGGATGATTTATTTTATCTGACATGTTACTAGATTTAACATTTGTAACTTTGCTTAGCAAGTGAGTATGCATAGCTTTTAACACCATTTATCATTCTGTATATGTAAATGTTATACGAATGCATACAAATAAAGATCACTATGTGATGAAATTAAATTAATTAAATTACTATTTATTTATTACGGACTGAACAAAATCTTTTGCTTCTTCAAAGTTATGCTCAACGACGAAACTCGCCTTAATATCTAGATTTATCGGTAATAGTTCTAACCATCTTGAAATCACCCAACTTGGACTGTTAAGGATTTTTTCAGGATATAACTCATCTAGAAATTCATTATTGTCAAAAACATCTTCTAAACAAAGTGAAAGTTCTGATATTGATCTATCTACTTTTGTCTGAGACCAATGTGTTATTTCAGTAACGTCGCCGTAATGTAGGTTCTGATTGTCAGTTTCAAGTGATTTTATCATGATGAGTGATTTACATTTTACATCGATTTCTAAAAGACCATCTTCAGCTTTATCGAAGTTAATAATTTCAACCCAACTCCCCCAAGGAGAATCAGATATAGACTTCTTATCTCCTTTAGGCCATATAACGAAACCTTGACCTTTTGAAGCAATGCTCACCATCTTTAAATAGCGAGGTTCAAAAATTCTTAGTTTTGTCATACCTTCAGGTAAAAGAAATACAGATAAAGGAAAAATGGGTAAGTTTGTGTAGTTAGTTTTCATATGCTCATTACTTCTATAGTCTTATATATATATACGTAAATGGATAAAGAAATGATCACATCAATATAAAAAAAAGCCCCCAAATGTGGGGGCAAAAAAGATGCATGTCTAAATAACCATGCACAAAGGGTAACTTTTTTAATCGAGAATGACTGTATCGATAACGTGTATAATGCCGTTTGTCGTATAAATATCAGATACCACGACATTGGCTCCACCAATAACTAACATGCCTGTAGTCTCATCGATACTTACTGAGATGGTATCTGTTGATAACGTTGTTAAGTTTTTACCATTAGCTGCATATGCATCTAATGAAGTTAGAGCTGCATCTCCAACAACATGCGTTAATAAAACCGTTGTTAAAGCATCAGTATCAGCTAGTAAATCGCTTAAGACTGTAGTATCAATTTTAGCGAATGCTGCATTAGTTGGTGCAAAAACTGTAAACTTCTTAGTTTCGTCGGCTAGCGTATCTACCAGGTTTGCAGCGGTGAGTGCTGTAACTAAAGTAGAAAAGTTATCTGGGTCAGCTAAAGCAATGTCTACTATAGAACTTGTCGGTGTACCCATTTCTGTTGGAGGCATAATGACATTGTCTATAACATGAATAACACCGTTGTCAGCCATAACATCAGCAGTACTTACTTTTGCACCGTTAACAAAGAGTGTTGAGTTAGAAAAAGATAAAGCGATATTATCTCCGTTAGCCGTTTCAGCCATATTTGTAGAAGATTGAGCTAATGTTATTGCACCGTCAGCCAGTACCTTACCCGGTAAAACATGATACATTAAGATGTCAGTTAATTGTTCTGTAGTTAAACTTTCAAGTGTACCTGCTGTTAATTTTGCAAATGCGGCATCAGAAGGAGCAAAAACAGTGTAGTCATTGTCAACATTGGATAAGACTGTATCTAATCCTGTTGCTTGTAATGCGCCAACAAGTGTAGTGAAATTACCGTTAGCACTTGCTACGTCAACTAAACTCATTGATGGTGCTGGTACTTCAACATCACCAACAATTACGGCATCAATCACATGAATAATACCGTTAGTTGTGTAGATATCTTTCATTATGATGTTTGCACCACCAAACGTTAACATATCGGACGTTGTATTTATTGTTAATGCAATCTCAGCGGTTGATGCCGTTTCTACCATTGCACCATTTAGAGAGTATGCCGTTACAGAGTCCACGGCCATTCCAGAAATAACATGTTGTAGCAAAATACTAGATAGTACATCGGTATTATCAAGTAATGTGTTGATTGTTTCTTCACCGATCAATGCAAATGCATCATCAGTAGGAGCAAAAACAGTAAAAGTTGCACTCTCATCAGCTAGAACAGTATCTAAATTAGTTGCTTGTAATGCAGCAACTAAAGTGGTGAAACTTCCATTAGACACAGCCGTTTCAACTATATTCATTGTTGGTTCAACCATATCTTCTGGTGGTAATAGCACAGCATCTATAACATGAATAATGCCATTATCTGTTTGAATATCAGCGGTGATTACCGTCGCAGTGTTAACTAATAAGCTTTCTCCAGAAAGCGACAAGCCTACAGAGTCGCCATTTACCATAGGAACCGTAGTACCTACTAAGCTAATTGCAGTAGCCGCGTCTACTTCACCCGTAATAACATGATATGTAAGAATATCAGACAAAGTATCTGTATCTGCCAAGAGTGCATTAATTACATCATCACCTAATAAAGCAAAGGCCGCATCCGTCGGAGCAAAAACAGTGTACGAGGCAGTTGAATCAGATAAAGTAGCGTCTAGGCCTGTTGCTTGAAGAGCAGCAACTAGCGTCGTAAAATTTCCGTTGCTAACCGCAACATCTACAATAGTTATTTTTGGTTCTAATATTTCTATTTTCGAATTGTCATCATCATCGTTACAGGCTTGTAAAAAAACCATACTTATAATGGTTACACTTAACATTTTTATATATTTCACTGGGCTAACCTCGTTTGTATTTTTAGTTAATTACTGTGATGAATTACGGCAAAGAAAATAACTTAGATCACAAGATAGTTAAAAAAATAAATTTAAATATTTTGTTGATCTTAAGATGTAATTGAACCGTATCTTTGAGGTTAATCAATCAATTTGGAATCACTTATGAACTATCTTATTACCGGCGGTACTGGCCTTATTGGTAAGGCACTCATTAGTTCTCTTGGTACAATAAATAACACTATTACCGTATTAACAAGAGACATAGAAAAAGCGTCTTCATTACTAAATAAAGAGATTAAGTTTATTGATGAATTATTACTTTCAAGTATAGAGAATATAGATGTCATTATTAATCTCACTGGAGAGCCTATTGCAGATAAAAGATGGTCACAGGAGCAAAAATACAAAATATGTGAAAGTCGCTGGGATATTACTGAAAAATTGGCTCACTTAATTTCTATAGCTCATAAACCGCCGAGTTTGTTTATTTCAGGTAGTGCTATAGGAATGTATGGTAGACAAGGTAATAAAATTTTAGATGAAGGTTTTTCTCAACACAATAAAGAATTCACGCATGAAGTTTGTACAAGATGGGAACAACTTGCACTTGAAGCCTCTTCAACGAATACTCGAGTTGCTTTATTACGAACTGGCATTGTCTTAGACAAAAATTCAGGGGCATTGTCTAAAATGCTATTACCTTTCAAACTAGGCGTTGGTGGCAAAATAGGTAAAGGCGAACAGATGATGTCTTGGATCCATATTAAAGACATGGTTGCTGCTATATTGCATATTATTGATATTAAGTCATTAAACGGGCCTATTAATATAACGTCTCCTAATGCGGTATCAAATGAAATTTTCTCAAAAAATTTAGCAAGTGTATTGCAACGCCCTTGTATATTTAATACGTCACCTGTACTCCTTAAATTAATGTTCGGAGAAATGGCCGATTTATTATTGTTCGGACAGAATGTTATTCCTCAAAAACTAATCAACAGTGGATTCAGGTTCAAACATGCTGACTTAACAAGCGCTTTCAAAGATCTACTAAAGTAATCTAATTAACAGCGCAGCTTGAGTCTTTTATTTCCTTATCAAAAAACAATGTTACTTCAGCAACTTTGATACCAAACTTTGACATGGATGTTTTGTTCAACACTTTGTTGTCGTCGAGTTGGAACATCCAATCATCCATAGTAACCTGAGTAATATCGCCATCAATGTCTAATGAAAGTTCATATTTAAACTGAAAAGCAAAACCTTGATGTTTACCTATGGCAGTGCCTACAACATCTTCTGCAGTTCCTAAATAACTTCCGTCAATTAATTTTGTAAGTTGCCAATTTCTATAACTTATTTCACCATCATTAAAATAAAACTTTTCTGCCAAAACGCCCTTTTCATCTTGCCAACTTCCATCGATTTCAACGCAAAATCGCCTTTTAACTTCATTCGAATAATCTTGGATAACTCCCCAAGCGATAACTCTACCTTCAAAGTAGCTTTTTATATCAAATGGCTTATCTACCGCTTTGTAATCGTCTAACTCTACAGAACAGCTAGAAATTAAAAAGCTAGCAGCTACAAAGGCTAAAGATCTCATATATTTATTCATTATTATTAATTCCTAGTAATTCGAGTCTTAGTTTAGGCTCGCTGGTATTTGCTGATAACCATATGTCGAGAAAGAGTTGGCTAAATTCTTGTTGTCCGACTTCACCAATTAGCTCGTTATTATAATAAAAGAAGCTTTTATTATTGTTCACATGTAAAGACAATGTATCCCCTTCTTCAATATCTGGCCATATTTTCTCAAGTACCGGTAAATAGGCTTGATAAATTTCTGGATTAATTCCTAGGTGTTGCCATTGTTCGACAGTTCGTTCGATAAGATCTTTACCCGATATATCAGCAAGGTAATTGATGTTATATAAAAGCTTGTCATTTTCACTTTCAATGGGATATTTACCCGAAGTTGTCTGTAATTTACTGTTATACAGATCCCAAAAAAGAATTGAAAAAGTCGTTTCCCCTACTTGTATATAATCGTGTTCTTTAAGAACACCATCTAATGTATTGGGTTGGCTAACTTCAGTAGCCAAAACATTAATAGAGATAAGGAATTGTGAAGTAGTAATAAATAATAAATAAACAAGAGCTTTAAACATTGTTAATCTCAACTTTTATAATTTTAGACTTAAGGTAGAAAAACAGCATAAATAATCCTCCCCATATTAGGGCGAGAATTGAATAAGTTATAAGCATTGAATAACCAAAATCAACAGCCATAAATTTGTAACCCGCAATATAGCTCATAGGTGAAATTCCCCCTCCTACGACTAATTGTAATAATGTAGATGACTCTAAAAAACGTAGGCTATGGCATATAGTAGCTGCAAAAGAGGCCCATAACATCATCAACCAAAAAGGGATATGAGATGACTCAGGAAAGATAAAAACATTTAACTGTTGTAATAAAGAATCGACACATAAACCAATAACACAAACGATTATTATTAATATCAATTCCTTATGATTTTTAGATATATAAAATAGATGGGCAATAAGCAGAAGCATTGCAATTGGGATAAAAGAGTCTCCCCAATAAACTAAGCCGAACCAAGAAAGATTAAAACCAATAACATTAATCAACATAAACAAAACCAATATTTTTTATTTATATACGCATCAATTGCACATTAAGATCTATTAAATATCTAAACATCAGATATTGTTGAATGACTTTCAACTTTACTCATCGTTCATTGAAAAACAATTAATGTAGATCAAACCCAAACATCATTTTTAGCGGTAAGTTCTCCACTCGCTTCGCCAGTATTGACAACTCCACGAGGTTCAATAAACATTACTTTACATTCTTCTTTTGCATAAGGTTTGTGCTCAACGCCTTTGGGCACAACATACATTTCACCTGCAGCTAGATCTACTTTTCCATCTCTGAATTCGATACTCATGAAGCCTTCAATAACAAGAAAAACTTCATCAGTTTCTAAGTGAGAATGCCATGTAAATTCATTTTGAATTTTAGCGAGTTTAAATTGATAGTCATTCATTTCTGCAACAACTCTTGGTGACCAATGGTCAGAAAACTTTGAGAATTTATTAAGTAAATTTATTGGGTTTTTCAACATGATATTCTCCTAAATATTGCTAAAGACTTTATTGTTAAAACTACGTTGGTAAAAGGTAAAAGCTGTTGAGTCAAAATGGAATTCTGAAGTACGTTTATAGTATTTGTAATAAAGGCCTAAATCCTAAACAAATATTTTACCTTGTAAATATTGTACAGCTAAACCGGAAATATAAACCTTATCCCCTTGAATGCTACACGTTAACTTTCCTCCTCGCTTAGAGGCTTGATAAGCAACTAACTCTGACTTATTCAATTTATCAGCCCAATAAGGAGCTAAACCACAATGGATAGAACCTGTTACAGGATCTTCGTCTCCGCCATTTGCAGGCCAAAAATAACGAGAAATGAAATCATATTCAGTTGATTTTGATGTCACAACAACATCAAAAGGTGCAAGTTTTTTTAGTAGAATAGAGTCTTGTACAACTTCAACCACATCTTTTTCTTGTTCATAAATAACAAAATACGCTTGGTCATTTAATAAAACTTCCTTGGGTTTAATAGACAAACCGTTCAATAGTTCTGAAGGAATATTTTTAATAACTTTTGGGTATTGATTAGGAAAACACATCTGTATATAGCCAGTATCTAATTGTTCTACTGTCAAAGTGCCTACAGATTTAGCTAAGAGATTTATTTTCTTAACATCCTTGTTTTTAGAAAAGATAACGAAAGAGGCTGCGAGTGTTGCATGACCACAAAAATCAATTTCTGTTATTGGAGAAAACCAACGAATTTCAAAATGAAGAACATCAATTCTTTTAACAAAAGCCGTTTCAGAAAGATTGTTTTCAAAGGCTATACATTGCATAAGCTCTGAAGGTAACCAATTATCGGTAATGATGACCGCTGCTGAATTACCTTTAAAAATACTATCTGTGAATGCATCAATAATATTAATTTCTAATTCCATTTAAGCTTATGCTCCTAAAAAAACAAATTATTGTTATCGATGAATTTGCTTTTATTTAACGTTGAATTATTTTCTTAAAAACAGTTTGTTTAACCTTTAATAAAACACCTATATTACGAAGTATGATTCCAACGTTTAAATATAATAGAGGTATTAATGCCACCAAAAGCAAAATTATTACTCATCACATGATCAGTGTTTATATTTCGAGCTTGTCCTTGTATATAATCTAATTGACCACAAGCAGGATCAACATCATTCAAATTAAGTGTGGGTGAAAACCAGTCGTCATACATCATATTAATCGTTGCCCAAGCTTCAATACCTGCATTATGATTATATGAACATTTAACAGCAAGACTATTTGCTGATTTTTTAAGGCTAATATTCATTGCCACTGAATGAGCTATTTGTTGTTCATCTTTAAAGATATCGTATATTTCAGGGAGGTTTTGATCGGCATTAATAAAAAATACATGATCACAAATGCCCTTAACTAATCGAATGTAAGCATCAACAATAGCCATAAAAAACTATCTTGTCCTGCCGCGTTACTAAAACCCAGTAATTGAGAAAGCTTACTTGTGATGAAAATGTTATGAGGTTAAACTTTCTCATTCACTGTTCGGAACTAGATTTGTCCCAGTAAGGTGTTCCTCCAAAGTATTCCGTAAAGTAATCGATAAAGGCTCTAACTTTTGGGGCAAGTAGCCTAGAACTAGGATAAACAGCCCAAATAGCCGTATCGCTAGCAAGAGGATATTCGTTAAGTATTTGGATGAGTTCTCCATTCTGTAGGTGTTTATAAACACTCCATTTAGAGCTTATAGTAATACCTAAACCATTAATACAAGCATCTCTTACCGCTTCCCCATTGTCGGTTCTTAAATTACCTTTAACTTTAATATTCACTTGTCCTTTTGGGGTATGAAACGCCCAGTCATCCAATCCCATTAATGTAATACATTGATGAAGATTCAATTCTTCTGGAAATTTTGGCTCGTCATTTTTTGCTAGATAAGTGGGCGATACACACAAAATTCGGTTGTCGGGTGTTAATTTCCGCGCAATTAAACTCGAATCCTTTAATTCAGAATTACGAATAGCAATATCAAACCCACCTTCAACCAGGTCAACAATGGTATCTGAGAGTTTTAAATCAACATTTAAGTCAGGGTATAGCGTTAGAAATTTTGTTAGTGCAGGCAATATATGCATTCGTCCAAAAGAAGCAGGCGCAGCAACGCGTAATGTACCTCTGGGGAATGCGTTACCCGCACCGACTGAAGCTCTAGCCGCTTCTATGCTAGATATCACATCTTCTGCGTGTGGAAGAAAGGCTTTCCCTTCTTCCGTCAGTGATACTTTTCGAGTCGTTCGATGAATTAATCTAACACCTAACCCTGCTTCTAATTTATTGATATGAGCACTAGCAACTGCAGGAGATAACCTTAACTCGCTTCCCGCTAAACTAATGTTATATGTCGCTGCAATTCTAATAAAAAGTTTAAGATGTTCAATATTCATGATTATCAACAAAATCTATAAAGTCATTCTTTATTAGAGTCTATTATCAAAACAATCAGCAGTAAATATACTTACTGCATTAAATAACACTTATAAATTAATAACGTAAACAACAAGGGTAATATCATGAAAGCAATGATCATAAAAAGTTTTGGTGAAACAGAAGTATTTGAAGTAGCAGAAATAGCAAAGCCTGAAATTAAAGCAGGCCATGTTTTAGTTAATATTAAAGCGAGCAGTGTAAACACTGTGGATACCATGATCCGTCTAATGGGTGATGACTTACCTCTAGCACCACCATTACCTGCGGTGTTAGGAATGGACTTTGCTGGAATCGTTGAAGTTGTAGGCGAAGGTGTTACTCAGTTTTCAGTTGGGGATGAAGTTTATGGTTGCGCTGGTGGATTAGCCAATTTACCAGGAACCTTGGCAGAATTCATAGTGGCTGACGCTAATTTAATCGCTAAAAAAGCAAAAAATTTAACTATGCGTGAAGCTGCAGCTATTCCATTGGTAGGTATTACTGCATACGAGGGATTGATGCGTGCAAATACAAGCAAAGGTCAAAATCTTTTGGTACATGGTGGTTCAGGGGGCGTAGGACATATTGCGATACAATTAGCTAACTATATGGGGGCTAATGTTTTTGCTACAGGTGGTGGTGACAAACAGCTCTCATTAATTGAAAAACTTGGCGCAAAAAGTATTAATTACAAAAGTGAAACGGTAGAAGAATACGTTGCTAAACATACCGATAGTATTGGTTTTGATGTGGTATTTGATTCTGTAGGTGGAGAAAACATGACCAACTCATTTAATGCAGCCTCCTTAAATGGTCAAGTTGCCTCAACGGTTGCTATGGTGGAGTTAGATTTAAGTGTCGCGCATTTCAAAGGATTATCATTGCATGTTGTCTTTATGTTGATCCCTATGTTGCATAACTATAAACGTGGAACCCATGCTGAGATTCTTAATAGATTAACTGAAATAGCTGAAGCTGGAGCCTTACGCCCTGTGTTAGATGAGAAAACTTTTAATTTGGAAGAAGTAGGTAAAGCTCACGATCGTCTTTCAAGTGGTCAAGGTATGGGTAAAGTCGTCGTAGACATTTAAGGAATTATTTATGTTAGAAGCAACATTTGAAAATATTGGTTGGATTGTCGAAGCAAAAATTATAGACGGACAAAAAGACATTTTTAAAACGGTGATGAATGAAATTGTTGAGGCAACTACGACAGAAGGAGGTACTCTACACTATCAATATTATGTTTCTGATGCAGGTGATGTTCTTGTTTATGAACGTTTCAAAGATGTTGAGTCTGCTCACATTCATGTAAGTAAATGGGATCTATTTGCCGAACGTTGGATTGCTGCCGCTATGCAACACGCATGGTTCACTTAGGCAATTTTCCTGACGATTTACGTAAACGCCATGCAGGATTAAACCCCATTTTGTTAAAACCCTTTGGTGGCTTTGCCAGATAACCCATATATAAAAAATATTAGGAAAAAGTAATGACTTATTATTCAGTACTAGAAGTAACACCAACCAATGAAAATTGGATACCTGAGTATATTGCACCAGCTAATGCCATAGTGGCTAAACACGGTTGTAAAAATATTGCACGAACATCAAGCCATGAGCGCTTAGAGGGTGAAGGTAAAAATTCAGCCTTGCGCATTATTATTGAGTGGCCATCAAAAGAATCCGCGATAGCATTTATGAAAGATCCTGAGTATGTTCCTCACCTTGAAGCACGAACGGCTGGGTCTATTAGCAAACACTTTCTTATTGAAGGAAAAGATGACTTAGCATAAGTTGTTATTAGATATCATTGAGTAAATTGTTATTGTTCTAAGGAAATTAAACATGAAAAAAATTATCCTAATCACAGGTGCAACTGACGGCATTGGCTTAGAAACTGCGAAGTTTTTAGCGTCGAATGGGCATGACTTAATAATACATGGACGTAATATTGAAAAGTTAAACTCAGTTATAAAGCTATTAACTGAAATACCCAATGTAGGGAGTATTCAAGGTTACATAGCGGATTTATCAGTATTTTCAGATGTAAAAAAACTTGTTAATAGTATTAAGAATGAACATAAAAATCTTGATGTACTTATTAATAATGCGGGTGTATTTAAGACGAATAACTCAATAACACCAGATGGATTAGATGTACGATTTGTTGTGAATACTATTTCGCCCTATATATTAGCCCAAGAGTTACTCAATTTGCTTGGAGAGTCAGGCCGAATTATCAACCTTTCTTCGGCCGCTCAATCGTCTGTAAACATTCAGGCATTAATGGGAAAAGTAAAACTGAATGATATGGAGGCTTATGCTCAAAGCAAATTAGCCATTACCATGTGGAGCAAAGTGCTTGCCGAAAAAATTGTAAATAAAGGGCCAACAATTATTGCCGTTAACCCTGGCTCTTTACTCGCCTCAAAAATGGTAAAATAGGGATTTGGTGTTGAGGGTCATGATTTAAGTATTGGCGCGAAAATATTACAACGTATAGCTCTAGAAGAAGGTGTTTCTGAACATTCTGGTCAATATTTTGATAACGATATTATGAAGTTTTCTCCGCCACATCCAGATGGATTAAACAAAAAAAAATCAGAAGAAGTTGTACAAGCAATAGAGACCCTTATAAATAAAGGTTAAAGTTCTCTATTACTTAATACCCGTTATGTAAACGTATTATGAAATTCATGCTTTATTTATGATCTAAAATAGGCATGAATTTAATATGATATTTGTACAAATACGTACTTATAATAGTTTTTTACAGTAAAACCAAAGATAAAAAGGTTCATGTAGTAACGTCGATTTAAATAAATGAACAAAAATTTATTCTAGATATTATCAAGATAAGAGCAATTCAAAACCATTTGTTTGCTTGATAAAACCAACTCGGCTTAGGTAAAGCCCATGACTTTTACCATAAGGCTTTACGACTAAATGTTCAATACCCTCATGTTTTAGTTGGTTATTTTCACTCGAAAACATGAATTTCGCTGCTTTAAAATCTCTATCTTCTGGAATGATATAATCAAGTAACACCTCAACTTTTCCTTCATCATTTAATTCTTTACATGCGAAAAAACCAACAGGCTTCATGTTCCTAAATAATAAGAATACTAGCGCATCATCAAGTTGATTCCATTCAAACCCTTTATGTAACTGTGTAATGTCTTTACCGTAACTTTGTTTCAATAAGTTAAACAAAGGCGATTCAACCGACCTTAATTTAACTAAGTCAAATTGGTCTTTTTCCTGATAAATACGGATCAAATAGTAAATATCTACTAAAGCTATCCAGCCATTTAAGATAAAAACAGGGTAAGCATCAATAAAATATCCATACGCACTAAATGCTGCAGCACCAAATAAGTTAATCCAGCGTAATTGTTTGATATTAGACATCATTAAAGACAAAGCAATTAAGACACTAGCAACGTAACCAAAAATTTCTAACAGGGACATGACAATTCTCTTTCTAGTAAAAATTAAACATAAAATAAAATTCTTGACCATATGGTCAAATAATTAAGATTAAATCTTGACACAAGAGTCAAGTAAATACAATATGTGCTTATTAAATCTGTTTAAATTTAAGTAATGGCACACGTATGAAACTAAGTAAAAACAATACCAACCTTCAAGACTGGTTACCGCTCATCAGTCAAGCTAAAAAAGCGGCTTTAAAAGCTTACGCGCCCTATAGTAATTTTCATGTTGGTGCAGCGGCGATCAGCAATGAAAATAAAATTTATACTGGTTGTAATGTTGAAAATGCTTCTTATGGCTTAACAGTTTGTGCTGAACGTAATTGCTTATCTTTTGCTGTAAACCAAGAATCAAGCACTATAACTGCATTGCTTGTTTACACTCAGCAAGAGAAATTAACACCTCCTTGTGGTGCTTGCAGACAAGTAATCGCTGAATTTCTTAGCCAAGATGCTTTAGTAGCATCAGCTAACCACCTTGACCATTTGAAAGTATGGACGGTTGCAGAATTGCTACCCGATGCTTTTACACCACAATTATTATCTTAAGGAACCATTATGCATTTACCTCAAAATATTATTCGCCAAAAACGTAACAAACAAGCCTTAACTGTAGACGAAATTCAAAGTTTTGTAGATGGTCTTAAAACGGGTGACTTCACCGATGCACAAGTGGGTTCTATGGCGATGGCCATTTGGCTAAATGGAATGACAACTGACGAAGTTGTTAGCTTAACAATGGCTATGCGAGATTCAGGTACTGTTGTTAACTGGGAGAATAAATTAAATAAACCTATTGTTGATAAACATTCAACTGGCGGTGTTGGTGATAAAGTAAGTTTAATGCTAGCGCCAATCGTTGCTGCTTGTGGGGCAAATGTTCCTATGATTGCAGGCCAAGGATTAGGCCATACAGGTGGAACTGTTGATAAACTTGAAGCTATTCCAGGTTTTAACGTTCGCCCTAGCCTTTCAGAATTTCAAACAACGGTAAAAGAGCAAGGTACCGCAATTATTTCACAGACTAAAGATTTGGCACCTGCAGATAAACGCCTTTATTCTATACGCGATGTAACAAGTACCGTCGAATCTATTCCTCTAATCACAGCATCCATTTTATCAAAAAAATTAGCCGCTGGACTTGAATCTTTAGTGATGGATGTAAAAGTAGGTAATGGCGCCATGATGGCTGATATTGAATCAGCTAAAGCACTAGCAAACTCAATCGTATCAGTTGCTAATGGTGCTGGTACGCCAACACAAGCATTAATCACCGACATGAACCAACCGCTAGGAACTACCGTCGGTAACGCGCTAGAAATTCAAGAAACTGTAGACTATTTAACAGGTAAATACCGTGAGCCAAGATTACATGAAATAACGATAGCACTTGCTGCTCGCATGTTATTGACCAGTAACATAGCTAAAAATATTAACCAAGCAACTGACTTAGCCGAAAGCGCATTAGCATCAGGAAAAGCCGCTGAAATATTCAGTAAAATGATTACGGCTATGGGCGGTCCAGCTGATTTATTAACAAATAGTGAAAATATTCTTCCTAAGGCTAATATAATAAAACCAATAAAAGTTACTTCTGCAGGTTTCATTGGCACAATGGATACTCGTGCTATTGGCATGTCATTAGTTGAAATGGGCGGTGGCCGTGTAGATCATAATCAAAGTCTAGATTACAGTGTTGGATTTAGTGACATAAAACCTAAAGGTACAAAAGTGTCTGAAGGAGACATTGTTGCAATTGTTCATGCGAAAGATGAAGCACAAGCCACGTTAGCTATACAGCAATATCTAGCTGCTGTTGAAATTTCAGCTACACAAGTAACTATTGAACCAGTGATACATGAACTTATAACATAAGTTTTTTGCTTGAAGTTGAATTCAAAATTTTGAATAAAGGCGACAATGTAGTCGCTTTTATTTTATGCATAAATCATTCAAAAATTTATAAAAAGAGAAAATCATGCCTAGAGCTATTATTCTAGTTATTGACGGTTTTGGCCTTGGTCATGCACCTGATGCAGAAGCATTTGGAGACGTCAATGCAAACACTTTTGCTAATTTAGCTGAAAAATTTAAACAAAACAAAAAACGACAATTAAAACTCCCCAACCTGAGTAAATTAGGTTTAGTCAAAGCGTGCGAACAAGCTTCAAACAGAATACTTGAAGTTCAACCTGAAACTCCGAGTCAAGGAGCCTATGGTTATGCTGCTGAAATTAGCACAGGTAAAGATACGCCTAGTGGACATTGGGAAATGGCAGGCGTACCTGTTTTATTTGATTGGACCAATTTTCTTGATAAAAAGAACAGTTTTTCTGCTGAATTAATTGCACAAATAAACCAAGTTACTGGCTATACTGATATGTTAGGAAATTGCCATGCTTCTGGTACTAATATAATTGCAGAATTAGGTGAAGAACACATAAGAAGTGGAATGCCTATTTGTTATACCTCAGGTGACAGTGTGTTTCAGGTTGCTGCACATGAAACGCATTTTGGATTAGATAATTTATATAAGTACTGTGAGCAAGTCCGTGAGATACTCGATCCCATGAATATCGGCCGAGTTATCGCTCGTCCTTTTATAGGTGAAAGTTCAGCTGAATTTGAGCGTACAGGGAACCGTAGAGATTATTCAGTGTTACCACCTGCCACTACAGTATTAGAAAAGTTAACAAATGCCGGCGGTACAGTAATCAGTGTAGGAAAGATTGCAGATATCTTTGCTCATCAAGGTATTAGTATAAAAACGAAAGCGACAGGCCTTCCTTCATTATTGGATTCAACATTAGCACATATCGAAACCGCTCCCAACAATACTCTGATTTTTACTAATTTAGTTAATTTTGACCAAGATTTTGGTCATCGACGTGATCCTGTTGGTTTTGGTGAAGCATTAGAATATTTAGATGAACGGTTATCTGAATTTTTGAACCAATTGAATGATGATGATTTGCTTTTATTAACAGCAGACCATGGATGTGATCCTACGTGGCCCGGTAACGACCATACGCGTGAGTTTGTACCTGTAATTGCATATCACAATAAAATCGATTCAGTAAATCTAGGACAACGTAATACCTTTGCTGATTTGGGACAAACCTTGGCAAGTTTATTTGCCTTAGAAGTAATGGATTATGGTCAATCTTTTTTAAAGGAATTAAAGTTTTAGTTTATATTTTTTGAGTGCTTTTTTTTATAGTATTTAGACAAATCTAAATATAAGCAAATGATTTGACATAGAGATACATGATAAGAACGCTTATAAATATATTCATTAATGTTTAATTAGTTATTTTCTTTTCGATATCCCTGCTATGGTAAATATATTATTAAAAATCGCTACATCAATTAACTATAATTATAACGAGAACAATTAAAAAGGAATATGGATGAAAGCACATAATATTATTTCAATGACTTTAGCTAGCTTATTATCAAACGTTGTACTGGCCGATACGCAAGTTATCCATGCAGGGGAATTATTGGCTGTTCCAGGTAATTCAACATTAAAAAAGCAAACAATTGTGATCACTGACGGAAAAATCAGTCAAATTAAAAAAGGGTTTGTAGCCCCAGCTTCTATCGATAGAAATGCTACATTTGTTGATCTTTCCAAAAGTTTTGTTATGCCGGGCTTAATGGACATGCATGTCCACTTACAAGGTGAGCTTGGTCCTAAAAATGATAGTCAAACATTAAGACTGTCAGACTCAGACATTTTAGTTAAAAGTGCATACTTTGCGAAGAAAACTCTCATGGCTGGCTTTACTACTGTACGTGATTTAGGTGGCAGTCCAGAGCAAAGTTTTGCATTACGTGATGCTGTAAAACGTGGTTGGCTTCAAGGACCACGTGTTATAGCCGCAGGCAGTAATGTTGCGGTAACAGGTGGTCATGGAGATGTTGATGGTATGAATCCTCAGTTACTTGAAATACATACTGCAAAAACCATCTGTGATGGTCCTTATGATTGTCGTCGAGCAACACGCAGAGCAATTAAATTTGGAGCTGACGTAATTAAAATTACGTCTACAGGCGGTGTACTTTCAGATACAGATACGGGTACAGGCCAACAAATGGCAAATGATGAATTACGTGAAGTTGTAAATGCTGCGCATGCTTTAGGACGAAAAGTTGCAAGTCATGCTCATGCTGCTAATGGGATTAATGCCGCACTTCGTGCTGGTGTTGATAGTATCGAGCACGGCAGTTATGCCGATGAAGAAAGTATAAAACTATTCAAAGAAGGTGGTGCTTATCTTGTACCTACATTAATGGCTGGCGATACAGTCGTTGAACTTGCAAAAAACACAGATTTTTTATCTCCAGCAATTAGAGCCAAAGCGATACTTGTCGGTGCTGATATGATAGCAAATTTTAAGCGTTCACATAAGGCCGGGGTTAAGATTGCTTACGGAACAGACAGTGGTGTTTCAAAGCATGGTAACAATGGAAAAGAAGCCGTGCTGATGTATGATGCGGGTATGTCGACACAAGATATACTAAAATCAGCAACCGTTAATGCTGCTGATTTAATTGGTAAATCAAAAAGTTTAGGTACAATCGAAGTAGGTAAAATTGCTGATATTATTGCAATGCACGCTAACCCTCTAGTAGATATTAAAGAATTATTAGATGTCGATTTTGTTATGAAGTCAGGGGAAGTGGTTAAGTCCAAGTAGCAAATAATTAGAAACCTATTTAAAATTTTTAAATAGGTTTACTTTATTGCATTATTAATTTGTTTAAACATAATAATGAAACTAGCCTCTATGTATTATGCACAAGAGGCTAATTACATTTCAGTTACTGATTAGCATGCCGATACTGGGCAAGAAGTAGCTCAGTAGAACTGTCAGAAAGCTCAGTGTTATCAGGTTGCACAATACGGGACAAAATATCATCTCCCAATATTTTACCAAGTTCAACACCCCATTGATCAAAAGAATTTAAATTCCAAATAACCCCTTGTACAAAAACTTTATGTTCGTATAAAGCAATTAACGTCCCTAATTGATAAGGAGTTAAACGGTCAAAGGTTAAAGTATTTGAAGGTCTATTTCCGGGCATTTCCTTATGCTTAGCAATAACTTTAGCTAACGCTGTATCCATCCCTGAATCGACAAGTTCATCGTAAGCTTGTTGATGTGTTTTACCTTGCATTAGCGTTTTACTTTGTGCGAAACAATTAGCCACCAACATATCTTGGTGCCCGTCCATATCATGGTCTGCAATTAACGGTTGAATAAAATCAACAGGAACTACCGAAGTACCCTGATGTAATAATTGATGAAAAGCATGTTGGCCATTAGTGCCTTCTGCTCCCCATATCACAGGTCCTGTTGTGCTACTCACTATTTCATTATTGAGCTGGCAACTCTTGCCATTAGATTCCATATCCATTTGTTGTACGTAAGCTGGAAATCCACGTAAATAATGGCTATAAGGCAACAAAGCATGTGTTTGGCAACCAAAGAAATTATGATTCCACACACCCAACATGCCCATTAATACCGGTAGGTTTTGCTCAAGTGGCGCTTCTTTAAAGTGAGTATCGAGATCCGCCGCACCTTTCAGTAACTCTTCAAAACCATCATTACCAATAGCCATGGCAATCGGCATTCCGATGGCTGACCATAAAGAATATCTACCGCCAACCCAATCCCACATTGGGAAAACGTTTTCACCACTTATACCAAATTCAACGGCTTTGGTTACATTCGACGAAATGGCTATAAAATGTCGATTTAATTGGTCAAACGTTACACCGTAATCATAAAACCATTGACGTGTTGATTCAGCATTGGTTAATGTCTCTTGCGTATTAAATGACTTTGAAGCGATAAGGACTAAAGTCGTCTCTGGATTTAAATGACTTAATACATCATTCAAATGGTTACCATCAATGTTGGCAACAAAGTGTTGTTTTGGGCCACCTTGAACATAAGGTTTTAATGATGTTGTTACTATTTTTGGCCCTAAAAAAGAGCCGCCAATACCTAAATTTAAAACATCAGTAATGCATTTTCCACTATATCCAAGCCATTGCTTATCACGCACTTTATTAACAACAGCTTCGACTTTAATACGTACAGCTTTAATTTGCGGTAAAATATTAACACCATCTACAAATACTGGTTCATTGCCTTGTTGGCGTAAAGCAGTATGTAATACCGCCCTATTCTCCGTATTGTTAATCGGCTCACCAGCGAACATCGCATCACGCTTTTCAGATAACTGTGCAGAGCCTGCTAATGCCATTAATAAAGTACGGGTTTTCAAAGTAATGCGATTTTTGGAATAGTCTAGGTTTAAACCACAAGCACTCACTGATAAATTTTTAGCACGTTGTTGCTCACTCGCAAATAAATCACGTAAATGGCAACTTTCTATCTCACCTAAGTGTTGTTGAAGTTGTCGCCAATTATCATTAAAAGTATCCATTAACATTAAAGGTATCCCAATTTATTACGTTATTTTAAAACAACTGGCTTAATTGAACTTCAAGCTTACATTGATCAATAGCAAAGTTGCGTATACCTTCAGATAATTTTTCTGTCGCCATCGCGTCTTGATTCATTTCCCAACGAAATTGAGCTTCTGTTAATGCTACAGGTTGGTCTATTATTTGAGTTGGAGGCATTAACTGTTGTGTTATGCGCTCATTACTTTGAGATAATTCAGCCATTAGTGGAGGACTAATAGTTAATCGATCACAACCCGCCAATTCAATAATTTCTCCTACGTTTCTAAAACTTGCTCCCATAACAACTGTGTTATAACTATGTTGTTTATAATAATTAAAAATTTCTGTCACAGAAATAACACCTGGATCTTCATGTGATAAATAGTTATCTCGGCCGGTATCTTTTTTGTGCCAGTCAAGAATACGACCGACAAAGGGAGAAATTAAATATACGCTCGCTTCTGCACACGCTTTTGCTTGTGCGAAACTAAACAACAAGGTTAAATTACATTGAATACCTTCTTGCTCAAGTTGTTTAGCCGCCTGAATACCTTCCCATGTTGACGCCATTTTAATCAAAATACGTTCTTTGCCTATACCCGCTTCTTTATACATAGCAATAAGTTGACGTGCTTTTACGATGCTTGCTTCTTTATCAAAAGATAATCGTGCATCAACTTCAGTAGAAATACGCCCAGGTACTGTTTTTAAAATTTCTAAACCTATCAATACTGATAACTTGTCACCCGCAAGGCTCACTTGTAGGTCTTTATCACTTGTTTGACTTTTTGACCAATTCACAGCTGCTGTTAATAATTCCTTATAGGCTGGGATTGCTGCTGCTTTTAATAATAACGATGGATTAGTCGTAGCATCCATAGGTGAAAATTGTGCGATAGCTTCAATATCGCCAGTATCCGCGACAACTGTTGTCATTGTTTTTAATTGTTCAAGTTGAGAAAATTTTACTTGCATCATAATTCCTGTAAAAAAGTTTAAGTTCATTCGTTTAAATGTAAAGTGCTAAAATGTAATAAAGATACCTGCGATAGTTGCACTCATCAGATTAGCCATAGCTCCAGCTAATACTGCTTTCATACCTAATTTAGCAATATCGGGGCGACGACTTGGCGCCATATTTCCCATGCCGCCTAACAAAATAGCAACTGATGAAAGGTTAGCAAAACCACAAAGTGCAAATGTAATAATGGCTTGAGTTCTAGCACTCAATTGGTCAGCTACCGTAATAAAGTCTAGATAAGCAACAAATTCATTGATTACAATTTTTTGTCCTAAAAAGCTACCAGCCATGTTTGCTTCATGCCAAGGAATGCCAATAATGTAGGCAACAGGTTGAAAAATGTAACCTAAAATAAGTTGTAAACTAAGGTTTTGAAGACCAAATAATTCACCAAATCCTCCAAGTAAACCATTTACCATTGCTAATAGTGCAACGAAAGCTAAAAGCATGGCGCCTACATTAAGTGCGAGCATCATGCCATTAGATGCACCAGTTGCAGCAGCATCAATAACATTAACCGCTTCTTTGGCATCAGATTTCATATCATCTAAACTGTCATTAGGTTGTTCTGTTTCAGGTACCAACATTTTTGCCATCAGTAAACCACCTGGGGCTGCCATAAAGCTTGCGGCAATTAAATACTTTAAGTCAATGCCGATACCAGCGTATCCTGCAACAACAGATCCTGCTACTGAAGCCAAACCGCCAACCATTACAGCAAAGAGCTCAGAACGTGTCATTTTGGGAAGAAAAGGTTTAATAACTAAGGGGGCTTCTGTTTGCCCAACAAAGATATTAGCAGTAGCTGACATTGATTCAGCTTGGCTAGTTTTCAAGAGTTTCTGTAAACCACCTCCAATAAATTTAATGACCAGTTCCATTACACCGATATAATAAAGCACAGCGATCAGTGCAGAGAAAAATACGATCACAGGTAAAACGTGGAAAGCAAACATGAAACCTAAGCTTTTTTCACCTATTTGCTCACCAAATATGAAACTAATACCATCGTTTGCATAACCAATAACACCAGAAACGCCATTAGCAACACTCAGTAAAATGTCTTTTCCTGCAGGTATATACAATACAAATGCACCTAGAGAAATTTGTAAAACTAATGCGCCAATAATCGTACGCCAATTGATACTTTTCCTATCCGATGATGCTAAATATGCAATACCGAGAAGGACAAAAATCCCCAAGATGCTGCGTAAAATATTGGTATCCATATTATTCCTTGTAATATCTTTTTATTTTTTGTTATTTCTTATGAAACTCGTGACCAAGACCAAATAAGTAGGATGAATTTATTATTATCAATTATAGAAAACTAAAACCTGACTATATAGTCAGGTTTTTAATTTAAACTAAGAAATGAGTCAGGTCAATAAGATATTTTGGAATTAAATATTTAAAACTTTTTACGTGGACAAATAAAATGGCTCTAGCAGAAAATAAAGATTATAAGATAATTAGAAATTTACTATATGAAGTACCCTCTTCTAAAAATTAGATGTAAAACCAAGATTCATTTATCCTCTATCGTTTATACAAAGGTAGATATTGATAAATTCATAATGATATATCTTGTATTAATTTCTAAGTATTGAATGTCAATTAATGCCTTTTATATAAACGACTAAACATACAAATAGAAAATATTTTAACCTCTTTACTCACCTATCGTTTTACTCCGAAAAAAAATACAATTAAATAAAACTTGACCATATGGTTAGTTTATTTTACATTCAAAACACAACCTAACACCTGTGACAAGTTTTGTTTGATGCATTACATATTCACAAACTATAAAAGCACATATAAATGTGATTAAACTATGAGATTACTTAAATTATCAGTACCTAAAAGTAAGGGAAGTATGAAAGTTAAACTTAACGATAGAAATTTGGGTAATTTTATAATATCTCTGTTGTTAAGCGCATTGGTAACAAATGTATCAGCTTCAGATTTACTTAATGAAAAAGAACCGATACTAAAGGTTGCAACATTCAATGTCAGTATGGACGCAACAAACTATTTACCAGCAGGCGAAATAGGTTCAGGTAAAGAGTTAATTAACGCCCTTAAAAGTAACCAACAACAAATTAAGAACATTGCAGAAATAATTCAACGAACTCGTCCGGATATCTTACTTCTTAATGAATTTGACTACATTAAAGATCCAACACAAGGGGTTGAACTATTTTTAAAAGAATATTTAGGTAAACCGCAACAAGCTTCACTCCCCATTGAATACCCTTATTATTACTTCGCTCCTGTAAATACCGGCGTAAGCACGCCATTTGATTTGAATAATGACGGAAAAACAACGGAAAATCTTGCAGATGCTCAAGGATTTGGTCACTTTCCTGGTCACTTTGGCATGTTGCTTTTATCTAAGTATCCCATTGATAAAAATAATATTAGAACGTTTCAGAAATTCCTGTGGAAAGATATGCCCAATGCCATATTACCCATTAATCCGAGTACTAAAGAGCCTTGGTATAATAATGGAGAATGGGACATATTACGTCTATCTTCTAAGTCGCACTGGGATATTCCAGTCAATGTACAAGGGAAATTAGTTCATATACTCGCAAGCCATCCAACACCTCCAGTTTTCGACGGTGATGAAGATCGTAATGGCGCAAGGAATCATGACGAAATTCGTTTTTGGCAAGATTATTTCACCCCTAATACAGGTCATTACATTTACGATGACAATGGTAAAAAAGGAGGGTTAGATAAACATTCTAGATTTGTCATTTTGGGAGATCAAAATGCATCAATACACGAAGGTGGAGCACGTAAAGAAGGCATAGGTAACTTATTATCAAGTCCTTATATAAATGATGATATTAAGCCTGCAAGCCTTGCTGGACATAAAAGTAACAACAGTTCTTTTTCTACTAACCACACGGCTGTTTGGGGAATGCGTGCAGATTATGTTTTACCTTCTCGTTCAGGTACTAAAATTGTCAAAAATGGTGTTTTTTGGCCTGAAAAAAAATCTCCTCTTTACCGTCTTGTTAAGGACCGTTCAGCATCATCAGATCATCGTTTAGTTTGGGCAGACATAACACTTACAGAACAACGTAAATCAACTAAAAATATTATCATGGTTATTGGCGATGGTATGGGACCAGCCTATACCACAGGTTATCGCTATTATATGGATGATAAAACGACTCCTAAAGTAGAAACAACCATATTTGATGAATTATTAACGGGAATGTCGAGTACATACCCGATTAACACCCAAGGGTATGTAACAGACTCTGCCGCAGCGGCTACTGCATTATCAACCGGACATAAAACATATAATGGTGCTATTGCTGTAGATATTAATAAAAAACCTCTATTAACCCTAATGGAACGTGCCAAACAGTTAGGTAAAAAAACCGGGCTCGTCGTTACATCACAAATAAATCATGCCACACCGGCATCATACTTTTCTCATAATGAAAGCCGAAAAAATTACAATGAAATAGCAGATAGCTACTTTGATGAAAAAATAAATGGTCAATTTAAAGCAGATATTATGTTGGGGGGTGGTACAAAGTATTTCATACGCCCCGACAGAAATTTAGTCAACGACTTCAAGCTTGCTGGATTTCAATATATTGACGATTTATCAAAACTGAACACACTGCATAAACAAACCCCTGCTCTAGGTTTATTTGATGAAGTTGGTCTTCCATGGACGCTTGATAATAAAAGAGACAATCATCTCTTACAAATGACTAAAACTGCAGTACAAAATCTAGAAAACATTGAGGGTTATGTTCTGCTGGTTGAAGCAAGTCAAATAGACTGGGCTGGTCATAGTAACGATGTCGCTTCAGCAATGGGTGAAATGCAAGATTTAGCCGAAACATTAACTTGGCTCAACACTTATGTCGAAAATCGTGACGACACCTTATTAGTTGCAACTGCGGATCATAGTACAGGTGGTTTAACACTTGGTGCTAACGGTGATTATCGTTGGGAGCCTAAATATCTAAGAGATATAGCTATGTCTCCAGAAAGTATTGCAGCAACGTTAGCAAAAAATAAAAGTGCTATTAAAGCAAAAGAATTAACCAATCTACTTGGCTTTCCAGTTTCAGTTCAAGAAGCTAATTTATTTATAAACAAAACGGATAAAAAAGCTATCTATCAGGAAATTAAACTTTTAATAGATAAAAAAACAAATACCGGCTGGACCACAGGCGGTCATACAGGAATAGATGTACAAGTATTTTCGACCGGTTCAGGTGCGGAAGTATTTAATCGGCATCAAACCAATACAGACATAGCAATTAAGCTATTTGATGTACTGGAGTCAAATTAACGATTACTCACTGATTTTTTAACAACAAAAAGACTCATTTATATTGAGCAAAACAACCAAAGGAAAATTATGAAAATACAAATGTTAACAGCAGTTCTAGGCCTTAGCGTACTTTCAAGTCATGCGAATGTCGTGATCACTGAATATGTTGAAGGTGGCGGTAATAATAAAGCGATTGAAATTTCTAACCTTGGCACAACAGATGTCGATTTAGCGGCAGATGGTTATAAACTAGATCTTTACTCAAATGGCAAAACTGAAACAACAAATGGTATATTACTTCAAGGTCTATTAATACCGGGTTCTAGCATTGTCGTTTATAATGATGCTGCCGCAGATGAATTTAAATTTGATGCACCTCAAGGCCTTCCTGATGCGAGTGCTACTTATTTTAATGGCGATGATGCTATTTTACTTTCAAATGCTGATGGTGTTGTTGATAGCTTTGGGCAATTAGGTACAGATCCTGGTAGTAATTGGGGTGAAGGTGATTTTGCTACGAAAGATCATACACTTAGACGTTTAGCATCAATCACTGAAGGTGATACAACATCTGACGATGCATTTGATCCAGCCATTCAATGGGCAACTTTTGCAAAAGATACCTCTGATGGTTTAGGCTGTACTGGAGAAGCAGCATGTGACGGTACACAACCAATGCCAACTGCTGGCAGCGCAATAGGCGGTTCTTCAGACAGTGCAGGCATTGTTGTCATCACAGAATATATTGAAGGTGGTGGGAATAATAAAGCCATTGAAATCTCAAACTTAGGTACAGGAGATGTCGATTTAGCCGTTGAAGGTTATAAATTACAACTTTATGCAAATGGCAAAACAGAAGAACCGAATGAACAGCTTCTACAGGGGTTATTAGTTCCGGGTTCGAGTATTGTTGTTTATAATGATGCAGCAGCAGATGAATTTAAATTTGATGAACCTCAAGGTATTTCAGATGCAAGTGCAACCTATTTTAATGGTGATGATGCCATTTTACTTGTAAACAATGACGGCGTTGTTGATAGTTTTGGGCAATTAGGTACAGATCCTGGTAGTAACTGGGGTGAAGGTGATTTCGCAACAAAAGATCATACGCTAAGACGTTTAGTATCTGTTACGACAGGTGATACGATAACTGACGACGCTTTCGATCCAGCAACACAATGGGCTACGTTCGCAAAAGATACCTCTGATGGTTTAGGCTGTAAAGATGAAGCTGCCTGTGATGGTACACAAGCAATGCCTACTGAAGGAACACCAATCGATGACGTGTCAGCACCTACTACTGAAATTTGTACCA